>SDGW01001468.1_pt1 | contig 13264 bp, 13 predicted proteins | sample 2873831 | NCBI WGS metagenome assembly SDGW01 (sample SAMN08132700, study PRJNA421101) | hypersaline lake metagenome | isolation source: celular fraction 0.22 microns magnesium sulfate-rich crust from ephemeral... | place: Spain: Penahueca Lagoon, Toledo | collected 2011-07
GTCAGCGCGCGGATCGCGACGTTCGCGATCCCGATCTCGGTGTCGTCGGGAACGTCGAACAGCTGGATGTCGCACCCACAGGAGCGCGTGCTCCGTCCGGGTCCGGCCGTCGACTCGTGGGAGAACGGCTCGCCGCACGTCTCGCAGGTTGGGAGGTGGGCGTCGACGATCTCGGCGTCGCTCTGGGTGTTAGCGTCGGTACTACTATCGGGATTACTGTCGTAGGAACTCATGGTCTCGTTCAGGACGGAGATGACCCTCTCCGAGGGTGGTCTGCGAACTGTTCGGGGCCGTGACCCGCGCGCCGACGCCCTCAACTTTGGAAGGGGAAGGGGCGTCGACGCGTGCCAGGTCACGTCCGCCGTGTGGCGGATCGACCGTTTTTGCGGGAGGTTCAAGCCCCCGCGGGGCGTTCAGTCGCATAGCGGTTCCGACCCAACGTGGCGTCGAACGTGGTGGGACACGTCCGACGCCGTTTTCTCCGACGCCGAGTCCGCCACGTGAGTCGGTAGGCTTCCATTATTGTCGATAGTACTTAGTCTTTGGTACCGTATAGTTCCAAATGAGTATGGAACAATACCAGATTCCCAACCTGTCGGTGTTGATTTGTACCGTCGAACTGCACGGCCGGTATGCGCCGGAGGATGAGGTGGATGAATAAAGCCTCTGAGCCAGTGTTGGAATTGCTGGCAGAATCCGGACTCGCTCTCCCTCCGAAGGCGATCAACGTGAACCTGAGTCGGATCATGGACGATCCGCCCGGGAGAACGACGATTTTCAGGGCCTACGAACCGCTGGAAGACCACGGCTTCATCGAGACTCTGGATGTCGACGGTACCTACTACATCATCACCGATCGAGGTAGGGCCTATCTGAACGACACCCTCAGCGACGAGGAGATCGAGGAACTCCGCGACTCGGAGTAGCCCCATGCGCGACGAGACGATATACCGGCTGGTCATCTGGACGCCGCTGTTCGTTCTGCTACTGGGTATCGGCCTCGTTGCGGTCATCGCGTGGGCCATCTACTAGACCCGAACACCGATCCGGTCGACGGCGGCTTCAGCCCACTCCGGGAGCTGCCCGCCACCGACGATCTCGCCGGCGCCGCCGTCGACGCGGATCTCGACCACGTCGCCGTCGCAGTGCTCCAGCTGGAGCAGCTTGTCACAGTTCGCCGCGTCGCGCATCTTCAGTTCGACGCGATCCTTGTTGCTACCCATCCGCTCCACCGTCCAATCGTTCTGGCTCGTGGCCATACTCCATCGTGAGAGCGGGACTTATGAAGCTCTGTCAGGGGGTGTTTTCCGGAAAACGACCCCCTGCTGGCTTTATGTACCCCTATACCGTCACACTTCGACCATGTTCCGGAAACGAGAGGTCTTCACCGAGAGCTTCCTTCCTCGGGACCTCCCCGGTCGGAAGCGGGAGCGCGATCAGCTGGAAGAGATCCTGAAGCCGGCGACGCGGGGGGAGCCGGCCCGATCGTGCTGGGAGCTCGGGCCGAGTGGGGTGGGGAAGACGACGGCCGCGCGGTGGATGCTCAAGCAGCTTCACCTGAACCACCTCGTCGACTGGACGCTGGTGGAGTGCGTCGGATCGACGCGGTGGCAGCTGCTGGGGGAGATCTGCGCCGAGCACCCGCGAGTGCCACACCACGGGGGGATGGGTGTCTCGCAGATGCTGACCGAACTGGAGGAGGCGGTAGACGACCCCTACATCGTGGTGCTCGACGAGTTCGACGGCCTCGAGGAGCGAGAGTTGCTCACCGATCTCCACGGGCTGGAGATGGTCTCCGTGATCTGCATCGGCCACGATCAGGAGGATGCGTTCGCGATCGTGCCGGACGGGGCCGACAGCCTTCGACACGCGGAGACCATCGAGTTCGAGCCGTACGATCACGCGGCGCTGCTGGACATCCTCGAGGCGCGTGTCGAGACGGGGCTGGAGGACGGCGTCGTCGACGCCGAGCAACTGCATCGAATCGCGGACGGTGCGGGGGGTTCGGCTCGGCGGGCCGTCCAGTCACTCCGCAGCGCTGTCGAACTCGGGGAGGAGCGCGGCCACACGGAGGTGACCGAGGTAGACGTCGACGACTGCTTCGAGCACGCGATGGAGCGGATTCGCGAGCAGTTGCTCGCCTCGCTCGCGCGGGATCACCACATCGTCTATTCGATCATCCGGGAGGCGAGCCCGGAGGGCGTGACGCCGCCGGAGATCCTCGAGCGCTACCACGAACGCGCGGACAAGAATCCGACCCGCCAGCAGGTCCGGAACTACCGCGAGAAGTTACAGCGCTACGAGCTCGTCGAGTCGGAGGGGTCGACGCGCTGGGACCGCTGGACGGTCGTCGACGAGACGCTGGCGGCGCCGGGGCGAGAGCCTCGAGTGGCTTAGCGAGTCTATCTAAGCCAGCCCGAGCTCCCGAACGGCGTCGGCGGAGATCGTCAGGCGCCCTTCTCGAACGTGGACCTCTTCGCCAGTAACGTGTTCCACGAGGCGAGCGACGTCGACGAGATAGCTCTGCGGCGCGGAGGTCAGGCTGTAGTTGCGAGAGGGACTCCGCTGCTTCCATGCCTTCCCACGCCCGGCGACCAGTAGGCGGACCCACCGACGCTGCTGCTCGCTGGAACCTTCGAACAGCCAGTCCGGAAGCGAGTCTGGCCATCCATCGTACACCCCTCCAGCAGCGACGAGCGTTCGACCGAGAACGGCGCCATCCTCTCCCGGCGATAGCTGACCGTTGCGTTCTTTGACCCCGACGCCGGTGCGGTCCAGTGCGTCGCGAACACACGAACCGACCTCGTCGCTGGCCGTCCACGCCGGTGTGAAGCCGTCCGGGATGCTCCCGCCGGCGTGTACGCAGACGGCGAGATCGGCGATCGCCTCGACGACCGACGTCCACTCGGCGTCGAACCAACCGCGCTCGGCGCAGCGCTCGATCACCGGGACGATCTGTGGCTGTGCGCCTTCATCCCACCTGCGCGCTCGTCCGGCAGGAATCGCGAGCTCGCGTGCGACGTTCGTGTAGTAGCCATCGGTCGCCTCGAACGACCGGTACTCATCCAGTAGATCGCGCATTTTCTCACTGTACGTCGCGGCCAGCGTCTCGGCATCGACGAGCGGCAGCGGATCTTCATCGCTCCCTTGTCGACGCCGATGGCCGACCTCGAGCGCTTGGACGGCATCCGCGGAGACGTACACATCCTCCTCAGATACCGAGGCGTCCGAACCAGTGAGATCCTCGACCAACGCGGCTAGCTGCTGCTGGTACGCTTCGGGCCGCTGCTCGCCGATCGAGACACCCGCTCCCTCTCCCTTGGATCGGCCGCGCTGCTGCAGGTATTCCCAAACCCACTCCTCGCGAATCTGGCGCGGTGCAGCGTCGAGGTAAGCTGGAAGCCGAACGTCGCTCTCGTGCTTCTCACCTCCGCGTGGCACCCCAAGGGCGTGGAGCACGCGACCTAGAACCGCCCCATCCGGCGTCACGCCCACGATCTCGCCGCGCAGCCCTGTCCCGGCCTCGCCGGGGGCAGTCGTCGATAGCCCGAGAACGTCAAGCGCCTGCTTCAGCCGGTGCCGACCGTCGCTGTCGTCGACGACGAACTGCACACGCCATTTCTCACCGTGGATCGATCCGCTGGACATCACCCATGCGGCGAGCCGATTCACCGCGCGAAACGTCTCCGAGTCGAACTCCATCGGAATCCACCCGCGCCGTTCGGCCGTCTGGAGTCCTTGCACGACGTACGGCTTTGCGTCGTCGTCAGCCCATCGCCGGATCGTGGACCGGGGAACGTCCAACTCGCTGGCAAGCTTGCTGCTGCCGGCGTCGGGATACTCCTCGCGCACTTGCTGGAAGTCGCGGTAGAGATCGACGACTGCTCCGGGGTGGTCCGCGTGCGAGTACGTCCGAGCGAAGACGGCGACGAACGTTTCGTAGTCGGCCGGGTCGGCGACGGCCTCGGCGTCGACAGCGGCGAACCCGTCGGCGTAGCGCTCGGCGATAGGCATACTCACGTCTTAGCTATTTGTTTGCGCTGCCGAAAGAAAAATACTGCCGGTCGGTCGAAGTCGACGTTATCGCAGCGTGACTTCCTGGTCGAGGATGATCGACTCGGACGGGATGTGGATCAGGCGGATGCGGTACTCGTTACCTGCGTTGAGGAACGTCGCGTTGCCGCTTGCATCGCCCGAGTTAACTACTCGAAGCGAACTCCCGACGGACAGCTCCTGGCCGTCGATCGCGGAACCGTCACCCATCGTCAGGTTGAGGGAGCCACCTGCACTCCCGCGGTCTTCCCAAGAACCCTGCTCGAACGTTGCAGAGCCGGACCCCTCGGTCGCCTCAATCACGACGCGAGTGTCAGCCAGCGGGATGGCGTCGCCACCATCCTGGGAGATCTCGAACGCGATATCCCCATCCGAATTATTCGCGTAGTCGTCAGATGCGTCCTCAGCGTTCAGCGTGGCCTGCGGAGCCTGCTGCAGGCTGTCGCCGAGTCCCAGCACGAACGTACCGATAACTGCCGCCAGAATCACCGTGATGGCGACCATTAGGATCACTCCAATGACAGGAGAGACCCCTCGGTCGTCATCCATCACCGCTTTGATTTTCTGTTTCATTGTTAGGTTTCCAATGGCGCTCTGCGCGCCTAGACCCTTCTACTCGGGAGCTAAGTAAAAAGGCGGTGGCCTGAATCTCAGAGCCGAGACTAGTCTATGCAGGAATATGAGTATCCCGGCCGAGAAACCCGGCCGGGGTTCGCGCCATTGGAGTCCCGGTTGAGGGACGACTGATTGTTTGCACCCCAACGGCAAAACGCCGTCGGCGTAATTATCTGCAGAGAAATTTAGGCTCCGCTCGAGTTGCGTTTTTAGTCTCGGCCTTCCTCCATCGACCAACGGCTCCGCTTCTGGAGCCAGCCCGGCTGTAGCGATGACGTGTGGCCCGGACTGAGGTCAGCTGACAGGCTGATCGATGACGAACAGGACTTCCTGGAGGCGTCGGCTCATGCCGGCGGCGCCAGTCCGTACCGACACGACGATCACTGGGGCGCCGACGTCGACGATGACGTCGAAGACCTCGCCCGGATCGAGCGGGCGAAGACGCCGAAGGAACTCTGGATCGCGAAGACGGTCCTTCGTCGCGAGGCGACCGTCCTCTGTCCACACTGCCTCGAGAACCACGGCGAGGCGGTGCCACTCTCCGAACCAGAGGAGCACGTCCCGAGAGAGATCGTCATCCCGCGCGAGGGTGGGAAGAACATCATCGTCGAGCTGGCCGTGCTGCCGAAGGCCCACCGCTACTGCGAGGCTTGCGGCTCGGTGAGCTTCGGCGGCCCACTCGCCGATCGGGACTTCGAAGAGTTCCGCGCCATCCTCGACGAGCTCGTCGAGTCGGCGAAGTTCGTCAACTACCCAGAATCGCGCTTGATGAACGAACGGTCCGACGCACTTGCGGCGAAGGGGCGAGAAGACGGTCCCCACGACGTGACGATCGTCCGCGAGTTCGTCGCCAACCTCGTCTCAGCGTGATGTCCACCGCAAGCCGAGACTCGGCCGCTGGCGAGCTGATCCTCGTCGTCGCGCTCGCCTCGTTCACGATTGGCCTCCTGATCGGCCTCCGATCGCTTCTCGAAGGACTGACCGTCGGCGCCGCCGCACCGGTGCTGACCGTCTCGCCGGTCGGTCCGACCGCCGTGATCGCCGGCACACTCGGCGCGGCCGCGATCATCCCGGCCGGCCTGGTACTGTCGATCCGCCGCTAACGAACTTCATTCATCATGCCCGATTCACAACCACTAGAGAGTCGCATCGCTCGCCACCAGCTCGCCATCGCGTTCGTGCTGGCCGGCCTCATCACCAACGCCGCCGACGTGTGGGTCACGCTCCAAGTCGTCGAGCTCGAGACGAACCCGATCGTGCTCGCACTCGGCTGGGAGTCGTGGGTCGCTGTCAAGGCCGCCGCACTCGTCGGCCTCATCGCCGCGTGGTGGATCGGTCGCGAACACCGGTTCAGCACGGCTGCAGCAGCCGGCCCAGCCGTGGTCGGACTGGTCGGTCTCGCCGGCAACGCTCCCGTGCTCGGCTGGCACCTCACCGACGCCGGTCAGTGGGCGATCGTCGCCCTCGCTGGGTCGGTACTCGTCGTCGCCGTCGGCGTCATCGGCGTCGATCGACTAGTCCGGCGCGTCGACGCCGCAATCACCCGCAGTCGCCCCATCGCCCGCCGTGCTGCACCGGCGGCGATCGCTGTGCTCATGGTCACGTCGACGATGGGTGGGCTGGCGCTCGTTGGGACGCAGCCGGCTGATGAGTCTTCAGCAGGTATCGCGAGTGCGCAGGCGTCTAGTGGCGATCTAATCTACTCGGCATCATCTGGCGGTGCCGTCCGTGCCATCGATTCTGAAACTGGCGATCTGGTTTGGGAGGACACTAGTTACGAGAGAACGGCCACATCGATCGAGTTCGACTCGGGAGAGAACCGGCTCTACGCAACTGGTAGAGACGAAGGGCTACGCGTCTATGACGCCACTTCTGGGGAGCTCCAGTGGTCGAATACGAATGTCAGTGGCCAACTCTATTCAGTTAAGCTGCTTCCGTCGGGGGAACACCTTGTTGTCGGAAATGGAAATGGAGACATCTCTTACATTGATGTCGAATCTCGATCGATTGAGTGGAGCATCAATGTCGATTCCGATATCATCGACAACATGGAGATCTCCCAAGACGGCTCGACCGCATATATCGGTTCTCGAAGTGGGAATGCGAGAGCGATCGACCTTAGTACACAGTCTGTAGAGTGGACAAACAAGGTATCTGAGTACAATCTCGACGGAGTAGCCCTCTCTGGAACAGGAGAGCTGTTCGTTGGTGGGAGCGGAGGGCAGCTTAAAAAACTGAACCCGTCCAACGGATCTGCAGTCTGGTCCTCCAGTGCTGCGTCAACTGATGTCCTGGACCTTGCTGTGTCTGAGGGGACGCTGTACGCGGGCATATATGATGGGCACATCCGGGCGGTGAACACGACTACGGGATCCCAGGTGTGGTCGAAGTCTGCGAGTAATGACGTGGAATCCGTTGCCGTCTCCCCCGACAGCTCAATCGTATATTCTGCCCCGAGATATAGTAATCTCACGGGATATAGCACAGACACCCAGTCAGAGGTCTTCACCAGTACCGAAACCGGTGGTTATGTGCTAGAGGTTGAAGCCTCCTCCTCGATACCTGCTAGTTCGGGCGGCTCTCCCGACCTCAACGGCACGGTCTCCACGCAGACGAACGACGGCGTCGCGAACGCGACGGTCCAACTGACGATGTCGAAGGAGCCATCGATCCCGCAAGCCGACACGCAGCTCGACGAACTCTCGAATCCGATCCCGGCCGCGTACGAGGAGCAGATCCGGAACGGCTTCGACCTGCTCGGCGGCGACGGCTACCTCGAGAACAACGACGGAGCCTACGCGGCCATCTACGACCCGTCCGATCTCGGGCTGACCTACCAAGCCTCGGCCGACCTGTCGGAACCGAAGGTCACGAACATCGAACCCGGTGAGGAGCAGGCGCTGATCATCAGCGACACGGAGGCGTCCTGCGGTGTTCTCGGCTTCGAGACGAACGAGTACAACCAGCAGATCCCCGGCTGCGTTCAGCCAGAGGGCAACGTGACGATCGAGAAGCTCTCGGGGACGGGCGAGGTCGTCGCGACGGACAGCGTCTCCGTCGAGGAGGCGGGCAACCAGCGCGACTTCGGTGGTCCGACCAACGTCCACTACGCGACGTACACGTTCGCGGAGGGCATCTACCGCGTCTCCGCGGAGACCGAGGACGGCGACGGCATCTCCTACCTGACGAAGGCCGGCAACCCGACGCCGGACTTCAACCGCTACGCGCGCAACGTGGAAGGGGCGTTCACCTCCCAGACGGAGAGCCTCCGCGACGCGATCGACCAAGACCTCCTCGAGGTCAAGACCGTCACGACGAACGAGACGGGCTACTGGGAGGCCTCGGTCCCGGATAACGCGAAGCTAGTCACGGTGAGCGCGCGGAAGGCGCCGGGCGTCGCCGTCGACCCGGCGAACCTCACCTACGAGAACATGAGCGACGCGTACAACGCGGAGGACTCGCCGAACGCGTCGGTCTATCTCCCATCGAGGACGAAGCGGGTCAGCCCGCCGGCCCAGAACGTCGACGTGACGCTCCGCGAGGTCGCGTTCCCGGGCTTCGCGGACATGGACCGGCTCCAGACTCGCCTGCAGGAACTCAAGAACAAGCTGAACAACCTCACGATGGACGATCTTCCGCAGCAACTCCTCCAGCGCATGGAGACCGAGTCGCGAGATGACCTCGCGAACGCGTGGGGATCGCTCCGTGGCACGCTCGTGAACTACGAGCCAGCCCGCGAGGCGTACCTCGAGATCTCTGACCGCGAGGAAGTCCCGACCGCGGACGAGCTCTCGAAGAGCGAACTGCAGGCGGCGATCCAGAACGCGAACGTCGCGATCACGCGATCGTCGTCGACGGGCCAACTCACCGAGATGGCGAGTGAGACGACCGAGGACACGATCTCCCAGACGTGGGAGCTCGTCGGTATCCCGCTGGATCAAGCGAACGTCTCGGTCGTCGCCGACTACTCGAACGGCACGAGTCGTGTCGTCGACGACGAGTACATCGAGACGAGCTCGGGGATCGTCGGCGCCGACACGATCAGCGTCGAAGAGTTCCCGCTCGGGGAAGACGATCCCGAGCAGGTGAGCTTCCGGCTCCGTGTGGCTGGCGCTGACGAGTTCGCGTCGAAGACCACCGCCGCACTGAACCCGACGTTCAGCGGCGAAGTCCCCTCGATCGACGCGGTGGAGGTTACGTCGCTCCAGCCGGGGCCGGATGATCGCGTCACCGTCGAGGTGCATCCGGACTCCGAGTCGACGTTCCGCGGCGTCGAGGAGATGACCGTCCGCGGGCCCGACGGGGAGACGATCGCGACGAGCAACATCTCCGACGGTACCACGGCCTCGTTCACGACCGACGGCGCCGGCGTGCACTCGATCCGCTTCACGATCGAGTCGACGAGCGGCGACACGTTCACCGACGTGGTCCAGATCGAGGCCGCCGACACCGACGAGACGCTCCGGCCGAGCATCTACGCGCACTCGGGCCCGCTCGGCACGTACGCGCTGGTCGGTGACGGCTTCGAGAGCGGCGACGTGGAGACGACCTCGACGGGCTCGATCGAGATTGTCGGCCAGCTGGGGAACGACGCGGAGGTCCCGAACACGGTCGACGTGTTCGCTGAGGGAGTCGACGTGGGCACAGAGTCGGCGACGACGGTCCGGATCGTCCGCGGCGAGTCGCGCCAGGGCGTCCGAGCGAACGTCCCGATCGTGTTCCACACGCCGATGCTGAACAGCCCGGACGATGCGCGCTCGCACAAGACGCTGGTGCGTGCAAACGGGAACCCGGTCGCGTGGGACGGATCGACGCGGTACGGAGTCGTTGAGCAGGACAACGACGGAGCGAGCATCCGCGCCTTCACAGCCGATAACGGCGTGCTGACGCTCTCACTCGACAACACGCCGAGTTGGTGGGAGCGAACGAACTTCAGCTGGGACACGAACTACCCGTGGCTGCCCCTGACTGCGGGCGCGTCCCCGCTTCTCGGCGGGTTCGTCGTCGCCTCGCGACGGAGCAGTAACTAGGAGGATCTTCATGGCACGCAACACACTCACCCTGGTAGCTGTAGCACTGCTTCTCGTCGCCGCGATCGGCGGCGCTGTCACACCCGCCGCGGCCGCTTCGGGATCGTCGACGTTCGATCCGGTCACGAGCGAGCGAGCCGGGCTCCTGTCGATGAACACCACCGACGCGGTGAACCACTACGGCTCACCGAGCTGGCTCGTCTCCACCGACGACGCTGACGGCCTCGAGTCGCTCGAGTCCTGGGCAGGGTCCTCGGAGGACCGGCGGATCGTGACGCGGTTCAACGAGTCGAACCGGGCGCTCGTCGCCGCCTCGCCGGCGGACATGGGCGCTCGGACGCTGGACCAGTGGCTCTCGACTGGCCTCGCGAGTCGGAGCTACATCGAGACGGTCCGGCTGAACACGGTACTGTCGAACACCGAGCCGGTCTCGCTCGTGAACGGGTCGGCTCTCGAGACGCCGGGCTCGGAGATCTTCGCGAGCTCGTACCGCGCCGACGGCGCCTACTCGAAGATGGGCATCGCGACCAGCGAGGACGCCTCGCCGACGACGCTCGCGGAGGCCCGGGAGATGAACGGCGCAACCGGGGTCGACGCCGACACGGACGGCCTCACGGCCGCCGTGATCGACTCGGGCGTGAACACGGCCGAGGGCCGCGTCTTCGGGAACGGATCGGTCGGCTCGGACATCCGCATCGCGAACGCCTCGAAGGACTTCATCGAGGACGAGACCGTCGCCGAGGACGGCTACGGCGCGGTCGAGGACCCGAACGGCCACGGCACGCACGTCGCGTCGACGATCGCCGCGAACCACAGCAACTCTAGCCACGACGGCTACGCGCCGAACGCGACGATCCTCGCGCTTCGAGCACTCGACGCGCAGGGGAGCGGCTCGAGCGCCGACATCGCGGCGGCGGTCCGCTACGCGGCTGACCACGACGCGGACGTGATCAGCCTCTCGCTGGGCTCGCCCACCTACTCGGCCGAGATCGCTGACGCCGTGGAGTACGCGACTGAGCAGGGCAGTGTGGTCGTCGTCGCGGCGGGCAACTCACGCCAGACGACACGGTGGCTCGCGACGCCCGCTGACACGCCCGTGGAGGGCGTGGTCTCGGTCGCCGCGACCAACCACTCGTCGAACGCCTCGAACGCCGCAGTGGGCTACTTCAGCCAACTGGGAGACGACCCCGGAACGACCGACCTGTCCCAAGGCGCGACGGCCGGTCAGGGGATCACGGTCTCCTCGATCGGGATGAAGCTAACCGCGATGACGCCGGACGAGGGTGGCTCGGTCTCGGAGACGACGCTAACGGGCACGTCGATGGCGGCGCCGACAGTGACCGGCGGCATCCTCCAGGCGATGGCGGCGAACCCCGAGTGGCAGGGTGAGCCGGCGACGGTCGCCGACGAGGTCGCGAAGTCCGCCCAGCCGCTTCCGTCGTCGACGCCGACCGAGACGGGCCACGGCCTGCTGCGCGTTGACAATCTCGCAACGCAGACCCTCCCCGAGCAGAGTCAGGAGGACGCCATGACCGACGACGCGGCTGCCCGTGAGGAGTTCTGGAGCTGGCTCTCGGACGCCTCGGGCGGCGTGTTCGCGGGGTGGGTGTGATGTTCCGCCGTCGTGAGGCGCTGATCGGCGCCGGCGCTGGCGCTGGCCTCGCGGGGGCGATGCGACCGGCTCGAGCCCAGACCGACGCCGACTGGGCCGACGAGGCACCGGAGAGCGTCACGTTCGCGTTCGACGAGGACTGGCTCAAGCGCTACCGGCCGCTGCTGGTGACCCGAGGCGTCTCCCCCACGGAGATCACCGGCCTGTTCGGGATGCGCGTGAGCGACCCGGACTGGGACGTCGACGTGGCTGTCTACTCGATGGAGTATTCGACACAGGACGGCGCGCTGGCGCCGCCGCTGGGGCTGGATAGCCACTACGGAGACCACGAGTGGTTCTACTGCTACGTCGACGATGGCGAGCTCGTCGAGATCGCCTACGCGGCCTACCACTGGATCGTGGGCCGCGCCGAGGGCGAGGACATCCCGACGTACGAGGGAACCCACCCGAAAGCGCGCGTCGACCCACGCTGGCACAACTACTACCTGACCGAGGAGGAGGGCTCGTTCCCGGATCTCGACGACCTCTCGACCTCGCTCCAGGCGTGGCTGGACAACGGGATGGCCGAGCACCTCGCGCTCGAGACGATCACGAACCCGCTCACGATGCGCGAGCGGGAGTCGTGGTGGAAGGACGGCCTCGACCGATGGTACGCGAAGCTGCTCTACTCGATCGGCGCGTCCGGCGCCGATCTCGTCGACCCGGTGATCGACTCATGAGCGCCCGCACACGCTATCAGGGTGGAGGGATGCCACCGCCACCGGCCGTCCCGCCTCCCGACGCCGCCGATGGCCGTATCGATCGCTAACTACCCGGTTCTCAACACACAGATGTTCAACATCAACAAGACGACGAAGAGCCTGCTGCTCGCCCTCGTGATGGTCGTGGCAGTGACCGGCGGCGCCGTTGCGGCGGCACCGACGGTCAACACCGAGACGACGGACACGACCTACACGACCGACATCGAGGACGGCGGCACGCAGGAGTACAACGCGACAACCACTACGAACTTCAGCTGGAGCGCTGACTCGGCAAACTCGAAGATCGTCATCGAGCAGGATGGCGAGCAGCTCTACTCGGCGACTCCCGAGCACGACGATGAGGCGAGCGGGACGTACTACTACAACGCCTCCATCGCCGACGACGGCTCGGACTACAGCGGCCTCGACGCCGACGCCGGCGAGAGCGTCGACCTGAACGTCACGCTGATCAACAACACCGAGGTCGACAGTCCGGACGAGACCAACGTCTCGTGGACGTTCGCGAACAGCAACGAGATTGCGTTCGAGGACGTCGACGGCAACAGCGTGGTCGGCCCCGCTGAGGACGGCGGGATCCTCAGCAACGTGTTCGGCAGCAGCGACGACGAGACCGACCCCGCGAAGGCCGACACGTCTGTCGGGATCGTGGGCAACGAGACCGAGACGGTCACCGTGAGCATCGCCGGGACGCCGATGGCCGAAGCGATGGATGCCTCGGCTGAGGCAACCGAGAGCGGTGACGTGATGTGGGGATCGGCATCCTCACTCAGCGGGCAGTACCTCGCTCTCGCGAATGGCGAAGCGCCGGACACCGACTGGTTCAACGACAGCGCCGCGTACGTGACCTACGACGCTGACGCGCAGACGTTGACCTACCACAACGTCGACGAGAGCGTCGACGAGGATGCCGAGGAAGTCGAACTCTCCGCGACGGGGAACGACGGCCTCGGGCTGATGAACACGGTGTCGATGCTGAACAACTACGACGCGGGCTGGGGCGTCTACGGCACGGCGGCCTGGAACGCTGACTGGAACGAGCCGAGCTGGGAGGACGAGGAGTAACGCCTCAAGCCTCTCACGAACCGCCTTCTGACCGCCCAAAACCCCTACCCAGACGATAACCCGCTTCGGTAGCCATGCCGCACCGCCGGTCGAGCCCGGCAGCGGGTCCTGAGGTGAACAGATGCTCCAGC
>SDGW01001519.1_pt1 | contig 13263 bp, 30 predicted proteins | sample 2873831 | NCBI WGS metagenome assembly SDGW01 (sample SAMN08132700, study PRJNA421101) | hypersaline lake metagenome | isolation source: celular fraction 0.22 microns magnesium sulfate-rich crust from ephemeral... | place: Spain: Penahueca Lagoon, Toledo | collected 2011-07
CTCGGTATCGCTTGTTTCACTCATGGTCGTACTCCATTTTACAAGGGCCAATCAGTGTGTTACGCACGTAGACGGCTCGAGTGTTTCTTGTCTTCTCAGTGGTGTTCTCTGTCATGGTTTCGTTATCTGATATAATCTTTCGTATCTTTATTTGTCGGCCTTAGTCTCAGCGCCGCCAGCGCTGAGGCTAATTTCGTCCCACCCAATCGGCTCAACGATGTACATCGTATCCTCGATCTCGATGATATCACACACCATCATGGACCTGTTCCCGTCGAACATCGTCTCCGACTCTTCCTCCGTCACATCACCTCTCTCTACGTGTAGAGATCGGTGCTGCTCGATGAAGTCGTGGTTCTCCTCGCGATCGATGAACGTCGCACCACACTCGAGGCACTCGATCCGAAGGAATTCATCGGACTCCTCATGGGAGCCACGGTTCCACTGGACCCAGAGATCACCCAGGATGTTCTCATCAGTGACTCCGTCATTAAACTTTTCAGAGGCCACTCCCTCATAATACTCGTCGAACTCTTCCTCCGAAATCTCGTACTCACCACTGCCCTCGAACCGGAGTCGATCGCGGAACTCGCGAGCCTCCGGCGCGGTGCTGACGTAGTGAATGGTTGCTGTTTGCGACATCTGTACTCCAACGTACGTTACCCGTCATAATAAATGTTGTGTTCGCGGAGACAAGGTCCGCTATATACCGAGCAGTCGAGAAACTAAGCCACCCGATTGTTGTGACTCAGCCTCCTCAGCGCCGGAGGCACTGTCGAGTTCCTCGTCAGCGATCTCGTCTTTGAAGACGATCTCTTCAGACTTCGTCTCTGGAGGGCCCCGAAACGTTTCCCCACATTTCGCACACCGAAATACGGGAAATACGATCTCCTCTTTCTTGATGGATGCACCGAGATCGGTATACTCGACCTTTCCATCAACATCTTGAAACTCGAAGTGTTTCGGGACCCAGACGTCCATCGCTCCACCATTGATACTCTCGATTCGACGCTCCATGTCACATTTACACACTGGATCAAGGAACTCGTCCATTTCCCGAATCATGCTCGCACCTCCTCGACGTAGCGTTGGGCCCGATCATCCTGTGCGTCCAGCCACATCGTATGGCCAACAGTACGACGGTACGCACTATCAGCAACGTCGTGAGCCGGATTCAGATCGCGAGGAATATGATCGAACGTGCAGTACGAGAACTCCTCTACCTGTGTCCGTACACGATCTTCGTACGACACCATCTTCGACTGCTTCGCGCGGTAGCGAGTCGAGGGATCAAAGATACCGACAACAGAAATGTTGTCTCCGAACACTTTGACATGCTCGACTCCATTGACGTGCTCGAGCAGCGAGAGGGCTCGCACAATCGCCTCGAACTCCGCATAGGTCGAGGACATCGTCGCATCGATCCGAGAGGAGTACTCGCCGATCACACGGCCCATGTGTGTCGTGAAGACGGCACCGACGGTACCGGCGTCGCCCTTGATCGAAGCGTCTACGTACACGCGCAGAGGCGCGTTCTTGTGCGTCTCGATCGTCATCGTACGTCACCTCGGTCGATTTTCTCCATGGCTATCTCCGCTTTTGTCAGTGCCACATCAAATGACTGTGAGCCGAGATCGCCGATATTCTCTGGCCACATCGGGCCGAAAATATATACGTCATACTTGCCACTTGCTACAGAATCTTCCAGTATAACCTCATACTGGCCCTTCTCGAAGATAATAGCGTCATACGGGGCACGTCGCTCGCTTCCATCAATAACCTCCCACTCGTTGTAGAGGCAATCATGGAACGTGTACGTCACTGATACTCACCCCGTTCGATCATATAGGCATATCTCTTTGCACGCTCGAGGGCAGTATCGAGATCAGGATCTCGGTACGCGTCTTCGCCACCATTGGGTTTCCAGACGTAGACGTCCCAATCGTTAGTGACAAACGCTTCTTCGATTACAATTGTCCACATAGGGCACACGAATCTAATGCCATCGAAATCTTTCTTCCGTTCTTTGTTGTCGGTTACTTTCCACCCGTACGGTAGCCATCCCGGTTCGAATGTCATTGTCACTCCTCCTCCGTCCAGACGAAGTTCGTATTCTCACACCGCATGAGAACCGTCCCGTCCTCGTACGTCCCGACCTGGATGTGCTCGTGTCCGGGCGTAAAGCACGGAATGGCGTCGTTCGGAGGCTGTTCGAGCATCTCAGGCATTGTTACCTCCGCTCCTCGGGATCGACCCACGAATCACCATCAGCAGCGATCCAGGCTGTCTTCTGCTCGTAGTAGATCGGACCAGATCGACAGATCTGTCCGCCAATCTCGTCCGTATGAAACATCATTCCGCCATCAATCGTACTGTCTGCGTCAATTTCAGGCACTTCAGGTGCCTGAAAGTGAGCCTGTTGTCGCTCGAGCCGTGACCAGAAGAGGCCGAACGCTGCCAGGTTAGAGAAGTGCGCCGTCTCGGTGGTATCGTATTCCTGAATCATGTTCAAGAATACGTACCTGACGAGTCATAATAAGTTTATTGGATACGGAGACTATTCAGTTCGTGTCAGCAGGCAGATCAGTTTCCGGAATGCACGAGATCCCACCTTGCTCCCAGTTGTGTTCCTCGTAAATGTAACAGTAGACGCCGCGCTCTTTATCGTGAATCACCTTCACGTCGTCATGATCGCCGCCATCGACAGTGTCGATGCTGGCGTTATTTGACTGACTATCATCAGTTGCACCAAGACACCCAGCCGTGACAACCATACACACGACGAGTGCGGCAAGAAGAAGTCGTTTCATTATTTATCGCCCCACTCCTCACCCCAGTCTCGAATGAAGTACTTGAGATCTTCTGCGTACGCATCACGCTCGACGTCGATGCGTACTTCGTGTGTCGTCCCATTCCACTCCACCTCGACCGTTTTGGCCAGCCTGGGCTCGTGCCCGGATCGATCGATCATCTCCTCCGGCTCGATCGTCGGATACATCTCGGCATCTCGATTGGTCTTGAACGTCTCCATCGCCTCCTGACGACCGTCGTACGGCGGGTAGATCGTGTACACGTACGCTCGACTCGAGTCATTCTCTCCGGCCAGGACACGAAGTAAACTGTCGACAGTAACTTCAACCGCCTCGAGTTCTTTGACTGCTTCCGTTTCGTCTTGCTCTTGCACAACTTGGTTCATATCTACCCGAACGTACCTTCGGAGTCATATTAAATCTATCGGTACGGCCGGTATTGCCCGATACTCAGTATGCGTAATACGGCGCTCCATCCTCGACGTACACGGCCTCGTACTCGTCAACTTGCCACTCGACTGGAGACACCTCCTCTCGATCGAACTGGAAGGACGGATCGATCACCTCTACACTGTTCTCATTACAACCAACGACAACATATTTCGTATCTCGATTCGGCTGCGGTTTCCGTACTAACTGATGGAGATGTATACGGTCTCCACACAACGACGTAGTCGTACGTAACGTAATTCGGTCGGACTCAGAAACCTCGTCTGCCATATTCCCTATAGGGTGTTGATGTCTCCTATCGTAATAAACCTTTTGGATGGCAGCGACAAAATGAAAATCGGCCTACAGGCTGATATTCTCCGACTCGCGAATCTGTTCCGCGATCGACGGGCCACTCGACTCGCCAGCCTCTTCCTGGCGGGCTTCGTGACGCATGAACTCTTCCTCGAGTTTCCCGAGCATCCACTCGAGTCGATCCTGTACGTCCTGCATTTCCTTCAACTCGGGCGGGTAGAGAATGTTGCTTTGATCTTGTATGATCGTATTCACCGAACTAAGTGCGGTTGCCACTTCCTCGTAGAGTTCTTCGCGCTCGTCGTGCTCTGGCCCGAAATCGATGAGATAATCGAGGACCTCATCCCCACGCAACTCCCACTCATCATCGATCCCAAGATCATCGACGAACTGGTTCTTGAACTGCGACTGCCACTCTTGTGCGAACTCGTTATTGTACTCGTACTCGAGGATTGCATGGGCCAATCGATTCGGTCCACTACCGCCATAGCCCCACTCAAGGTTCGGACGTCTCTGACGTCCATCGCCTTGAGTGACCGCATCTCCGAGTGGCTCTCCGTTTACCGTTACGATGCGCCCGTCTGATCGAAGTTCACCCTTGTACACGTTCACCATTGATACTCACCGTGTTAACATCGACGTCGCCGTACCATAGGTAGTACGATTCCTTTTCTTCCGTGACACAGTCACAGAAGATGTAACTCTCCCTGCAAGCCGGACATTCTTCGAGCGTGCAACCCAGACGGTGCACGCTCGAAGAATCAGCACCGCATTCGTAGCACCTGTCCACGACAGGGTACTCCTGCAAGGCAGGCCGATAGATGTCCATAAACCTCTCTTCGTTCCCGAATGGAACGAGAGAGATCTCACTACCATCTTCGAAGACAGCGATTTCCGTACTGCGTTCTGTGAGCCGATCTCGCGTCACTGTAGTGCCTTGGCGTGAACAGTGTTGTCGTCATCTTCGTGGCGACGCCGATACATCTCCATCACGTCCTGACGGAGGACGGTGTATGCCATCGCATTGACCACTTCACCCCACGACGGGTCGCTCTCCATATCTACGTACACAGACCACTCATGCGGATCGGACGTCGAGTACTTGATTGCGGCCAGGGACTCGTGGTACATCGTCCCGACACGATCCCCGTCGATCGTCTCGAAAAGGACGTCATGGAACTCGACGATCCCCTCTTCTTCCTCGATGCGTTCCTCGAGCGCCTCGACGTTCGCCTCGACCGTGTCGTGGTACTCCTCGAAGGAGTTGATATCCGGGTCGTACTCGTCGCGCTGTCCCTCTAACGAGGAGACAATACGCTCGAGAGAGCGCAGGGCCTCACCGTTCTCTGACTCGTCTCCGATTGACTCGTACAGTTGGTCGAGGTTCTCACGCAACGTTTCGATCTGCTCGTCGGTGATTGTTGTGTGCGACATATTACAGTCACACGTACGTTATCCGTCCTAAAAAGGTTTCCGATACAAGAAAACTATAACAGGCCATCGGCCTGGTGTCGCTCTCGCATCTCACGCTTGCGACGTTCGGCCTCGACCTTCTCCATCTCGTACCGGATATCCTGCACGCACTCGTAACACAACACGTCCTCAAAAACCGCCTCGAAGAGTTCCTCTTTCTGCTCACTACACTCCGGGCACATAGGCATTACTATCACCCAAAGCGAGCCGCAAGTACCCAGCGCTGATAGTGTTCGCCACAGAGATGGTGGCGTCCATCAGCGATGCTCTCGATCGCCTCACGGCCGCACTCGTCCTCTTCTACAGCAATCGAGCGACCATGATCACACAACTGCTCGCCATCGCCCCCAGTTGTGTTATTCATTGTTTCCATCTCCAATGTTATCCATCATCTCCCTGATATCATCTTCGTGCACACCCGCTTCCATGAGATCGCGACCGAGTTCGAGTTTATTAACCGTCACATCGTGATGTTTCGTCCGGCGGTTGGCATCGGGATCTATAACGGACTTAAGGTGTCCCCACACCATCTCGTCGACTGACATGTCCGTCGGACTCTTCCCACCCTTCACTACCTGCGACATACTACGTCGTGCCCACGTATCAGGGTCCAGATCGGATTGATCTGTTGCCTTGTCGAGCGTAACCGCGAAGACCGCCGACGCCTCGAGAATATCTGCTACGGTCTCGAGTTCGGCCGTTTCGATGTCTGAGGGTGTTTCATTCGCGATCCCCTGGACGTGATCTCGCAGATTGAGCAACTGGAATGGACGTGGATCGTCTTCCACCTCCTCGAGACTCAATGCTGTCCCGTCGACGTTCTCGATTGTCCAGCCACTGCTATGGACAGCAGCGATTACCGCCAACGGGGGATCTTCGTCTTCGCGACGCTGATAGTGGACAGAGCGATTGTCTGATTGACTAATCTGAAATCGGTAGTAGTCCATCTGCTCACCGTCGGCGCTGTAGTGGTGCGCTCCGATCCGAGAGCCGTTGTCGAACCCACGGAACGAGACGTTTACTCGCGTCCCATCATCGTGTTCGTATTCATACTGCTCCTCACCTTCATGCTTGAGTGTAAACCCGTGTTCGTGCGACATGCTATGATCTATCATATGTGTTCCGTTGTAATAAGTGTTTCCTATATGGGGGTCACACGTAGTCTGGAATTAGCGACCAATCGTCTTCCGAGTTTGCGTACTCGGCCCATGCCTTTCCGTGAAGTTGCTCCATCTTCGTCATCACATCACCAGTATCACCGACGATTGTCTCACAGTTGGGGCACTCACACCACGAAACTTCTTGTAGCCGTCCGAGGGCATCATGCCCCGAGGTACCGTTATGATTCATCGTTGTACCGCACGTCGGACAACTTTCCGTCATTGTTCTGTATCCGTGTCTACTGAACGGTGAATTTCACAGTGCGGGCACCACTCTGTGCTACCTTTCGGCATCCAGCAATTCCCGCAATGGTCATTTTCCTCACTCGGAGGGGCCATCACATCGTCCGTCCAGTTGGCTCGATCAGAATGTAGTACGTTCCGTCAATTCCTTCGAACTCAACCTCGAGCCGGTAGGTGTCTTTCTCCGCATGGCGACTGAGATCACTCGTAACAGTACCCGAATACGACCGACCGTCCTCGAGTTCGATCTCGAGATCGTCGAACGTTCCGGCGTACCGAATCGCCCGCTGCGTCGGACTGGCGTTCACGTACTGCTCAACCTTGTACGTGTGCGGGGCGTGGCCGGTACCCAGGCCATGAAGTTCGTGCATGATCCGAGCCGTCTCGAATTCCGAACGGCCGATCGCGTCAACCTTTGGCGCAAGGCCAAAGTCGTAGTGTTTGTGTCGGCCAGTGATCCGGCGCTTGCCGTCCGAATTGCGCCAGCAGTCGGAACTCACACTCCACGTGGCCCGTGCTCCATCCGGCTTCATAATCCGTTTGAGCGTCCGCTCTTCGGTTTTGAACCCACTGGTATCGGGCCGATTCGGATAAACGAGTGTGTGGTACCAGTACCCCACGTACCCGTTCTTTGTCTCGTGGAACTCTGCGTCGTCGATTCGTGTGTAGTGTTTGTTGCGTTTGCGCGGCATGGTGTGATCTATAGTACGTGTTCTGTTATAATAAGTGTTTTCCTAAATGGGAGTCCTCAACTCATGGCTCTGTGTCGATCGTTCGTTTCACGAACTGCTCGTAGTGTTCGCCCCGATTTGGCGTCTTACTATCGATATCGTGCTCTGCTTCGATATGATCGGAAAGCCCATTGAGTGTTCCATGCGAGATGTACTCCTGAAACTCCTCCTCACAGTCGTCCACAGTGCACCGATACCATCGAACTGGTACATCTCCCGCGTACTCGTGGAGGATTCGTTGATACGCCTCACGGTCTTCCTTGAGTACACCACCCTGATCGATCACCTTCTCGACGACGTCGGCGAGTTCGTCGCACATGTCGTCAAGATCACCTGGCTCATATTCTTCCGGGGGAACATATCCGTCGGCACCCTCTGGGCGATTGTTCCCAACGGAAGTACTCGGATACCCCCATTTTCCGGGCTCGTTGACCCACAGTTGGCCGTCGTACCAAGAGATACGAACACCACTACCAGAGATATCTCGCCAGTACCATCCGAGGTAGGGCAGCGCCTTCCCATTTTGGTCGACGTAGTCATTCTCCTCCGCCTCTGTAACGAGCGCTGCGAGGCGCTCACGCGGGTTCTGGGTGTCGTTGTTCTGAGTCATTGTTACGTTCTAAGTTATGGGTTGAGTTGTAATAAGCGTTTTGCTAAATGGAAATTCGTCCTACCAGTTTTCTGAGTTTGTTTGAAGACGGGATGAGCACTCTGGGCAGCACTTTTTGACCATGTCCGGTCCCCACGGAGCGCTATCTCCGCTCCAATTGCACTGGGGACATGTGTACAAAGGCCCCTTGACTCCCATTACACATCACCTCTGGTATCGAAAGGCCGATCAGACTCTTCACCTTCACGTGATTCTGCCAACGTCTCGAATTCCTCACCACAGCCCTCACACTCAACCATCACTGTTCGCGAATTCGTCATTGATGGAAATCCATCATCTTGAAAGTCACTCATTGTCATCATCAGCGCCGGAGGCGCTGTCGCTGATTTCCGTCCCCTTCACGTAGTGCTCGGTTCCACCACGATTGCCCCAGTGTACCATCTCGCCGTCCATAAGCCGTTGAAGAGACTCAAGAGCGACATTATACGTCGCCAACGGGCGAGGTGGATCACTCCGATCTCCTGGGCGTCGCCCGGACTGTTCGGCGAGCAACTTCCGATAATCGCTTCCCGAATACTCACCACCGTTAATGTAGAAGTAGGCGTACGGATTCTCGCCTTGGCGAGAGACGCCAGCCTGCCCTTCCTCCATATAGACCGCGACGTGTTGATCGCGAATCAGATCACGGATGTGTCGACGAGACATCTCCGTGATGAGGACGTCGTCGTGGATATTCGGGGACTGTGCATCGCCTTCGCCGTCGGGGGCAGTGTTGCGTGCCATGGTAGAACCAATGATAGCCATGTACTTATAGTTTTTCCATATGGCGAAGCGGTTTTGACTATCAAAACTGAGTTTTGACTATCGCTCGTACACCGCCCGGATTCCTTCGTACTCGACGATCACACGATCGTGTGGGTCGATCTCGAGGACTTCGCCTTTGTTTTCACGCATTGCGTACTCAATCTTCAGGAGAGCAGTCTCGATCTCGTCCTCGATTTCATCCGAGTGGTGGATGATATATCCATTCACATTGTCCTCGAATTCTTTCTCAACCTCACCCTCGAACCGGACAAGATCGAGACGAATAGTACGCGTCTCGTCGCACTGTTCGCCCTCGTCGTAGAATACTTCGTCGAGCCTCTCACTGTGATAGGAGCCGTGAACCTCAACGAAATTGCACTCCTCATAGAATACTACTGCTCCATCCTCGAAGATGGGTTGTTGGTCGTCGAGCGGCCGCCACTCGTGTTGATGATTTCGGACCATATAGAGTCCTACAACTACCAGGTACTTATAGTTTTTCCATATGGAAAAGTAGTCTGCCTATTTAAGCGAATCACGTATCTCGACCAACTCTTCCTTTGTGAAAGAATCCCCTTCGTTGGTAGAGTCAATCAGCCCCCTGATCTCGTCTAACAATTGACCATATGTTTCGTTTTCGTGGAGTTCTGCACACTGACCACAAAGATCGAGATCGTCCGGAATCTCGTCTTTCGACTCGTATCGATGCCATCGCTTCTTCGGGAACGTAACCCCTGTGCCGGTGAAATCGCGCCCACAAATCCCCCTCGCACTCTCAACAATGTGTACGACACCATCACCCTCGCGATAACCGTACGTGACATCGTCAGCCATGATTCATCTCTTGTTCCGCGCGCTCTTCACGTATTTCCCGCTCAATCTTACCAATGATCGACCCAGCGTCGAGGAGTTGCTGTTCAAAACCGTCGCTCTGCGAGCGAACAGTTTTCATACACTCCTTCGCCACGGAGAGCGCTTCAAGGCTATCCAAACTACCACTGTGAGAGTCGTCGGAGACAACTCTCACATGGTAGTTGTCCCACTTCTCGGCAAGTGCAACCAAGTCGTCCGGCTCGTCGGCCGTCACAACGACGATCCCACCGTCCATGCAGAGTTGATATTCAGTATCACTCATCGTCCTGGTTGCATTGCGGTCGATCGCACTCCTCGTCGTCGCAGAGCGGGACGCGAATAATTTCCCCGTCACCGTCTTCGTACGTAAGCACAGCGTGTGCCAACTCCTCGAGAGAGAACTCTCCGTAATCTTCGTTGCTATCTCCCTCTTCAACATGTGTTCTATAGAGTGACATTATCTGTGATGTTCGTTAATGTAGTGTACTTGACATCCGTCCGAACAGAACTCATCGTGAAGATCATGGAGGTACTCGTCGTTACACCACTTGCAAGTATATATCTCGATCTCCTCACGCAGGCCCTCGTACGACTGCTCCGGATCAACGCCCTGGCTCCGTGCGGCATCCTTGAGTTCTCCGTACGTCACTTGAGAGGCCATTATTCGTTCACCTCCTCCGGATCGAGCGTCACGTAGACAATGCCATCCTCGTCACACGTCCCGACCATGTTCTCACCCGGATAATCCGGCTCTTTCACTTGCGACACCTCTTCATCGCACCACGTGCACAGGTATCCGTGTTCGTTGTCCTGCATACTATTGATCACCTCGCTGCGTGACGTAGAGCCGCAAGGCTGATCTCAGCCGCTCCTCGTCGGACCACAACGGCCGCTCATTGTCGAGCGCACTCAGGCGATTCAGTGCCTCCTCGACGGCAATCAGGAGCATCAACTCGTCTCGGTCCTCCGGACCTTCGACGTCGTTGAACCCCTCCGTCAGATTTTCTATTTCATCAAAGCGATCAACGATCGCTTCGAGGGCCTCTTCCGGCTCGAGTTCGGTAGTGTTCTGCGACATGCTGTATTCCATAGTACGATAGCAGGGTACTTATAGTTTTCCCGTATAGTAAACCAAATCGCCTACGGCGATTTATACTCGTTCCTCTGCAACGTCGGGTTCGACGTCGACAGCGTTCAGGAACCAGTCCTCGAACAGGTGTTTGTTGCGATCGATCAGGTCGACCGCACTCTTATCCAAGACGTAGGTATGACACCAGTCGTCTTTCGACCGCATACCACGACCCACGGCCTGCTGAAGGTTGATGGCGGCTTTTCCCGCGTACCAGTTCCAATCATTTAACTCATCCATGCGATAAGATACACGCTTGTCCCCCATGAAAGGATACGCTGCTTTCGCGATCACCTGCCACCGGGCTTTCTCGTCGTCCAGACTAATTCCCTCGTCCATCGCGACGGAGAGGAAAATCTGACCGCCTTCTTCCTCGTCGTACGCGTTCTCCTCGTCAATGTCCGCGACGACCCACTCCTCGAGCGATCGCTCACGGTCGCTCGAGTCCTGTACTCGCGCACGCGCCTTCACATCGCGCGGCAGGCGCTTGTAGATCCGTGAGGCAATCTTGTATGAATGGCAGTGCACGAATCCCTTCTCGTCGTCGTGATGGCGCGAGAGATCCGCGATCTTCGAGGCCATCTTCGGGATCGTGCGGTCGCGCTGACTCATCGTCATTTTCCCAACCGACTGATCAGTATATACAGGCCTTCGGCCTGGCGGGAACGTGCTCTCAACTTCGACAGCGCCGACATCGGCGCTATCGAGTCCGATTTCTTCGAGGAACCCACTCTTCGGGATCGTCGCCGACGAGAGGATGATCTTCTGCCCCTGGCTCCATAAGTAGTCGTCGAGGAACCGGCCGATGAAGATCGGGTTGAATGAGACCTTCCACTCGTCGTCGTCCCCGTACGGATCATCCTCGAGTTCGGCAACCCAGTGATGATCCTCGACGTCGACGAGGAAATTGTCGACACGGCGAGCGAACTCGCGCAGTTTGTCCCGATCGTCGGCCTCCTTCTCGTTGAGGATCACCGACATTTCGTACTCGTGCAGTTTCTCCGTGACCTTGTACAGCACTTCCTCGCGAAGCCACTCCGTGAGTCGATCGATATCTTCCGTTTGCGGCGGCTCGCTGATATCGTCGTAGACAACCGGAACCTGTCGTGACGATACCACGAATCCGACGAAACTCAGTGCAAAGTCCTCGATCGACTGGCACTCGTCGACGACGAGCAACTCCCGCGGCATGAACTTCGAATCGACCATCTCCGGGAGCATGGAGTTAGCCATGAGGTAGGACATGTTCGTCACGACCTCCGGGTTCTTCTTGGCGGCGTGCTTTCGGCCGTAGTACGGGCAGCCGCCGTTCGTATGGAACATGTCCTTGTACCGGCAATCGAAATCAGCGTCACGCTGACAGATCGCCTTATCGACCGACGTGCCCGAATCTTCGGGGTGCACGCAGGAGTAGTTGTTCTTCCCCTTCATCGTGATGATGTCTTCCGAGATGAACTCGTCTTCATCGACCTGATCGATGAGGGCGTTCAGCGGCGTAGTAAAGAACGAATCACGATTGAACACCTCGTCCATGACGGCCATAGCGCCGTGAAGAATCAGGCTCTTCCCCGCACCAGTCGGCGCACTCAGCGTGACAACGTCATTGTCGCTCACGTAGAGGTTCGCGACAATGTCCACAACCGCATCCTGCTGGTGCTTTCGGAAACACGGATACCAGGTATAATCGCCGTCCGGCATCGCATCGGGTCGAGCGGCTTTCATACCGATCTCAGACTCGTCAATGTCTCGGCGTGCACGCACGCGATCACCGTCTGTTACAACCGGCCAGACGTCGAGCACGGCACGCTCGATTGCTTCACGAAGGTCTCCGGCCTCCGGATACTGCTCCGTGATCTTCTCTCTAAAGCGGTCTGTACCAACCGCACGCGAAACGCCTCCGTCGGACGCGGTGTTCGTCTGCGACATGATGTACTCATGGCTACGTTACCCGTCATAATAAAACTTTCCTATACGGAAAACTACTCAGAGAATCCACTACCGATCTTCTGACCAGTCCGTTCATATTAGTTCTATCGGTTCTTGTAGTCTTCTTTCATATCTTCGTACCGCTGCTCCTCATCACGTGTACGCTTTGACACGTAATCGTCGAAACTATGTTGATCGCAAAACGGGAGCGACGACTCCGTTTTGGGCAACTTCATGATGTCTGCTGGCGGTCGGCAAACTGCACATCGCTCGGCGCACTGCATGCGCCTCGCGCTGCCGCCGTCCGCATTATCCTTCCACGGAGCGTTGCGTCTATCAACAGAGTTGAGTTCTGGTAAATTTCCTGACATTATCTTAGTTATCTGTGTCACGTGAACGCGGTCTGAAGACATCCACTCGACAGTTGTTACGGCACTGGAACTGATGATCGGATGGTTCACCACTCAAAACACGATCATTGATATCTGCTGTGTACGTCGCGTGCCAAAGGGTGTCTGAAACTTCGCCACAAGAGGGACACTCCCGCTCCTTTGGTCTAATCTTAAGGTGGCCTGCTCTGCCCGTCTTATTATCGCTTCTTTCTGAGGTCATTAGTCTGTATTCACCTCGTTCTCGGTCATCGTGTGACACTCGAGGCAACCGATATAGTCCGGTTCCTCTCCGCGCTCGTAATCGTCTGGATCTTCCCAAACGGGGATTAGATCGCTGCTTTCTCGGTAATCATCCTTGCACGTATCACACATTGTCCGAGTCCTCCGTA
>SDGW01000777.1_pt1 | contig 13253 bp, 13 predicted proteins | sample 2873831 | NCBI WGS metagenome assembly SDGW01 (sample SAMN08132700, study PRJNA421101) | hypersaline lake metagenome | isolation source: celular fraction 0.22 microns magnesium sulfate-rich crust from ephemeral... | place: Spain: Penahueca Lagoon, Toledo | collected 2011-07
CTACGCGGCGACCCAGTACGTGCTGGCCGACCTCGCGGCCGACGGCCTCCTGCCAACCCACCTCCGGGTGCTCGACGTCGGCGCGGGCGTCGGCGGGCCCGCGCTGGGGCTGTTCGACCTCCTGCCCGACGACGCGCTGGTCGAGTACGAGGCCATCGAGCCGGGCGCCGGCGCGGACGTCCTCGAAGCGATGCTCGAGGAGACCGGCTCGAACGTCCACGCGACGATCCATCGCGAGGCAATCGAGGACTTCGAGCCCGGCGACGAGGGTGGTGACGGCGACGAGTACGACCTGATACTGTTCGCGAACGTCCTGAGCGAGCTCGACGACCCCGAGACGGTCCTCCGCGACTCGCTGGAGTGGCTGGCAGAGGCCGGCAGCGTCGTCGCGCTCGCCCCCGCGGACAGGAACACCGCCACGGGCCTCCGCGAGTACGAGCGCGCCGTCGCCGACCGCGGTCCGGCGACCGTCTACGCGCCGACCGTCCGCCTGTGGCCCGGCGAGTCGCCGGACAGCGAATCGTGGTCCTTCGACGTGAGGCCCGACCTCGACGTGCCGGGGTTCCAGCGCCGCCTCGACGAGGCCGCGGACGATCAAGACCACGAGGACGGCGAGTTCGTCAACGTCGACGTCCAGTACGCCTACTCCGTCCTGCGGACCGACGGCCGGACCGCCATCGCAGCCCGCGGCGACCGCTCCCGGGTCGCGAAGATGGCCGACGCCGAGGACCTGGTGACCGAGCGGGTCGACCTCATGGCGGTCAAGCTGAGCCACGACCTCGCCGACGGCGGCAACCCGCTCTTCCTGATCGGCGACGGCAGCCAGCAGGAGGACTTCTTCGCCGTCCTCGCCGAGGAGGACGTCCTCAACGCCGATCTCCGGCGAGCCGACTACGGCGAGCTACTCGCCTTCGAGAACGCGCTCGTGCTGTGGAACGACGACGAGGGCGCCTACAACGTCGTCGTCGACGACGAGGCCGTCGTCGATCGGGTGCCGCCGTAGGGACGCGGCGGCCTCGGCGGTGCGTTTTTTGCACAGAGGGCCCCAGACCCGCCATGGACGAGGAGCCGGTCATCCTGCTGACCAACGACGACGGCATCGAGAGCGTCGGCTTCCGCGCGCTGTACGACGCCCTCGAGGAGGTGGGCGACGTCACGGCGGTCGCGCCGATGTCCGACCAAAGCGCGGTCGGGCGGGCAATCTCCAGCGAGGTGACCGTCAGGGAGTACGACCTGGGCTACGCCGTCGAGGGCACGCCGTCGGACTGCGTCGTGGCGGGCGTCGAGTCGCTGGTCCCGGACGTCGACCTCGTGGTGGCGGGATGCAACCGCGGGGCGAACCTCGGCGCGTACGTGCTGGGCCGGTCGGGCACCGTCAGCGCGGCCGTCGAGGCGACGTTCTTCGACGTGCCAGCCATCGCCGTCTCGATGTACATCCCGGTCCGGGAGGACGCGGCCTTCGCGGAGGTGGAGGCCGACTACGAGAGCTACTCGGAGGCGACCGGCGCCGCTCGCTACCTCGCGGAGAACGCGCTGGGCGCGGGCGTCTTCGACCGCTGCGACTACCTCAACGTCAACGCCCCCGTCGCCGACTGGGGGCCCGCGGAGATGGCCGTCACGGAGCCCTCCCGGGTCTACCAGATGGACGCGGAGCGCGAGGGCGAGACGGTGACGCTGCACGACCGCATCTGGGAGCGGATGGCCGAGGGCGACATCCCCGACCCCGAGGGGACCGACAGGCACGCCGTCGTCGACGGCAAGGTCAGCGTCTCGCCGCTGACCGCGCCCCACACCTGCAAGCACCACGACGCGCTCGACGAACTGGCGGACGGCTACCAGGCCGACTGAGCGACCGGTATCGGACCGACTGAGCGTCGGGTATCGGGTCGGTTAAGGACCCCGAGCGGCCACGGGACGCTGTCATCCGATGCGATTCAGGAACGCGATTCTCTTCGTCGCGCTGGCGATCGCCTGGGGCAGCGCCTTCACGGCTATCAAGGCCGGCCTCGAGTTCTTCCCGCCGGTCCTGTTCGCGGCGCTGCGCTACGATCTGGCCGGCGTGCTGGTGCTGGCATATGCCGCCGTCGCCACGGACCGCTGGCGACCCCGGACGAGCGACGAGTGGCTGGAGGTCGCCGTCGGCGGCGCGTTCATGATCGCGGCCTACCACGCGCTTTTGTTCGTCGGCGAGCAGGGCACCACGAGCGCCGCGGCGGCCATCGTCGTCAGCCTCTCGCCGGTGCTGACGACGGGGTTCGCCCGCGCCTTCCTGCCCGACGAGGGGCTCACCGCCGTCGGCGTCGTCGGCCTCCTGATCGGCTTCGTCGGCGTCGCCGTCCTGAGCCAGCCGGATCCGAACGACCTCCTGAACGAGCGGACGGTCTCGCTCCTCCTCGTGTTCCTCGCCGCAGCGGCGTTCGCCCTCGGGAGCGTCCTCACCCGGCGGGTCGACACCGACCTGCCCATCGAGACGATGGAGGCGTGGGCAATGCTCGTCGGCGCCGGCCTGCTGCACGGGATCAGCGCCGCCATGGCCGAGTCCGTCGCCGACGTCGAGTGGACCGCCGACGCCGTCCTGGCGCTGGGCTACCTCGTCGTCGTCGCGAGCGCGCTCGGGTTCCTGATCTACTTCGACCTCCTCCAGCGGCTGGGACCGATCGAGATCAACCTCGTCTCCTACGCGGCGCCGGTCGTCGCGGCCGCGACCGGCCTCCTCTTCCTCGAGGAGCGGCCCACGGTCGCCACCGCCGTCGGGTTCGCGCTGATCCTCGTCGGCTTCGTCCTCCTCAAGCGCGAGGCGCTGCGGGCGGAGCTGGCCGGGCTCCGGGTCGCGGCCGAGCGGGCGGAGTGACCGGTACCGACGCACCGCCCGATGGTCGGGGGCGGCCGCTCGGTGACGGTCGTTCGGCGCAAGGATCATTCCCGTCCGGCGACTAGGCCGAGACATGACACACACCGAAACCCTCGACGTGACGGGCATGTCCTGCAACGGCTGCGAGCAGAACGTCGTGAACGCCCTGGAGAGCACCGACGGCGTCGAGAGCGCCGAGGCCGACCACGAGGCCGGCACGGTGGATGTCGTCCTCGAGGACGACGTCGACGATCAGAAGCTGGAGAACGCCGTCGACCAGGCCGGCTACGAGGTCGTCGCGTAGTCGCACCCGAACGGTTCTGCCGCGCGGTCGCGTCGACCGACGCCTACTCGAAATCGAGCGACACGCGCTCGCCGGTCTCGGCGGCCTCGTAGGCCGCGTCGACGATGCGGAGGTCGACGTAGCCGGCCTCGCCGTCGATCTCGCAGTCGGCGCCGGCGAGCACGCAGTGGGCGAAGTAGTCGAACTCCTCGCGGACCTCGTCGACGGCCGCGCCCGTGTACTGGGTGCGGGCGTCGCCGCGCTCGATGACGATCTCCTGGGAGACCGTCCCGCTGAACGGCTCCCGCAGCAGGATCAGGCCGTCGGTGCCCAGCACCCGGAGGAAGTTGTCCCGGTGGGCGTCGAAGCTGGCCGTGCAGGCGGCCGTCACGCCCGACGGGAACGTCAGCAGGAACGTCGCGTGCTCGTCAACCCGGTCGAACGGCGGGCCCGAGGAGTGCGTCTCCGCCTGGACCGCGACTGGCTCGGCGTCCAGGAGGAAGCGGCTGGTGTTCAGCGGGTAGACGCCGAGGTCGATCAGCGCGCCGCCGCCGGCGACGTCGGGGTCCAGCCGCCAGGTGTTGGGGCCGACGTCCTCCAGCACCTTCGACGTGAACCCGGACTGGATCTGGACGGGGTCGCCGATGACGCCGTCCCGGATCGCCTCGCGCATCCGCCGCAGCGCCGGCTCGGTCCGCAGGCGGTAGGCCGTCATCAGGACGACGCCGGCGTCGTCGCAGGCCGCGACCATCCGCTCGCCGCTCTCGACGTCGGCGGCGAGGGGCTTCTCGCAGAGGACGCGCTTGCCGAACTCGGCCGCGGCGACGGCGTAGTCGTCGTGGTAGGCCGGCGGCGTGGCGACGTAGACGGCGTCGTACTCGTCGGTCGCCTCGCCGCCGGTGAACGACTCGTAGTCGAGGACCGTCTCCGCGTCGTACTCGTCGGCCAGCGACGCGGCCTTGTCCGGGGACCCGCTGACGAGGACGCTCACCTCGGCGAAGTCGCCCACCCGGATCGCCGGGAGCGCGTGGTCCCGCGCGAACCCGCCGAGGCCGACGACCGCCATGCGGACGGTCCCCTCCTCGATGGTCTGCCAGTCGCGGCGGGTGAACTCCTCCTGGAAATATCGGTTGACGTCGACCGTCATGTACGTACGATTCGGACCGACCGAAGTCGGGCTTTCCTCCCGGATTGTTGCCCGGTACCGTCCAGTTGCGGGAGCAACATGAATGAACCCCCGGCGAGAACACCTCGGGCTATGGACGAGTCGTTCGTCGACCTGCTCGAGCGCAACGCCGACCACGCGCGGACCTTCGGGAACCGGTTCGACGAGGTGCAGGAGGCCCAGCACCCCGTCGCCGTCACCGTCTGCTGCTCGGACTCCCGGGTGCTCCAGGACAGCATCTGGAACAACGACGAGCCCGGGCGCATCTTCAGCAGCGCGAACATCGGCAACCGCGTCGTCCAGCGGACGGCCGACGGCGAGGTCGTCTCCGGGGACGTCCTCTACCCCCTGCTGCACACGGGAACGGAACTGGCGGTCGTCGTCGGCCACACCGGTTGTGGCGCCGTCACGGCGACCTACGACGCGCTGACCGGCGACGTGGCCGACGCCCCAGGGATCGAACACTGCATCGACCTGCTGGGGTCGCACCTCGCTGACGGGGCCGAGGCCCTCCCCGACGACCTGGAGCGATCCGACGCGGTCAACCGCCTCGTCGAGTACAATGTCGATCGACAGGTCCAGTTCCTCCGGGAGAGCGACGACGTGCCCGACGAGGTCGACGTCGTCGGCGTCGTCTACGACTTCCAGGACGTCTACTCGGACCGCCGCGGCGAGGTGCAGGTGATCAACGTCGAGGACGAGACCGACGTCGACGCGCTGCGCGAGGAGTACCCGGAGATCGCCGACCGGATCGATCGCCTCTGGGAGTACTGACCGGCAGCTTTACCGCCTCACCCGCGCAGGAGCGGGTATGCTTCGAAGAGACGCGCTCAGGGCCGGCGGGGCGCTGGGCGCCGCGGCCCTCGCGGGGTGCACGAGCGACTCCGGCGACCCCGACGAGTCCGCGTTCGAGGAGGGGTTCGAGGACGGCATCGGCGACTGGGAGACCGGCGCGACGATCGGTCCCGAGGAGGACGTCGCGGACTTCGAGTGGGAGATCGACGTCTCCGGCGAGGAGGCCGTCGAGGGGGAGCAGTCCCTGCGGATCTGGAACGAGGGGGACCACGACGACGGCGTGACGTGGGCGGTCCACGAGGTCCCGGTCGAGCCCGGGCGCGCCTACGACGCGTCCGTGACCCTGCAGTGCTGGAGCGAGTCGGAGTCGTTCAACGTGATCCGGGACGCCGTGGTCCGGCTCGGTCCGGAGAAGCCGACCGCGGAGGACGACTTCCCCCACCCCGGCGTGAACACGAGCGAGCTCGGGGAGACGCCCTACGGCGGCCTCCGCGAGCCGCTGTGGCTCGCCGACGGCTGGCGGGAGTACACCTTCGAGTGGACGACGCCAGAGCTGGAGACGGACGCGCTCCACCTGGCGGTGGGGACGGCGGTGATCTGGGAGACGGACGCGACCCACTACGTCGACGAGATCGCCGTCGAGCTGGAACCCCGGTGACGACGGGCGACGGGCACGGGGACGACCGGGCTCAGACCTCCTGACGCATCCGCTCGTCGCGGCGCGTGACCTCCAGGGGCACCCGATCGAGGTCCGCCTGTGCCGGTCCGTCGATGACGGTCCCGGTGATCGTGAACCGCGAGCCGTCGCAGGGGCAGTCCCAGCTCTCGCCGGCGCCGTTCCAGACGAGCGTGCAGCCGCTGTAGGGGCAGGTCCCCTCGACAGCCCGCCAGTCGCCGTCGTCGTCGCGGTAGAGGCCCACGGTCCGCCCCTGGAGGTTCACGACCCGTCCCTCGCCGGGCCGCAGGTCCGGGGCCGTCGCTCGGCTCTCGAGGCTCCGCTTGCCCCTGGAACGCTTCTTCATCATCTTCCGGCCGGCCTTCGGTATCCGCTTGAGCGCCGTCGTCGGTGGGATCCTGTTGGGATCGTACAGCTCCGCCCAGGCGTTGTCGCGGCCGACGATCAGGTCCTTCAGGAGGAGGCCGGCGACGGTCCCGTGGGTCATCCCCCAGCCGCCGAAGCCGGTCGCGACGTAGACGCCGTCCGCGAACGGGTCGATCGATCCGATGTACGGCACCTTGTCGATCGTCATGAAGTCCTGCGCGGCCCAGCGGTAGGTGAGGTGTTCGACGGGGAAGGCGTCGGTCGCCCACGACTGGATCTGCCGGGTGATCTCCATCGTGTCCGTCCCGATCCCGGTCGGGTGGCGGTGGCCCTCGACGAGCAGCATCGTCCCGTCGTCGGTGGGGATCGGCCGGAACGAGTGAGTGTCCGAGCCAGCGCTGAAGTACATGTCCTCCGGCGGTTCGCCCTCGACGTCCGCTGTGAGGATCTCCTCCTGGCCGGGGAGCATCCGCATCGAGTACAGCGACCGCCGGTAGAAGGGGAAGTGGGTCGCGACGACGACGTCGTCGGCCCGAACTCGACCGTCGCGTGTCCGGAGTTCGTGCGGCGACCCCGTCTCGATGCCGGTGACGCGGCTGTCCTCGTAGACGCGGCCGCCCTCGCGCTCGAAGGTCTCCAGCAGCGCCAATAGGTACTCCCGCGGGTGGAAGTGGGCCTGGTCCTCGTACCGGACCGCCCCCGCGGCGTCGACGGGCGCCGGCACGTCCTCGACGTAGGCGGCGGCCAGGCCGAGCCGCCGGGCGGCGTCGGCCTCCCGCTGCATCGTCTTGCGCTTGTCCTCAGAGGGGGCGTACGTGTACGCCGCCGCGGGGGTGAACTCGCAGTCGATGCCCTCGCGGCTGACGCGCCGGGTCACCTCCTCCAGGGCGGTCCGGTTGGCGTCGGCGTACAGGCGGGCCTTCCGCTCGCCGAAGGCGTCGATCAGGTACTGGTACCGCAGCCCGTGGGCGACGGTCACCTTCGCCGTCGTGTGCCCGGTCGTCCCGCGAAGCGCCTCGTTGGCCTCCAGCAGCGCGACGTCGCGGCCCTCCTCCGCGAGGAACGCCGCGGTGGAGATTCCGGCGATGCCGGCGCCGACGACGGCCACGTCGGCCTCGATCGACTCCGTCAACCGGGGATACGACGGCTGGTCCGTCGAGTCGACCCAGTACGACATCGCGCGGTCCGGGAGCGGTGATCCGGAGAGCTCGAACGCCATGGTCGCGCTTCGGGCTCCGGGCCATTAGAGCTGTTGAGTATCCAATAAATTTCGCGACGGCGGGGCGGGCCCGACCCGCGCTCGTCTCACGGCCCGCCGCGACCGTCCTCCGCCACGGCGTGAACGCCGTGCAATTCCGCCGCGGGAATCAGTCCGCGAGCTCGTCGGCCAGTTCGTCCATCGACTCGATGGTCAGGGCGGGCTCCGTCTCGTAGGGGCCCCAGAGCGTGTCCTGGCGGTTGATCCAGACGCCCTGCATGCCGACGTGAACCGCGCCCGGCACGTCCCACCAGCCCGCGGCCGTGTAGCAGATCGCCTCGGGCGACGCGCCGATCCGGTCGGCGGCGTGGCGATACAGCGGGGCGTCGGGCTTGAACTGCTCTATCTCGTCGGCGCTGACGGTGTCGGCGATCAGGTCGCCGAGGTCCCCGTGGTCGACCATCGTCTCGAGCATGTCCTCGCTGCCGTTCGAGACGACGTAGCAGTCGTAGCCCTGCTCGTTCAGCCGCTCCAGGGCGGGGTGGACGTCGTCGAACACCGGCACCGTCTCGAGCGCCGAGATGATCTCCTCGCGCTCGCCCTCGCTCACGTCGAGGCCGAGCGTCTCCACGGCGTACCGGAGCGCGTGCCGGTTCATCTCGAGGAAGGAGTCGTACTCCTCGATGGCGTTCCCGACCATCGAGTAGCCCAGCGAGCGGTTCCGCATGAGCTTCGTCACGGGCCCCGGCGAGTCGACGTACTCGCCGATCGTGTCCTGGATCGCCATCACGTCGACGAGCGTCCCGTAGGAGTCGAACGCGACCGCCTCGACCGCGTCGGATTCGAGCGCCATGGCGGGACGAATGGCCCGCGCGACGAAGTATTCTGGGTCGGTGCCGAAAAATATCCCCGCGGGTCGTCAGCAGTCCACTGGTTCGACCCATATCGTCGCCGGCTCTCCGTCGGGGATACCGAGGAACACAGCGAGCGCCCGTGCGCCCTCGTCGTCGCTCAGATTGTCCGCGTTGTGGATCACGCCGGGGTCGAAGAATCCCTGGCCGTCCGAGTATGTTCGGGGGACGCAGTCTCGCTCCCAGGTAACCTCGACGTCGCCCTCGAGCATGCTGACGAGAACTACTCCCGGGTGGCGGTGCCAGCCGGACGTCCCGCCCGGCGCCCACACCACCTCGGCGACGACCATCGTCGACTCCTCGTCGAGATGTGCGTGCGCGCCGATCGGCGGGCCCTCGTCCTCGTCGGGGCCCGTTCCGGTGAACGCGAGCGAGAACGTCGCCGCCAGTTCGTCGGGGAAGGGCGCGTGCCCCTGGATGATCTCGACTTCGAAACCCTCCGGTTCGTCGATCTCGCCGTCGCTATCTTCGTCCCGGTTCGCTTCGTCGCTGCTCGCAGACGCGACGCCGCCCGTGGCGAGTGCGCTGGCCCCGACCGTACCGGCTTTCAGCAGTGTTCTGCGGGACATTCCGTCGATCTGTTTGGGGTCGTTGGTCATGGTTCGATTTGCCTCCCGGCAAGAACGGTACGACCAGAGGGGGGAGATAGTTACCTCGTGCAATCCTGGCAGCCGGTGGTTTCCTTTCGCCGACTGCCGAAGCGTCATCCGCTGTGAAGAGTCGCCACTCGGTCTCGAGGTCTTGTCTGGTACGGACGTGGTCACTATCGGAAGTCCGCTCGTGGAGAGCGACCCACTGACTGGCTACCGAACCTGCTGTGAGAGGCGCGAACTGTTATAGCCGCAGCATGTGAATACATACCATGAAACCGCGCACGACGAGCCCTGCGCTCGACGACGTCGACTTCCTCGCGCGGGCGGGCCACCGCGTCGCCGTACTGACCGCGCTGAGCGAGCGGCCCCGGAGCCGGATCGACCTCCGGGAGCTGACCGGCGTGTCGCAGTCGACGATCGGGCGCACACTCCGCGAGTTCGAGGACCGACACTGGATCGTCAGGGACGGCGGGCAATACGAGACGACACAGCTGGGCGCTTTCGTCGCCGAGGGCGTTCAGGAGCTGCTCGACCGGTTCGAGGCCGAGCGGACGCTCCGCGCGGTCTGGCGGTTGCTCCCGGACGAGTCGAGCGGCTTCGCCGTCGAGATGGCCGCCGACGCGGTCGTGACGGTCGCCGACGCCGAGGCCCCATATCGCCCGGTGAATCGCTTCGCGTCGCTGCTTCGCGAGACTGACCGATTCCGGTTCGTCGGCCGCGTCGTCGCTCTGCTCGAACCCTGCAGGGACGAGCTACGCGAGCGGATCCTCGACGGAATGGACGCGGAGATCGTCGATTCGCCCGAGGACGCCCGGTACGTCCTCTCGAACTACCGGGAACACTGCGCTGCGCCCCTGCAGCGCGACAACTTCACGGTCCGGGTGCACGACGACGTCCCCCCGTACGGCGTCGCCCTCTTCGACGACCGGATCGCCGTCGGCTGCTACGACCGGGACAGCGGGACGGTCCGGGCGCTGATCGACACCGACGCGCTCGACGCGCGCGAGTGGGCGGAGGCGACGTTCGAGTCCCATCGGCGTGAGGTCCAGCCGCTCGCGCCCGAACCGATTCCAGGGTGACCGGAGGCCAACGACCAAAGCTCGTCCAGCCCTGCCTCGCTGACGCCCGGCAGGACGACTGCGATACCGACGCGTGACCAGTCAACCAGCACTCGAAATACGTACCGTCCTCTCTCCCGGAGGGAGTCCGCCACGCACCGACAGCGACCGGATTGCAGCCCGTGACCACGGGCCAGTGCCTGCAATGGCGTCACCGGCCGCCCAGATATCGCTAGGTGCCTACAACTCTCCGCGCACCGAACTGTCTCTCGAGGAGAATCAAAACGATGACCGCCAACGAGCGATCAGACGAGAACAGAATGGCCCTGCAGGTAGCGTGCGACACCGAGGTCTCCGGGTGCGTCTTCCGCATGCGGACCGAGGCGGACGACCGGGATCGGCTGGTCGAAATCGCGCGCGACCACGTCAGCGAACAGCACGGCAAGGAGTACGGCCTCGACGAAATCAACGAGCGGTACGTGACTGAAGTCGAGGTCTGAACGGACTGGAACGCGACAATCGAACAAACAACGATGCAACTATGACAGTAAACCAAACGACCGTCGAACAGCGGGAGGCCGACCACGAACTCGGGCGCGGGGTGCGGACCGGATCGCTCCTGATGGCGCTCGCCGGCGTGGCCTTCGTCGGCTACGGCGTGGTCTTCCTCGCCAGGACGTTCTTCGGCAGCGGCTTCGAGATCGGCGTGGCGACCCTCGGCGGACTCACCCCCGCGGATCTGGCCGCGATCGATCCGGCCGTGATGCACTACATCAACCACCTCCACGTCGCCACAGCGGCCTTCATCATCGCCACCGGCGTCGCCGTCGCGGGGCTGGCGTGGTACGGCGTGCGCAGCGGGCAGCTATGGGCGTGGGCGACGGCCGTCGTCGCCGCCGTCGTCGGCCTGGCGCTGGCGCTGCCGATGCACTACATGGACCTGTTCGCCCACGACTGGCTGACCCACCTCGGCCCGATCTACCTCGCCACGGTGGTGTTCGTGGCCGGAGCCGCCCTCTCGTACCGGGGACTGCGGCCCGGGCCCCGGTCGAGCGACTTCAGCGACGACGCCGAGGTCTAGCGGCCCCGTCGGCGCTATCGAGCGGGGAACGGCCTCGTTCAGGTCGCTGTGATTCAGCGTGGTTGCCGCCGACTTCGGTCACTGACCGGTACGATATCCGTGCGATCGAGAGGGGTGCTGTGCCGAGATCGGTGGTGACACGGTCGAACGCTAGCAGATAGTGACAATCTACCCTCTTCTTCCCGGGCGGTGAACAGGCTTAAGCAGACGCCTCAGATAGTGGACAGCAATGAGTCAACGTAGCCAGCTGAGCGACCAGCCCGACGTGCTGAGTCTCGACAGCGGGCTCGAGGCGCTCCGGCAGAGCCCGGACTTCCGTGGACCGGTCGAGCCCCTCGACGACCACGACCACTCCAACGATCACTTCGCGCTCGTCTACGAGAGCAGAGAAGAACTGCTCACATCTGCGATCCCGTTCGTACAGCAGGGGCTCGAACGGGGCGAGAAGTGCATGTACGTCATCGACGAGAGCACGCGGGAGGAACTCGAGGGCGCGATGCGGGCGCGAGGGATCGAGGTCGACGAGGCCCTCGAGTCCGGCGCGCTGGTGTTCGAGACCATCGAGGCGACGTACCTCAGGGGCGGGTCCTTCGACGCCGACGAGATGATGGAGCTGTACGCGTCCGCCATCGAGGAGGCCACTCGGGAGTTCGAGGCGTTCCGGCTGGTCGCCGAGACTTCCTGGATCGTCGAGGACGACCTGACAATCGAGGAGTTCATGGAGTACGAGAGCAGGGTGAACGACATCTTCGAGGACGAGGACGCGATCGCGCTCTGCGTCTACGACCGCGAGCGGTTCCCCTCGGAGGGGATCTGCGACGTCGTCCGGGTCCATCCCCACCTCATTCACGACTCCACCGTCTGTCACAACTTCTACTACACGCCGCCGGAGGAGTTCTGTGGACCTGACAAACCGGACCACGAGATCGACCGCATGCTGGGGACGCTGAAGGAGCGGGCCGAGGCGAAGACGGAGCTGTCCGATCACAAGCGCTTCCTCCAGGAGCTGAACGAGATTACGGGGAGCCCGGACCTCTCCTTCGAAGAGAAACTCGACGCCGTGTTCGACCTCGGGTGCGAGTGGTTCGACCTCGAACTGGGCGCGCTCAACCGGGTCGATCCCGAGAGCGACGAACTGTGCGTCGAGTACATCAACGGCGAACACGAGTACTACGAGCCCGGCGCCGAGTTCCCACTGTCACAGACGTACTGTATCGCCGCCACGGACATCAAGGAGGCAGCGAGCGTCTCCGACCCCGCCGAAGAGGGGTACGACGACCTCGCAGTCTACGAGGAGCTCGGCGTCGAGTCGTACCTCGGCACCTACATCCCCGTCGAGGACGGCGCGGACAGGACGTTCGCCTTCATCGCCTCCGACTCGCGAGCGGACCCGTTCTCCGAGGACGACCGGGCGTACCTCGAACTGATGGGCCAGTGGGTGAAGTACGAGCTCGAGCAACAGCAGTACCAGAACGACCTCGAAGAGACGGTCGCGAAGCTCCAGCAGTCCAACGACCGGCTGAAGCAGTTCGCCTACGCCGCCTCCCACGACCTCCAGGAGCCCCTTCGGATGGTCTCCAGCTACCTGCAGCTGCTCGAGAACCGGTACGCCGACGATCTCGACGAGCAGGCCCGGGAGTACATCGACTTCGCCGTCGACGGGGCCGACCGGATGCGGGCGATGGTCAACGACCTGCTCTCCTTCTCGCGGGTTGAGCAGGCGGACGAGGAGTTCGAGGCCGTGGACTGCGACGTCGTCCTGGGGCAGGTTATCGACGACGTGCAGGTGCAAATCGAGGAGAACGGGGCCGAAGTGGCCGTCGGATCGCTCCCGACGGTCACGGCGGATCCCGAGCAACTGGAGCAGCTGTTCTCGAACCTCGTCTCCAACGGCATCAAGTACAACGAGAGCGATTCGCCACGCATCGAAATCGGCGCCGAGGAGCGACCGGATTGCTGGGAGTTCTGGGTCGCCGACAACGGAATCGGCATCGACCCGGACAAGACCGACCGGATCTTCGAGGTCTTCAAGCGGCTGCACCACGACGACGAGTATCCGGGGACCGGGATCGGGCTCTCGCTGTGCCAGGAGATTGTCGAGAACCACGGCGGCGATATCTGGGTCGAGTCAGAGCCGGGTGAGGGTTCGACATTCTTCTTCACGCTCCAGCCGGCGGGTACTGCCGGCGAGTGACTCGCACCCCTCCCATCGATCCTGTCGGGTTCGAGGAACGCGGGTTCCCGCGCTGCTCGACTTCGTTCGGGGAGACGTCCGG
>SDGW01001027.1_pt1 | contig 13249 bp, 12 predicted proteins | sample 2873831 | NCBI WGS metagenome assembly SDGW01 (sample SAMN08132700, study PRJNA421101) | hypersaline lake metagenome | isolation source: celular fraction 0.22 microns magnesium sulfate-rich crust from ephemeral... | place: Spain: Penahueca Lagoon, Toledo | collected 2011-07
CCGCGCCAGCGTTCGTGCCCGCGCTCGTCGCGCCTGCACTCGCGCTCGACTCCGGACGCGCGCCCGCACTCGCCCCCGAGAGCGCGAGTCCGCTCGCGCCGACGACGCTACTGGCTACGAGTAACCACGCGAGAACCAACACGTCGATTTTTCGTCTCGACTCCCCGGACCCCCTCCGTGCCATTTTCGCTCACTCGGCAACTATCCTATCTCCGCTCTTTGTTATGCGGAGCGCAAGCGCCGCGTAACGTCTCGTTGCCCGCGATTGAACGGGCGATAGGGTCGGCCTACTCGCGCCGAGCGGAGACGACCGGCGAGTCGGTCGGACCCGACGAGAAGTTCGTCACCGACGGGCCGCGAGCAGGAGCGCCGCGAGCGCGACCAGCGCCGCGCCGACGCCGAAGCCGGGGACGCCGCCCTCGGGTTCCGCGGTGGCCGTCGCAGTCTCGCCCTGCATGGCCTCGTCCGTCGTGTCCGCCGTACTCGTCTCCGTCGCACCGGACGTGTCGGCCGTCTCGTCGGTGTCGGTCGTCTCGCTGGTCGCCGTGGTGTCACCGCCACTCGACGCGCCGACCTTCACGAGCCAGCCGTCCTTGCCCGCCGAATCGCCGCCGGAGGTCTGGCCCGCGAGGAGATACCCGCCGTCGTGGGCCCGGATGGCGGGCCACGGCTTGTCCCAACTGTCGGTGCCGTAGTAGGTCTCCCAGCGCGTCTCGCCCGCGGAGTCGGTCGCCAGCACGTAGCCGTCCACGCCGCCCATCGGTCCGGCGTCCGACCCGCCCGTGAACAGGTAGCCCTCGTCGGTCCGCATCGCCGAGTCGAGCCACTGGAGGCCCTCGCCGCCGGGTTTCTGCTCCCACTCGACTGCGCCCTCGGGACCGAACTTGACGAGCCAACCGTCCCGCGGGCCGGTGCTGTTGCTCTCGGTCTCGCCGGCGAGGACGAACCCGGCCGCGGCGTCGGCCGAGGAGTCGCCCGAATCGGGTCCGGCGGCCGACGCGGCGGCCCACACGTCGTCTCTGCTCGGGCCGCCAGCGGTCGCCTGCCACGCTCGGTCGCCGCCGTCGCCGATTCGGAGCGCCCACGCGTCGTCGCTGTCGCCTTCGACCTTCCCGGCGAGGTAGTAGCCCGCGTCGGTCGGCACGACCGCCCGGAGGTAGCCGTCGCCGTAGCCCTCGGGCGTCCGGTAGCTCTCCTGCCACGCGGTCGTACGCTCGGCGTCGAGACCGACCGTCCAGCCGTCGCGGCCGCCGTCGCCGCGGGTCCAGCCGGCCGCGAGGAACTGCGTCGAGTCGCCCGCGTCGCGGCGTTCGAGCGCGTAGAAGGCTCCCTCGCCGACCGTCCGGTTCTCGCGGACCGCGCCGTCGGGGCCGACCTCGACCAGCCAGCCCTGCGGGCCGTCTTGGGTCGTGGTCCGCCCGCCGAGGAGGTAGCCGTCGTCGGTCGCCGCGAGCGCCCAGAGCCGGTCGGTGTCCGGGCCGCCGAGGCTCTTCTCCCACAGCTTCCGGCCCTCGCCGTCTACTTTGAGGACCCAGCCGTCGCGGTCCTCTGCGCCGGTCCAGCCGACCAGCAGGTAGCCGCCGTCGTCCGTTTTGGTCACGTCGGCGAACGTGTCGTCGCCCCCGGAGCCGTAGGTCTCCTGCCACTGCTCGGGGAGGTCCGGCGGCGCGCGTGCGTCGGTCCCGTTCGTGACGTTTCGGTCCGCGAGGTCCCGGTCCGCGAGACGTCCGTCCGCCGCGTCGCCGTTCGCGAAGCCGCCGGTCGCGGCCGCTGGCACCGCCGCCGCTATCACGCTCGCGCCGACGAGGAGGACTGTGAGTGTCGCTGTGTACTTCCGCATGCGAGGCTGTCAGTCCCCGAACCGTTTTGTTATGCGTCGGCTGTGGGCCGCGTAGGCGGTGCCTGTGGGCGTTTCGAGACCGCTCGTGACGCGCGCTTCGCAGAAACCGACTTCTCGCCCTCGTCCTCGACAACCTCGACTGCCTCCCGGAGACGACTCGCCGACTCAGGACCCGCGCTCCCACGAGGGCGGCGCGCGACCTATCCGCCGGAGGAGCGCGGGGTAGCCGAACGCGACGGCGAGCGCGACCGCGATTCGCGGGAGGAACCCGTCGATGCCCACCGCGGCCAACGCCGCGACGAAGACGAAGTACAGCAACAGCATCGCCAAAAACTGCGGAAGCAACTGTCGCCACGTCGAAGCCATACCGAACGTGACGGCCTCCGACGAGTTAAGTGTGTGGTGACGACTGCCGAATTCGGCCCCCGCGCGCCGAAAGCCGCAACGTTGATGTCGCGCCGCTGTCCGATTCGACACGTCATGCCCTCTCTCCACCGCAGACGCGTCCTCCACGGCGCGGTTGCGCTGTTCGGCGCGCTCGCGGGGTGCAGCGACCCGGCGCGCGAGCGCGGCTCGTTCTCCGGTTCCAGCCGCCCCGAGAACGTGCTGTACGACCCCGAGCGTGTCTGGGTCCGGAGTTCGGACCGCACCCGACCGCCGGTGTGGCTCCCCCGCGAGGAGGCCCGCGCGGGCGACTCGGAGTCCTCGTCGCCGCCCGAGGACGCTCGCCAGCGCGCGTTCGTCGCCAGTCGGGCGGACGCGGACCTCCTCGGAGTCGCCGACGTGGACGGTGCCGACGCCGTACGACGGTTCGTCGCCGAGACCGACTTCGAGCGCCAGACCCTCTACATCGAGAACAACGAGGTCGGCGCGTGTCGCGCGCCGGAACTCTGCTCGGTCTCGTGGTCCGCGACCGATATCCGCACGGACTACGCCCGAAACTTCCGGGACGCCGACGTGGCCTGTCGCGCCGACGAGCGCGACGTGGCGGCGGTCGTGATTCGCATCCCCGACGCGATAGACCCCCAGCAGGTGAGCAGTTACGGCTCCGGGTCGGGCGGCGGCTGTCGCTCCGTGCCGCTCCGGGAGACGGAAGACGGGACCGCCGACGCTCGGACGACGATAGAGACGTCTGAAACAAATACGGAGACGTCCCAAAAAACATCGAATACGTCTCAAACAACGACGGAGGCGTCTCTACTCGGGGTGAAGCGATGACCGAGGAGCGCCCGTCGAACCCGCGCTCGGTCGAGTCACGACGCCGGACCGGCGGGTCCGCCACCCGCCGAGGAGTCCTCGCGCTCGCGGCCACAACCGCGCTCGCGGGGTGCAACGCCGTCGATAGCGACCTGCTGGACGGCGACATCCGGAGTACCGACCCGCCGACGCTCGACTCCGCGGCGGTCCGGGACGTCGCGGCGGCCGACCCGCCGTCGGTCCCCCGAACGGTGCCCGTCGAGGTTCCGGACTCGTACGTCGAGGAGGGCGTCGCTCGCGCGCGGGACCTCCTCGGGTCGGTCCCCGCGCCGTTCGACGCCGACGAGATTCCCAACGGCGCGATTCGCCGCCGACTCGGCGACCGGTACGACGACGCCGAGGAGACCGTCGCGGCGGTCGGCGACGCGGACTCGCTCCTCGAAGCCACCACCGACCTGCGCCACGCCCGCGAGGAGGCCCGCGCCGTCGCCGCGGCGTGGCGGGCCATCGACGGCGACTTCGGCCACGAAGAGGTCCGGGCGTCCGCCGAGGAGTTGTGGACCGCGCTGAATCGCTTTCGCTACCAGTGGGACTACCTCGGCACCGACCCGGTGGCCGCGCTGCTGGTCCACGCGGTCGTCGAGGACCGACTCCGGATAGCCACGCTGTCGGTCGAGCGCGCGGTCGGCCGCGGCCGGACGTCCCGCGACGACGCGCTCGCGGTCGGCGAACGCGCGGGCCACCTCGAAACCGCTCGCGCCGCGCTGGACGACGCGGCGCTCGTCTACGAACCGCTCGGGACGTCCCGCGAGTCCCGGCGCTTCCGCTCGGGGTTCGTCCGCGCGGTGGACTCGCTCGAAGCAGTCGTCAGCGACCGCCACCGCCGCCTCCCCGACGGCGACCCGGAGACGCCCTCGTCGTACGTGACCGGCGACGTCGCGGACACTCCCGTCGGCTACGCCATCGGCGAACTCGCCAGAGACCTGTCGTTCTCGTCGGAACTCAGGGAACACGAGTCCGATAGGTACGCCACGGCGTTTCTCGCGGGGTACGGCGAACTGACGCACCTCCGAGCCTTCGAATCGCTCCGCGAGCGCGTCGCCGCCGACGAACACGTCACCGTCGAGTCGGCCGCGGACGTGCGGACGCTCCGCCAGCGTGCGGTCGAGGCGATCTCCTCGGCCCGCGACCGGGAGACCCACCCGCACCTGAACCGGTGGGAACTCTCCGACGCGGCGAGTCTCGTCCGCTACGCCGACCAGCGACTGGGGCGACTCCGCGACGAGGAGTCCGTCGACGCAGACTCGATAACCCGTGAGGTGGGCGACTACGTGGAGGCGGCCGCCATCGCTCGGGCCGTCCCGGAGACGAGCGAGGACGTGGCGACGCTCGTCCGTCGGTCGGTGCGGGCGTCGGGGACCGACCCGTGACCTCGGGCCGTCGCCGGCGGATAGCGAGCGGTCTCCTCGGGGTCGGCCTGACTACAGTCTATCTCCTGCTCGACCCGTACGCCCTCCTCTCGGACTCGCTCGCCGCGTTCGTCTTCTTCGTCCCGTTCTCGTTGGGGCTGTACGCGGTCGATGGACCGCCGTGGCGGTCTCGACTCGGTAGTGGCGTCGCTATGGCGGTCGGACTGGCCGTCGCCGAGTTTGTCTGAGCGTCGAAGCGCGGCCGAAAACAGGTACGGCGCTACTCGAAAATCTTCTCGCGTTCGCGCGACTTCGATTGTGACCGGGACCGCGAGTTGCCGCCGCTCGACCCGACGAACCGCGAGACGAGGGCGTACGCGAGGTACAGCAGGACCGCCGCCACCAGAACCGTGACGAGGATACTCACGAGCCACGAAACGAGTCCGAGGAGGATGCTCACGACTTCGGCGACGACCCACAGCACGACCAGCGCGAGGAGTGCCCACAGGCCGTACTTGAGGAGGTTGCTCATATCAGTCCCCTTTGGTTTCCGGGGTCTTGAGTCTATGCCCTCTCGGTACGAATCGGACTTCCTGCGAGACTGACAGTTGAAATTCACGATAACGACCGCCGAAAACGTAGAGAAGAACGCCTCGAAAGCCCCCGCCCGGTCGCGGTCGCTGAGCGACATCTCCGACGGCCGTCGTTGCGTCGGAGAGGGGTCGCTCAGACGACCACGGCCCTCGGCCGCGACCGGGCGGCCCCTTTCGGTCCACCCAGACCGTTGTCGTTGTCACCGGTCGTTCGCTGATGGTTTGGTCGGTCGAGCGTCTGCTCACCGTCTCGCCACTGAGCGTCACTGTGTCAGTTCGTCACGCCGAGGTGGCGGTCCATCACCTCGCGGTTCTCGCGCAACTGGTCGCTCGTGCCGTGGTAGACGATTTCCCCGCGGTCCAGCACGTAGTGGCGGTCGGCCAGTTCGAGCGCGACGCCGACGTTCTGCTCGACCAGCAGGACCGCGATGCCGTCGTCGTTCAGGCTCGTCACGAGGTCTTCGACCTGCCGGACGACGAAGGGAGCGAGGCCCTCGGTCGGTTCGTCGAGCAGGAGGAGGTCGGCCCCCGCGACCAGCGCGCGGGCGATGGCGAGCATCTGCTGTTCGCCCCCCGAGAGCGCCGCACCCTCGCGGTCGGGATGCTCGCGCAGATTCTCGAACTCCTGTAAGACCGCCTCGGGGTCGCGCGACTCGGCGGTGTCGCCCCCGCCGAGGTGGCCGACCTGTAGGTTCTCCGCGACGGTTAGGCCGGGGAAGATGCGCCGCTCCTCCGGCACGAACGCGACGTTCTGCCCGACCGTCTCCTCGGGCGAGAGTCGCGTCACGTCGGTCCCGCGGAAGGTCACCGTACCCGCGGTCGGGACGACGTTGCCGACGATGGAGCGCAGGGTGGTCGTCTTACCCGCGCCGTTGCGCCCGACCAGCGAGACCACTTCGCCCGCCTCGACGCAGAGCGAAACGCCGTGCAGTACCTCGGTCGCGCCGTATCCGGCGACGACCTCAGAGACGTCCAGCAGGGGGTCCTCGCAGGCCCCGGCGTCGAGTCGGTTCCCGGTATCGAGTCGCTCTCCGCCCTCGCGTCGGCCCTCGGCGTCGATTCGCCGCCCGCCGTCCGCGACGAGTGCGTCGGCGTCGGCGGTCACTCCCGGACACCTCCGAGGTACGCCCGCTGGACCGCCTCGTCGTCGGCGATGCGGTCGGGCGCGTCGGTCGCCAGCACCTGCCCGCGGTTCAGCACGGTCACGGTGTCCGAGACGTTCATCACGAGGTCGATGTCGTGTTCGATGAGTAGCATCGTTCTGTCGGCCAGCACCTCCTCGATGAGGGTTATCGTCCGCGCGGTCTCCTCGGCACCCATCCCCGCGGTCGGTTCGTCCAGCAGGACGAGTTCGGGGTCGGTCGCCAGCACGAGACCGAGTTCGAGTCGCCGCCGGTCGCCGTGGGCCAGATTGCGGGCGTACTCGTCGGCGCGGTTCTCCAGTCCTATCTCGGCCAGCACCTCGTCGGTCCGGCGCTCGACGGCCTCGAACCGGTCGGTCGGACTGAACAGCTTCCTCGGGAGCGAAATCTGGCCCGCGCCCTCCGCGACCGACTGGGCCGAGAGCCTGACGTTCTCCCGGACCGACAGCCCGCCGAAGACGGTCGAAATCTGGAACGAGCGACCCATTCCCCGCCGGACGCGCTCGTGAGGAGCCAGCCGCGTCACCTCGTCGCCGCGGAACCAGACCGACCCCGAAGTCGGCGCGAGCGCCCCGGTGATGCAGTTGAACAGCGTCGTCTTGCCCGCGCCGTTCGGGCCGATGACGCTCCGGAACTCGCCCTCGGCGACCGCGAGGTCCACGCCGTCGACCGCCGTGAAGTCGCCGAACTGCTTCGTCAGGCCCTCGGTTCGGAGAACCGCCTCGGTGTCGTCCGCGGCGTCCGGGGCGTCGCCAGCTTGCGATTCGCTCGCAGTCGAGGCGCGTTGCGCCTCGCCCTCGCCGCCTGCGGACTCGTCGCTCGCGCTCATTCGTTCACCTCCCCGTCGGGCCGCTCGGCGAGCGGTTCCTCGTCGTCGCGGGTGCTCGGACCCGCGCCGGCGTCAGCACCGGCACCGGCGCGACCCCCGAGACCGGCGAGTTTCTCGGGGAGCGAGACGAGTCCTCTGGGAAGCGCGATGACGAACAGCACGAAGACGAGACCGAGGAAGAACTGCCACTGGTCGGTGTACGACGACAGCACCTCCTCGAACCCGATGTAGACGCCCGCGCCGACCATCGGTCCGTAGAGGGTGCCCATCCCGCCGAGGACGGTCATCACGACGACCTCGCCGGAGTTGAGCCAGAACAGCAGCGAGGGCGCGACGAACCCGTCCTTGATCGCGAACAGGCCGCCGGCCAGCCCCGCCATCGCGCCCGAGACGACGAACGCCCGGCGCTTGTAGGCGGTCACGTCGTAGCCGACGAACTCGGTCCGGCGCTCGCTCTCGCGGATGGACTGGAGGACGCTCCCGAACGGCGCGCGCATCATCCGGCGCGCGACGAGGTACGACCCGACCACGGTGGCGAGCAGGAAGTAGTAGAACAGGGCCTCCTCGCTGACGGCCGGGACCATCTCCGCGATGTCGTCCAGTTCCATCGCGACGCCGCCGATTCCGTACAGCACGTCCGCGCCGAACAGGCCGTCGCTCCCGCCGGTCCACTCGAACTTGAAGACGGCGCGGTAGAACAACTGGGCGAACGCCAGCGTAATCATCGAGAAGTAGACGCCCGAAACCCGAATCGAGAGGTGGCCGATGGCCCACGCGATAGCGCCGCAGACGACGATAGCGACCGCGAGCGCGACGAACGCCGAGGGCGTGAAGTGGAGCAGGACCAGCAGCGCGGCGTAGGCTCCGGTCCCGTAGAACAGCGCGTGGCCCAGCGAGACCAGTCCGGCGTAGCCCATCACGAAGTCGAGGCTCAGCGCGAACAGCGCCCAGATGAGTACGTCCGACAGGAGCGTCAGCACGTACTCCGAATAGAACGCTTCGACGCCGAGTGGGACGACCGCGAGGAGGACCACCGCGATGGTCCCGAGGCTGAACCGCTGGCGGTCGGTCAGGACGCCGCCGCCGTGGCCCGCCAGCAGTTCGCCCTCCGCCTCGGCGGTGGTCTGCCACTCGGGGTTGCCGAACAGGCCCTCCGGCTTGACCAGCAGGACGGCTATCATCAGCACGAAGACGATGAGACCCTCCAGCGCGGGCACGTAGGTCCGGGCGAGGGTCTGGATGACCCCGACCGTCAGGCCGCCGACGACCGCTCCTCGGAAACTCCCCAATCCGCCCAGCACGACGATGACGAACGCGGGGATGATGACCGCGTTGCCCATGCCGGGGCTGACGTTCTGATAGGCTCCCAAGACGACGCCGGCGACCGCCGCAAGCGCCGCGCCAGCGCCGAAGACCAGCGTGTAGTAGCGGTCGATGTCGATGCCGAGGTTCCGCACCATCTCGCGGTCTTGGGACCCGGCGCGCACGACCAGTCCGAACCGCGTGTTGTTGAGCGCCCACCACGTCGCCAGCGAGAGGAGCGCGCCGAACGCGAGGATGAAGTAGCTGTACAGCGAGTTGCTCACGCCCAGAATCGTCACCGGGCCGTCCAGCACCGGCGGCGGCGCGAACGCCTTGGCCTGCTTGCCCCAGAAGAAGGTGATGACGTCGTTGAGCATCAACACCAACCCGAAGGTCAGCAGGATGTGGTAGAGGGGGTTGCGGTCGTACAGCGGCCGGAGGGTCAGTCGCTCGATGCCAGCGCCGACGACCCCGACCAGCAGGGGCGCGACCACCAGCGCGACCCAGAACCCCGCCCCGCCCAGCGGCGAGACGATGGCGAACGCGAAGTACGCGCCCAACGCGAACAGTTCGCCGTGCGCGAAGTTTATCACGTCCATCACGCCGAAGATGACCGACAGTCCCGCGGCTATCAGGACGTACACCATCCCGATGGTCAGCCCGTTGACCAACTGCTCTGCGACTCCGGTGACGCCGACCATGCTAGAGGTCGCAGTCGGTCTCGTCGCAGGGCGGGATGGCGTTCGGTCCCTCGACCTTCTGGCGGAGCGCGACGTTCGCCGGGCCGCCGCCGTCCGGTTCGACGTTCTCGCCCGCCCAGACCGGATTCATGGCTTGGTGGTCACACTCCCGGAACCGGTTCGGGCCGAAGGTGCTCGGTACCTCTAACCCCGGTAAGGTGTCTTTGACCTCCTCGGGGTCGCTACTTCCGGCCTCGGCGATGCCGTGGGCGGTCATCCGGATGGAGTCGTAGGCGACTCTGGCGAAACTGTCGGGTACCGAGTCGTAGGCGTCCCGATACGCCGACACGAACGCTTGGTTGTCGCCGGTTTCGAGTTTCGGCACGTACCGGACCCCGCCGTAGGTGCCGTAGGCCGCCGGGCCGAGGGCGTTCCGGACGACTTGGAACGTCATCGTGGGACTCACCAACTGCACGTCGTCTTTCAGCCCCTGATTCGCGGCCTGCTTGGTGAAGTTGATGAGGTCGCCGCCGGTCATGCCCAGCACCGCCACGTCGGCCTCGGAGTTGCTAATCTGGCTGATGTACGACCCGTAGTTGGTCGCGCCGAGTTGCGACCGCGAGACGCCGACCTCGGTGAAGTCGTCGCTCGCGGCCCCCATCCGGGAACTCCACTCTCGGCGGACCGACTGGCCGTAGGCGTAGTCGGCGATGTGGAACCAGACGCTCGTGCCGACGTTGTTCGCGGTCCACGGCGCGACCGCCTCCGCGATTTGGGCGGTGTGGGTCTCCGCTCGGAAGACGTACTCGTTGCACTCCGCGCCGGTGATGTTCATCGCGGCCGCGCCGGGGTTGTAGACGACCTCCTCGTTTTCGGCGAAGGAGTTGAGCGCCAGCGCGGTCGAACTCGAAATCGCGCCCATCAGGAACCCCGCGCCGTCCTGCTGGACGACTTTCTGGGCGACCTGTCGACCGGTCGCGGTGTCGGCCTCGGTGTCCTCGTAGACGGCGTCCATCTCGAAGCCGAACTCGTCGCTCTCGTTGACGTGCTGGACCGCGAGCTTCGCGCCGTTGCGCTGGCCCTCCGCGAGACCGCCGTACGGCCCGGTCATCGGACTCAACACGCCGTAGGTCACCGAGTCGATGCCCTGATTCCCGAGGCCCGCGCCGCCGACGCACCCCGCCAGTGCGCCGACGCCCGCGACCCCGGAGAGTCGGAGAATCGCCCGGCGAGACGTGATTCTGCCGTTTCCCCGCCCCTGACCGTCGTCTTCGGTCGTTCCGCCCCCGCTGTCTCCACCTTGAGGATTGGTTTCGCGCCCCATACCAGCTATGCGGAATCTTCGTTAATAAACTATTGTGTATGATGAGGCGGCGACGACGGCGAAATAACCGCCAAAATTGTGGGAGCGACGACAGAAAACGTCGGAGACGACCCGCACCGCCTACTCGAAGTGGGGCACGACTTCCTCGCCCAACCGCTCGACGCACTCGACCATCCGGTGGGTGCCGATACCGGGATGATACGTCCGGAAGACGAAGTGTACGTCGTCGCCCAGCGCCTCGCGGTACTCCTCTAACTGGTCGATTACCCGGTCGGGCGTGCCGAAGATGGCTTGGTCTTTCAACTCCCGCTTGCGCTCGTCGTCCAACTCCGGGACCTCCTCGCCCGAGAAAATCTCGGCGTAGCGCCGCTGGATGTAGAAGTAGCCGTCCTTCATCTGCTCCCACGCCTCGTCCTTCGAGTCGCCGACGAAGCCGTGCTGGAGGACGTAAATCTGGAAGTCGTCGTCCGCGTCGCCCTCCTCGGTGGCGTCCTCGCGCAGTCCTTCCTCCTCGCGGACGCTCCGGATGTCCTCGACGCGCTTGCGGACGCCTTCGACCGAGAGCGCGGAGGGCGCACACCACGCGTCGGCGACCCGCGCCGCGCGCCGGACGGCGGGTTTCGCCGACCCGCCGTACATCACCGGAATCTCGCCGTCGGGCTTGGGCGTCACGTTCGCGTCGGGGGAGACGTCGTGAAACTCGGCGTCGTAGTCGAGGGGACCGTCGGACCACGCCGCCCGGAGGAGGTCCGTGGTGTCGGCCATTCGCTCGACGCGCTCGTCGCGGGGGACGCCGAACTCCTCGAACTCGGTCGGGTTCGACCCGATGGCGAGGCCGAGCGTGAGTCGCCCCTCCGACAGCAGGTCCACCGTCGCGGCGTCCTCGGCGAGTCGAACCCCGTCGTACAGCGGTGCCAGCGCGATGCAGGTCCCGAGTTCGATACTTTCCGTCTCGGCGGCCAGCGCCCCGAGCGTCGGCATCGTCGCCGAGAGGTAGCCGTCCTCCGCGAAGTGGTGCTCGGAGACCCACGCGCTGGCGAGGCCAGACTCGTCGATGGCCCGCCCGAGGGTCAGCATCTCGTCGTAGACCTCCGCCATAGAGCGGTCGTCGTCGGGTCGCCGCTGGCAGGTGAACAGTCCGGTCCCGATTTCCATACCCCGACGGTCGGCCGGGAGCGTCTTAGTGTTTTTCAAGCGAGGTGTCTCCGCACCGTGGCGCTCCTCGCCACGAGAGTTATGACCGACGGGTAGCGGGAACCGATATGGTCGTCTTCGGCGCGGGCGGCGGCGGGAACACTCCCGACCGATGAACCGCGGTCGCTCCTCGACGGCGAGGAAGTTGTCCACGTCCTCGCGGGCCTCCTTTGCCGTGCCCTTCTCGGGGTCGTAGTCCCGGCTTCCTTCGGCCCCGAGCGCGTCGTAGAGTTTGTCCACGTCCTCGAAGTAGAGTTCCGCGATACCGTCGAACTCGGCGTTCTCGGGGTCGGTCGGCAGGACCGTCGCGTACCGGACCACGCCGTCGATTTCGCGAGCGATTGGCGTGTGGTTGTTCTGCCAGTAGTCCACGAACTCGTCGTGAGTCATGTCGTCTTGGCGGACGAGGAACGCCGAGTGCTTGTAGAGACCGTCGGTGTCGCCGTCCACCTCGTCTTTCTGCACTATCTCCTCGCCGATGAACCGGGGTCGCCGGTCGATGTCGAGGAAGTTGTCCACGTCCTCGCGGGCCTCTTTGGCCTTGCCCTGCTCGGGGTCGTAGTCGCGCGACCCTTCGCTCCCCAGAGCGTCGTGGAGCGCGTCCAACTCGTCGAAGTAGAGTTCGGCGAGTCCGTCGAACTCGGCGTTCTCGGGGTCGGTCGGCAGGACGGTCTGGTAGCGCGTGACGCCCTCGATGTCGCGGGCGATGGGGGTGTGTTCGTTCTGCCAGTAGTCGACGAACTCGTCGTGTGTCATCCCCTCCTGTCGGACGAGCAGGGCTACGTGTTTGTACATCGGGTAGACTGTCGTCTGGACTACCAATAAAACCCGCCGATGGCGACCCAAAGCTTATTCTGCGTCACTTCGCACGTCGTAACGATGCCCTCCAACTACGACAGTCGCTCGCGCGGTAGACCGCTCGGTATCACGATACTCTGCCTCCTCGGGTTCCTCGGCGTGTTCGCCTCGCTCTTCGGGATGCTCGGCGTGATGGGTCGCGGTGGTCCGTTCGCCGCTATCGGACTCATCGGCCTCGCGCTCGTCGCCGCGAAGGGAGTCGTCCTCTACGGTCTCTGGACGCTCCAGCAGTGGGGCTACAAGTGGGGCATTCGCCTCTACGCCCTCGCGGCGATTCTCGACCTCGTGACCCTCAGTGTCGTCTCGCTGATAATCGACGTGCTCATCGTCGCGTACATCGCCAGCAAGGCCGACCACTTCCGGTAACGCTCTCGGGTCTCCTCGGTCTTCGTCGTCGTTCACCTACTTTCATTACAGCCCTCGGCGTAATCGCGTGCATGGGATTCTATCAACGCGATTTCATGGAGGGCACTCGCGGAACGATGGGCGTCGACTGGGAGGAGCGAATCGACTTCCAGCGCCTGCGCCGCGAGCGCAAGGAGCGCGCGCTCGAACGCCTGCAGGAGACCGAGATGGGGAGCATGCTCCTGATAAACGACCCGAACGTCCGCTACGTCACCGGACTCGCCATGACCGGCGGCAGTGGGGCCGACCACTACACGCTCCTCACCGAAGACGGCGACGTGGTCCACTGGGACACCGCCGACCACGCGAGCAACCAGCGGTTCAACTGCCCGTGGTTGGACGACATCCGGTACGCGGTCCCCGGACTCGGCAACGTCCCGCGGGCCTCGGGCCGCGACTCGGCGCGCAACTGGCTGAAGGGCAAGATGGCCGACCTCGTGACCGAGGCGATGGAGGAGTACGGCGTTCACAAGGAG
>SDGW01001436.1_pt1 | contig 13247 bp, 20 predicted proteins | sample 2873831 | NCBI WGS metagenome assembly SDGW01 (sample SAMN08132700, study PRJNA421101) | hypersaline lake metagenome | isolation source: celular fraction 0.22 microns magnesium sulfate-rich crust from ephemeral... | place: Spain: Penahueca Lagoon, Toledo | collected 2011-07
TATGCGAAGGCAATCGAACTTACGAAGAATTTCCGAGGTGAGTTAGCGCAGAAAGCGGACGAACTGACGTGGAAGTGACGGAGAAAATCGCCCAGCGTCGCCGACAAATCCTCGTCCACTCCTTGCTATATTACGGACTAGACTCGCCCATTATTGACGACCCTACCTTCGATAAGTGGGCGAAGGAGTTGGCGGAGTTGCAGGCGGAGTATCCGAAGGAAAGTCAAGCGGCGCCTTATTACGCCGAATTTAAGGGATTTGACGGCTCAACGGGCGCTGACCTCGACTATGACCGTCCGGAAATCCGAAACGCTGCGTATAGGGTTAGCGCCTATCACAAGAAATTGCGTAATTAGCTTCGACAGTGACGTTCAATACCGATAACTAGAGTAGGCGTTGCGAAAACTTTGCCGATGGGTGCGCGAAATGGCGTTCCCATCGCTATTATTTAGTAGGAGGGTGATAGCATGAGCGAACAATTACGTTATAAAAAGGTAAATCCGGCGGCGGTAGAACCGGCATACGCTCACGACGGCGACTCAGGCTTCGATTTATACGCGACCGAGGACGTAATCATAGCGCCAGGCTCCACCGAAAAGGTGCCGACGGGCCTAGCGTTCGAAATTCCAGAAGGTTACGAGTTGCAAGTACGTCCTAAGTCCGGCATATCAACGCGGACGAAGCTGAGGGTTACGTTAGGGACGGTTGACTCGAATTATCGCGGCGAGGTCAGCGTTATGGTCGATAACATCTTTACGGTGACTCAGCGGTACAATACGGACGAGTACGGAATAACCGAATATTATCCGATCCCAGGAGAAACTTTCGACGTCAAAAACGAAGCAGCTACCGATGTTCCTTACGGAAATCATAGTCATGGAACGTACATCATCCGCAAAGGCGAAAAGATCGCACAAGCCGTCCTAGCGCCGGTAAGTCAAGCGGAGTTTCTCGCGGTTGGAGATGACGAAGAGTTAGGCGAAACAAGTCGCGGTAACGGCGGCTTCGGAAGTACGGGCTTGCGGGAAAATAATCCGAAGACAGACTCCGAAAAGGTGAGCGAGTATCGCACGGATACGACGGTTTATTTTGAGGAGGGCGAATAATGCTTACGAAACTTGCGCTACGGTACTTGGAGAAGCGAGGTAAATCCGTAATGATTAATTTCGAAATAGACGGAGGTCGCGTACAGCCTAAGAAAAACAAGGTTTATACGATTAATAACGATTTCGAACACGTAGATTATCGGCTCACAGACGGAAAACCTTTCGTTATACCTAACGGAAAATTCTATTTCAAAAAGGAGTGGGGCGAATGAGTAACGCAAATAACGAATTTATCAACGTACTAGACAGAGGTTATGTCCGATTAGTCGACGTAATGGGCTCCGATCTTAGCGTAGTTAACTCCGCAAGAGTTTCGTATGACAAGGCTTCCGACGAACTATCCGAAAAGGACGAGCGACTTATCCGATTCCTGGCGCGAGAAGGTCATACGTCACCTTTCCGGCACGCTACGTTACAGTTCGAAATTTATGCGCCCTTAATGGTCGCTCGTCAATGGTTCAAATATATCGTAGGATCCGCACACCAAGAAGGAACGGGCGACTCGCTCGACGCTTGGAACGAATCCTCCCGCCGTTACATTACGGAAGATCCAACGTTCTACATTCCGCAAGCTGACGAATGGCGCAGCAAGCCGGAAAGTTCGAAGCAAGGTAGCGGTGAGCCGATTGACTATGAAAAAGGCGAATATCTGACGCGCAAACTAATGTCTATCGTTGACGATGCGGAGCTATTCTACGATTTCGCCGTACGTGAAGGCGTCGCACCCGAACAAGCGCGCCTATTCCTTCCGGCTTACGGAATGTATGTCCGTTGGTATTGGACGGCGAGCCTACAATCGGTCGCACACTTCCTTAACCAACGCCTAGCACACGACGCACAAGCGGAAATTACGACGTACGCACAGGCGATCAAAGACCTAGCACACCCGAAATTTCCGGTCAGCTTGGGCGAATTAATGAAGGACTAAGGAGGCGGTTATATCGGACTAACCTTGGCAGTCATAGTCGGACTAACTACGCAATTACTGGTGTACGAGGCACCGCCCGAAAAGGACGAAATTAGGACGCAAACCTACGAAATTACGTGGTACACCGCCGGCTACGAATCGACCGGAAAAACTCCGTCACACCCGGAATACGGCATTACGGCAAGCGGACGGAAAGTTGTGGCGAATTTAACCGCAGCTTGTCCGCCTTCTATGCCGTTCGGAACCAGGATACGGATAGAAGGCGTAGGAGAACGGGTCTGTCACGATAGAGGGTCCGCCATAACCGAAGGACATATCGACGTCTATATAGAGGACGTAGAGCAAGCGTTAAGGAACGGGCGAGTTGAGCGGAGGGTTACGATTTTAAATTAACGAAGGAGGACGATTGAATGACGGAGTATTATATCGCAGACGGAAAGTACGGAGAATTAGAGCGAGAGTACGTTGAAGCGCCGGAAAAGGAAGTCGAAATCGGAGATTACGTGTTATTTACGCAACACGGCACACTACGAGAAGTTATTGGGGAGTACGGTAGTCGTTACTCCGTAAAAAGGCCAGGAAAAGAGGCGCCAGCCGGTGACACTTCGATAGCGAAAATATATTCCATCAAACTCACGCCAACTCAACCGGAAGTCGTACGTTATGAGGGCGAAAGGTACGAACTGGCGGAACGAAAAGCGGAGGTGGGCGAGTTGGTTGTCGTTACGAAAGGCGACGGTTGGTACGAAGACGAGATGGGAGCGAAGGAAACGCGTCGAAAGCTACGGAGGCTACGGAAGGCCAAACGCTCGAACTGCTCGCAAACCTGGCGCGCCGAGTTACGGAGCTAGAACGCGAGAACAAGCAACTCCGCCAAGACTACGAAGACAGCGACAAGCAAACGGAAAAGTGGGCGGAAGCCGCCAACCGACAACTCCGAAATTTACAGCGCAACCTCGAAACGTTCGCACAAGAGGCGGCTAACGCAAATACTCTCGCCAAGTCAACCGAAGCTGAACTCGGAAACTTGCGCGAATCTACGTTTACTTGGGCGGGCAGAGTCGAAGGTAGTATCCGTAAGCTAGAAGAAGGACAGAAAGCGCAACCGAAGGCGCCGAAGGAAACCGACCTTATGACGGAATTACGCCAGTTGCTCGACGGGTTCGAGCGTAGAGATACGAAGGAGGACGAATAATATGGCGAACCCTAAACGAAACTTCCGTAGAATCGCCCTAACCGGCAAATTCCGCTCAGGCAAGGATACCGTCGCCGACCACCTCCGCACACACTACGGCTATTATCCGCTGGCTTTCGGCGCCAAACTGAAGTCGGTTACGGAGGATCTCTTTAATTACGTCGAGTTTGCGGACTTTGGTCGGAACAAGCCGCGCGCCCTTTTACAAGCCGTCGGTCAGGCGCTTAGGAGCGTCGATGAAAACGTATGGGTTAACGTCGTTGACCGGAATATGCGCGTGCTAGAGGGCGCTAATATCGAAGGTATATGCGTTACAGACCTCCGCCAACCGAACGAGTACGAATGGGCGAAGCGGAGAGTGGACGAGGTTATGGCGGAGTTGGCGGACTGATTACGTCACTGTCCGCCCGCACCCGGCTCGTTAGGGTCGCCGAAATTTCCGGTAACGATACCTTTATTATCCGGCGCTACCACGTCCGCACGCTGAAACGCGTAACTTCCGGCTGGGCCTCCCGAAAAGTCTTCGCCGACATAGTCGAAGCGAATCGGTAAGCGGTCGTCCTTTAGGCCGGTATTTTTCACGAAAGCCTTCGCCTTACTATAACTGCGCTTATCAAACGGAAAAGGCTTGACGTTCGGCACATTAACGATGCCAGGTTTTGCGACGACTATGCGGTGGTTTACGAGGTCATAGCCGCAAAATAGGCGAACCTTTTCCTTGGGATTCAAGCCGAGTAACTCACGCGTGCCTTGCGAGAGGTAAAGACGGTATTGCTTATCGACGGAAATATAGACGGGTTTCGTTTCGTTCGAGATCCATTTGAATGGCATGTTTGCGGTAACTCCTTTCTAAGCGCCGAAAAGAACTTTACTTCCGGCGGTTACCTTGGCGGTAGTTGTGTACGTGCGGTTGAGCGGGTCTTTACGCGAAATGCGGTAGCGGTTAACGTCGTATTCCGTAACGGAGAAGGAATCAGACGGCAGTTTTGCGAGTAGGGCGGACGGCAGGGATTCGGCAGAAAGCGTGTTTACTCCGGTAAGTTCGGGCATGGCGAACAACTCCTTCGAAATTTTCTATTAATACGTATTATAACCGAAAGTAGGACGATTAGTCAACGGATTTACAAGCGAAATGAAACGAGTTGTAAACGAAGGAAAAAGACGCCAGGTTAGGCGTCCTCGTACTCCCGTTTGATTAATTCGTCCGTAATCTTGCCTTCTAGTCTGACTATTTCGAGGTTGTATTTTACGTGACCGTCTTCGACCATATGGAACAATTTAGACTTCATCTTCTCTAACGTCGGAGTCGGTAGTTTAGAGACGTCGCCTTTATATATCATCGAAACACTCCTTACGGGTTATTTACTAGATTATATGCGGTGAAAGGGCGATTATGAACGAAAATTAAACGAAAGTGGGGCGGTTATTTGGGGAAAGCGAACAGAGAGCGTTGGTCAGCGAACGTAAAGGCGATGGAAATTGCGGGCAAGGAACCCGCCGACATAACAGCGGAGGAGATCGAATTTCTGAAGGAGTCGTACACGTCAATGGGCGGGCTTTTGCCGAAAGGGTTCAACGGAGGCGCGTTCTTCACTCCGACACATGTGGCGGAATTTATATGGCGCGTGCTGGCACCGTTGTTGCCGGAAAAGCCGAAGGTCTTAGAGCCGTCCGTTGGCTCCGGTATTTTCCTTGAACACGCTCCGGCCGATAGCGACATTACGGCGCTAGAATTGGACGAGGTTAGCGCGAAGGTAACGTCGTTAATATATCCGCAAGCCAAAGTCATACAAGGCGACGCTATTCTTCATACCGCCGAAAATGCTTACGACGTTGTTATCGGAAACCCGCCGTACGGCGAGACGATCAATATTCCGTATGAAGATAATCCGCAATTTTCGGAGTGGGTTACGTTAAAGCGCGCTAAGACGAAGAAGGACGAACAAGCGTACTGGCGAGGAAAGAGTGAGGGCGTTTTTATCGAACATGCGATTAAGTCAGCGAAACCTGGCGGCCATATCGCGTTCGTGCTACCGAAAGGTATCGCATTCAATTCGCAATTAAAGAAAGTCCGCGAACTCCTACACGACAACTGCTGGCAGATTGGTACGGTGCTTTTGCCGTGCGAAACGTTCCAACACGTAGGCACGACGATTGAAACGCAAATCCTCATCGTCCGAAAGGTTACGTCTAACGCTCGTAAGATTAAGTCGGCTCAAACGAAATGGCGAGGTCTTCGAAACGGTACGCAACTAGACGATTTCTCCGGCGAGTTTTTCGAGGGACAAATGCCGGCTTACTTCGCAAAGGTGACGGACATTGGCTTCGATAAGGACGGCAATAAAACGGACAAATGGGGAGACGGCTTAACGCAATTAGACGAGCTTGCCGACGACTTCAACGACGACCTAGTCCGACCGAACCTATATCCGCATGTTCCGAGTTGGACGGGCAAGGGAGATAACGAAGCATTCTTCTTCGAAAATATGAACGGAGAATCAGAAGGCGCTCAGGACGCGAAAAGGACGTATGCTGAAGGTCCGCAAAGGTGGAACGAATTGACGCTCGGTGCCGGCGTGGAAGTTATGTGGAAAGGCGAGGAGTATTCAACGATGGATTACGGATGGCAGGACGAAATTGTGGCGAAGTATTATGCGGAGAAAGGGAGCGATGACATATCGGAAGTGTGAGCATAGATACCGAAAAGAGAGAACGCGCACTAGACGAACGATATGCGCTAGATAGTCCTGAAGGGGTTCGGCTACTACTCTCCGAATATCATGCGCTGGAGGAACGGCAATATATGGGCGACTATGATGCGGTGGTTATCCTCGCCGACTTACGGATAGCGTTAGAGCGGGCGGACTTAACAGAACGGCAGAGGCAGGCGGTGCATTACGTGTATTTCGAGGACAGGACGCAGAGTGAAACGGCTAAAATGTTAGGCGTAAGGCAAGATACTATCTCCGTTAATTTAGAGCGCGCCGAAACTAGAATCGCCAGGATATACGAGAATTGGGCGTTAAAAGACGAAGGGTATTCGCTACATGCACCATTCGATTACGAGGAAGAGATTACGGAGGAGGACGAATAATATGGAGTTTAATTTTACAGACGATTATAATACGGAGTTTAAGGCGTATGTGGACGAATTGTTTACGAAGGTAAAGGAAGGCCATTATGCGGACAGAGACGTCCGTATTGCGCTTATAGACCGCCTTATCGAATCGTATTTCGAAGTGAGCGGGGAAACGCCGGATGGAGTACAGTTAGACCGGCTAGGGACGCTGATATTGAACGAAGAGTACACGGATAAGGACCGTATGAAAGTACGTAACAACGAAAATCCGGTACTTAGCGAGGATCAATTGTCCAGGCGCCGTGAGAACGAGGTATCTCCGAAATGGGGCGAGGAAGTCGGTACGGACGGAAGGGACTATCGTCCGAAAGTGCGGGATTCTAACCGGAAATTAAGGGAGATTAGCGGAGTTTATTAAGAAAATTACCTTAAACGTCCATATTTTACCGTGTTTTGTACCTATACGTTATGAGGAAAGATTTACTACTTATTTAAGTAGTTAACTGAACAGGCGTTGATTCGCCGAACAAAAATGAATCGGAAGCCACGCACATTAGAGTCGGAGTTGAGCCGCAGTTATTCGGACGGCAAACGGGGCGTGAGCATTTCCGGAGTGGTTATCCGGATATACTTTATACGATCAGTCGCAGTTAGTCTACGGACACTGCGACATTTTTATTAAAACGAAGAGAGGACGATGTAAATGGCGGACGAAAATAAGTCGCGCGAATTAACGATGAAATTAGACGTAGATTGTTCCGAGGCACTCACCGGACTCAAAGCGATTCAACGCGAGGCGAAGAAAGCAACGCAGGCCTTGAAGGAATTAGAGGCACAAGAATCCGGAACTATACACGGAGTTGATTACGCTAAGGACGTTCTAATAGAGCGCATGACTACGAAAGAACTACACGAAGAATTAGCACGTAGAGAAGGCGTCACAGAATACGTATTGGATCCGGAAGAAACCGCCGAAATAGCGACTGACGGACGTTGGTTAGGCGAGGCGGAAGGTCCGGCTAGAATCGTGGTGAATTGCGACTAATGGCGAATGAATGGTCGATGCTTAACCGCAACACTGGCGAAGTAAGGGATTTCGAAGAGTTCGAACGGGCGAAAGCCAGCCAACGCAAAGGACTCGAAAAGGCGAAAGAAGGACGCAAGCACGACTTTACCTTTACGGATATGGAAAACATAACGCGAGTCATCGCGACAATAGACGAAAAGCATTGCGGGTATCTCCTATACTTGCAGTGCTTTATTTCGTATGAAGGCGTCCTCATTAACGCAGACCGCAGTAAAACGCCGATGAATAAGGCGGACATACAGCGCGCAGTCGGATTAAAACGGACAGCTTTCGGAGATTTCTTCCGGAGTATGGTCGCGAAAGGGATTATCGTCGAAGAGGACGAGGTTTATTACGTTAACGACGCGTACCACTTCAAGGGTAATACGTCGAATGTAAATACGATTAAGTCGTTTACGGCGAAGGTGCGCGAGTTATATACGGCCAGGAACGCAAAGAAGCTCGGATTTATTTACAAGTTGCTTCCGTATATACACTTCGAAACAAATACGGTATGTGCGAATCCTTTCGAAAAAGACGTAAAGGAAATACGCCAGCTATCGAAGAGTGAGATCGCAGATATTACGGGCCTAACGGAAAAGACCGTTTATTCGTACCTGCGGAATATGAAGCTCGGCGATGAGTTCGTATTTGCTGAGATACGAAGTGGGAACTACCGCTATTATAAGATTAATCCGTTCATATTCTACCGAAAAAGAGGACGACCTGACGCTACATTACGTGAGATGTTCCAGTTAGGATTCGGGAAGTAGCCGGGCAATTTTAGAGTAATCGAAGACCTATCGGTAAAAACGCGGTCAAAATCGAAGACCTATCGGTAAAAACGCGACACCTTATCGAAGTCGGTTGAGCGCAGTGGTGGTGCGGAGTTTGGGCGTTGAAAGGCGCTAAAAACGGCAAATTATTTCTTAGTCTTTAGTTTGTCCGGGAAGGAGGGAGAACGTGATTAAATTACATTGCGGATATTCCTTCCACTACGTTCCAGTCAATCCGCCACTAATCATCCACTACGGAGGAACTTAACTTCAAAAGAATGCTCCGAAACTATAATAATGTGGCATGAGGGCGAAGGCCCGAAATGCAAGGTTTTAATCTTTAATCTCTTATATAAGACGCAATCAAAGGCGCCCGCACTCTCGTAGTTCCGGCGTCTATTCTGCGTTCAACTACGGAAAGGACGGCGTTCATATATGCGTAAGGAAACAGACGTAAACTACGTACTTAACTTCGCTGACCATTACGGAATAGATCGTCAGGATGCGTTAGACAATCCGGAGATTATAGAGCGTACGTTACTATTTCGGTTGTACGTAGTTAGGTGCGAATTCAAGGCGATGTTAAGGACGTTTGTTGCACGCTAGTCATACGCAAGTATAACGTACACTATTCCGAGTTCCTTCTTATTAATGCGTAGCTTACGGTGACATAGCGTAAGTGGGCGGATAGTTGCGACGGTGTGCTACGGAGATAGTGGGTTAGACGGAGGTAGTGCGGTAGAGGTTACGGAGGAACGACGTGCAAGACGCCTCGGAAGGACGACCCTTTCCGAAACTCACGGGGGCTACGCTATTACGACGCCCTCACCGAATATGCAACGTAGCTACCGATCCAATGCGAACACTTGCGCCAGGAATGCCGTCATATCAACGATGTATAAAATCGTGCATATACGGATTTCGGCGGTAACTATCGGAAGCCCTATTCGCAAGGGATTCGGCTTGGCGCTAGTTTACATAAGGCATCTTATCGGAAGTAGTTTCCGTATATTCATTCGGATTTTTCGTATAGAGTTGGCGGAGTTGGCGGAGGGATTTCGATATCCCCCAAGGGGTCCGGATATATGCGTCTTATCTGACGAACAAACCTAGCGCACAATTTTTCGAACTCGGGGCGAACCTAAACGGAACCACCTACGCAATGCTCTCGCTTAAAATTTACGGCAAATTAGACGTTTTCTATCGGCGCAAGTATTACGGCATTAAACAGACGAAAGGAGGACGATTTCATGGCGTTTATTAACGGCGAGTGGCTCGATACAAACGCAAGGTCAGCGCGTATCTCGTTATTGACCGAAAGAGTTACGAAGCTAGCGGCGCTCATTAAGGCGGGCAAATCCGCAGACTATCACGTCGAAACTTTCCGCAAAGATAAAGCGGAATTAACGAAGCTGAAGCGTGTTCATCGAGCCGAGGACGATATGCTTTACTTTTTCTACGAATATTTTTCGGAGGCACGTAATCCAGGTAATCCGGACAATCTCGTTCCTACTAAGGCGGTCGACCTAGACGACGCACCCGACTTTCACGTTAAATTATCGCATATCTTAGACTCGGTTAGCAACCGTAATAAAACGGCTAGAATTGCGTGGGCTGCGTCACGTGGTCATGCGAAGTCGGCTTACCTTTCGAACGCCTTTCCGGTACATGAAATCGTCTTCCGTAAGCGCAGTATGATTCTCGTTATCTCCGAAACGAACGCAGGGTCGAAGAAATTTATCCGTTGGGTATCGAATCAACTGAAGTATAACGAAAAGCTGCGCGAAGACTTTGGCGAAGTATTAAGCCCGAAGCGGTCACAGAACGAAAAGGATTCGGAGGAAGCGTTCTTAACTTCGACCGGAATCAAGATGGAAGCGACTTCTCTCGGAACACAAATTCGTGGTTTCCGTAATGGCTCGCAACGTCCGGACTTAATTATACTCGACGACCTTGAATCCCGTGACTCGAACAATACGCCGGAATTACGACAGAAAGCGCGGGATTGGCTGAACCAGGACTTAATGCCGGCGGGCGATCCGTCGAAAACAGCGTTCATATTTATGGGGACTATTGTGCACCCATCAAGTTTACTCAATTACGTCCTCAACGAACGCCGCGACTTTATTAAGAACAAATTTCCGGCGATTATCGAATGGCCCGATCGAATGGACTTATGGGCGGAGTTCGAACGGATATATAAGGAATACGAACCGACGCAAGAAGAAATCGACGAAATGGCGGAAGTTGAGGAAGGCGAAAGTAACGATACTCCTTCCGCAAAAGCGGCGCTAGAATTTTACGAAAAGCATTACGAGGAAATGACGAAGGGCGGCAAGGTGCTATGGCCCGACCGATTCCCTCTTACGGAGTTATTTTTCGAAAAGGTCAACTACGGCAGTAAGGCGTTTAATACGGAGTTTATGAACAATCCGATTGACGAGGAATCGCAGATATTCAAGCCGGAACAGTTTTACTATTGGGAAGACCTCGAATTTAACCACCGCGACTACTACATCGGAATGGGCGTCGACTTTGCGCTCGGTAAAGAACGAGGCGACTTCTCGGCGTGCATTACCGTAGCCAAGCACAAAGTTACGAAGAAAATCTACGTAATTGACGCGTTCGTTGAGCGAATTAAGCCGGATGACTACTTACAAGAAATCGTCAAGCGCGTAAAGAAGTATCAGCCGGACTTAATCGGCGCTGAGGCGCAAATGGCGCAGGAGTTCTTCGTTACGACGTTAAAGCAAGAGTTAGAAGCGGTAGGTTATCCGGCGCATAATCGCGTTAAAAAGATATATCAGAGGTCACGTAAACAACTACGAATAGAGTCGATGCTTCCGGATATAGAGAACGGAAATATCGTATTCCACCGTAGCCACACACGATTACTAGAGCAATTCGAACTTTACCCGTCCGGCCATGATGATTCCTGTGACGGGACTCACATGGCTATTGACGCCGTAAATCGACCGAGGGCTCCGTTACAACAGAAACCTAATTTTCTATAACGAAGGAGGGACGCAAACATGGCGACTAAACGAATGAAAGAGTTAGAAGCGAAGTTAAGCGTACAACAGCGCAAGGCAGCGCTCACTCTCGTCGAAAACGAAATGATGAGCGGAAAAGGGAAGCGTACACAAGAGGAACTAGCGGAAGAAATCGGCGTTGACCGTTCAACCGTACATCGCTGGCGCACGCAGAACGCGGTATTTATCGAATATATGAACGCGGTAGCCGACGACATGCTTTCGAGCCACCGTTCGGAGGTTTACGCGCAACTTATCAAATCAATTCGCGGAGATCAGCCGTCTATTAAAGCGATGGACCTATTCTTCAAGCGTTTCGGCTTACTGACCGAGCGACAAGTTACGGAAACGGCCGAAGGAAACGACTCCCGAAGCTCCGAAGACTTAGCGAAAGAGCTCGACGAATTGGACGAGTTACTAGGCGACGGAAACGACGAAGGAAGTAAGGAATAAATGCGCGCAAGCAGAAAGGAGGCGCTTAGATGGGTATATTCGGAAGCAAGAACTCGTTACCCAACGAACAGCTCGAGGAGCTTAACGACAAATTCGAAACGACGCTCACGTACGGATTATTCCAGCCGGGCGAACAATACCCGCCCGTTAACCACGTAGAACGTATTTCGAAATACAAGCGGATGAAGAAGTTATTCGACGGCAAGCAAATCGAAATATACGAACGAGCTACGGAAATTCTGAAGGACTCCCCGCAAGCTCCGCAATTAAAGAAGCTGTACATTGCGGTCAACCTGGCGGACATCTTAACGACCAAGCCAGCGGATCTACTCGTAGGAGAAACGCCGATATACGAAAGCGGACAACCCGACGATACGGACGAACAAAAGGCGCTCAACTCGCTCGTCGAAGAGAACGACCTTAACCGGCTGATACACGAAAGCGCAATCGGCTCAGGCGTACGAGGTGACGCATGGGTCAAGGTGCGATATGGATACCGCCAGGACTTTTCGGAGGTGGCGAACGTACTGTCACCGGAAGCCTTTGCCGAATTTATCGAGGACAAGCAAATGGAGCCGATTATCGAACACGTCAACGCAGCGAACGTATTTCCGGAGGTATCACGCGGCAATAGTAAGCAGTTTAAAGCGGTCAATATTGCGTCGGTTGAGTACGTCGTAAGTAAGTCGGAGGAAGTACCGTTCTTAAATGTAGAGCGCCATATCCCCGGCTTCATTATTTACAAGCGGTTCCGACTGCACGAAAACGGCGTTGAGAACTCGTATGGCTAGGCAAGGCATAGGCGGCCTTGAAAAGATTGAATCCGTATTTAGCGCAATTAACGACCGTCTCGTACAAATCGACTATATCCTATGGAAGCACGCTGACCCTACGGCATATGGTCCGGACTTGGAAGGCGGAAGTGGAGAATCGCAAACTTTCGGCGGGAAATATATTCCGGTCACTTCGGAAGATCCTACGCCAGGTTATATGACGTGGGAGGCGAAACTAGACGCGGCATTTAAGGAGCTCGATTACCTCCTTGGAACCGTCTTTACGATGTCGGAAACGCCGCAATGGTTATTCGGAACGACAATGACGGAAGATCGTGGAGGCACCGGAACGTCACATACGGACGGCGCCGCAATTAAGGCGAGATTCATGCCTATTCTTTCGAAAGTTTCGAGAGTTAGAGGCGGATACGACACGGCGATTAGAGACGCGCTTTACTTGGCGCAGCTACTCGAAGCCGAGCACGGTGACGCTAACTACACGCCGATTTATCCGAAAATCCATTGGAAGGATGGAATTCCGCAGAATGACAAGGAGCTCGCTGAAATTATGCAAATCCGTACGGGCAATAAGCCGACCATCGACGTTCAAAGCGCAATCAAACGTCAGGATGAAGTCGACGACGGACAAGCGAAGGAAATTATGTCGCGTATCGGTACCGACCGACAAGACGAAGAAGGATTCGTTGACGGCTCGGTTTTTAACGCGGGCGGTGACGAGGGTGGTGACAGATAATGGCCGAGGAATTTCGCGAAATACCCACGCCCAACTACGACTACCGAACCGAGCAATTAGTTTCGGAGTACAAACGCGCCGTCAA
>SDGW01000778.1_pt1 | contig 13246 bp, 14 predicted proteins | sample 2873831 | NCBI WGS metagenome assembly SDGW01 (sample SAMN08132700, study PRJNA421101) | hypersaline lake metagenome | isolation source: celular fraction 0.22 microns magnesium sulfate-rich crust from ephemeral... | place: Spain: Penahueca Lagoon, Toledo | collected 2011-07
GGCATACCTCCCGGTGTGTCCCCCACCGCGAAAGTCGTTGTGGCGACGAACGAAACCCTTACGCCGCACGCCGCGGTATGTAAGCCTGCGGGACCGTGGGGTAGCTTGGTATCCTTTCGGCCTTGGGTGCCGATAACCCCGATTCAAATTCGGGCGGTCCCACTCTATTCAAGTCGGCAGCGTCACGTGTCGCCGTTTGTCGGCGGTTTCGTAAAGACAGACAGCGCCGGGTTTCGCTGGATACGTTGGCGACGGCATGGTCGAAGCGTCAGTCGGAGAACGCGAGTTCGCTGTCGGTCTGCGCTGCTACCGCGTCGAAAATCCGGTCCGAGGGGGCCTCGGCCGCACCGGACGAGAGTGAGACGTTCACGCGCAACGAAACCCACCCGGTCACTTAACAGCTGGCTTGGTTTTCACTCGATTAATCAGAAACACGCGTCTCGTCAAAGTGTGCGGCAGTTAACCGTGGTGGCGGCCTAGAGACCACGTGACCACTTCTAGCACGCAGCTGTCCGTAGACGACGTCCTCGCGGCCCTGAGCAACGTCCAGCGCCGCGAACTGCTGGACTCGCTGCTGGCCGATTCGCCGCCCGACGGCGCGACGAACGGTGTCGCCGTCGACGTCGACGTGTCGATGCACCACGTCCACCTGCCGAAGCTCGTCGACTACGGGCTCGTCGAGTACGACGAAGAGACGAACAGGGTCACGAGGGGGCCGAACTTCGAGGACGCGGCGGAGGTCCTCGAACTGCTCGACGGGAGCATCGAGGTGCTCCCGCCGGGCGAGGCGACCTTCTGAGCGAGCGCGCCGACACCCGGGAGAACGACTTTACTCCCGTACCGCCAACGTGTAGACATGAGCGACCTGTCCCCGACTGACGTGGCGCCCGCGTGGGTCTGGCTGGCGACGGTCGTCTGCGGCGTGCTCGCGGTGGCAGTGCACGTCGCTGGCGGCGCGGCCTACGAGACGCCCGTTGGCGTGCTGACCGGCGCGACGGTCGCGGGTGTTCTGTACCTGCTCTACCGCTGGGGCCAGCTTCGGGAGAAACCGACGCGGGACACCAGCGACCGGGACAAGGAGATGGAAGCGGAGGCGGGCGGCTACGGCGGCAACGGCGGCGGGATGTAGCTACTCGACGCCGACGACGTCGTAGACGCCGACCATCTCCGTCTCCTCGACGCGCGCCGTGAGCTCGTCGCCCTCCTCGGGGGCGTCGTCGGCGACGAGCGTGACCGCCTCGATGGGCTTGCGCAGCAGGAACGACTTGATGCGCTCGGGCCACGACGGCGCGCCGCCCTTCCGGCAGACGAGCACGTACCGGGAGGCCGCGAGCTCGCGCAGCCCCGGCTGGAGTTCGTGGTCGTCTACTTCCTCCGGCGGGACGACGGCGAGCACCTGCGTGTGGAGCGTCTCGGACACACCCGACAGGAGGTCCTCGACGGGAATGAGTCTTGCTCGAACGCGGCGCTTTTCCGGGCGACGCGAGACGCCCCGGTATGGTCGGTTCGTCGATCCTCGTCGCGGTCGCGGCGCTCGTGCTGTACGGCGCGTGGGCGGTCACGGCAGGAGTGGCGACGCGGAGCGTGACGCCGCTGAACGCCGTGTTCGTGTCGTACGTCGCGGGCATCGCGGTCGTCGGCGCGTACGTCCTGTTCACGCGCCGCCCGGTCACCGGCTCTCGCGTCGACCTCGCGTTCGCGGCCGTGTCCGGCGTCTGTCTGGCCGCGGGCACCGTCGGTTTCTACGCGGCGCTCGCACGCGGCAGCATGCCCGTCGTCTCCGCCATCGTGGCGCTGTACTTCGTGATCCCCGCGGTCGTCGGCGTGCTCTACTTCGACGCTGCGCTCTCGGCGACGAACGTCGCGGGGCTCGCGCTCGCCGTCGCGGCGGTCGTGCTGGTTGCGTCCTGACCGGGAGTCCCCGAGAACTTCCCTTATACGCGGGGACGAACATCATCCGGGTAGCTCCCAGTTCCTGAAAACGTGTGAGGCGGTTCTTGGAGAGGGCGTGTAGAGCCTCCGCTGACGGTCGAATCACGCGAGAGACGACGGCGGGCGGCGACGGCGGTGTGGGTCGCCGCGCGCACGGACGGAGGCTCACACATGCCAGACCCAGAGGACAACCCCGTATCGTTCGACGACGACGAGCGAGAGCGCATGGAACGCCTGCTCGACGACACCGAGTACGACACGGAGCTCGGCGTCGAGATGGCGAGAGACGCCCAGCGCGTCGCCGCGGGCGAACTGAGCGAGGCGGAGTTCTACCGCCAGTACCACGACGACGTCCTCGAGGAGTTCGGCGAGGACGACCGCGAGCTCACGGGCCTGCTCGACGACGCCGGCGGCGACGGCTTCGGCGACCGGCTCTCCGGGCTCGCCGACGACGAGGGGCTCTCCCGCCGCGAGGTGCTGAAGAAGGGCGGCGCCGCGGCGGTCGCGCTCGGGCTGTTCGCGAGCGCGGACGCCGAGAACGCGGCCGCCGCCCAGGACGACGAGGGCGAGGGCACCCGCTACGGGATGACCATCAACCTCAACAACTGCGATGGCTGTCTCGCCTGCGTCGTCGCGTGCAACGAGGAGCACAACACCTCCGCGGGCGCGAACTGGATGTACGTGTTCACGTACGAGGACGAGGACCAGGGCGACGAGAACTTCCTCGTGCGGCCGTGCCAGCACTGCACGGACTCGCCGTGTACGAAGGTGTGTCCGGTCGGCGCGCGGCACACCCGCGAGCAGGACGGTCTCGTGCTCACGGACTACGACATCTGCATCGGCTGCCGGTACTGCGAGGTGTCGTGTCCGTACGGCGTGAACTACTTCCAGTGGGGCGAGCCCGACGTCCCGGAGAGCGAGATCGACGACGACCACCAGATCGACGAGCGCGGCCGCTGGGTCGGCTCCCGGCCGCCGCAGGGCGTGATGGGCAAGTGCACGTTCTGCGTCGACCGCCAGGACGGCCAGATGGGCGAGGAGAAGGTCGGCACCACCGCCTGCGAGGAGGCGTGCGCGATGGACGCCATCCACTTCGGGGACATGAACGACCCGGAGAGCGCGCCCAACCAGCATCTCCGGGAGTACCGCGAGCGCCAGGAGAACGACCAGTCGTTCCCCAACCGCAAGGACCACACCGTCTCCACGTTCGAGCTCATGGAGGAGCGCGGCACGGACCCGAACGTCCACTACATCGGGAACGAGCCGTCGCCGCACGCCGAACAGGTCGACGGCCCCGTCACCTACGAGGACGCCGGCATCGTCGACAACCGCAAGGAGGAGGTGCTCGACAACGGCGCGATGGCCAACACGGAGGGCGAAGAGGCATGACCGGCGGCGGCCTCGAACGCCCCGGCCGCGTCGGGCCCGACGGCGAGCCGAGACGCGTCGCCGCGAACGGAGGTGAGCGGCCGTGAGCGTCGACGTCACCGGCGTCGGTCGCGACACGCTCGTGCGGCCGATACAGACGTTCTCGAAGAAGTACGTCGCCGCCTTCGTGCTGGCGCTCGCGGGCGTCGGCGTCTGGCTGTTCTTCTACGTCCAGCAGCTCGAACACGGCCTCGTCGTCACCCACCTCGGCGACTGGGGGTCCGGCGGCGGCGTCCCGTGGGGGCTGTACATCGGCGCGTTCATCTGGTGGGTCGGCATCGCCCACGGCGGCATCATCCTCTCCGCCGCCGTCCGGCTGCTCGGCATGGACGACTACCAGCCCGTCGCACGCATGGCCGAGCTACTCACCATCGCCGCGCTGACCTGCGCCGGCCTCTACATCCTCGTCCACGTCGGCCGGCCGGACCGCCTCGTCACGAGCGTGCTGCCCGCGTGGCCGACCCGCGTCCAGTGGTCGCCGCTCGTCTGGGACGTCACCGTCATCACCGCGTACTTCGTGCTGACGGCGACGTACCTGCTGTTGACGATTCGGTACGACGTCCACCGGCTGCGCGACCGCCTCCCCGACCGCTTCGAGCCGCTGTACAGGGCGCTGCTGGTCGGGTACAGCGAGAAGGAGGACGCGGTCGTCGAGCGCATGGTGTGGTGGCTCGCGTTCGCCATCATCATCATGGCGCCGCTGCTGCTCCACGGCGGCGTCATCCCGTGGCTGTTCGCCCTGCTGCCGTCGATGGCCGGCTGGGCGGGCGGCGTCCAGGGGCCGTCGTTCCTCTCCATCGCGCTCACCTCGGCGGTCAGCGGCATCATCATCATCGCCGCGGCGTTCCGGTACGCCTACGACTGGCAGGAGCTCATCCCCGTGCAGGTGTTCTACGGCCTCTCGAAGTGGCTGGGCTTCTTCGGACTGCTCTTCCTCTGGCTGCAGCTCCAGCAGGTCATCACGGGCATCTTCGCCGCGCCGACCACGCTCCAGCACGCCACCGAAGTCAAGATCGCGACGCCGATCTACTGGGTCGCCATCGGGCTCGTCGTCGCCGCGGAGCTGTACATCTTCGCGTCCGCGCTGAAGGCGTCGCTGTTCTCGATTCCGCGCATCGTCGCGGTCTCCGTGCTGGTGCTCGTCGGCACCCTCGTCGAGAAGACGCTGTTCGTCGTCGAGGGACTCCAACACGCGCACTTCCAGCTCTACGACGCCGTCCCCGGCGTCTACGTCCCGTCGCCCGTGGAGCTGTCCTCGCTCGTGGGCGCGGTGAGCATCGTCGTGCTGTTCTTCCTCGCCGTCTCGAAGGTGATTCCGGTTGTGGAACTGCACGCCATCGAGGACGACCACGAGGAGGTGACCGAGTGATGCTGCCGCTGTCGTCGGCGCCGTACACGCTGCCGTTCGTCGGCCCGGGCACGTACCTCATCTTCGGCATCGTGCTCGCGCCCGTCTACGTGATGCTCGCCGCGTGGTACCTCGGGGAGCCCAGCGACCGCCGCACCGCGCTGCTCGGCGTCACGTACCTCGCCGGCCTGACGACCGCGCTGTGGGGCGGCCTGTTCGTCGCCACGATGGTCATCGAGGTCGCGTTCTTCTAGGACCGCCAGCCACCCGCGCCGGGGGGTGCGGACCCCGGCACCACCCAACCACCATGACCACTGCACCCGAACTCCGAGCACGACTCGCCGACGTGGAGGACCCGCTGAACGACGACGACATCGTCTCGATGGGGCTCGTCAACGACGTCACCGTCAACGAGGACACCGCCCGCGTCTCGCTGGCGTTCAACGCGCCGTACTCGCCCGCCGAAATCGAGATCGGCAACGCGATTCGGGAGGTCGTCGAGGACGCCGGCCTCGAACCCGACCTGCGCGCGAACGTCGGCGACGAGCACGGCTTCGACGACGAGGTCCTGCCCGGCGTGAAGAACGTCGTCGCGGTCGCGTCCGGGAAGGGCGGCGTCGGGAAGACGACGGTCGCCGCGAACCTCGCGGCCGGCCTGAACGACCGCGGCGCGCGCGTCGGTATCCTCGACGCGGACGTCCACGGGCCGAACGTCCCCCGCATCCTCCCGACCGAGAACGAGCCCGGCGTCACGCCGAGCGAAGACATCGTGCCGCCGCGCTCGGACGGCGTGATGGTGATGAGCACCGACCACCTGATGCCCGACGGCGACGAACCCGCGGTGATGCGGGGGCCGATGGTGAACAACGTGATGATGAAGTTCATCAACGAAGTCCAGTGGGGACGCCTGGACTACCTCGTCGTCGACCTCCCGCCGGGGACGGGCGACGCGTCGCTGAACCTCCTGCAGACGCTGCCCGTCGCGGGCGTCGTGGTCGTCACGACCCCGCAGGAGATGGCGGTCGCGGACGCCCGGAAGGGCCTGAAGCTGTTCGCCGAGCACGACGCGCCCGTCCTCGGCGTCGTCGAGAACATGTCCGCGTACCACTGCCCGAACTGCGACGACGTCCACGACGTGTTCGGCAGCGGCGGAGCACAGGAGATTCACGAGGACTACGACGTGCCCGTGCTCGCCGAGCTCCCCGTCCACCCGGACTTCGGAGAGACCGGCGGCCCGACGATTCGCGAGGCGGACAGCGCCGTCCGGGACGACCTCTTCGAGTTCGTCGACGCGACCGCCGACCGCGTCGGCGAAATCAACCGACGGAAGGTCGCCGAGCATGTCGCCGAGCGCGGCGACGACGTGCCCGCGGAAGCAGACGCGCCCGCCGGCTCGCCGTAGACCGGTCAGTCCGCGGACTCGACGCCCCGGACTTCGAAGCGCGCGCCGGAACCGCTGTTCGCCGCGGCGGTGACCGAGACGTCCCAGCCGTGCGCGGACGCGATGGTGTCGACGATGGAGAGCCCGAGTCCGGTGCCGTCGCTGGTCGTGTACCCCATCTCGAAGATGCCGTCGCGGTGCTCGGCGGGGATGCCGGGGCCGTCGTCTTCCACGTAGAACCCCGACCCGTCGTCGAGGACGCCGACCTGCACGGTGACCGCCGGGCCGCCGTGCTCGACGGCGTTCCGGTAGAGGTTCTCCAGCAACTGGACGACCCGGTCGGCGTCCGCGTCGAACGCGAGGTCGGCGTCGACGGCGAGCGTCGCGCGCTCGGCGGCGACGGACGCCCACGCCGCCTCGGCTAGCGACGCCAGCGACACCCGCGAGCGCTCGCCGATGTCCTCGCCCTCGCGAGCGAGCATCAGCACGCCCTCGATGATCTGCTCCATGCGGTCGAGGGCGCGCGCCGCCGCGTCGAGGTGTTCGCTGGCGTGGCGCTCGCGTTCGAGGTCCACGCGGCCCGCGGCGACGTTCAGGGGGTTCCGGAGGTCGTGGCTGACGACGCTCGCGAACTGCCCGAGGCGCTCGTTCTGGCGTTGGATCTGGCGGCGCGCGTCCTCCTCGCTCGTGACGTCGTTGACCACCACCATCTCCCCGACGCGCGTCCCGCCGAACGTGAACGGCGTGGCGGACACCTGGTAGTACCGCGTCTCGCCGCCGCGGGCGAGTTCGAGGACGTCCGGCTCGCCGCCGAGCCGCGCGGCGACCGCGGGCACCACCACCGAGAGGGGCTGGCCGGTCGCACCGTCGAGTTCGGGGAACAGCGCCGTCGCGCGCTCGTTGGCGTCCCTGACGTCGCCCTCGTCGGTGAGGAAGACCACCGCGTCCTCGACGTCGCCGGCGAGCTGGACGGCCTGGAAGCGGTCGAGGAAGACGAACAGCACGCCCAGCGCGAACGCCGCGACGCCCAGCGACTCGTAGCTGAGTTCGGGGAGCACCGACGTCGACGCGCCGATTACGTCGGCAGCGACCGGGAGACCCGTGACGGCGACGAGCGCGAGCAGCGGGCGCGTGTCGTAGCCCGTCTGCCCGAGCAGCTCGAACAGCATGAAGTAGCCGACCGCGGCGAGCGCGTACGCGGTCCCCATCACCACCCAGTGGATTGCGTAGTGGTCCACGGCGAGGTGCGGGAACGGCGCCGACACCCGCTCGACGCCGAAGTAGAAGCCGTGGACGGGGTTCGTGAGCTTCACGGCGACGACCGCGAGGAAGACGCCGAGCGCGACCCGTCTGACCGTCGGGTCGCGGTGGACCGCCCGCCCCGTGTACGCCGAACAGAAGTACAGCCACGCGCCCACGGTCGCGATGCCGCAGACGAGTCCCACAGTGTACACCGCGACCTTGAGGTCGGCCCCCGGCGCGACGAGGAAGCCCGCCTGCGCGGCCGCCCAGCCGCCGCTGGTCACGAGTAGTGCGGCGAGCCCGCGGCGCGTGTCCGGGTCGTCGACGCGACCGACGTGCGCGAGGCCAGCGAGGCACGCCAGCGACGACGCGGCGAACACCGCAACGTAGCCGGCGAAGAGCAGCCCGGTCATGGCGCAGTCTCTGCCTCGACCCGGGAGCCGACGCCGCTTAGCCCTTCTGGGTGGGCTACTTCCACCCCGGTTTGCGAACCTTCTTAGGCGAGCGCGCGCTACCTACCGTGGACAGAATGGCCCAGGCCGCAAACCAGGAGCTCGTCGACAGGTTCGAGGAGTTCTACCGCCGGTACTACAGCGACGATGTCGCCGAGCTCGCGCGCAAGTACCCGCGCGAGACGAAGTCCCTCCACCTCGACTGGCGGGACCTCTACCAGATGGACCCCGACCTGGCCGACGACTTCATCAACCACCCCGACGACCTCCGGGAGGCCGCCGAGGAAGCGCTGCGGCTCTACGACCTCCCCGTCGACGTGAGCCTCGGGCAGGCCCACGTGCGCGTCCACGGCCTCGACGAGCACACCGAGATTCGGGACATCCGCGCCGAACACCTCAACACGCTCGTCAGCGTGCAGGGGATGGTGCGGAAGGCGACCGACGTCCGCCCGAAGATCGAGCGCGCCGTCTTCGTCTGCCAGCGCTGCGGCGCCGAGACCGAGGTCCCGCAGGGCGACGCGGGCTTCCAGGAGCCCTACCAGTGCGAGAGCTGCGAGCGACAGGGGCCGTTCAAGCTCGACCCCGAGCGCTCGGAGTTCGTCGACTCCCAGAAGCTCCGCATCCAGGAGTCCCCCGAAGGGCTCGCTGGCGGCGAGACCCCCCAGAGCATCGACGTGCACGTCTCCGACGACATCACGGGCGAAGTGACGCCCGGCGACCACGTCACCGTCTCCGGCGTGCTCCGCCTCGACCAGAGCGAGGGCAGCAACGAGTCCCCCGTCTTCGACCTCTACATGGAGGGTTCGGCGGTCGTCATCGAGGACGAGGAGTTCGAGGAGATGAACATCACCGAGGAGGACAAACAGCAGATCGTCGAGATCTCGAACCGCGAGAACATCTACGAGCAGATGGTCGACTCGATGGCGCCGTCCATCTACGGCCACCGGCAGGCCAAGCTCGCGATGATTCTCCAGCTGTTCTCCGGCGTCACCAAACACCTCCCGGACGAGTCCCGTATTCGGGGCGACCTCCACATGCTACTCATCGGTGACCCCGGGACGGGGAAGTGCCTCGACGGAGATACACACGTGGCCCTCGCGGACGGCACCGAACGCCCGATTCGGGAGGTCGTCGAGGAGAACCTCGAAGACCCGAAGTCAGTCGACGACGGCGTCTACGACGACGCCGACCTGCCGGTGCTCTCGATGGATAGCGACGGCACGCTCACCGAGCGGCGAGCGACCCGGGTCTGGAAGCGCGAAGCACCGGACCAGATGTACCGGATTCGTACGTCGAGTGGGCGCGAACTCGAAGTGACGCCGTCGCACCCGCTGTTCGTACAGCGCGACGGGAGAATCGAAGCACAAACCGCAGACGAACTCGATATGAACGAGTTCGTCGCGACACCACGGTCGCTACAGACGAACGGCGACGATACGCTCGACGTGGAGTATCGGCGCGCCGAGTCGGAGAACGCAGTCCGGCTCGACCTCCCAGAAACGTGGACGCCGTCGCTCGCGCGGCTCGTCGGCTACATCATCGCCGAAGGGTACGCTGTGCTCGGCGACGACAACACCGGCGACGTCAGAGTGACGAACGAGGACGAGGAGATACTCGACGACGTCACCGACGCGCTGGACGCGCTCGGACTCAACTGGTCGGTTAGCGGACCGCGGGCCGGAAAGGCCGCGAAGACTGTCCGCTGTACCTCCGGCGAGTTCGCGAGCTTCCTCGAAAACCTCGAATCAGGGATTCTGAAACCGTCGGCGGACCAGCGCGTCCCCGACGCGATTCAGCGTTCGACACCAGAGACGAAGCGCGCGTTCCTTCGAGCGTACGTCGACGCCGAGAGCCACGTCTCGACGACGCAGCGCGAGATCGCGGTCGCCTCGATGAGCCGCGAACTGCTCGATAGCGTCCGCTCGCTGTTGCTCGCCTTCGGCGTCACGTCGAGCATCGAACCGCGAAACAACGGCAGCTATCGTCTCCGTATTGGCGGCGACAGCTTCGAGCGGTACGTCGAGCAAATCGGCTTCGTCACGGAACGAAAGTCGACAACAGCCGGCTCCTACGACGGCCAGTCTTCGAACACGAACGTCGACGTCGTCCCCGGTGTCGGCGAGGATCTTCGACGCATCCGAGAGACCCTCGAGCTCTCCCAGTTCGACTGCGGTGTCCCGAGAACGACGTACCAACACTACGAGCGCGGCGACCGGAACCCGAGCCGGGAGAGCCTCCGACAGGTCGTCGAAGCGTTCGAGAATCGACTCGCGTGGCTCCGAGAGACGAAGCAGAGAGTCGAAGACGGCGACTGGAGAGACGTCTCGGCGGTACGTGACGAACTGAACGTCTCGCAGGCGTCGCTCGCGGACGAGATGGGCGTCGAACAGACTGCCGTGAGTTACTACGAGCGCAACGACGCCGTTCCGGACGGCGGAAAAGTGGTGTCGGCGAAGAACGGCATCGACACGCGAATCGACGAGGCCCTCTCCGTCGAGGAGGACGTCGAACGTCTCCGCCACCTCGTCGAGAACGACGTTTCGTGGGACCGCATCGAGTCCATCGAGGCGATAGAACCGGCCGAGGAGTGGGTCTACGACCTCGAAGTCGAGGGGACGCACGCGTATCTCTCGAACGGTGTGGTCTCGCACAACTCCGCGCTCATCTCGTACGTGCAGAACATCGCGCCGCGCTCCGTCTACACCTCCGGCAAAGGCTCCAGCTCGGCAGGGCTGACGGCGGCCGCGGTCCGGGACGACTTCGGGGACGGCCAGCAGTGGACGCTGGAAGCCGGTGCGCTCGTGCTCGCCGACCAGGGCGTCGCGGCGGTCGACGAGCTCGACAAGATGGCGGCCGACGACCGCTCCGCGATGCACGAAGCACTAGAGCAGCAGAAGATTTCGATTTCGAAGGCGGGCATCAACGCCACGCTGAAAGCGCGGTGTTCGCTTCTGGGCGCGGCGAACCCGAAGTACGGCCGCTTCGACCAGTACGAGCCGATCGGCGAGCAGATCGACCTCGAGCCCGCGCTCATCTCGCGGTTCGACCTCATCTTCACGGTGACCGACGAGCCCGACCCCGAGGAGGACGCCCAGCTCGCCCAGCACATCCTCCAGACGAACTACGCGGGCGAGCTCAACACCCAGCAGGAGCAGCTCGCGAACGCCAACCACACCGAGGAGGAGGTCGACGCCGAGACGGGGACGGTCGCGCCCGCCATCGAGGCGTCGCTGCTGCGGAAGTACATCGCGTACTCGCGGCGGAACTGCTACCCGACGATGACCGACGAGGCCCGGGACGCCATCGAGGAGTTCTACGTCGACCTGCGCGCGGAAGGTCAGGGCGAGGACTCCCCCGTTCCCGTGACCGCGCGCCAGCTCGAAGCGCTCGTGCGGCTCGCGGAGGCGTCCGCGCGCGTCCGGCTCTCGGACACCGTCGAGCAGGAGGACGCCGAGCGCGTCATCGAGATCGTGCGCTCCTGTCTGCAGGACATCGGTGTCGACCCCGAGACCGGCGAGTACGACGCGGACGTCGTCGAGACCGGGCGCTCGAAGACCCAGCGCGACCGCGTGAAGAACGTCAAGGCCATCATCAAGGAGATCGAGGACGAGTTCGACGAGGGCGCGCCCGTCGACGAGGTGCTCGACCGCGCCGAGGAGGTCGGGATGGACGCCTCGAAGGCCGAGCACGAGATCGAGAAGCTCAAAGAGAAGGGCGAGCTCTACCAGCCGAACAAGGACCACCTGCGGGCGATATAGATGGACCGGATTTCGGCGCTGCGGAACGTCGAGGACGCGCTCGCGGACTTCGAGGCCGGCGACGCCTCCCTGGGGGACGTCGAGGACCGCGTGCTCGGCGTGTTGCGGACGTACGCGACGGAGTTCGACGAGGGCGAGGTGTCGGCGTACCGGGCGACCGGTGACCCTCGCGTGGAGGGGACAGTCGTCGTCGCGGAATCCGAAGAAGAAGCGCGCGAGCGTGTCGCTGCACGGGTCGACGCAGCCCCCGAATTCCGCGTCGAACCAGTGGGTTGATTCCACGTATTCGAAAGTAATTTTAACTCCCGCTGGGAGTGTCGGGTCGTGCTACTGGTGGCGACGTACTCGCGGGCGGCCCGGCAGAGCCTCCGGAACGTCTGCTCGACGCACGAGAACTGCGTCGTGCGGCGGTTCGGACGCGCGGCGCTGTTCGCGGAGACCGAACTCGCGGCGTTCCACGCGCTCCGCCTGCGCGAGAAACACGGCGGCGACGTGCAGGTCGAGCGCACCGAGACCCTGAACGAGTTCAGCGATGTCCCCGAGTCGGTCCGTGACGCCGCTGCCGCCTACGAGTCCCGGGACGCCGCGAGTACGCCGTACGCGAAGTTCGCGGCGGGGACCGACCACCCGGATCCCGAGTCGATGGTAGACGAGGAGCTATGAGAGTCTGGCTCGCTGGCGTCGAACGCCGCGGTCGTGCCGTCGACCTGCGCGGCGTGGACGTGAGCGCCGAGACCGTTCTCGAGGCCGTTCGTGACACGGAGGGCGACAGAATCGCGTGCGCGAGTCCGCGGCCAGTCCACGAGCGCGTCGGCTTCCTGCACCGAAGAACGTCGGTTTCGACGGTGGCCGCGGTCGCGGCCGCCGCACGCTCCCGGGGAGCGACGACCGAGTACGACGGCGAACTCCGCGCTATCGAAGGAGAACTCGCGAGTGTCGAGGCGCCGAGCGTGGACCTCGCGGCGGCCCGCGAGCGCGTCGCGGAGACGGCTGGAGACGTAGACCGCCTCCGGGAGCGCGTCGCGCGGGCGAGCGGCAGCGTCGAGGCCAGACGCGAAGCGGGCGAGGACGCGAGCGGCGCGGAAGCCGAACTGCAGGAGGCGACCCGTGAGCTCGCCGAGCGCGAGACCGACCACCACGCCGCGAAGGAGAACCTAGCGGCGGCCCGGGAGCAGGCGCGAGAGGCTCGCGACGCTCGCGAGCGCCGCCTAGAGCTGACGGATCGCCGCGACAACCTCCGGCGGGCTGCGCGGCAGGCGCTCGCGAGTGGGTACTCCGAATCGTTCCGGCGGGCACTCGAAGCGTTGCCTGTCCCGGGCGAGCCCGCTCGTCCGAGTGAGTTCACGGGCCCGGACTGGGCTGCGGGGATGGCGGTAGCTCGGCTCGCTCGACCGGGTGCACCACTCGTCGTCGGCTGCGGGTTCGGGAACGCCTCGCGGGCCGCGGCGGCGCTCGACGCGCCCGTCGCGCTGGTGGAAGTTTAAGCGGGAGAGCGCGGGCACTACGGGCCATGGAGTTGGAGACAGCGACCCACCGGCGGCGCGACGTGACGCTCGTCGCCGCCCGCGCGACCAACGACGACGACCACGCGCAACGCGTCCGCGTCGCGAGCCGCTGCGACGGCCCCGTGTGGCCGCCCCGCGACGAGGGGATACCCGTGCCGGGCTGGGACGACGGCGGCTGGGAGGGCGTCGTCGTCCCAGCC
>SDGW01001505.1_pt1 | contig 13232 bp, 13 predicted proteins | sample 2873831 | NCBI WGS metagenome assembly SDGW01 (sample SAMN08132700, study PRJNA421101) | hypersaline lake metagenome | isolation source: celular fraction 0.22 microns magnesium sulfate-rich crust from ephemeral... | place: Spain: Penahueca Lagoon, Toledo | collected 2011-07
TCGTCGAGCGTCGTCCGAAGCTCGCTACTCCGGTCGTCGAGCGCCGTCCGCGTCTCGTCGATTCGCTCGTCGAGTTCTGCCTGCGTCTCGCCGAGCCGATCGTCGACCGTCGTCCGAACGTCGTCCAACTGGGCCGCGAGTTCGCGGTCGAACTCGTCGAGTCGCTCCTCGATGGCCGAGAGATCCGCCGCGACGTCGGCGACGTCCGCAGCCACCGAATCGATCTCGTCGCCGGCATCGGCGACCGATTCGCGCACAGCGGCGAGTTCGTCGTCGGTCGCGGCCTCCTCGTCGAGCCGGTCGACAGTCGTCTCGAGCGCTTCCAGGTCGGCCGCCAGCCCCTCGAAATCGTCCTCGAGCGCGTCGGTCGCTGCGCCGAGGTCCGTCTCGACGTCGGCGACAGCGTCGTCGATCCGTTCGTCGAGTTCGTCGTCGAGCGACTGGAGGTCCGATTCGACGGCATCGAGATCCGATTCGACCGCACCGAGGTCGTCTGCGAGCGCGGTGACCGTCTCCGCGCTCGCCGTTTGCGCGTCGATCTCGTCGAGTCGCTCCGAGAGGGCGGTCACCGTCTCGTCGATCCCGTCGACCGACGCCTCGAGGGCCGGGAGGTCGTCTTCGACCGCCGTCTCGAGGCCAGTCAGTTCGTCCTCGACCGTCGCCTCGAGTTCGGCCATATCGTCCGCGACGGCGTCGACCCGATCGGTCTCGGCCGCCGCGTCCTCGAGAGTGGCGAGCGTCTCCCGGATGTCGCCGAGAGCCGTCTCGAGTTCGTCGGTACGGTCGTCCAGTGTCTCGCGGACGGCGGCGAGTTCGTCGTCGACGGCGTCGGTCTCCGCGTCGATCGTCGCCTCGAGCGCGTCGAACCGTTCGTCCGTCCGCTCGGACTGCTCCTCGAGCCGCTCCGAGACGCCGTCGATTCTGGTTCCCAGCTCCTCCAGTCGACCGGCGAAACCGTCGAGTCGCGTCTCGGCCCGATCGACGGCCGCGTCGAGTTCCTCGAGCCCGTCGCTCAGCGTCGAGACGGTCTCCTCGACGTTCTCGAGCGACGACTCGGTGGCGGCGGTCGACTCGAGCTCGTCGAGATTCGCTCGAACCGCCTCGATGTCGTCGTCGAGCGCCGCCGTTCGGTCGGCGACGTCCTCGAGATCGGCAGCCGCGTTCGTGAGCCGTTCGTCGAGTTCGGCTCGCTCGTCGGCCGCGTCCGTCTCGACGCCTTCGAGTGCCGAATCCACGTCGTCGACATCGGCTTCCAGTTCCTCGAGCGCCGTCGAGAGCGTCTCGAGGTCGTCGTCTATCGCTTCGACGGTCTCGGCGCTCGCGTGCGTTTCGCTTTCGGCCTCGAGATCCGCCAGGTCGTCGGCGAACGCCTCGAGGCGCTCGTCGAGTTCGTCGACGTCGTCGACCGCGGCCGCCCGTTCCTGGACGTACTCGAGGTCTTCGAACACCGACTCGAGATCCTCGCGAACGGACTGGATCTCGTCGTCGCGGTTGGCGAGCCGGTCGAACAGCTGATCGATCGCGTCGTCGGTGCGCTCGGCTGCGGCGGTCGCGGCCGTCGATTCGTCGAAGGAGAGCTCCGTCCCCTCGCGTTCGGTGGTCGCGTCGGCATCGGTCGGCGTTCCGTCCGATTCGTCGCCGTCAGCGCTGGATTCCGACCAGGTGACCGCATCGTACGCCTCGACACCGTCTCGAGCGGCGGCGAGCGCGCCTCTGGCAGCGCTCTCGCCGGGCTCGTCCGCGAGCCGGACGCCGCGGACCGAAAACGGGAGTCCGGCCGCATCGAACCGACCGCCGACGAGGAACTCGAGGCCGTCGACGGCGGCCTCGCCGGCGATCGCGATCGGGACCGACAGCCCCTGTTGCACGTCGCTTTCGTCGGCCTCGTCGGCGATCGCCGCGATCACCTCCCCGAGTAGGGCGTCGTAGGCCTCTGCGAGCGCGCTCTCGACCCCGCCCGCCGCCGCGTTGGGGTCGAGCGCGAACCCTTCGAGAACGCCGGCGACCTGCGCCGGCGCGTGGCCGGTCTCGGCGGCCGCTCGCTCGACGATCCACTCGCGTCCCTTCTCGATCGAGACGGCCATCGCCGGGACGCCGTAGTACGCGAGCGTGACGCTGGTCGATCGGGCCTCGAGACAGATCCCGAGACCGGTGTAGTTGTCGCTCCCGAGCTGGTCGTAGACGACGGCGAAGCCCTTGTGGATCGGCGTCGCCTCGAATCCGCGGTCGTCGAGGACTGACGCGACGATCTCGCGGTGTGCGTCGGTCGACGCCGCCGCGTCGGCGAACGGACCGGGCGTCGTGTAACAGAGCCGGCCGTCCGTCGCGTCCTCCACGGCGTCGTCGACGAGGGCCGCCAGTGCGGGCGTGACGTAGGCCCCCGCATCGGCGGCGAGACTGCCGCCCGAAAACAGCGACGCCGGCTCCTCACCGACCGCGTCGGCGACCGTCTGCGCGGCCGAACCGACCGCGTACGTCGTTCCGTCCGCGCTGACGGTGGCACTCTCCTCGGTGAGTACAGCCGCCTCGAACGCGTCGTCGTCGACCGCCAGTACGACCGGCGGGGCCGAGTCGATCGTCGGGCCGTCGCCGGCGTCGGTGGCGGCCCGAATCCCCCCCGGGCCGATATCGAGACCGTAGTCCATAGCCTCGGCAAATCGTACCATCCTCTTGGAGGTTCCCCCCGGAATACCAGATGTGAAAATCAGCCCGCCGTCGAGACGGTCCGGCGGCTGCGGCACACCTTCCGACTCCGGATTCCCGAGCATTCGCCCACCGCGAAACGAGAATTATCTCGTATCTGAATACTTGTGGACGGTCGACACACCGTTCTCGCCGACGAAACGGGAATCGGTTATTTCCGGCCGCTGGTGGGCTCACACAGCGTACGTCACTTCGTCACTGGGTAGCCGATGGCACACGAAGAGAGAAATCCTCACGTTTATTTATCAGGCTGATGGTGGATTACGTGTATGTCTGAAACCGGGACGGAGTCCCGTCCGCTGGTCCGACAGCTTCCCGATCCAGCGACAGCGTCGAACGTCCGGTACAACCCGTCGCTCGCGGAACTGCGCGAACTCGCCGACGCCGACGAGACGACGACCGAGTTCGGTTCGCCGTCGTACGTCAGCGAGTTCCGCTCGCGGAGCGCCGATCGGACGAAAAACGCCGTCGACGACGAGTTCACGAAGCGCGATCACGACCTGATCGACGACGCCGTCGACCGCACCGACGAGCTCGAGCTCGTTTGCGTCGATCGACTGATGGGGCGGCATCCGGACGCGACGTTCTGTTGTCGCCTGTTCGTGCCGGTCGAACACGCCCGGATCGCCTACGCGTGGGCGAACCTCTTCGAGCCAGCCGACGGACAGGACCCCGATCTCTACACCGTCCAGCTACCGGATCACGACGAAACCGCCATCCGAATCCTTCCCGACACCGGCTTTACGGCCGTGCTCGGTAGCGACTACACCGGCGAAGCCAAGAAGTCGTTCCTCCGGCTGTTCATGTACCGAATCAAACAGCAGGGCGGCCTCGGCCTCCACGCCGGCAGCAAGCGCGTCCGCGTTCGAGACGAGGACGGCGAACTCCAGACCGTCGGTCAGGTGTTCATGGGCCTCTCCGCGACGGGCAAATCGACCCTGACCTCTCACGGCTGCTGGCTCGAGGAGCCGGAAAGCGCCGCTATGCTTCAGGACGACGTCTGCGGGCTCTTGCCGACCGGCTCCGTGGCCGGCAGCGAGGGCCAGGGCCTGTTCATCAAGACGATCGGCCTGGACGAGGACGAACAGCCCGAACTCTACGAGGCCGCGACCGACGAGTCCGCGATCCTGGAGAACGTCGCGGTCGACGACGACGGCACCGTCCACTTCGACGAGGACCGTTACACCTCGAACTCCCGGGCGATCGTCCAGCGCGACGAACTCGAGAGCGCCGACGAAGAGATCGACCTCGGCCGGATGGACCAGGTCTTCTTCATCACCCGGAATCCGCTGATGCCGCCGGTCGCCAAGCTCGAGGACGATCAGGCTGCCGTCGCCTTCATGCTCGGCGAGTCGATCGAGACCAGTGCGGGCGATCCGTCCCGGGCCGGCGAATCGATCCGCGTCGTCGGGACGAACCCCTTCATCGTCGGTCCCGAAGGCGAGGAAGGCAACATCTTCCACGAGCTCATCGACATCCTCGACGTCGAGTGTTACGTGATCAACACGGGCTATCTCGGCCAGAAATCCGCGGACATCGGCGTCACGGAATCCGTCACCATCCTCACCGAGGCCGCCCGCGGAACGATCGAGTGGGACCACGACGATCGGATGGGTCTGACGATCCCCGAGTACGTCCCTGGCCTCGACATCGAGGACTACTACGTTCCCGACCACGTCGACGACTACGAGGACGCGCTCGCCGACCTGCGTGCCGAACGCCGCGAGTACTTGGATCAGTTCGACGAACTCCGCGACGAGATCAAAGACGCCGTCTACTGACCGGTCTCGGACACCGGTTTCGACCACTAGCACGACGCTCAGAGGACCGGTCCCAGGTTTTCAGTTTTCCCGAGTCGCCACCAGCGGCGCAGTCCTTGCCGCACACGAATACCGTTATATGTGTCGAGTTCCCACGGTTGGGTAATGAGCGCACAGGTGCGAACACCGACCGCACGGGTCTGCGAAGCCTGCGGTCGCGGCGAAGTATGGGACGACGATCTCGAGGCCTGGCAACTCGCCCGCGAAGACGGCGAGAAGCAGGTCGGCAACCCCCACTGCATCCACGAGTGGGACATCAACGGGACGTTCAATCCCGTCGAAAGCGACGACGGCTAACGACGAGCGTTTCGGCCGCTACCCGAGCTGCCGAACGGCCGGCTTCCGGTAGGTCGGTTCCCTTTTGCGGTTCTCGAGCGTAGTCGCCGCCATGCCGACCGTTTACATCACCGCGCCGCCCGAGGCGGCCGACGGAATCGTCGAGACGCTGGTCGAGGAACGACTCGCGGCTTGCGTCAATCGATTGTCGACGACCTCGACCTATCGCTGGGACGGTGACGTCCACCGCGACGAGGAGGCACTGTTGCTCGCGAAGACGACCGACGACGCGTACGACGACCTCGTCGCGCGCGTCGAGGAAGTACACCCCTACGACGTCCCGTGTATCGAGCGGTTCGACGAGGACGACCTGCTCGAGTCGTTCGCGACGTGGCGCGCCGAGAGCGTCGAGTAGCCGGTGTGACGGCGATCGGTACGTGAGTCCGTCACAGACGAGGACTGCCCGAAAAAGCAACCCTTAAAACTCGCGCACGGGTTGTGACGGGTATGGCTGGAACCATCGAAGTGCTCGTTCCGGGCGGCCAGGCCAACCCCGGCCCGCCGCTCGGTCCCGAGCTCGGACCGACGCCCGTCGACGTGCAGGCCGTCGTACAGGAGATCAACGATCAGACCGCCGCGTTCGACGGAACCGAAGTTCCCGTCACCGTCGACTACGACGACGACGGCTCCTTCGAGATCGACGTCGGCGTCCCGCCGACGGCGGCGCTGATCAAAGACGAGGCCGGTTTCGAGACCGGCAGCGGCGAGCCTCAGGAGGACTTCGTCGCCGACCTCTCCGTCGAACAGGTCAAGACGATCGCCGAGCAGAAACACCCCGACCTGCTCGCCTACGACACGATCAACGCCGCGAAGGAAGTCGTCGGCACCTGCGCTTCCATGGGTGTCACCATCGAGGGCAACGACGCTCGAGAGTTCAAGCAGCGAGTCGACGACGGCGAGTACGACGACGTGCTCGCCGACGGAGCGGAAGCGTAGTCGAAAGAGGGAGCGCGCACGACGACTCGTCTTCGTTTTCGCAACGGGCCACTTGCAGCGATCTCTCGACGAGAGTGGCGACCGTCGACACACGAGAACGGCGAAACGGCGAGAAACGAGAGGGGTTCAGGTGTTGGCCGAACCGACGACGTTCGAGCGCGTTAGATCTTGTTCGCGGGCGGTACGGTTCGCTCGTCCGGCCGACCCGCACCGACACCGCCGAACAGAATTCGGACGGTCGCGCCGAGGCCGAGCGCCCCGGCAACGCCGGCGACGGCAACGGTCGCGGGGAACGTCAGACCGGCGAGCCCGCTGACGATTGCGCCGACGAGAACGCCGACCCACAGGCGATCGCTACCGAGTCGCGAGGCGACGGTGCGGCCGATCGCGGTGAACCCGACCGCTAGCACGACGGGAAGAACCGTCGCCCCGAAGATCACCATCGGAATCGCGAAGAACGGGCCGACGCTCGTGTCAGAGATAAACACACCAGCGCTCGCGATTCCGCCGACGATGAGCAGTCCCGGCAGACCGATACAGAGGGAAATTACGGGGCTTCGACGTGATTTCGTTACCGCGCGCGTGCCGAAGCCCTGGAGGAGTCCGAGCACAGCCATCGCGATGACGAGCGTTCCGACGAACTGAGCACCCATTCGAACGATCGGCTCCAACGATCGATACGTCTCGATCGTCACCCCGTGTCCCGAGATCGCCGCGACCGAATCGAGTGTCGGCGAGGCGATCATAGTATATAACTCTAATGGCCACATACGCGAATGTTACACCATCTCCCATTATAGAACTTCCGGTTGAACAGATACTGATACGGTCGACACAATCACAGGAACTGACTAATCGGATACGTCACCAGCCGCGCTGAGCGCAGACCGAGCGTTCGGAAGAGTGAAAAGCTGGCCACCGCGAAATGGCGGGTCTCCGGTGGTTCGACGGGTTTAAGTTCGGCATGGCCCTCGGTTCAAGGGAGACAGGCATCGCCTGTTTCACTGACCCGTAGGAGCACTCCTGCGTACTACGGAGGTGAACGATGGCAGATTCGGATATTGAAACCGCAGTAGCGCGCGCACTCGAGGACGCCCCCGATCGGAACTTTACCGAGACGGTGGACCTCGCGATCAACTTGCGCGACCTAGACCTGAACGAACCGTCGAACCGCGTTGACGAGTCGATCGTCCTGCCGTCCGGAACCGGCCAGGAAACGCGTATCGTCGTCATCGCCGAGGGAGAAACTGCAGTCCGCGCCGAAGAGGCCGCGGACGAGGTCCTCTCGGGAGACGACGTGGCCGATCTGGACGACGACGAGGCCAAAGACATGGCCGACGAGACGGACTTCTTCATCGCCGAAGAGGCGATGATGCAAGACATCGCCCGGCACCTGGGTACCGTTCTCGGTCCCCGAGGGAAGATGCCGGACCCGCTCTCGCCCGACGACGACGTCGTCGAGACCGTCAACCGACTCAAGAACACCGTGCAGCTTCGCTCCGGCGACCGACGAACGTTCCACACCCTCGTCGGCTCCGAAGAGATGGACGCCGAGGACGTCGCCGACAACATCGACGTCATCCTGCGTCGCCTGCACGCCGACCTCGAGAAGGGACGAGAGCGTCGGCGTCGTCGGCATCGCCGGTATCCCCTCGAAGCAGCTCCAGGACATGCGCCGCGACCTGCACGGCACCGCCGTGTTGCGGGTCAGCCGCAACACCCTGCAGACGCGTGCGCTCGAGGACGCCGGACTCGGCGACTTAGTCGAGCACATCGAAGGCCAAGTCGGCCTCGTCGCGACCAACGAGAACCCGTTCTCGCTCTACAAGGAGCTCGAGGCGTCGAAGACGCCGGCTCCGATCAACGAGGGCGAGGTCGCCCCGAACGACATCGTCATCCCCGAAGGGGACACCGGTGTCGACCCGGGGCCGTTCGTCGGCGAACTCCAGCAGATCGGCGCGAACGCGCGGATCGAGGAGGGATCGATCCAGGTCATGGAGGACTCGACGGTCCTCGAGGCCGGCGAGGAAGTCTCTGCGGATCTGGCGAACGTCCTCAACGAGCTCGGTATCGAGCCCAAAGAGGTCGGACTCGACCTGCGCGCCGTCATCGCCGACGGCGTCCTGTTCGACCCCGAGGATCTCGACATCGACGTCGAGGCCTACCGGAGCGACGTGTCGACGGCCGCCGCTCGCGCACGGAACCTCGCGATCAACGCGAGCTTCCCGACCGCGGCGACGGCTCCGACGCTCATCGCGAAGGCCACGGGCGAGGCCAAGAGCCTCGGCCTGCAGGCCGCGATCGAGGACGAAGACCTGATGCCCGACCTCGTCACCAAGGCCGACGCACAGCTGCGTGCGCTCGCGGCCCAGATCGACGACGAGGAGGCGCTCCCTGAGGAACTCCAGGACGTCGAGGCGGCCGCCGAACCGGCGGCAGCCGAGGACGAAGACGAATCGGCAGACGACCAGACCGAAGACGAGACCGAGGCCGAAGACGCCGACACCGACGATGACGACGACGAAGACGACGGTGACGGCGCGGCCGGCCTCGGCGAGATGTTCGGATAATCAACGGAGGATACAACAATGGAATACGTATACGCTGCACTCATCCTGAACGAATCGGGCGAAGAGATCAACGAAGACAACCTGACGGACGTGCTCGACGCTGCCGGCGTCGACGTCGAGGAGTCCCGTGTGAAGGCGCTCGTCGCCGCACTCGAGGACGTCGACATCGACGAGGCTGTCTCCGAGGCCGCAGCCGTCCCCGCTGGCGGGGCCGCCGCAGGCGGCGCCGCGGGTGGCGAGGCCGCTGCCGACGAGGGCGGCGAGGAAGAAGCGGAAGCCGAAGAGACCAGCGACGTGCCGGACACGACGGACGATGACGACGACGAAGACGAAGAGGCCAGCGGCGAGGGCCTCGGCGAACTCTTCGGATAACTCGCACCGTCGATCCGGTTTCGACGACTCGGAAATCTCGATCTTTTATCGGTGCTCGATGGAGAGTGGCGACGCCGTCACGGACTGGACCGGACGTCGCGGACCGAGAGTACATAAGCGAAGGCGCGGCCAGAAGGGGCGATGGCCGCGCCAGTCGAGTTCGTCTCCCAGCCGAGGCTGACGGTGCAGTTGTGCGCGTGGGTTCTCGCCGGGGCAGCGCTCGGAGCCTGTAGCGGCCTCGTGCCGGGCCTCCACGCGAACAACTTCGCGCTCCTGCTCGCGGGGATCTCCCCGTCGGTCCCCGGTCCACCGCTGTTCGTCGGCTGCGCGATGCTCGCCGCGGGCGTCGTCCACACCTTTCTCAACGCCGTGCCCGCGATGGCACTCGGGGTTCCCGACGCGGAGATGGCCGTCACCGCGTTGCCGGGCCACCGACTCGTCCTCGCCGGCCGAGGATACGAAGCGATCCGGCTCTCCGCGGTCGGGAGCGTTCTCGCCGTCCTCACTGCGGTGCCGTTGGCCGTGCCCGTCACTCGAGCCGTGACAGCCGTCTATCCAACTGTGCAGGCGAACCTGTCGCTGGTCCTCGCGATGCTCACCGTCGCGTTGCTCGCCTCGGAGCGGACGTGGCGGAGCCGAGTCGGCGGCACTCTTTCGTTCGCGCTGGCAACTGCACTCGGTGCGCTCGCGCTGGACCTCTCGCCAGCGGCCCCGCTCGAGTCGGGCGGCACCCTCGCCCCGCTGTTCGCCGGTCTCTTCGGCGCGCCGGTGTTGCTCGACGCTATTCGCGGGAGCGGGCTCCCTCGCCAGACCGGAGACGGAATCGCGATGTCGCGGGGGCTCGTCGGGGCCACGGCGATCGCCGGCACGCTCGCGGGCGCAGCGGTCGGCTATCTGCCCGGAATCACGGCGGCCATCGCCGCCGTCGCGGTGCTCGCCGTCGTGCCGGACGGAGCCAGCGATCGGGGCTACATCGTCGCGACCAGCGGCGTCGACACGGCGAACACGATCTTCGCGCTCTTCGCGCTGGTCGCTATCGGCCAGCCTCGGACCGGCGTCATGGTCGCCTTCGACACCGTCGGTGCGCCCCTCGAGCTCCCGATCCTGCTCGCGGCCGTCGTCCTCGCGGGACTGGTCGGCTTCGTCCTCGTGATCGCCGTTGGCGACGCCTACCTCGAGCTGATCGGTCGACTGACGTACTGGAAGATATCGGCGGCCGTTCTGGGACTGTTGGTCGTCATCAGCTACCTCTTTGCCGGCGTGGCCGGTATCGTGATCTTCGTCGCGGCGACCGCAGTCGGGATCGTGCCGGTTCGACTGCGCGCCCGACGCGTTCACTTGATGGGCGTCTTGATCGGGCCGCTGATGCTCGGTCTCTAATCCCCTCGAGCAGCCGCCACGAGCGCCGCGACGCGCTCGCTCGAGACCGGCGCGGTCGTCTCGCCGCCGCGTTTGAGCGCGGTGCCGACGATGACGCCGTCCGCACCGGCCGCGAGGCAGTCGCCCACCGTCTCGCTCGTGACGCCGCTCCCGACGAACACCGGCGGGCGACCGCGGCTCGTGTCCCGGTCAGCGAGCACGCTGGCGACGCGCTCGATATCCGCGAGCGGCGTCTCGACGCCCGTTCCGGGGCCGGAGACGATGACCCCGTCGGCCCTGCCGCGTTCGACCGTCTCGAGCGCCGCGCGTTCGATGTCCCGTTCGCCGACCGGGTTCGCGTGCTTGACGTGGACGTCCGCGAGGATCGACACGTCCGCCTCGAGCCGATCGCGAAGCCGGAGCGTCTCGTGAGCCCGGCCCTCTATGAGCCCCTGATCGGTCGCGGCGGTGCCGACGTGGACGTTGACGCGGACGAAGTCGGCGTCGACGGCCGCGGCGATCGACACCGCGGCCGCCGCGTCGTTTCGGAGGACGTTGATCCCGACCGGCGCGTCGACGGCGTCGGTGACGACCGTCGCGATAGCCGTCAGCTCGGCCACGACGTGTTTCGGCACGTCTTCTGGATGGAACGGCGCGTCGCCGAAGTTCTCGAGGATCATCCCGTCGACCCCGCTGGCCTCGAGTGCCCGCGCATCCTCGAGCGCGCGGGTTCGGACGGCATCGCGGTCGCCGTCGAAGTCCGGGGCGCCAGGGAGTGCGGGGAGGTGGACCATACCGATGACGGGGCGGTCAGCGTCGAAGCGCTCGAGAACGGGGATGCTCGAAGTCATATCCGATTTCCGAGTGCGAGTCGGATAAGTAACCGTGGCCGTCCGTTACCGCGGATGGGGGCCCTGACCGTCGAGCGAGCCGGCAATCGCCGCTCCCTTCAGAGTCGTTTTCCCCCCGCCGCGGCTATCGCCGGTCGATGGCCGACGCACTTTCTTCGCTATCGCTGCGTGACGTGGAGAGCCGGAACCGAATCGCCGTCTCGCCGATGTGTCAGTATTCCTGTGAGCCGGACGGACTGGCGACCGAGTGGCATCGCGTCCACCTCGGAAGTCGCGCCGTCGGGGGAGCCGGGATCGTCATGACCGAAGCGACCGCGGTCGAGCCGCGGGGTCGGATCACACCCCACGACCTCGGGATCTGGAGCGACGAGCACGCGGCTGCGCTCGAGCCGATCACCGAGTTCGTCCGCGAACAGGGCGGCGTGCCGGGGATTCAGCTGGCCCACGCAGGGCACAAGGCCAGCAAGGAGCGCCCGTGGGAGGGTCACGTGCCGATCCAGCCCGACGGGACCGGCCCGAGCGGTGCGTCGGGCTGGGAGGTGCTCTCACCGTCGCCCGACGCGTACCCGCCGTTCGACGGCGATCGGCCAGCGATGCGGAAGGCCACTCAGGACGATATCGAGGGCGTGATCGACGCGTATCGGGCCGCGGCCGAGCGCTCGCTCGAGGCGGGGTTCGAGATCGCCGAGGTCCACGCCGCTCACGGTTATCTGCTCCACGAGTTCCTCTCACCGGTCACGAACCGCCGCGAGGACGACTACGGCGGTAGCTTCGAGAACCGAACGCGGCTGGTTCGCGAGGTCGTCACCGCGGTCCGTGACGTCTGGCCGGACGACAAGCCGCTCTTCGTTCGGATTTCGGGGACCGACTGGCTCGACGGCCGCGATTCGTGGGACATCGACCAGTCAGTGCGCCTGGCCGACGAGCTGGCCGACCGCGGCGTCGACCTGGTCGACGTCAGTTCGGGCGGACTCCACCCCGAGCAGTCGGTGCCGGCGGGACCGAACTTCCAGGTTCCGCTCGCCGAGCGAGTGCGTGAGGGTGCCGACGTCGCGGTCGGGACGGTCGGCGGCGTCACCGAACCCGAGCAGGCCGACGCGCTGGTCCGTAACGACCGGGCCGACCTCGTCCTCGTCGGCCGGGAGTTCCTGCGCGATCCGTACTTCGGGCTCCGCGCTGCGGGCGACCTCGAGCGCGACCCCGAGGCCGTCGCGGAGGAGTGGCCGGTCCAGTACCGGCGCGCGGTGCAGCGCTGACTGGTCGAGCGCCGGTCAGCCGTCGTACGCCTCGAGCCAGCCGCTCACGCTCGACTGTAGCGCACCCGTCGTCGTCCCGATATTGAGGAGCTGGTAGCCGTTCTCGGCTTTTTCGTTGACGTCGTCCATGCCGAACCCGAGCCCGCCGACGGGGACGCCCGCGTCGACGGCCGCCGAGCGAATCGTCTCGACGGCGTCTTCGACCTCGTCGTGGTCGAGTTCGCCGGGATGGCCGAGCGACACCGAGAGGTCCAGCGGGCCGATGAAGACGAAACCCAGTTCGGGCACGGCGAGGATGTCATCCAGGTCCTCGAGTGCGGCCGCCGTTTCGACCGTGACGCCGACGACGACCGACTCGTCTTCGCTACCGACGTAGTCGTCGGTGAGCCCCCACCGTCGGGCGCGGGGACTCGCCAGCCCGCGCCGACCCGGCTCGCCGTCGTATTCGAACCGGCCGGCTCGCACCGCACGCTCGAGTTCCTCGGCGCTGCCGACCCGCGGGAGGAAGACGTTCCGCACGCCCGCGTCGAGGGCCTTCCGGACGAGCGCCGGGTCGGTGTCGGCGACCCGCACCAGCAGTTCGGTGTCGGTGCCGTCGGCCGCTCGGAGGAGGGCCTCGAGGCGTTCGCCGTCCCACGGGCTGGGGCCGCCGTGTTCGAGGTCGATCCAGACGAAATCGACGCCGATCGTCGCGAGGAGTTCGACTGCCGTCGGGCTATACGTGTTCTCGAGGACACCGAGCGCGATCTCACCGGCCTCGAGGGTCTCCCGGAGCGCGTTACCGCGGGGCTCGCTCATGGCCCCGCCTACCACGGCCACCACTAAAATCGAGCGTCCGGCAGTCGCCTGCGAAGACCGTCACTGCCGCCGGATCTCAGTCGTCTTTCCACTTGATCGAACAGCCCTGGGACGGTTGCCACTCGAGGTCGACCGACTCACCGGCCAGCACGGATTCGATGGCCTCGCGAACGTGGAACCGAGTCGGCTCGTCGTCGGGATTGAGGGCGTCGTCGAGTCGGCCGTGGTAGA
>SDGW01001055.1_pt1 | contig 13229 bp, 15 predicted proteins | sample 2873831 | NCBI WGS metagenome assembly SDGW01 (sample SAMN08132700, study PRJNA421101) | hypersaline lake metagenome | isolation source: celular fraction 0.22 microns magnesium sulfate-rich crust from ephemeral... | place: Spain: Penahueca Lagoon, Toledo | collected 2011-07
GGCTACCCGCTGGTCAGCGAAGCCGTCTACTGGGTCGCGGTCCTCGGATTCTTCGCCGTCCTGTTCGGCTCCTCGGTGACGCTGTTCGACGAGCGGGACAAGGCGCTCGAAGAGCGGGCGAGTCGATGGACGCTCACGATACTCGCGCCGATACTGGCGGTCACCGCGTCGGTGGGCCGCCTCCTCCCGCGGGTCAGCGACTACGCGCTCCCCGAGGCGGTCTGGCCCGTCCTCTACGGTTTCATCGGCGTCTACGTACTGTTCGCGGTCGTCTACGGCGTCCTCCGCCTTCGGTCATGAAGAACGAGATTCGAGCGCGTCGGGACGCCGAGGGCATCAGTCAGGCCGACCTCGCGGCGGCGGTCGGCGTGACGCGCCAGACGATAAACGCCATCGAGCGCGAGCGATACGACCCCTCCATCGAACTCGCGTTCAAGTTGGCCGACCACTTCGACTGCCGCATCGAAGACCTGTTCGACCCGGAACTGAACGGCGACGGGACGGAGTGACGTTCCGGAGCCGAAGCGGAGTGACGTTCCGAAGACGAGACGGAGTAACGGTCCGGCGACTGGACGACGTTTTGCCGGTCGGGTAACCTGTCGCCGACTGGGTGACGTGTCACCGACTGGCCGGTCGGCGTCGTCGCCGACTCGTTTCAACTTGCAACAGTCCGAGAGTTTATAGGGGGCGAGCGTCTGCCCCCTACATGGCGAGTCTACGAGACCTCGGCCTCTCGGAGTACGAGGCGCGGGCGTACCGAGCGCTGTTGGACGCGGGACCGACCACCGCGAAGGAGTTGTCGCGCGCGAGCGAGGTGCCGATGGGTCGCATCTACGACGTGCTGAGCAGTCTGGAGACCCACAACCTCGCGCGCTCTCAGAGCGCGAGTCGTCCCAAGAAGTACGTCGCGGTCGAACCCGAGACCGCGCTCAACCGCTTGCTGGACGACAAACTGGAAGAACTCGAGGAGCAGGCCAACCAGTACGAGGAGATAGTCGAAGAGTTGACCGAGGAACTCGACGCGGGCGAGCCCGTCGAGGAGGGCTTCTGGACCGCGGCGGTCGGTCCCGAGGAGTCCACGGACCTGCTGGTCGAACGCCTCGACGCGGCCGACGACCAGATCGTGATGGTCGCGGGCGACTCGTCGGCGCAGTTCGACATCGGCGACGTCGGCGAACTCGTCTCCCAGCACCTCGAATCGGCGCTCGACCGCGGCGTCGAGATCTCCTTGCTGATGACGCCCGGCCTCGTGGAGACCCTTCCCCCGAGCGTCGGCGAGCGCTACACCGAGACGTTCGCCGACCATCCCCAGTTCGCGGTTCGGACCACCGAGGACTTGCAGGGGACGTTCAACCTCATCGACGACGTGGAGGTCTGTATCGAGGTGGCCAACCCCCTGAATCCGGGCGAGGCGTTCGCGATGATAGATATGAAAGACCCCGAGTTCGCGGCGGGCGTCCGCGAGACGTTCACGCCCCGGTGGGAGGCCGCCGACCCCCTCTCGTTCGACGGGTCGTGACGACTTGCGGGTCGGTTTTTCGCGACGCGGGTCGTCCGACCGTGCGATTCTCGCGGAGAGGCCTCACGCAAGCCAAACTTCTTATTACCGAGCCAACAGAGGTATCGCGTAGATGAGTCGCGACCTTCTAGAGACAGTAGGTGGTACTCGGACATCGAATTTGGACGATGTTGTCGGGTACCTGTCTAGTCTGGCTCTTCTCGGACGGGCACTAAAATATCTCGCGGTGACGCCCCTCCTGCCGACCGTCGTCGCGCTCTACTACGGCGAGAGTCCGGTCCCCTTTCTGGTAACGTCCGCCGTGATGGTCGGACTGGGGGCGGCCCTCGAAGGGTTGCAGTCGGAACCGGACCTCGGCCATCGAGAGGCGTTTCTGTTCGTGAGTCTCACGTGGCTCGTCGTCCCCCTCGTCGGAACGCTCCCGTACCTAATCGCGGGTCAGGGGACGGTCGCTGGTTCACGCTCGCCGCCGTGGGCGTGTACTACGGGCTCTACCTCGCCGGAGTGGCACCGAACATGGACCTGTACAACGCCGTCGCCCACGCGCTGACCACGCTCCCGACCGGCGGGTTCTCCCCCGAGGCGAGGAGCGCCGAAGCGTTCTCGCCAGCCGTCCAGTGGGCGATTACGTTCTTCATGGTCGTCGCCGGGACGAACTTCGCGCTGTTCTGGTACGTCTCGGAGGGAGAGCCGCGACGACTGACCCGCAACGCGGAGTTCCGAACGTATCTCGCCGTGATGGGCGCTATCACCGCGCTCTTCACGGTGTTGCTGTTCACCGGGGCCGGGCTCGCGGAGGTGCCGACCGCAATCGCGCCGCTCGCGGGCGACTTCGAGAACGCGCTCCGGCAGGCGGCGTTCCAGACCGTCGCCATCGTCACGACCACCGGCTACGCCAGCATGGACTTCAACACGTGGGGCGAGTCGAGCCAGCTCGCGCTCCTGTTCGCGATGTTCCTCGGCGGGTCGGCCGGGTCGGCGGCCGGGTCGGTCAAGATAATCCGCTGGTATCTGATTCGGAAGGCGATGTCGCGCGAGGTGTTCACGTCGGTCCATCCGGAGGCGGTCCGTCCCATCCGGGTGGCCGACGACGTGGCCGACGACGACTTAGTGAGTAGCGTCTTGGTGTTCGTGATGATCTTCCTCTCTATCTTCGCGGTCTCGGCGGTACTGATATACCTCGACAGTCTCCGAGTCGGTCTCGACATCTCGGCCATCGAAGCGGTGAGCGCGTCCATCGCGACGCTCGGCAACGTCGGACCGGGCGTCGGCGTCGTCGGCCCGATGAACAACTTCCTCAAGTTCTCGTCGGCCGCGAAGCTCTACATGGTGTTTCTGATGTGGATCGGTCGGTTGGAGATTCTCTCGGTCCTCGTCGTCCTCTCGCCCGCGTACTGGCGGCGCTGAGTCGACGACGTTGACTCGGCGGCGCTCGTCCCGACCGGCCTGCTCGGAGAAACCGAACGTGTCGCGGGGTCCATCTGGTGTTGATTCGAGAAACACCGGATTTCTCGGGCGAATCGCGGTGAATCCCCGTTAACTCGCCCGCAACGCGACCGAATCCGACTTGACGAGCGGCCGGGTTGATACGGGTCGCGCTCCAGAGAATCGACTGGGGTGTGCGAGCAATGACCAACGAATCCGAGGAGCAGAACCGACCGACGGCTTCGACCGGCGGTCTCGACCGCCGGACGCTGTTGAAGGGGACGGCGGCCGCGGGTCTCGCGGGCGGCGGGGTCGCCGGGACCGCGAGCGCGACCGGATGGCGCGAAATCACCTTCTGCGCGGCGGGCGACGAGATCTTCTCCTACGAGGTCAGCGTGAGCGGCCGGGTGAAGCGCGGCGGGACCTACGAGAGCGACGAGGGGGACGAAATCGTGGACGAGAACACCGCGCGCGGCGCGGTCAGCGACGAGCGTTGCGACAGTTGGCTGTTCACCGGCGACCCGACCGACCTGAAACTCGACGGGCCGGGCAAAGTGTTCGTGGACGGGAAACTGTTCGAGGACACGACGAGCGACGAGCGTGACCTCCCGAACAGTATCACGATTCGGGCACGAGGAGAGACGGTTCGATACAGATTCCGCGTGAGCGGCCACGTCGAGAAGGGCGACCTCGCGGACGAGGGCGACGACATCGACGGCAACACGGTCCGGGGCGCGGTCGGCGGCGAGGCGCGCGACGACTTCCGGTACTCGGGGTCGCTCGCGTTCGACCGGTCTGACGGGCCGCTCGAAGTGACGCTCCGACTGGACGGCGACTGACCGTGGCTCGTCGTCGCTGTTCGGCGTCGGGCGGACTGGAGAATCGGGAAGTAGACATAAACGGACGGAGGGCGTGTCAGCCAGCATGAACCGGGAGCGACGGGCGGTCGTCCGCTGGACGGCCGCCGCGACGGTGGGTGCGGTCGGAAGCGGGTCGGTCGTCGGGAGCGGGGCGGCCGAGCGTGGCGAATCGAACGTGACGGACGCGACCGACTCGACCGCGGCGGCGCGGGCGGCGCTCCAGCAGGTGGACACGGAGCTACCGCCGGGGGTCACGCTGTTCGACCTGAACGGCGACGGGTCGTACACTGCGACCGTCGAGACCGGGACCGAGGTACGGGACGGGTCCCATCAGAACCCGATTCACGTCACGTCGAACGGGAACTCGACGGTCGATTACGCGGCGTCCATAGCCGCGCCGAGCGCCCGACCGACGCTCGGGAGCCTCGCCGACCTCCGCTACGACTACTACGAGGGCGCGAACAACGTCAACCCGGACGACGGCGGCGGCCTCGCGCCCGACGAGACGTTTCTGGTGGTCGAGAACGACGACGGGCGACACGGGATGTACCTGACCGCAGACGACGGGAGCGACCCACCGGCCGAGGAGTGGCGGACCTTCGACGTTGGCGCTCGCCTGACCGGCGGCGACTGGTTCGAGTACACCGACCTCGAATCGGGCTACGACGGGCGGCGCTTCGGCGACGTGGTCGAACGGTTCGGAGAGGGCGCGCTCGTCGTGCGGGTCGGCGTCGGTCACGGCGACGCGGTGAACCCGACGACGCTGGACCTGTACTACGACAATCTCGTAGTGGACGGCCAGCCGCTCGGGCTTCCGACCTCGGTGGTCAAGCGAGTCGCGTAGGGCGGCCGCCAGCGGACTCCTCCGAGACGGACGGCGACGTTCCCGTGTCCGTATCGTCCCCAAAGCATCGTGTATCGTTGCGAAACGTTTCTAGAGGTTTCTTGCCGTTGGCGCGACCGGGCCGCGACCGGACCGCGCGCGTCACCGAATAGAAATAGTGATACGGCGGGCCTCGCAAAAACCGGCAAGAATGAGGGAGGCTACTGATGCACATTATCATCATCGGCGCGGGTGAGGTCGGCTCGTCCATCGCGGCGAGTCTGGCCGACACCCACGAGGTCGTCGTGGTGGACGTAGACGGCGAGCGAGTGGACGCCCTGACCTACTCCCACGACGTTCTCGCCATCGAAGGCGACGGCACCTCGCTCGACACGCTCAGAGAAGCGGGCGTCGAGCAGACCGACATGATAATCGCGAGTACGGACCGCGACGAGACGAATCTTGTCGCCTGTGGGACGGCCAAGACCGTCGACGACCCGTTCACCATCGCGCGGGTCAAGAACGTGGACTACCTCGAAACGTGGCAACACGCCGAGGACCGACGCGCGTTCGGCGTGGACTTCATGGTCTGTACCAATCTCCTGACCGCCGAGGACATCGTTCGGGTCATCGGACTCCCGGCGGCCCGCGACGTGGACCCGTTCGCCGGCGGACGCGTCCAGATGGCGGAGTTCGAGGTCGGCCCCGACAGTCCGCTCGCCGACCAGACGGTCCGGGAGGCCGACCGTTTCGACTCGCTGACGTTCGCGGCGCTCCTGCGCAACGGCGACGTCGAGATACCCCGTGGGGAGACGGTAATCCACGCCGACGACAGGGTCGTCGTCATCGGGAGTCCCGAGAGCGTCCAAGGGTTCGCCCGCGAAATCGCGCCCAGCGAGACGCCCTCCAGCAACGAGGACTTGGTCATCATCGGCGGGAGCGAAATCGGCTACCACACCGCACGACTCTTAGAGGAGCGCGGACTCCACCCGCGACTCGTCGAGGAGGACCCCGACCGCGCCCGGCAACTCGCCGAGGAGTTGCCCGACACGGTCGTCATGGAGAACGACCCGACCGACGCCGAGTTCCTCGCGCGCGAACACGTCGACGAGGCCGACGCCGTGGTCGCGGCCCTCGACAGCGACGAGCGGAACCTGTTGGTCTCGGTGCTGGCCAAGCAGTTGGGCGCACGCCGGACCGTCGCGGTGGTAGAAAGCGGCGAGTACGTCGACGTCTTCGAGACCGTCGGCGTGGACGTGGGCGTCAACCCCCGCGAAGTGACCGCCGAGGAGATCACGCGGTTCACGCGGGAACTCCACACCGAGAACGTCGCGCTCATCGAGAACGACAAGGCCGAAGTCCTCGAAGTCGAGGTGGACGCCGACTCGATTCTGGTCGGCCGACCCATCAGCGAGGTGGTCGCCGACCTGCCCGAGGAGTTCGTCGTCGGTGCCATCACCCGCGACGAGCGGTTCGTCGTCCCGCGGGGCGACACCGTCATCGAACCCGGCGACCACGTCGTCGCGTTCGTCGGCCGAGACGCGCTCGAAGCGGTATCGGAGAAATTATGACGGGGAGACGACCGAGATAGCCATGACGGGAGCGAGAGCGTAGCCATGTCACGACGGGTGAGTCGGCGACGAGACAGCCATCGAGGAGACCGTCGCTCACGGGTGAGTCCGCGATGAACCTGCGCGTGGACTGGCGAGCGAGTGCGAGTCTGGTCGGCACCGTCGTCAAGTGGCTGGCGGTGGCGATGGCGTTCCCGCTCGCGCTGGCCGTCTACTACGGCGAGGGCGTGACCACGTTCGTCGCGTCGATGGCGCTTGCGGTCGGCGTCGGGTGGAGTCTCGAACAGTTGGACGACGACCCGGACCTCGGGGCGCGCGAGGGCTTTCTGATGGTCGCGCTGACGTGGCTCGCGGTGTCGATTATCGGGGCATCGCCCTACGTCATCGCGGGACAAGGAACGGTCGCCCACCCGGTCAACGCCATCTTCGAGTCGATGAGCGGCTTCACGACCACGGGAGCGACCGTGATGCGGAACATCGGCTTCGAGGAGCACTCGCGGGCGCTGATGATGTGGCGACAGCAGACCCAGTGGCTCGGCGGCATGGGAATCGTCGTGCTGGCGGTGGCCATCCTGCCCGAACTGTCGGTCGGTGGCGCGCAACTGATGGACGCCGAGGCTCCGGGTCCCGGCATCACGAAGCTCACGCCGCGCATCGCCGAGACCGCGCGGGCGCTCTGGCGGGCGTATCTGGGTATCACGGCGCTGGAGATGAGTCTGCTGTTCGGACTGCATCTGCTCGGGTTCGCGCCGAACATGACCCTCTACCAGTCGGTCGCCCACGGGTTCACGACGATGGCGACCGGCGGGTTCTCGCCCGCCGCGAGGAGCATCGAGTTCTTCTCGGCGGCGGTCCAGTGGCTGATAATCCCGTTCATGGTCGCGGCCGGGACCAACTTCGCGCTGTTCTGGCACGCGCTCAACGGCGAGGCCGAGATGTTCGCCGAGGACAACGAGTTCCGGTTCTACGTCGGCGTGCTGGCGGTGTTCTCGGCGCTCGCGGCGGTCCTGCTGTTCACCGGCGCGGGGATGGGCGAGACGCCCTCCATCGGCCCGATTTCCGGCAACTTCGACGAGTCGGTTCGCCACGCGGTGTTTCAGGTCGTCTCGCTCGTGACGACGACCGGGTACGCCAGCATGGACTTCAACACGTGGAGCCAACCGGCCCAGTACGTCCTGTTCGTCGCGCTGTTCGTCGGCGGGTCGGCGGGTTCGACCGGCGGCGCGGTCAAAATCGTGCGTTGGCTGGTCATCCTCAAGTCCATCAAACGCGAACTGTTCACCACGGTCCACCCCGAGGCGGTCCGGCCGGTCCGACTCGGCGGCCGGTCGCTAGACGAGCGCGCGGTCCGGGGTATCTACGCGTTCACTCTGCTGTACCTGCTCATCTTCTTCGTCGCGGGCGTGGTCGTCTACTTCGACGCGGCCCGCACCGGGATGGACTTGGTGGCTCTCGACGCGATGAGCGCGGTCGCGGCCACCCTCGGCAACGTCGGGCCGGGCTTCGGCATCGTCGGCCCGATGAACAACTACATCCCGTTCCCGGCGACCTCGAAGCTGTTCATGGTGTTCCTGATGTGGATCGGTCGCCTCGAAATCCTGCCGGTGTTGGTCCTGCTGACGCCAGCCTACTGGCAGTCGTAGAATCGGGGGCGGCCGAAAACTGCGCTCGCTTACGTTCTCTCGTCGCGCTCCCCGAGGAGGTCCGCGACCGGTAGCTCGTGGCCCCGGCGGAGGCGCTCGGAGACCGCCTGCCGGGAGATGCCGAGTCGCTCGCCGACGCCTCTGAGGTCGACCGTTCGCGGGATGTCGTAGTACCCCAGTCGGGCGGCGACCACCAGCACCCCGCGCTGTCGGGGGGTCAGGCCGAACTCGCCGCTTTCGGCGTCGCTGGTCCGTGACTTCCGGTGGAGTTCGAAGTCCGAACCGAAGTGCTCGGAACGACGAGAGCTGTCGCGCCTCGGAGAACCGGAGTCTGAGGAACCACTCGTCGTCGGCCAACGCCTCCTCGAAGGCGTCGAAGTCGCGCCCGTCGCCCAGACGAACGGCATCACCCACTCCCTGCTGTGGGTCGCGAGTCGCTCGACTTCGACTCGCATCTCGGGCACGGCGTCGAGCGCGCTGTCGAGTGCGAAGTCGTCCGTCGGCACCGAAAACTCCGCGACGAGGCTCATGCGACCGGTCGGGTCTTCGCACGGAAACCTCGTGTGGCAGGGACCCTCGACACCTCGTTCGGCGACGAGTTCGCCGCTCGACTCGGGGACAACGCTTTGGTGACGGTCGTCGTATCGGTCGGTATGGTCCGCGCGTACGTAGCTATCATCACGGGAACGGGAGCATCCGAGGACGTGACGGCGGCGCTCCGGGAGGTGTCGGGAGTCACGGAGGCCCACGTCGTCGCCGGGGACTTCGACGTCATCGCCGAAATCGAGAGCGAGACGGTCCGGGACCTCCAGCGAATCGTCACCGCGGGGATACACGAAATCGAAGACGTTGGGACGACGCGGACGTACATCCAGATGGACTGACCTCGCGTCCGAATCGACCGACTCCGGAGTCGGAGGGACCGACCTCGCCGAGGAGTCCCGCTACTCAGACCGACGCGACCCACACCCGGAACTGCTCGGGCTGGTCGTACACCTCCTGGAAGATTCGCTCGACGCACTGGGCGACTCGGTTGGGGTCGGCCAGCGCCGACACGCGGACGTTGACCCCTTCGGCCTCCTCGGGGCGGGTCAGGTCGTCTATTTTGAACGCCGGGAACTCGCCGAGGAGGGATTTCAGAGCGTCTAACTCGTCGTCGGTGCAGTCCAAGTTGAGCGTGCCGTCGCCGAACTGCACCCACGGCGGAGCCTCCTCCGGCTCGTCGTCTCCCTCGGCGTCCGAGTCCGGGGCCTCGCCGTCGGCGCTCGCGTCGGCGTGGGCCTCGAACGTGACGAACGGACTCGCGCGCTCGCGGTGGGCGACGACGCCCTCCGCGAACAGCTTCTGGCGCTCCTCGGGCGTCGCGGCGTCGAATCTGGTCATACCGGAGATACGCGGTCGGGGCTGAAAAAAGGTGCCAGAACGGGACCGGTGAGACGGTCGGTCGTTCGAGAGCTATCCAACGACCGACACCCCGGCGGCTTCAATAAGACCTTTGCCGGGCCACGGCGAACGCTACTGTATGAAAGGTGTCGTCGGTGGGGGAATCGCGGGTCTCGCGGCCGCCTACCGCCTCCAGCAACACGGACACGACGTGCAGGTATTCGAAGCGAGCGACCAGATCGGCGGCCTCGCGGCGGTCTACGAGACCGCGGGCGACCCCATCGAGAAGTTCTACCACCACCTCTCGGCGACCGAGGAGACCATCGTGGACCTCATCGAGGAGTTGGGACTCGAAGACGACCTGAAGTGGCCCATCGGGAAGAACGCCTACTACACCGACGGGACGGTCTACCCCATGGACAAGCCGTGGGAGATTCTGGCGTTTCCGCCGCTGAGCATCTACGACAAGTTCCGGCTCGGGATGCTCACGCTCGACGTGGACGTGCGCGGCGGCGTCCCGAAGTTCGACACGTACGAGAGTTTGGAGAAGTTCGACGACCAGTCGGTGAAGGAGTTCGCCATCGACCACACGACCGAGAACATCTACGAGAACTTCTTCGACCCGCTGTTGGACGGGAAGTTCGGCGACCGGAAACACGACGTGAGCGCGGCGTGGCTCCTCGGTCGCATCAAGTTCCGCGGCGAGCGCGACATCCTGAAGGGCGAACCGCTCGGCTACCTCGAAGGCGGGTTCGGGCGACTCCTCGAGGCCCTCGTGGACGCCGTCGGCGAGGAGAATATCACCACGAACGCTCGCGTGACCGACCTCGACCTCGACGGCGGCGAGGTCAGCGAGATGACCGTGGCCGTCGAAGACTCCGAGGCGACCGCTCCGGAAGGCCGGGCCGCCGAAGCCGAGGCCGACGGCGGCGCGACCACCGAGACGCACGCGGTGGACGACGTAGTGGTCGCGGCGATGCCCAACGTCCTCGAAGGACTCGCCGGGTACGAGTGTGACATCGACTTCCAAGGAGCGGTCTGCGCACTCGTGACGATGGACGAGCAGTTGACCGACACGTACTGGCTCAACATCGGTGACGAGGCTCCGTTCGGCGCGCTCGTGGAACACACCAACTACATCCCGCCGGAGAACTACGGCGGCGACCACCTGTTGTACGTCGCCAGCTACATCCAAGACTACGACGAGGACCTCTGGCAGATGGACGAGGCGGAAGTCGAGGACCTGTGGCTCGGCCACATCGAGGAGATGTTCCCCGAGTGGGACCGCTCGCACGTCGACGAGTTCCGCCTCGCCAAGAACCCCCGCGCCGCGCCCATCTACGAGCGGGGCTACCTCGACATGGTCATCCCCTACGACCTCTCGGCGGAGGTCGCCGACGGCCTCTACTACGCCGGGATGGCCAGCAGAGCACAGTACCCCGAGCGGAGCCTGAACGGCGGGATTGTGGCGGGCTACGAGTGTGCCGATAGGATTGCCGGGCGGAAAGAACTGATCCGACCGGACTGAATCGAGCGCGTCAGACCCGCCGGTCCGAGTGCCGGAATTGTCCAATTCCAGCCGTCACGCTCGAAAAACCGCCCAGAACCCTTTTCAGCGGCTTTCGCCTACCGAGACACGGGGGAATCATGAGCATTATATCGAAACCGACGGAAGCGGCGCGAACGGAATCGGCCGACGACGGCGAGCGCGACCCGCTGGTACGCGTTGTCGAGGTACTGTTGGAGGAGACCGAGGCCGCGAGCGGGGGAGAGTCGGACGGTCGCCCGGCCGTCCGGCCGTTCCTCCTCGTCGATTTGGGGGCCGTTCTCGACTACTTCAGCGGGGGCCGCAGCGGGACGACCAGAGCCGTCGGCAGTTTAGTGGGGAGGACGCTGCGAACGACCGCAGACCGAACGACCGTGGACCGACCGACGACCGACCGACGACCGGTGGAGAGTCGCGACGGGGAACGCGACGGCCGCGGGACGCTCTCGAAGGTGTTTCTGCTCGGAATCGCTGTCGGGGTCGGGTACGCCGTGCGAAAGCGGTCCGGGTCGGTCGGCGAGGCCGTCGACAAGGCGACCGACCGCGTCCGAGAGGTCGCCGACCAGACGGCCATCCGTTCGGGCGAGGCCGCCCAACGGACCGAGGCCGTCGCCGGAGAGGCCGCGGACCGAATCGAAGAGGGTAGCGAGATGGCCGCCGACCGAGTCCACGAGAGTGGCGAGATGGCCGCCGAAGAGGTTCGCGAGGGCGGCGAGATGGCCGCCGACCGAGTCGAGGAGGGCGGCCAAGAAGTCTCCGAGGACATCGAGCAGGCCGCCGACACCGCAGAAGACGCAGAACGGCGGATCGAGGACGCCGAATCCAGCGTCAGGGACGCGGCCGACGAGGCGACGCGCGACGAAAGCGAAGAGTGACGCCTCGTCGCACGGGTTCGGACTCGCCGGATTTTCGTGGAAGAAGTCGATAGCGACGTGCAGTCTCTCGATGCGGTCGAAACGGCCGAGTAGAGAATATCGTCGGTCCGGAGTGGTTTACCGCTCGTCGAGTTTCGCGTCGGCTTCCTCGACGGTCTCGGCCTTCGTGACCTCGTAGCCCTCGTCGCCGCCGACGCGACTGAACTGCATGTCGCCCAGCGCCGAGTCGCCAGTGACGCGCACGAGCGCCGCGGCGTCGTTGGCCGCCAGAATCTCTTTGCCTTCCGCGATGGTGTCGGCCACGTCCTGCGAGAGCGGTTTGAACTCCGAGATATCGTTGATGGCGTCGAACCCCGGCGAGAGTTTGGCGGCCTCTCGTTCGACCGTCTCGACGGCGCTCTCGGCTTGTTCTTCGTCCAACGAGCCGCGAAGTTCCATGTGGAGGCGGTTCTTCCGCGTGTCGGCTTCGATTTCGAATCCAGCCATCGGGTTCGATTCCCACAATTTATCCATTCGTTATAACTGTTTCTCTACATGCCGTTTCTAGAAACGAAATGACATCTAAAGACCGTGAAAACTGATAGTATTTTGCCATTCGTCGGGGGACGAAAAGCGGGTCGTCCTCGTCCGCTCGACGGTCGTCAGGCTTCGGCGTCCTCGTCGCTCACGCCGGGCGCTCGGCTCACGTCCACCTCGTCGGGTTCCTCCTGACCGCCGACCTGAATCTCGCCGTCGGGACCCTGCACGTACACGTCGTCGGCGAAGCCGCCCTCGGCGTAAGGGTGTTCAGGCTCCTCCAACTTCTCGGGCGTCGAGGGCGCGTCCGGGATGCCGCCCGCGGGCATGAAGTCGCCGAGCGGGTCCTCGATGGCGATGCCGTGGCGCTCGAAAAAGTCCCGGTAGCGGTCGTAGTGTTGGTCCAACTCGTCGCTCGGGAACTCCATCATCTCGGTCCAGCCGTGGTTGTAGAAGTCGAAGTTGGCCTGGATGTGGGTTATCTCGCGGGCCTCGGCCTCGGGCGCGCCCTGCTGGAGCGCCGCGAGGTAGGTGTCCATCGTCGCGTCGAAGAAGGCGTCGAGGCGCTCCTCGCGCTCGTCGCGGTGGGCCTCGTCTGCCTTTTCGAGGAAGACGCGCGTGTGCAGGTCCACGAGCTTCTCCTTGACGATGTCGGAGACGACCGGAAGCTCCAGCGCTTTCCGCGAGGCGAAGTGGCGGACGTTCTGGTTTATCTTCATCGAACGGTGGTTAGGACGCCTCGTTCAAAAGCTCGTCTGTCTGCCAGCGGTTCCCACGGACGCTGTTCATGAATGTCTGGCACAATACCGAGATAGCAACCGACTTTAACCCCGAAGATGAAGGTTCGGCTATGAGCGAGTCGTACGTGATAATCGGCGACGGTATCGCGGGGAGTTCCGCGGCCGAGACCATCCGCGAGGAGGCCCCCGACGCCGACGTATCCGTGATCACAGACGAAGGTGAGGCGCTGTACAACCGTATCCTCATCAAAGAGTTCGCCAAAGGAAAGCTGCCCGAAGCGCCCATCTCCATCCACGAGGAAGACTGGTACGCCGAACGGGACATCGA
>SDGW01001453.1_pt1 | contig 13223 bp, 13 predicted proteins | sample 2873831 | NCBI WGS metagenome assembly SDGW01 (sample SAMN08132700, study PRJNA421101) | hypersaline lake metagenome | isolation source: celular fraction 0.22 microns magnesium sulfate-rich crust from ephemeral... | place: Spain: Penahueca Lagoon, Toledo | collected 2011-07
CAGGTCGACTTCCTCAACTACGAAGTGCTCGACGATTACGGCTGGAGCCTCGAGGACGACGACCTCTTCGAGAAGGCTGCCGCCGCCGACCTCGATCCAGCCGACTACGGCTCCTTCGAGGTCGAGGGTGACGACACCCTGCTGGAGGCCGCCGAGGAAAACGGCCTCGCGTGGCCGTATGCCTGCCGCGGCGGAGCGTGTGCGAACTGTGCAGTCTCGCTTCTGGATGGAGAACTCTCGCAGTTGGTCGACCACATCCTCTCGGAGGACCTCCTGGAGCAGGGGATTCGCCTCTCCTGCAACGGGCGGCCGACGACCGACGAGATGCAGGTCGTGTACAACGTCAAACACCGCCCGGATCTCGACGACCTCCGCTTACCGCCGGACCGCTTCGAGAAGGCCCACGCCAGTAAGTAGCTCGACGTAAAGCCCATAGCGGGTGGCCCCGTACAGCGGAGTATGTTCACCGGGCGAACCGATACCCCCTGTTGTCTCTGCGGGCAGGCCAAAACCTCCAGTCGGATCGAAGTGCCACCGCGGGCGGTGACGCTGATGAAAAACAGCGGGCCGATCGCCTGGCAGGATATCGTCAGCCCGGTGACCCTCCAGTTCTGTGCGGACGACTGGGAGCTCGTCGCCGATCTCGCCCTCGATATGGGCCACCATCCCCTCTCGCGGTGTAACGTCGCTTACGCCTCCTTCGATCTCCGGGAGGATTTCGAGGCGCTGCTGAACGAGACCAAGGAACCCAATCAGACCGAACTCGAAACCCGGCTCCGCGAGCGAAGCCGCGAGGTGCTCGATTCGACCGACGACCCCATGACCGAGACCCGGGACCTCGTTGAGGCAACGGTGATTGAGGTCGCACTCGACGAACTCGACGTGGCCGAGCCCGCCGTCGACTAACTCCTGCAGGCCGACGTTGACCCCCTTCCATGGTCGGTGTGACCTATTCAACCATATCGCATCTAGACTATGTATGGAGACGTTCGCACACTATATCGACGGCGAGTGGGTCGACGGCGAGGAGACGTTTATTAGTAGCAATCCAGCGACGGGCGAGGCGTTGGGCGAGTTCCCACGGGGCACCGAGGCCGATGTCGGCCGCGCGATCGCCGCGGCCGACGAGGCAGCCGAGGAGTGGCGTAACCTCTCGTATCCGAACCGCGCGGAGTACCTGTGGGACGTCTACGCGGAACTGAAAGCCCGAACCGACGAACTCGGCGAACTCGTCACCCGCGAATGTGGGAAGGAGATCAACGAGGGCAAAGCCGACATCGTCGAGGCCGCCCATATGGTCGAGTGGGCCGCCGGCAACGGTCGACATCCCCACGGCGACGTGGTTCCCTCCGAAATCGGCTCGAAAGACGCCTACATGCGCCGCAAACCGCGGGGTGTCGTCGGCTGTATCACGCCGTGGAATTTCCCGATTGCCATCCCCTTCTGGCATATGGCCGTGGCACTCGTCGAAGGGAATACGGTCGTCTGGAAACCGGCCGAACAGACGCCGCGCTGTGCGCAGGCCATCGCCGAACTCATGGTCGACGCCGGAATTCCGGATGGCGTTTTCAATATGATTCAGGGGTACGGCGACGCCGGCGCAGCCATCGTCGACCACGACGACGTGGCGACGGTGCTGTTTACTGGCAGCGCCGAGGTCGGCCACCACATCGCCGATCAGGTCGGCGGGACGCCGGGCAAACTCGCGGCCTGCGAGATGGGTGGCAAAAACGCGGTCGTCATCACCGACGAGGCCGATCTCGATCTCGCCGTCCCGGCGGCCGTGCTGTCGGGGTTCAAAACGACGGGCCAGCGCTGTGTGTCGGCCGAGCGGCTGATCGTCCACACGGACGTCTACGAGGAGTTCAAAGAACGCTACGTCGAGGCTGCCGAACACGTCGCGGTCGGCGACCCACTCGACGAGGGGACGTTCATGGGACCGCTGATCGAGGCCGAACACAAAGAAAAGGTGCTGGCCGGCAACGAGCGGGCCCGCGAGGAGGGTGCGAACGTCTTGGTCGACCGGGGCGAACTCGGAGAGGATGAAATCCCCGAGGGCCACGCCGAGGGCCACTGGACCGGGCCGTTCGTCTACGAGATCGAGTACGACGAGTCGCTCGAATGTATCCGTGAGGAGGTCTTCGGCCCCCACGTCGCACTCATCGAGTACGAGGGTGATATCGAGCGCGCCGTCGACCTCCAGAACGCAACGCCCTACGGGCTCGCGGGGTCGATCATTTCGGAGGACTACAGACAGATCAACTACTACCGTGACCACGCCGATCTCGGGCTCGCCTACGGCAATCTCCCCTGTATCGGCGCAGAAGTCCAGTTGCCGTTCGGCGGCGTCAAGAAATCCGGCAACGGCTACCCCTCGGCACGCGAAATCATCGAAGCCGTCACCGAGCGGACCGCGTGGACGCTCAACAATTCGCCCGAGATCGAACTCGCGCAGGGGCTGTCGGCCGACGTGAAGACGGACGACTGAGGCGGACTGGCGACTGATCCTGACATCATACACAATACCATATGTACCGCGTACTCGTTCCGATCGACGACAGTGAAGATCGCGCTCGCAGCCAAGCATCGTTCGTTGCTTCCCTTCCCAACGCTGCCGAGGCGGTTGAAGCACACCTCCTCTTCGTCTTTACCGATGGGACGGGGTCGAAGGAGATGCCCAAAGAGTTGCAGCGATTCAACTCCGCCGAGCGCGTCGCGTCGGTCCGCCGCGCGGAGGACCGCCTCGACGACGCCGGTGTCGACTACCAGCTCCTCGAAGACAGCGGCGAGGTGGCCGACGACATTATCGATGTCGCGGATGATCTCGACGTCGACCTCATCGTCCTCGGGGGTCGCAAACGCTCGCCGGCCGGCAAGGTGCTGTTCGGCTCGGTCACACAGGAGGTCCTGCTCACCACCGACCGTCCCGTCACAGTCACCGGCGGCGGGGACTAAGTCGGGTCACTGGTGGCGTCGACCGCTTCGGGATCACGTCGACTGATTGAGGCGCAGTGTCGACGGTCAAATAAATTATTACAGTGGCTCTTGTCGAAGACAGCAAAGCAGTCTTCTCTGGATTCTGTTAGGACGTACTTTGCAAGATACAATGCGCGTATCTCGCACAAGTAATTGTTCAGATAGCGGTCTTCAAATCGGTCAGTACAGGGGAATTCAACTGCCATCTCGGTCAGCGACCTTCCAAGTATGCATCAAAATCAATCGGATTGAACGGTTTTGACACGACTAAAATCCCGCAGCGCAGAGGATCTGTCGTCTTATGCACCACCGGCGCATAGGTGGGTTTATTCGACGGATTGTGTAGCTAGATATGCCACCAGCGCTTTTCTTGGACGCAGCGTTACGACTAAACAACGGATGACACAACGAGTACAACTCAATGAGTGGGAGACACTCAGTAATGAACTGCGTCGATTCGGTCAGACGGGTGATGTGACGACTGCTGATGATCGGATTCACATCGACTTCGGCTCTGCACATATCGAACTGTCCCGCGATGGGACGTTCCAGACGGGAATGCAATTACATGACTTTGCACACGACGACATCGTTGCGGTTGTCGTGGATCACGACACCGGCACCCTCACAGTTGAACCTCGCTACTGACAGGAACTGACGAGATCTTGTGGGCGCTGCTGAATACGAGACACGAATCGACTATATCTCAATCGCCACCACCGGTAGTGAAAAGTAGCCCACGCTATCGGCAGGCAACCAGTGGCTCGCCACGGTGTTTCATACCGATCGCCCGCATACACGCAGTTGATGGCCGACACAATAGAGACGACACCCTCGACGAGCGCTGAGCAGCGCGACGAACGATTCCTATTGGCCTGTGCGGTAGCTGCGACACTCGGGTGCTTGTTAGCGACGGTGACGCCGATCGTTGCGGGGACGTCGGCCGCATTCACAGGAAGTATCGTAACGAGTGGGCTGTTGGGGACGCTGTTTGCCGTCCATAACCTCCGGCTGTTCCGACGAGACCGGGCGGTCGCACTCGCGCCAGCAGCACTCACCCTCGTCTTCGGCATCTGGTTCATGGCTGCGCCGCTGTTGTACACCGAAGTTGGGTTTTTTGCCACTGCTGGGACACAATTCGCCGGACTGCTCGTGGCCGCTTTCGCCTTCTACATGTTCGTCGCACGGGTTGCCCCGGCGCGGTGACTATCGCCCGACCACTAAGTCACTACACTCGGCGGTAAAGACCTATTTCCTTCCTATCCGCTCATTCATCCGCTCACCAATGAGAGAAAGGTAGTGTGTTGCTGACTACATCCTCTATATCTTGCACACCAATTAGTAGCAATATCAGCATACTGTCTGTTGTGTCACCAGATTAGTCAAGAGCCACGAAAACAAAAGCCCGCGACGGCTACCCGCCGAGATACAGTTTCGAGACCTCGGGGTTGTCGACCAGCCCGCTGGCCTTGTCCGTGTAGGCGACCGTGCCCTGATCGAGCACGTATCCCCGATCCGAGATGTTCAGTCCCTTCGTCGCGTTTTGCTCGACCATCAGAATCGAGGTGTCCATCTCGTTGACCGCCTGCACGTCGGCGAACACCTCGTCGGCCGTGTTCGGCGCGAGTCCGGCCGACGGCTCGTCGATCAACAGCACGTCGGGCTCCATCACGAGCGCGCGGGCGAACGCCAGCACCTGTCGCTGACCGCCCGACAGCGTTCGTGCGTTGGTCGACTGCTTCTCCTTGAGCAGCGGAAACCGCTCGTAGAGTTCGTCGATGACCTCGTTGAGTCGGTCGTCCTCGCGGGCGACCCCACCCATCCGGAGGTTCTCGTCGATGCTCAGCGAGCCGAAGACGTTGTCGGTCTGCGGGACGAAGCCGATCCCCTCGCGGACGATCTCCTCGGGTGCCATCCCGCCGATCTCGGTGCCGTGGTACTGGACGGTCCCCTCCCACGGTGTCAGCATCCCGAAAGCGGTCTTGAGGACAGTGGATTTCCCCGCCCCGTTCGGACCGACCAGACAGACGATTTCGCCCCGATCCAGCTGGAGCGTGAGATCGTCCAGGACCTGCGCCTCGCCGTAGCCGCTGTCGACGCCATCCAAGGCGAGGACGGGCTCGCTCATGTGCCACCTCCAAGATACGCCGAGATGACACGGTCGTCGGTCTGGATTGCGTCGGGCTCGCCCTCCATCAGCACGCTGCCCTGATTGAGGACGACGACCGGATCGGCGAGGCTCATCACGAACTCCATGTCGTGTTCGATCAGCAGGAAGGTCGTTCCCTGCTCGTTGAGTCGACGGATCTGTGCGGCCAGCGTCTTTCTGAGCGTCGGATTCACACCGGCGACCGGCTCGTCGAGCAGCAGGATCTCCGGCTCGGCGAGCATCGCCCGGGCCAGCTCGACGAGCTTCATCTGGCCGCCGGAGATGTCGGTCGCGGGCTGGGTGGCGAGATGGTCGATCTCGAACTCTTCGAGGATTCGCTGGGCGTCAGCCAGATTTGCCGATTCGGCTTCGTTGACCGCATCCGGGTTCGTGAAGAGTGTCAGAAACGACTCGCCGGGCTGGTTTCGCGGCCCGATGAGCATCGCCTCTCGGACGGTCATCCCCTCTAATTTTCGGGGCGTCTGGAACGTCCGAATGAGTCCCTGTTCGGCCACCTCGTAGGGCTCCATGTTCGTCACGTCGGTTCCGTTGACGGTGACGCTGCCACCGTCGGACTCGTAGAACCCCGAGATGAGGTTGAAGATCGTCGACTTCCCGGCCCCATTGGGGCCGATCAGCCCGGTGATCGTCCCGCGCTCGACCTCGAAGGTCGCGTGGTCGGTGGCGACCAGGCCGCCGAAGGATTTCTGTAAGTCGTCGACTTCGAGGACTATCTCCGGGTCAGCCGACTGTTCGGCTACGGACCCGTCGTTCGTCGACTGTGCGGCTGCGGCCGTGTCGGCTGTCGAGTCTGTATCACTCATTTGAGTCACCGCCAGTCCGCTGATTCGTGTGGCGCTTCGTTTCCGTCTCCGACCCCGAGATGGCATCCGGCCAGATGAGTTCCCGTTGTGGTGGCAACAGTCCCTGTGGGCGGAACTTCATCACGAGAACGATCAGGACCCCGATCATGAGGAGTCTGAGCGGCGCGGTATCGAACGGAATCCACGCGAACTCGTTGAGGAAGCGCGTTCCCTCCCGGATCGTGACGACGACGATCCCGCCGAACAGCGCCCCTCGGTTCGAGCCACTGCCGCCGAGGATGACCGCAACCCAGACGTAGAACGTCGTGATCGGGTTGAGATCGCCCGGACTCACGAAGAGGTTGAGATGCGCGTAGAAGACGCCCGCCAGCGCCATGATGACGCTGCCGAGGACGAACGACTGCATCTTGAACGAGTAGGTGTTCTTCCCGAGTGCGCGGGCGAGATCCTCGTCAGAACGAATGGTTCGCAGCACACGACCCCATGGCGATCGGTGGGCGCGCCGCAGGACGAGGTAGCTGCCAGCCACGAAGATCGTCGCAAGCGAAATGTTGAGCAGCATCTGGTAGAATTGGGTGCCCAACTCGATTGTCGACCCTGGAACGATGACGATTTCGAGCCCCGGCATCGCCTCGGGGAACGTCGACAGGACCGGCCAGCTGTCGAAGAACCGTGGGATGCCACGGACGCCGTTGCTCCCATTGGTCCACTGTTGCTCATTGAGCACCAGCAGTCTGACGACCTCGGCCAGCCCAAGGGAGGCAATCGCGAGGTAGTCAGCCCGCAGCCGGAGCGTCGGCACACCGATCAACACCGCCATCACGGCGGCAGCTGACAGGGCGACGACGAGCCCGAAGATCGGGTCGAATCCGCCGAGGATCGGCACCGTCTCCGAGGTCGACGTCATCAACGCCGCGCCGTAGGCACCGATGCCGAAGAAGGCGGCGACGCTGAAGTTGATCAGGCCGCTGAACCCCCACTGGGAGTTGAGCCCCAGCGACATGAGGGCGTACATCCCCGCCAGCCCGACGAGGAACAGGAAGTAGGTCGGATTGAGCCCGCCAGTGACGAGCCCGACCAGCAGCACCGCTGCGAACAGGGCAATACTCGCGGTGACGCCCTGTTCGGCCCGCGTGAGATCGCTCCAGTAGTCGACCGCACTGTCGAGACGCGACATCAGGTCGCCTCCCCGGCGATCCCGGTTGGACGGACGAGCAGGACGACCACCATGATGACGAATGCGATCGCGTTTGAGTACTCGATGCCGATGGGGATGCCGACCATCTCCAGGACGGGCGTCAGTTGGCTGATCATCCCGATCAGGAAGCCGCCAAGCATCGCGCCGTAGATCGAGCCGATGCCGCCGAGGATGACTGCCGCGAAGATCAACAGCAGGAGGTTGAACCCCATCCGTGGCTGGAGCTGATTGAACAGCCCGAGGAAGACACCCCCGGCCCCGGCAAGGCCGGCCCCGATGACCCACGTCCAGAGCGTGACGCGTTTGGTCCTGATTCCGCTGATACGGGCGAGATCCGGGTTGTCGGCCATTGCCCGCATCTTTCGGCCGAGGTCGGTGTACTGCAGTAACATGTGCAGTCCACCGACGAGGATGGCCGCCGAGATCACGATGGCGACATCGTGGCGGGTGATCCGAATCCCGTAGGGAACCAGCCACTCGATCGGTCGCAGTGCCACGATATCGAACCGCGTGAAGTCAGCCCCGAAGCCGATCTGGATGAGCCCGCGATAGATGAACGCGATCCCGATCGACGTAATGAGGAGCCCGATCGACCCGATCTCGAGGGATTCGTAGACGACCTTTTCAGTGACGATGGCGACGACCGCCGCCATCGCGGCTCCGACGACCAGCGCCACAAAAAAGCCGTACGGCAGTCCCAGGACGGAGCCACCGAGGCCGCCGACCGCGCCGAACGTCACCAGTGCCGAGTAGGCTCCGACCGTCATCGTGTCGCCGTGTGCGAAGTTCGCGAAGTTCGCGATGCTGTAGATCAGTGACAGCCCGATACTCCCGAGGACGAGGATGCTGCTGAAGATCAGCCCGTTGGCGACGAGTTCGAGGACGGACATTATGCGACTAGCCCTCGATGAAGCCGGCGTCGACGTACTCGTGGTCTTCGACGGTCACGATCTGCAGGAAGCCGACCGGATCGCCGTTCTCGTCGAAGTCGATTGGGCCACTCACGCCCTGGTAGTCGACGTCCGAGGCTCCCCCGCCGTCGGCGAGGATCGCATGCGCATCCTCGAAGGTCGACACCTGCTCGCCCGACGGTCGGGAGACCTCCCGCACGGTCTCCTGAAGCGCCGCGCCGGTGAACTCGTCGGCCGCCTGGATCGCCAGGGCGGCGTTGATCACGCAGTCGTAGGCGTAGGCCGCCCACGAGGTCGGTTCTTGGCCGTACTCCTCCTCGAAGGCACTCGCGAACGCCTGGTAGTTCTCCTGTTCGATCGGTGCCGAGGGGAGCGTGATCTTCATTCCCTCCATGCTTCCCTCCGGGGTTCCGTCGAGGACACCGCTGCCCTGGGCGGAGTCCGCGCCGTAGAACTGGGCCTCGTAGCCGCTGGAAAAGGCTTCGTTGACCATCGTGGTGAACTCCGCCTGGTAGGTGATGAACAGCCATGCATCCGCGCCGGAGTTGTTCATCTCCGACATCACGCTCGAATAGGAGGACTGTTCCTGGTCGTGGGCGCTGTTGTAGGCGATCTCGCCGTCCCACGCGTCGACGAAGGCATCGGTCAGACTCTGGCCGAAATCGTTGTTCACGTAGGTGAGCGCCACGCTGTCGTAGCCATCGTCGGCGATGATGTTGGCTAATGCGAGCGACTGGGCCCGGCCAGTCGGCGACATCCGGAGCAGTCCCGGGAACTCCGTCAGGTTCAGTCCCGTCGAGTTCTGACTCAGCTGGACGACGTCGGTCTCCTGGATCACGCTCTCGTAGATCGCAATCGAGACGCCGGAGCCGACTGCGCCGATGAGAAACGGCACCGAATCCTGGTTGACGAGCTTCTGGGCCGCGGAGATACCGCCCTGGTTCTCGCTGCCCGAGTCCTCGACGATGATCTCGAGTTCCCTGTCGTTGATTCCGAGTTCGTTCACCCGTGCGAGGGCGAGATCCGTCCCGCGCTGATTGCGCTCACCGAACGCCGACAGCGAGCCGGTCAGCGAGTCGACCATCCCGATGGAGTAGGCCCCACTCCCGCCGTCGCCACCGTCGCCGCCGTCACTACCCTCGCTGCCGTCGCCACCGCTGTCATCGTCCGATGTGCTGATACAGCCTGCAAACGCCGTGATGCCAGCGACACCGGAGGCCTTGATGAGGTTCCGCCGATTTAGGTTCTGTTTGATATCATCTACCATGGTGGTTCTCTACAGTAGTACCTGCATCAACAGTCACCCTCCCATGGTCGGTTGGCTGGTGGCCCCGTTCGTTTCAGTCACAAAATATCAGAATAGTATGGTAGGGTCGGTATTGAGGCCTGATCGCTACAATAGACCACTAATGATTCCACCAATTGCCAACAACTTCGTTGCCGGAGAGGATCCCCCGACGGCAATCGAGCACGTCAAATCGTGCAACCGCGACGGCGTCGACGGCATCCTCAACCTCCTCGGCGAGCACTACAGCGAGCGGCCGCCTGCGGACGCGGATACGCAGGCCTACATCGATCTCATCGCCGACCTCGCGGCGGCCGACGTGTCGGGCTGTGTGTCGGTCAAACCCTCACAGATCGGCCTCGATGTCGGCGTCGACGTCTTCGAGGAGAACCTCGCGTCGATCGTCGAGGCTGGCCAACGACACGGTCGGTTCGTCTGGATCGATATGGAGGATCACACGACGACCGACGTGACACTCGATGCCTTCGAGAAACACGCGGTCGCGACCGATGGCGGTGTCGGGCTCTGTACACAGGCGAATCTCAAACGGACACCCGACGACATCGAACGGCTCGCCGACCTCCCGGGCAAAGTCCGGTTCGTCAAAGGAGCCTACGACGAGCCCGCCGACATCGCCCACAAGAGCAAGGCGGCAGTCAACAGCGCCTACAGGGAGCTGCTCGAATTCGCCTTCCGCGAGTTCGACGACGGGATCGCCGTCGGCAGCCACGATCCGGCCATGATCGACTACGCCGCCGAGCTCCACGCGGAGTACGGCACCGACTACGAGGTCCAGATGCTCATGGGGGTCCGGGAGGACGCTCAACGCGATCTCGCCGCCGACGGCGTGCCGGTCTACCAGTACATTCCGTACGGTGGCAAATGGATGTCGTACTTCTACCGTCGGCTCCGCGAACGGAAGGAAAACGCCTTCTTCGCACTCCGAGCCATCGTCGGTCGCTAACGTAGACTACGGCGCGGTTTCCGGCGGGCTACGACTCGGTTTGTGGGTTGAGCAGTTTCGCCTCGGCTTTCCGGAGGTGTTCCAGCAGTGTGGTTTTCGAGACCTCGGAGAGCTCCGCAAGCTCCCGGGTCGACGTGCCGCGGGGCCATTCGTAATACCCCTCTTCGCGTGCAAGATCGAACACGTCCCGTTGGGTCGGGGTGAGCTGATCGAGTCGACGCTGTCGTTCGGGCTGTCGAACGTCTCCGGCGGTCGTAATCCGTTTGACCTCGATATCGGCACCCGCGTCCTCGCGGACGCCGTCGAGCGAGGGCTCGATACTGGGCCGCTCGCCGGCGAAACACACCTCCCACACTTCGCGGCCGTTTTCGATGCGGACGGGGGCGCTGTGGACGAACCCGTGTTCTAACAGCACGGGACAGACCATATCTCCCGGTTTGTATTCGAGGAAGAACTCACGGACGATGTTGCCCGGTGCGGCGTGGCCCGCGCCGAACCGTTCCTGAAGTTCTAACAGTTCGCCACTGTGTGGTGAGGCGTCGATCTCGTCGAGCAAAGTCTCGACCTCCGCTGTGGTGTCGCCAAACGCGGTAAACAGTCCGTTGACTGACGCTGAACGCAACTCCGTCGTCGGACTGTTGTATATGGCGTGCGCCAAGACGCCACCACTGACCTCACCTGTTGCCTCAATAGCCCAGCAGTTCGGGTGCCACAGATCAAGCGTGAGCCGCGTCCCTGCCCGGGCATCTGTCTGACTCATCTGTGTGGTATACTGTGCCAAAGATCATAATTTCTCCTATTTAATACTGTAATTTTCACACACCTTCCCAGCAGCGAGTAGATCGATTGCTGTGATACCGTTTCCACAACCTATAGCGATAAGTAAGGATTTTGCATTGTCAGCCCGTATTCGAACTGATGGCTGACTCGCTGCGGTCGTTCTTCGATGAGATCGAGGCCCCCGACCGGCACCTCGTCGTTCTCAATCAGGACTCGCCGTACCCGATCCGAAACCTCCTCGATTCGATACTCGATGGCCAGCCGGTGACGATCAGCGATGTCGACGAAACGGTCGAAGACGCCGATACCGTCGCGCTCGTCGAGGGCGATGAGGTTATCGCTCGGTCGACGCTCGATACGTTGATGGAATCGGTCCTCCTCATCAACTCCGACCTCTACAAAACCGGCGCGATCGATCTCGGTGACGTTGTCCTGCCGGACGTGCTCCAAGGACTCGACGAGGTGCCGTTTCGACTCCGCGGCTATCCCGAATCCAACAAGGAGAAACTGCTGTTGATCATCATCTCGCGGGTGATCGAGCGGATCGCCGCCGAAACCGGTGGCGGAACGCTCCGGTCGTCGTTCCAGCGACTCTCGCGGCTCCGGGACGAACGCGGCACCTACGATGTCTACGAGACACTGAGCAAGGGCGGCGTCGACGTCCATCTCTACGGCGTCGGCGACGCCGATCCTGTCGAACCACTGCCAGCGACGGTTCACACCGGCACCTCCTACCCCTACCGCCGCTCGTGGTTCGTCGTCTTCCGACCGCCAGCCGGCGGCGATACTGCCGACCACGCCGCGCTGCTGGCGCTGGAAGACGAACCCAACGTCTGGGAGGGATTTTGGACGTTCCGTCCCGATCTCGTCGACCGGATCGAGCGCTACATCGCCGACAACGTCTAACGTTCCTCCTCCCCGGTGTCTATTTCGGCCGACAACCCCTGTGCCAACTCGATCTCCTCGGCGTTGTTGAGCGTCCACGCCGCCGCCGAAGGGGAGTTGGACCTCCGCACCGATACAGGGGAGGTTTCCGTAGGCCAGTCCGACCTCGGCGTGGTCCCGGTAGTAGTTGATCTCGCGATAGTCCTCGGAGATGATGGCTCCGGCCAACCCGTAGTCGGTATCGTTCTGAATCTCGACGGCACGTTCGACCCCACCGCTGTACGGCAGCAGGGCGACATGAGGACCGAACACCTCCTCGCTGGTACACCGGAGGTCGGCGTCGGGGTCGGCCTCGTAGACGAACGGACCGGCCCAATAGCCCGCCTCGTGGCCCTCGGGGATCTCCTCGCTTTCGAGATCGGTCCGGTCGACCAGCACCTCGACGCCTTCCTCACGAGCGAGGTCGGTGTAGCCTGCAACTTTCTCCCTGTGTTCGGCCTCGATCAGCGGCCCCATGAACGTCGACTCTTCGAGCGGGTCGCCGACCGAGACGCTGCGAGCCATCTCGACGAACCGACTTTTGAACTCCTCGTAGACTTCCTCGTGAACCACCAGTCGCTCGCTGGAGACACAGCGCTGGCCAGTGGTTTTGAAACTGGAGAGGACCGCCGACCGTACTGCGGTTTCGATGTCGGCGTTGGCGGTGATCACGATGTTGTTCTTGCCGCCCATCTCGCAGGCTGCCCGAGTTCCCGACTGATCGGCGACCTCGCGAGCGATCTCGTGGCCGACCTCGGCAGATCCCGTAAAAAGGACGGTGTCGACTGCGTCGTGGTCGACGATGGCGCTCCCGGCGTCACCGAGCCCCTGAACCATGTTGAACACGCCGTCGGGGATGCCCGTCGCGTCGAACAGCTCGGCGACGATCCGTCCGCAGAGGGGTGTCTGCTCGGCGGGTTTCCAGACGACGGTGTTGCCCTCGACCAGTGCGACCGCCATATGCCAGAAGGGGATGGCGACGGGGAAGTTCCACGGCGTGATACAGCCGACGACGCCGCGGGGTTTCCGGCGCATGTAGGCGTCCTTGGCGGCGATCTCGCTCGGCACGACATCGCCTTTCGGATGGCGGGCGTCGCCGGCGGCCCACTCGACCATGTGGGCGGCCTCGACCACGTCGGCCCGCCCCTCGCTGATCTCCTTGCCGCACTCGCGGGTCACTATGCGGCCGAGTTCCTCGGTCCGCTCGCGGAG
>SDGW01000780.1_pt1 | contig 13218 bp, 13 predicted proteins | sample 2873831 | NCBI WGS metagenome assembly SDGW01 (sample SAMN08132700, study PRJNA421101) | hypersaline lake metagenome | isolation source: celular fraction 0.22 microns magnesium sulfate-rich crust from ephemeral... | place: Spain: Penahueca Lagoon, Toledo | collected 2011-07
GGCTACCTCGACATGGTCGTCCCCTACGACCTCGCCGACGAGGTCGCCGACGGCGTCTACTACGCCGGCATGGCAAGTCGGGCGCAGTACCCCGAGCGGAGCCTGAACGGCGGCATCGTCGCCGGCTACGAGTGCGCCGACCGCATCTCCGGTCGCAAGGAGGTCGTCACGCCCGAGTAGACCGGCGGCTCGTCAGCCGGAGGCCACGAACAATCGTCTAGCACAGTGTGAGTCGTCCAGCGCGGCGAGAAACGGAGCCGGACCAGAAGATGGTGAGCGGGGCTCACGACGGACGGCGGAGGGGTCGACGAGGTCGGCGCCGTTAGACGACGACCTTCCACGTCGTCGAGGAGGAGTAGCCCCACTTCTCGACGCCGACGTCGAAGTCGCCCTCGGCGATGGCGGTCATGTTGGTCCCGACCTCCTTCGCCGAGAGCCCGAGCTCCTCGCCGATGAGTCGCGATTTGAAGTACGTCTGCGTGTCCGCGTTCTCGCGGAGGAACTCGAGGATGCGGGCCTGCTTCTCGGAGAGTCCGGCGTCGACCGTTACGTTCGCTGTCGTGCTCATGAAAACTCGTAGTGACCGTTCGGTCTTAGTGCGTTTGGTACAGTCGGTTAACGCCGTCCTGTCCTGCGGTTTTCGGCCGCCACGGCGCGTGGTCGTCCGGTCGCGGACAGCGGTGGGTCGGTCGCTCGCCCGTCCCCCGGCCGCCTCGCAGCGGCGGTTGGTACGGGTGGGTAACGCCGGACTTGATCGCGGTCCCCGCGGTAACGTCGGGTTAGCGGGGAGTAACGCGACCCAATCGTACGAGGGTGGTCGTAGACGTCGCTCAGCCCCGACGAGACGGCAACAACTATATCAGAGGCCATACATGCGGCGTGTGGAGGTCTACACTGTGGAAATCTCAGAGAAACTCCTGTGTCTGTTCAGCGCCGAAGTCACCGACGACGGCGACCGCTACGTCGTCGAGGTGCCGCGCCGGGAAGTGGAGACGGGGTCCGTACAGTCCGGCGACACCTACCGCGTCGCACTCATCGCGGCCGAGGGGGAGGCCGACGAGAGCGAGGACGGTTCCTCCGGGACGCCCTCGGAGCCCCAGCCGCCGGTCGAAGAGGGGGAGATCCGGTACGTCGAGGTCGAGGACATCGGCAAGCAGGGCGACGGCATCGCCCGCGTCGAGCGCGGCTACGTGATCATCATCCCCGGGGCCGAGATCGGCGAGCGGGTCAAGATCGAGGTCACCGAGGTCAAGTCCAACTTCGCCGTCGGCGAGATCATCGAGGAGTAGCGTCGTAGCGAGATCCGTCGGGGCGTTTCGCCCCCTCGGAGTCGTGTACGACCACGTCGCCGTCCACGTCTACCGGCTCGTAGTTCTCCCGGACGGCGATGGCCTCCTCCAGTTCCAGAATCGCGCGCTCTCTGAGCGCCGCAGCCAGCTCCTCGGCGTCCTCGCGGTCGATGTCCCGGCCCAGCCCCTCGCACTCGTGCGCGCGGACGATCCCCTCCTCGTCGACGGCCTCGCCCATCGGCTGGCTGGTCCCGCCCAGCACCACCGAGAAGGGGTACGTCCGGCAGATCAGCGGCCGGTCGCCGTGGACCGTACAGGCGCCCGTCCCGTCGTCGTCCTCGGCATAGAAGGTGCAGTCGCCACAGGCGTCCGTCTGGAGCGCCCACTCGAAGGTCTCGCCCTCGGGGCCGTCGTCGCCCTCGGTCAGGCCGTAGGGCATCGGTCGGGCCACGTCGCGGAAGTCGTAGTCGCCGGCGTCCTGCAGCCGACGGATCTCGTCCGGGAAGACGGTCGCCGTGTGGGGCTCCGTCTCCGCCTCGTCGCTGCTGTCGCCGTCGGCGTCGACGTCACCGGAGTGGCCCTCACTTCCGCCGTCACCGTCGGTGCTGTCCTCGCCGCCGACTTCGTCGCTGCTCCCGCAGCTCGTCTCGGCCTTGCAGCAGGCGCCACAGCGCGTGCACTCGAAGCCGATCGACTCGACAGCGTCGGCCAGTTCGGCGACGTCGAGTTCGCGTGCGCGCGCGAGTTCGTCCTCGAGGGATTCCACGGTCTCCCTTCCGCGCCGAGGCGCAAAAGCCCCGCGCCCTCGGCTGCGTGATCGATCCGGCCGTCCGTCACGCGGGTTCCACGCGCCTCCCGTCCCACGCGACCGCGCCCTCGACGGCGAGCTTCTCGAGGTGGGCGCGGACGGTCGCGCGGGCCAGTTCACGCACCCCGGTCAGGTCCTTCTCGTAGGCCGCCGCGAGCACCTCGTCGACCGTCTCGGCGCCGTCCGCGACGGCCGCGCAGATACGCCGCTCGCGGTCGAGTCGGTGGCGGAGCAGTCGGCGGCAGGTAGCTCGCGGATCGTCGACCACGGGTCCGTGGCCCGGGTAGAGCCGCGGCGGTGCCGTCGCGTGCAGTCGACGCAGCGAGGTGCAGTAGGCCCGCAGGTCGCCCTCCGGGGCCGCCACGGCGACGCTACCTTCGGCGACGACCAGGTCACCAGTGAGCACGCCGCCGTCGACGGCGACCCCGACGTGTTCCGGGGCGTGGCCGGGCAGCTCCAGGACTTCGACCCCCGGGCCGACCGGAATCGTCGTCCCCTCGCGGAACGTCCGGTCCGGATCGATCTCTGCGGCCGCGGCGAAGTCGGCCTCCCTGCCGGCGCGACACCAGACCGTCGCGTCGTGCGCGCGTGCGTACTCAGCGAGGGCGCCGACGTGGTCCCGGTGGTGGTGGGTGGCTGCGACGTGGGCGACCCTCCGGTCGGCCAGCGCGGCGTCGAGGGCGTCGCTCCGCGTTCCCGGGTCGACCAGCAGCGTCCGGTCAGATCCGACCAGATAGGCGTTCGTCGCGCCGCTGGGCGAGTCAGCCTCGACGGGCACGCGCCGGATCGTCTCGCAGTCTTCGCTCATGCCGTCACGCGCGTCTCTTCCACCCCCCGAGGCGGAAACCTTGCGGTCGATCGACGGTCGGCGTACGGACTGTTGTTGCTGTATCCCGGTTCGACCGCCCGTGGTCGGACGGTCGTCCCGGTCCCGGCTTGCGACAGTCCGTCTCAGTCCGTCAGGTAGTACACCTGCTTGCGCGCGTCAGTGAAGCTGTACCGGGAATCGACCAGGTCGGACTCCTCCAGGCGGTTCAGCGCGTACCGGACGGTCCGGTCGGGCAGCAGCGACTGGTCGACCAGCTGGCTCTGGGAGAGGGGCGCGTCGGTCTCCAGTACCTTGGCCACGAGCTTCGCGCTCGGCGGGAGCTCGCGGAGCTGTTCGCGGAACTCCGGTTCCGCGAAGGCGGACGGCTTCGTCTCCTCGCTCGTCGTGCTCATACGAGGCGGTGCCCGGCCACCGATGGTAAAACTTGGCTATATGGACGACCATACAATAGAGATTCTCAAGTCTGTATAATGTGTCCTTATATTCTCTCGTAGGTGCCGGACTCTTCAGTCTCGCGTGCCAATCGCGGGTATGGCGTCCATCCCCGAGGCGTTCCACGATCTGTTCGAGAAGGAGACGTTCGCCCACGTCGCGGCGCTGCCGCCGGACGGCGCGCCCCACGTGACGCCGGTGTGGGTCGACTACGACGACGAGGCCGGCCACGTGCTGATCAACACCGTCCACGGCCGGGCCAAGGAGCGGTTCTTCTCGGAGGATCCGCGGGTCGGACTCAGCATGACCGACCCGGACGACCCCTACCGGTTCCTCTCGGTGCGCGGCGAGGTGGCCGAGATGCGAGAGGAGGGAGCCGAGGAGCACATCGACGAACTGGCCCGTCGCTACCTGGACGTCGACGAGTACCCTAACGAGGACGAGAACGCGCGCGTGATCGTGGCCATCGACCCCGATCGCGTGGCGACGTCCTGAGGGACGCACCGGATCCGCCACCCGGGTCCGGAGGCTGGTTCCCGCCGGGGAAAGCAGTATCATTTTAATCCCCGCGTTTCCAACAGTGGGAGCGTGAAAGGGCAGGAGTGGTACCAGGCCGACGACGTCGCCCAGGAGTACGAGGCGAAGCGCTTCTCCCGGGGCGGACAGCTCATCGACCGCCGGGAGAAGGAGGCCGTCCTCGACGCCATCGGCCCCGTCGACGGGAAGTCGGTGCTCGAGGTCGCCTGCGGGACCGGCCGGTTCACCGTCATGCTCGCCGACCGCGGCGCCGACGTCGTCGGGCTGGACATCTCGGGCCCGATGCTCCAGCAGGGCCGCGAGAAGGCCAGATCGGCCGGCCTGACGGGCAGCGTCGAGTTCATGCGCGGCGACGCCGCCCGCCTGCCGTTCCCCGACGATCACTTCGACGCAGTGGTCGCGATGCGCTTCTTCCACCTCGCGGACACGCCCGCGGCGTTCCTGGCCGAGATGCGCCGTGTCTCGAAGGAGCAGGTCTTCTTCGACACCTTCAATCGCTTCTCGACGCGCTCGCTGTACAACTGGGCGCTCCCGATGGGATCCCGACTGTACTCCCGCTGGGAGGTCGACCGCCTGCTCGACGGCGCCGACCTGGAACTGGCCGGCGACGAGCACGACTTCGTCCTGCCCTACGGCTTCTACCGGAAGATCCCGGGCAGTCTGGCCTCCGGGTTCCGGTCGATCGACACCGCCATCGGGGCCAGCCCCGTAGGCGACTCGCTGGCCTCCGTCTCCTACTGGGACGCGCGGGTCTGATCGCCGTCTGCGGGTACGCTCGGATTTCGGCGATACAGTGCACGAGCTTTATACTACTCCGGACGACTACAGGGGATATGGAACTGTCCGTGGTCGTCCCGACGCTGAACGGTCGGGAGGAGCTGGCGCGCTGTCTCGACGCGCTCGCCGACCACGTCCCCGGCGCCGAGACGGTCGTGGTCAACGGCCCGTCGTCGGACGGCACCACGGGCATGGTACGGGAGCGCGACGACGTCGACGTGCTCGTCGAGATCTCCGATCGGTCGGTCAACGCCGCCCGCAACGCCGGCATCGACCGCGTCGACGGCGACGTCGTGGCGCTGCTGGATCGCTCGTACACCGTCGAGGCGGGCTGGCTCGACGCCGTGACCGAGGGGATCGACGACGCGGCCGTCGTCACCGGACCGACCCACGAGCAGCTGGCCGCCGGGATGACGACCGAGTCCGCCGAGAACGCGACCGTCGCCGGGCGCGACGTGTCCTTCTTCAACCCCGGCAACGTCGCCTTCGAGCGAAGCGTCCTGACGTCGATGGACGGGTTCGACGAGTACCTCGACGCCGGCGGCGCCCGCGACCTGGCCCACCGCCTCGCCGGCGCGGGCCACGACGTGGCCTGGAGCAGCGACATGAGCGTCCGTCACGAGTACGGGGCCGACGGCGGCGTCCGCGAGACGGAGTGGGGCCCGAAGTACCGCTCGCTGTCCTACCGGCTCGTGAAGAACTACGGCGTCCGCCCGACCGTCGTCGGTCGCGTCCTCGGCTCGGCCGTCCGTGACGCCGTCGAGGGACTGCGCGGCATCCTGGCCGGCGACTCAGACCCCTCCGAGTGGCTCGGGACCGGCCGCTCGGTCACCGGTCAGATCGCCGCCGGGAGCAAGGACGGGCTGGTCGCCCGGTTCAAAGACCGGAGCTGGCGACGCAACCCCAACGGCCGCTCGACGCGGGCCGACCGCGCCGTCACCGTGTACGACGAGCGGTGAGCGGCGGCGAAAACGACCTTCTCGCTCGGTCGCTTCGCTCGGCGGATGCTCGACTGTCCCTCAGGGCGCCAGTTCCTCGACGACGCGCCCGGGATTCTTCGAGAAGACCTTCTTCATGGAGTCCTCGGGGACGTCGAGGGTGAGGATCTCCATGACGGCGACGTTGGGGTGGACGGAGGGCGCGCCGGAGCCGAAGAGGACGCGGTCGGGGTGCTCCATGATAGCTCGCTCCAGCGGGTCGCGGTAGCGGACGGTGCTGGTGTCGAGGTAGCAGTCGTCGTGGCGGTCCAGCATGTCGATGGCCTCGTGCATGAGGTCGCGCTGGAGCGGGTGGGCGCCGAAGTGGCCGATGATCACGGGGAAGTCGTGGCCGAGCAGAGTTCGCTCGACGGCCTCGGGCGGGAACGCCGTGCCGCCGTGGACGAGCAGGGGTTTGCCCACGCCGGCGAGTTCGTCGAGGACCTCGTCGTCGGGGAGGCCGTCCTTCGCGGGGTGGAGGGTGAAGCCCGCGAAGCGGTCGTCGTAGGCGTACTGCTCGACGTCCTCGGGCGAGATGTGGTACTCCTTCCGGGAGGTGGCGAGGTTCCGGAGACGCGAGCCGGCCCCGTCGCCGGGGTCGCGGGCGCCGTCGATGCGGGCGAACGCGACGAGCGGCCGGCCGACGCTCATCCGCGCGACGGCGTTGTTGGCCTTGAGATAGCCGTCGTCGCGGTGGCCGGGGGCGGCGACGGCGCGGACGACGCCGGCCTGGTGCATCTCGCGTTCGAGCCCCTCCGGGTCCCCGATGCCCTCGCGGGGCCGGCGCTCGTCGTCGGGCTCCAGGCGGGCGTGGACGTCGACCACGCGGAACCCGTGTTCCAGCTCCAGCATTGTGGTGGGCAATGTCGGTTCCCGGTATTAAACCATCGGCAGGGCGCCGTCCGTCGTTTAGCCGCTCCGACACGTCACCGCCGTCCGGATCTGAGGCGATCAGACTGACCCGGTTCGGGTCCACTGCGGTGACTCTCTTCGGGTACGGCTATCGACCGGACGCCGGACGGATATCAGCCGACTCGCGCCGGGAGTAGCCCCGCTGCGTCGCGCTTGCACAAGCTTTATATAGAACTGCAAACGACTCATAGAACGAGGTACATAGCCATGTCACAGGGCCAGCGACGCATGGGTGGCCAGCCCCTCTTCATTCTCGACGAGGACACCCAGCGCACACAAGGCAAGGACGCACAGAGTTCGAACATATCCGCCGGCAAGGCCGTCAGCGAGTCCGTACGGACGACGCTGGGCCCGCGGGGGATGGACAAGATGCTCGTCTCCGACTCCGGTGACGTCGTCATCACGAACGACGGCGCCACCATCCTCGACGAGATGGACATCGAACACCCCGCGGCCCAGATGATCGTCGAGGTCGCCGACACCCAGGAGGAGGAGGTCGGCGACGGCACGACGACGGCCTCCGTCCTCGCCGGCCAGCTGCTGGCCCAGGCCGAGGACCTGCTGGACGACGACGTCCACCCGACGACAATCGTCGAGGGCTACCACGAGGCCTCCCAGCTGGCCCGCGAGGCCATCGAGGGCGAGGTCCTCGACGACGAGCTGGACGACGAGACGCTCGTCTCCGTCGCCGAGTCCTCCATGACCGGCAAGGGCACGGGCGACGTCGCCGCCGGCCGGCTCGCCGAGACGGTCGTCGACGCCGTCCGCCAGGCCGAGAACGAGTCCGGCGTCGTCCGGGACAACGTCGCCGTCCGGACCCAGACCGGCGCCGCCTCGTCGGCCACGGAGCTCGTCGAGGGCGTCATCTTCGAGGAGGACCCCGCCCACGACAACATGCCCAAGAGCGTCGAGGACGCCGACATCGCCGTCGTCGACGCCGACCTCGAGGTCCGCGAGAGCAACATCGACGCCGAGTACAACGTCTCGAACGTCGACCAGTTCAACGCGGCGCTGGACGCCGAGGAGGAGGAGCTGCGCGGCTACGCCCAGGACCTGATCGACACCGGCACCGACGTCGCCTTCGTCACCGGTAACATCGAGGACCTCGTCGCCGCCGAGCTCGCCAAGGCGGGCGTGCTGGCCTTCGCGAGCGTCAGCGACGACGACGTCGCCTCCGTGGTCGACTCGACCGGCGCCAGCCGCGTCGGCTCCGTCGAGGCCCTCGAGTCCGGGGACCTCGGCCACGCCGACGACGTCTCCATCGAGAAGTTCGGCGACGGCGACGAGCTCGTCTTCGTCCGCGGCGGCGACACCTCCGAGACGGTGACGGTGTTCGCCCGCGGCGGCACCGAGCACGTCGCCGACGAGCTGGAGCGGGCCCTCACCGACGCGCTGGACGTCGTGACGGCCGCCCTCGACGAGGGCGGCGTCGTCCCAGGCGCCGGTGCGACAGAGATCGCCATCGCCGACCACGTCCGCGGCGAGGCCGCCTCCATCGAGGGCCGCAAGCAGCTCGCCGTCGAGGCCTTCGCGGACGCCGTCGACGTCCTGCCCCGCACGCTCGCCGAGAACACGGGCATGGACCCCATCGACGCGCTGGTCGACCTCCGCAGCCGCTACGAGAGCGAGGGCCGCGCCGGCATCATCAGCGAGGGGCAGACCGGCGTCATCGACGACCCGATCGACTACGGCGTCCTCGACCCCGCCGCGGTCAAGCACGAGGCCGTCGAGTCCGCCACCGAGGCGGCGACGATGATCGCCCGGATCGACGACGTCATCTCGGCCGAATAACCGGTCGAGCGTTTCATCGCGAGACCGTATTCGGCCGAGATCAGACTGCTGAGTGATCGGCTGAGCGTTTCATCGCGAAGCCGCAGTCAGCGGAGATCAAGCGGCCGAATAACCGGTCGAGATCAGACCGCTGAGTAAACAGTAGACAGACCGACTCCCGAGCCCCGTTTTCCGGGCCGAACTCCGTTTTCCACACAGATCGTGATCTGATCGGACAGCCGATAGTCCGCGACGACGGCCGTCCCCCCGACATCGTGGAGGACGCAGTCGGGGTGTTCCCCACTGGCTCGAAGGCGGACGCAGGACTGGTCAGACGGGACCGTGCCCGTCTCAGTTGCCCTCGGTCTCCGTCGGTGACCCCGGCGTGGTCGGCGTCTGGATCGATTCCTCGGCGATCTCGTTCCAGCTGACGGACCCCTGCTCCAGAATTCGCTCGGGAGCAAGGGCCTCGTCGGCGTGCACCGTCCTGGCCGCGCCGTACGGCGAAACAAGCGGGGGCTCCTCGGGCGCCTGATCGTCGACGGGGAGCGGGTCCGGTTCCGGGGCGCCCGGCGGGACCTGTTGGATCGGTTCGGCACCGGGTCCGGTCGCCTCGCCGGCGACGATCCGGACGACCATGCCGTCCCACTCGTGGATCTGGCAGTTGAGGTCGTAGACGCCCGGGACGCGGAACGCGTAGTAGAAGTCCATCCCCTCCATCAGGACGGGGGAGTTCACTGCGGCGTCGTCGTCGGGGATCCGCTGGGTGTAGCCGAAGCGGGGGTGATAGGCCGTGACGGTGTGCCAGGGCGAGACTGATCGGAAGAGGATCGTATCGCCCGGTTCGACGGCCAGGCCCACCGGTTCGAAAAACCACTCCGTCCGCTCGTTTCTGACCCGCTCGCGGAGTTCGACCGTGTGGTCGGCCTCGAACGGCACCTCCTGCTCCGCGTAGGCGGGGTAGCCGAACGCGGGCCGGACCTGCGGGGCGTCGTCTGACGGCGCCGGCGTCTCAGTGTCGCCGCCCGCCGTCGCGGTCTCGTTTTCCGTCGGCGTGCCCTGCTGACTGGCCGCGCCGGCGCCCAGTCCGCCGACGCCCGCCGCGGCGCCGGCGCCGAGCAGAAATCGCCGTCTATTCACCGAGTCGGGGATGCGGTCGTCTGACATGCGGACGACCGATCGGCTCTGGTCCTGTTTGTTATTCTCTAGCCAGCGCCGGCTAGGGGCGAGTTGTGCCGGTCCGGTCCGCCGCTGATCGGCCGGCCGTCGCAGGCTCGAGGCGGCCCGATAGGACGGTCCTATCCGGCAGGCGGTCCTCACTCCGTGGGCGTCGGGCCGTTTCGGTCCCCGTTTCGGAGCCGTTTCCCCGCTCGGCGGTCGGGTATCGTGATCTGTACCCGCGGAACGCGGCGATCCACTCGGAAGTCAGAAGTTCAGTTCCACGCGCGCGCCGCGGTCGACGTCGAAGGCCTCGTCGCCGCGGCCGCGGTTGACGGCCAGTTCGACGTTGCCGTGGCTGCCGACGGTGACCAGCCGCTGGCCGGGGTCGACCTCGGCATAGGTCCGGCGGACGGGCGCGGGTTCGCCGTTGATCCGGACCTGCTCGCCCCAGCGGTCCTCGAGGACGTCGCCCGGGATGTTCGTGACGCTGTTGCCGAAGTCGTCGACGACCAGCACCTCGCCGCTGGCGCCCGTCTCGCCGACCGTCGGCTCGGGGAAGGTCAGGTCCTCGTAGCCGTCGGCCCGGGCGAAGCCGTCGCCCTCGTGGAACACGTCGACGCCGGCCCCGTGGATTCGCTCGGCGGCGGGTGCGAAAACGTCCCGGCCGTGGAAGGTGGCGCTCTCCGGGTCGTCGACTCTGATTTCGAACACCTCGATGACGTCGCCGTCGCCGGCCAGCTCCCGGGCGACGGGGAGTGCGACGCCGTTGTCGGGCGCGACGAGGGCGTGGTCGCCGACCCTGATCGCCAGTGCGGCCCGGTCGGTGCCGACGCCGGGGTCGACCACGACGCAGTGGACCGCCGGCGGGAAGTACGGGAGCACCTCGCGGAGCCAGAACGCCGCGGCGCGGACGTCCTGTCGCGGGAACTCGTGGGAGACGTCGACGATGCGGGCGTCAGATTCCTGGAGGATCACGCCCTTCATCGCCGCGGGGTACGGCGAGCCGAAGTCGGAGCTGAGGGTGATCATCAGTCGGTCCTGCGGCGCTCGTCCCGGGCGCCGTCGTCGCCCTCGGCCTCCCAGCGCTCGACGACGTCGTTCTCCGCGATGGTGCGGATGCGCTGGACGCCGTTGATCTCCTCGATGGTCTCGACGACGGCGTCGGGGACGCGGCCCCGCCAGTCCTCGCCGCCGATCATCGCCTCGCGGATGTCGCTGCCCTCCAGCCGGTCGCGCTCGAACATCTCCGACTGGCGGACCTCGATGTCGGCCTCCTCGAACAGCCTGATGACGAGGGGGTTGTTCGAGTAGGCGACGTCGAAGCTGGGGCACATGCTCTGGACGTGGCTCACCCACACGGAGTTGCGGTTGAGGTCCTCGATGGGGACGACGTAGGTGACGAGGTCGTGTTCGCGCTCGAACTCCCGGACGGCCTTCGTGATCATCATGATCCGCTCGCCGGCGGTGAAGGGGTTGCGCGTCGAGTGGGAGTCGCCGGCGCTCCCGATCCCCAGGACGAGCTCGTCCACCTCCCCGGCGATGGTCTCGACCACCGTGTGGTGGCCGTTGTGGTACGGCTGGAACCGGCCGATGTAGAACCCGCGCATACCTCCTCTCCGGCCCGGACTGGTATAAAGACGGCGAGAGGGGGCGAACCGACGGAGCCGGCCGCTATCCTGCGGTTTCGGGCCGCTCTATGGACCGGTTGCGGGGAGAAAGTATATCAGTGGAGGGTCCTTCCGTCATTGTAGCAACGCTTGTATGAGCGACAACACTGAGACAGACGACACTCCCGAGTCAGAGCGGGAGGTGACCGACGCGCCCGACGACGACGTCGCGGCCGAGATCCCCGACGAGGGGGTCGACGCCGACGACGCGGGCGCCGAGGGTGACGACGGTAGCCTGTCCGACCTGGGCAGCGACGTCGAGGTCGACGTCGAAGGCGACGCCACCGTCGACGAGGACGAGGAGGCGGGCCTGCTCGGCGGACTCGACATCGACACCACCGGCGAGATCGAGGTCCCCGACCGACTGGTCGACCAGGTCATCGGGCAGGACCACGCCCGCGACGTGATCAAGAAGGCGGCCAAGCAGCGACGCCACGTGATGATGATCGGATCGCCCGGAACGGGCAAGTCGATGCTGGCCAAGGCGATGTCCCAGCTGCTCCCCCAGGAGGAGCTGCAGGACGTCCTGGTCTATCACAACCCCGACGACGGCAACGAGCCCAAGGTCCGCACCGTCCCCGCGGGCAAGGGCGAGCAGATCGTCGAGGCCCACAAGGAGGAGGCCCGCAAGCGCAACCAGATGCGGACCTTCCTCATGTGGATCATCATCGCCATCGTCATCGGCTACGCCCTGATCCTCGTCCAGCAGATCCTGCTGGGCATCCTCGCGGCCGGCGTCATCTATCTCGCCTTCCGCTACGGCTCCCGTGGCAACGACGCGATGATCCCGAACCTGCTGGTCAACCGCGCGAACCAGCAGACCGCGCCCTTCGAGGACGCCACCGGCGCCCACGCCGGTGCGCTGCTGGGCGACGTCCGCCACGACCCGTTCCAGTCGGGCGGCATGGAGACGCCCAGCCACGACCGCGTCGAGCCCGGCGCGATCCACAAGGCCAACAAGGGCGTCCTCTACATCGACGAGATCAACACGCTGGACATCCGCAGCCAGCAGAAGCTCATGACCGCGATCCAGGAGGGCGAGTTCTCCATCACGGGCCAGTCCGAGCGCTCCTCGGGCGCGATGGTCCAGACCGAGCCCGTCCCCTGTGACTTCATCATGATCGCGTCGGGGAACCTCGACGCGATGGAGAACATGCACCCGGCGCTGCGCTCCCGCATCAAGGGGTACGGCTACGAGGTGTACATGGACGACACCATCGAGGACACCCCCGAGATGCGCCGGAAGTACGTCCGCTTCATCGCCCAGGAGATCGAGCGCGACGGCCGCCTCCCGCACTTCAGCCGGGAGGCCGCCGAGGAGCTCATCCTGGAGGCTCGCCGGCGCGCCGGCCGCAAGGAGCACCTCACCCTGAAGTTCCGCGAACTGGGCGGGCTCGTGCGGGTCGCCGGCGACATCGCTCGCGCCGACGACCGCGAGTACACCACCCGCCAGGACGTGCTCGAGGCCAAGAACCGCAGCCGCTCCATCGAGCAGCAGCTGGCCGACGACTACATCGAGCGGCGCAAGGACTACGAGCTGACCGTCAACGAGGGCGACGTGATCGGCCGGGTCAACGGCCTGGCCGTCATGGGCGAGGACTCCGGCATCGTCCTGCCCGTCATGGCCGAGGTCGCCCCCTCGCAGGGGCCCGGCCAGGTGATCGCCACCGGCCAGCTCCAGGAGATGGCCGAGGAGGCCGTCCAGAACGTCTCCGCGATCATCAAGAAGTTCTCCGACGAGGACATCTCGGAGAAGGACGTCCACATCCAGTTCGTCCAGGCCGGTGAGGGCGGCGTCGACGGCGACTCCGCCTCCATCACGGTTGCGACGGCCGTCATCTCCGCGCTGGAGGACGTCCCCGTCGAGCAGAACATCGCCATGACCGGCTCGCTGTCGGTCCGGGGCGACGTGCTGCCCGTCGGCGGCGTCACCCACAAGATCGAGGCCGCCGCGAAGGCCGGACTGGACAAGGTCATCATCCCCGAGGCCAACACCCAGGACGTCATGATCGAGGAGGAGTACGAGGAGATGATCGAGATCATCCCGGTCTCGCACATC
>SDGW01000785.1_pt1 | contig 13198 bp, 21 predicted proteins | sample 2873831 | NCBI WGS metagenome assembly SDGW01 (sample SAMN08132700, study PRJNA421101) | hypersaline lake metagenome | isolation source: celular fraction 0.22 microns magnesium sulfate-rich crust from ephemeral... | place: Spain: Penahueca Lagoon, Toledo | collected 2011-07
GCGTGTAATCTTTCAGACAGTCTCGGCTGAGAATATTCTCGCCCCGGCGTGTCAGATTACAGAGCGGTCTCCGGCGAATGCATCCCGACGTCGAGCCGCCGATCTAGAGCTCCCGATCGACGTCGACGGCGGCCGGTCGCTCCCGCTGCTCGACGGCGGCCGGCCAGCGGCCAGCGAGCGAGCCGTAGTCGCCCGCCCTCTCGCCGTAGCTCTCGCTCCGTGGTATCGGTCGCGTCTCGAAAGAATCGCACAGAGGCCGACTCTCGCCCTCTCAGTAGCCGGCCCTAGTCTCGACGTCTCCGGTGTCGAGCACGGGCTCGGAGTCGGCCGGCGGGGTGAGAGCGAGCACGGCTCGCTCGAGCGGCTCGAGGCTCACGGTCGTCGAGTCGATCGTCGAGCCGTCCGTGTCACGGATCTCGACCGACCGGCCAGAGACGGCCGTGCCGCCGATGTTCGCGACGACGGCCGTCACGGCGTCCGTGGTGGCGGTCTCGATCGCTCCCTCGATGTAGGGTTTCGTGTCGGGAGTGGTGGGCTTGCTGCCGTCCGACGAGAGTGTCGCTCCGGGACCGTCTACCGCCTGATTTACCGGGATAGCGTACCTGTAGTCACCGGCTCGGAATGCGTGGATTCCGAGGGGTTGGAACGCTCCGGTATCGTCGAGCGTCCCGATCCATGCGCCGCTGTTGCCAGCGGTGCCGATGTCCTCGTCGACACGGTACTCGATGACGTCCTCGAGCAGCGTCCCGCGCCAGTTGGTACTGACTCCGACGTCGGTGATTTCGCCGCCGACGAGCCCCGTGGTCATTCCGCTCGAGACGATCCGGTCCCCGATCGCGGGCTCGCCTCGAGCGGCCGGAGCGCCGAGGCCGAGGACGTGGCTCGTCCACTTCGACTGAGTGTCGATCTCGACGAGCGCCCAGTCGGTCGCGTCGATCCCCTTGCTCGGGCCGACGTCGATCACGGTGCCGATCGGCTGCGCCCAGTCCTCGGGCTGGTAGACGGTCGTCCCGATGACGGCGTCGTCGTCTCCGTCCGGGTAGTTGCCGTCGACGACGTGCCGGCAGGTAACGGCTGCGGGCTGGCCGTCGGGTCCGGTCACTCCTCCCGCCAGCGTCCCGTAGCCGTCGTTCATCTCGGCCGTGAGTGCGACTCCGCCGGCTGCTGGCCGGAGCGGTTCGTGCCGGAGGTAGGTGTCGTCGACGTCGTAGATTACCGCGTCGGCCGAGCGGTCGACAGACAGACCGAAATAGCCAACGGCCGATAGAAGGCCTGCACCCTTGAGAATCTCGCGTCTGGAGGTCATAGCACTCGGTCGATTCGGAGCTTCACCTGCTCCGAGTCGCGGTGTCCTCCGGCTCCGTACCAGACGTCGGTACCGAGCCGGAGCGCCCTCGCTCTGGTCATGGTCATCGCGACGATCTCGACGCCGGTCCCTCGCGGCCGGTAGGCTCCGAAACAGTACCAGCCGTCGGCTCTCGCTAGCTGCTCGTGGTAGTCGCGAAAGATCCGGAACCGGCCGGGAGAGCCGTCACCGCGTCGGTGCATGGCCGCTTTGATCTCGACGGGCTCACCGGTCGATCGGATCGCGTCGTGCCATGCGTCGTGCTCCGGCTCGAGGCCGTACCGCTCGCGGGCCTTCGCCTCGACTCTCGCGCCGTACCTCGCGGCGTTGCTCGACCGGCTCACTGCACAACAACCTCCCTCGCTCCGCGTCGGGCTCGTTGTACCGCCGATTTCGAGCGCGAGAGGTATCCATCGACTCGCGACTCGATCCGCTCACGGGCCAAACTGTGGCCTCTCAGCGGCCGCTGGTCCTTACCGAAGTCGTGGGGGTGCCATCGTGGTTGTAGAATCATGGTCTCGATCTAGTCGTCGGCGACTGCCGGGAGTTGCTCGTCGTCGCTCTCGTCGGCCTGAGCGTCTCCGTGCTCCCGCTCGTAGTGCTTGCTCCACTTGCTCACCCACTGCTGCGTGAAACCGAGCACGCGGCCGATTTCGTCTTGCTCGAGGTCAAGGTACTCAGCGGTGTCGAGCCGCCACGCGAGTTTCCGGATCTCCTCGTCGACGAGGTCCTCGGCCATGTCGCGGGCCTGCTCGAGGGCCTGCTCCTCGAGTCGCTCCTCGTCGCTCGCGTAGCCGTCCCACGACCACGACGTCGCCTCCTTGTCGTCGTACCGCATATCGGTCTCAGGGATGCCTGAGAGCGCCATAATCTGGTTCACGCCCTGCCGGTTCTCGACGTCCTCGTAGACGGTCGCTCGCTTCACCTCACCGCGGTACCGCTGCACGACGTCGGCCATGGTGCGAACCGCCGGGTGGACGTCCTTCCCGTCGTGGCCGATAATCACCAAGCCAGCCCTCGCTTTGCGGATTTTGTAGACGAGCGGGCCGAGTTTCTGGCCGGCCTCGTAGCCGTCCTCACCTCGGCCGCTCGCGTGGCTCGAGGCCTCGTCGAACACGAACAGATACGGCTCGGCGTCGTCGCGGGCCGTGATGCCGCCGCCCTCGATCTCCCTCGTCTGCTTGTCGAGCCGAGACCGGAGCGAGCCGTAGGACGGGTGCCACTCGTCGGCCTCCTTCCATGTCCGGATGTTGCTCCCGAGAGTCGCGTCGTCGCCCTGCTCGCGCTGCCACAACTGAGCGAGCAGGAGCGCGAAATTCGTCTTCCCGCTGCCGGGCTCGCCGAAAATGTAGATAATCGGAGCAGGGACCGCGAGCAGGTCAATTAGCTCCTGAATGGCCTTCAGTCCCGATATGTCGCTCTGTGCCGCCGGATCTCCGACCGCGGCGCTTTGCGTCTGGACGTCGCCCTGATGGATCGCTCGAGTGAGGGTCTCGGTCTCCTCGATCCCGAGCAGTTTCCGGAACAGATCGGTCGCCTCGGCCGTCGACGGCATGTCTGCGGGCTCGAGGTCGTCGTACTGCTCCGCGGCGACGATCGGATCGTAGTGGGTCTCGATGTGGCTGAGTAGCTGCCGAATGAGGTCGTCTCCGACGAGCCCGGTGTGCTCGTAGGCGTCGAGAGACTGCGGCTTGTTCCCTCTCAGGGTCTCGCTCAGTTCGGCCGATACCATCCACTTCTCGGTGCCGTCTCCGCTCTTGCTCATGCGTCACCTCGCTGCTGCTCGAGCGCCTCGATCGCGGCCTCGACGTCCTCGTCGGTGGCCTCGTCGGGAACGATCTCGAGTCCTAGATCTAGCTGTCGGGTCATGGTCACTCAGGTCGTCCTCCGTCGGTCGCTGCCGCTTGCTGGTTCGAGCCGTCGCCTCCGAGCATCTCGGAGAGCGTCGGTCGCTCCTCCTGCTCGTCGACACGGCCGGCCGTCTCTTTCTGTCCCTCGGCGAGTTCCTCGAGCCGCTGCTCGTCGTCCTCCTGAATCGCCTCCATCGTGCCGGGCTCAAACTCGAGGCCGTGCTCGACCGCGGCCACCAGGGCGTTGACGTGCTCCCGGTCGTACTCGATCCGTCGAGTCCTCTCTCGGGCCTTGTAGCGGTCAAACTCGGCTGCCTTGTACTGTAGATCGCTGAATATCTCCTCGAGTTTCCCGTCTCGAGCGACGATCGAGAGCGGGTTGACGATCTCGGGGTTCACTCCCTCGACGACGAGCTCGTCGACGTCGTCGAGATACTCGAATCGAGTCACGACGTAGTCGAACGGGCCGGCCGGCGGCTGCCACGGGGCAAACTCGCCGTCGTGGCGTCTCTCCCACGTATTCCGCGGGACCTTCTCGGCCGACGGCTCGAGGCCGTCCTCGCCCTCGATCACGAGGACGTCGTGCCGCGGGTCCGGTATCCATGGGTCGACGATCGCGTACTTCGCCAAGACCGACGCGGGGATCGCGCCGATCACCACGCCCTCGAGCACGGTCGACCACCACGGCGGCAACTCGGGGAGACCGAGGCGGCCGCTCGCGACGAGCACGACGAGAGCGAAACCGCCGAGATAGAGGCCGTACTTGTACTCTGCGAGCAGGTAGGTGAGTCGGTCGGCCGTCGACTCGAACCGCGGCGGGACTGAGTCGACGACGTCGTCTCTCGAGAGGTCCATCTCAGAACCACCCCTTGTCGTCCTTGAGGGCACTCTCAGGGCTCGAGCCCGGCTTATTGTAGCGTCTCCATGCCATGCCGCCCGTGACGGCCGTCATGCAGATGAGACCGATCGCCACGCCCTGAACGAGCGTGACGATCGTCACCGGGTCCGGTCCCGTCGAGAGCCATTCGACGTTCTCGTTCGCGAGCGACTGCTCCGAAGCAACCATCACGACTTCCTCGCCGTGGTCCTTCTCGATCCCCTCGAGCACGACCGTCGTCTCCTCGTCGGGTCGCATATTCAGCGTCCGGAAACCCCACGACTCGGCTCCCGCTTCGACGATCTCGGCGACGTAGACGGTCGCTCGATCGTCGCCTCGGTTGTGGAAACCGATGTGCATGGTCTCGTTCTCCTCGTACCAGTTGATCGACGTCACTCGGACGTCCGTATCGAGGTCGAACGCTGCCGTGTGCGGGCCGTCGTCCTCCTTCTGCTCCGTCTGATTCCCGCCGGCTGCTCCGTCGGTCGCTCCCGTCTCGGTCGTCTGCTGCGCGGCCACTGCTGTTACCCCCGTAACGAGGCCGCTGAACACGACGAGCGCGACGAGTGCGAGCGTCCGGATCTTTCTCGAGGTCATGGTCATAGCCCTCCCATCGCGTGGATGACGGCGACGAGCACGACGAGCCAGAACACGAACCGGCCCACCGCTCCGAACGGGAGATACCTCGCGACGAGCCACCACATCAGCCCTCACCTCTCGAGAGCACGAATGCAACTCCTCCGATCCATCCCCACATCGGGATTCCGGCGATAGAGTCGTTGAGCCAACTCAGATCACCGATTCCGAGCAGGTCCGAGAGCCAGCCGAACAGTCCTCCGTCTCCGTCGCTGAACGACGGGAACGTGAGCGTCGTATCGCTGTCCTCTTGCACGATGATCGACCGCTGTTGAGAGGCCTTCTCGAGTGCCGAGATGTACTCAGAGGCGTTGTAGGTCGCATAGCTCGGTTTCTCCCATGAGACGTTTTCGACAGGGTCGCCATTCTGATCGGTTATCGAGACGATCGTCATGTTACCCTTCCAAAACGTTACGTCGGAGGCTCCTCCGTCGTACACCATCGTCTGCGTGCCGGTCAGATTCGAGACGTTGTAGGACGCTCCCGTCTCGAATCCACCGCTCGGAACCTCACTCGAGAACAAGAGGCCCTTGTACGTCTTGCTGACGCTGTTGTAGGTGTACGTGTCGTTGACAGCGTCATAATTCCGCTCAGTTGCTCCGTCAAACTGAACCTCCATCGTCGACTCGAGGTCGCCGCTGGCGAGGTCAAGTGTCGACCGAAGCGCGTAGTTGAAGCGGTCAGCGGTTACGTTCGTGTCTCCGTCACCAGCACCGGACATGTAGCGAACCATGCCCTCGGCTCCTCGGACGTCGGCCGGGTCAAGTTCGCCGGAGTCCATCGCTGCGTACAGGTCTTCAGCGACACCGCTATCGTAGTTGTTTACGGTCGTATTCGCCTGTGTACGAATCCGGTCCTGAAGCTCGCTGATACGGGAGTAGTCGTACCCGAGTTGGGACTCGAGGCCGGCTGCGGGCGCGTTCATCAGGGTCTTCTTCCCGTCCCACAGCATGCGGTTGTCATTTGTGGACGGATCTGGCAGGTAGAACAAGCCTTGATCCGACCGCCAGTGGTCGTACAGCTTGGTGTTGGTGTGATATGCCGGGCCGCCGGTAAACTCTGCCTTCCACCGGATGCTCGGAACGGTCACCTCGGTCGTCGAGCCGTTGACGAGCGTCACGTTCTCGGTCGCGGTGTCCTTGATGTTCGCCTGAGTGATGTCACCAGATCCTTGCCAATCCGGGAGCGAGGGAGTGATGAAGTTGTTGTCGATGTTGCTGTGCTGTTTCGTCACGTTGTCCAGATAGACGATTCTGGCAGTGTGCTGGCCGGCGATCTCGTACAGGTTCTTCTGGTGGGTCGCGTAGTAGTCGTTAATCGCTTGTTGCCCGGCGGCCTGCGCGGCAGTGGCCGACTCGCCGTTTTCGTAGGCAGTCGCGATAGCGTCCCGAGCCTCGAGCGAGGCGAGCGTTCGGGTGTCTTCGAGGTAGTTGTCTTGGACGGTTTGGTGAGAGCGCCACGACTCATACACGGACTGCGTTCCGACGTGCACGTCGACCTCGATCTCGGAGTCCTCTTGCGTCTCGTCGATCGACCCGAAGGTCATCGTTGCAGCATGGCAAGCGCGAGGGAATGCGAACTTAGCGACGGTCCCACAGTCCTCTTTGATCGTCACGTCGCCGACCGTTGCCGCGGCCGCCGGCTGCGTGCCGATCGGGCCGGCGAGCGAGGCGACCAGGAGGGCCGCGACGAGCACCGGAACGATTCGGTTGCTCATGCTGTTCACCTCTCCCGGTAGGCAGCGCCGGCCGCACCGATCGCGGCGAGCGCGCCGATGATGAGCCACTTGTTCGGGATCGACGTCGAGCCGTCCGGGTCGCTGAGGATCGGGAAGCCGCTCGAGGCCTCGGTCGTCCCGGTGTCGCTGATCGTCACGTAGCCGCCGGCCGTCGAGTCGGTCGTGTAGATTTCGACCGTGTGGTTCGCTGCGGCGAGGTCAAGGTCACTCGCGTTGAACTCGACCGAGCCCGTCGAGTTCGGCTCGATCGTGATGGTGTCGAACGCGACGAGCGTCCCGTTCCCATCGAGCAGGTCGACCGTCACGGAGACGTTACTCGACGACTCGTTTGCGACAGCTAGATCGGTGTAGACGATCTCGGTCGAGTCCGTCACCTCGACGGTCTGGTTTCCGACCTCGTAGCCGCTCTTCCTGTCCTCGGTCGTCGCGAATGAGGACGAGTTGAGGTAGGTCGTCGCCTGGCTCTCGTTGGCCGTGACGACCTCGACGTCGAACATCCCTCGATCGACGTCGTAGGAGTGAGTCGCGGTCCCCGTAGAATTGAGGGTCGCCGTCTGGTTGTCGACGACGTCGCCGGTCTCGTTGTCGATGACGTAGGTCGTCACCTCGAGCGGGTCCGTGTCGAGTGCCGTGTCGTTGACGGCCTCGAGCGAGACGTCGATCGTCGTTGGACCGTTCGTGTCGACGGTCGTCTCGTTCGCCACGTAGCCGCTCGAGCGGTCGATCTGTGCCGCTCCGACGGCCACGAAGCCGACCGAGAGCATCGAGAGTAGTAGTAGTGCCGTTGCGCCGACTGCTGCCACCTGCCGATTGAATGCGAATTTCATATGATATGACCTCCGTTTACTTGTGAGCGATTCCCCAGTATCCGCCGCCCTGAAGCGCGAATACGACGATTCCGACCGTCTGGTCCGTCACGATCGACTCGAGAGTCTCCGGACTGAGTACCGAGAGCCCAAGAATGACGACAGAGAGGGCGACAAGCCCTTTCTTGAGACCGTCGAGCCGACTCCAAGACGGCTGATTCACGATCCACGCGCCGGCCAGCCCGACGGCAGAGAGACCGTGATGGTAAGCGACGTCGTAGCCGCCGAGTGTCGTTAGCGTGTCCGAGAGGACGACGCCGAGCAGTTCCATGTTCTCGAGCCCGAACAGCCCGAGGCCAACAGCCGCACCAAGCGCGTAGGCGGCTGCAAGCGCCAAATCCGCGTATTTCTCGTTCATTTTTTCATCCGTGATAGTCTCTAGCTTCTGACTATCACAGAAGCTACTAACAGTAGCCTCGACTTAATGGTTCGGTAAACTGAGGATTGTGACCTTGACCGCGATCGTCGTCACTCCCGCTCGAGAGCCTGAGCAGCCCGGACGCCAGACGTCGTTAGAGCCCACACACCGTTGAGATTCTCGACGTAGCCGTCGTCTTCAAGCTTCGAGAGCCGTTTCGAGACGCTTTTCGGATGATGGCCGGTTCTCTCGGCCAAAACCGACGGAGAGAGGTTCCCCACCTCCAGTAGCTCAATAAGAATCGACCTTTCGACGCCCGTAAACATCCCTTGCGGGATAGTATCACCGCGAGGGTATGAAACCCTCTCCTAACAACCGACTAAGCGTTTTTCAGACGTTTTGCATCTCACGCAACTATCGGTAGCCTACGTTTATGTCCATTGAGAATCAATCTCGTCGGTAGTGACTGTCAGGAGTCGCAAGGTATATGGTGCATAGGATGTATACATGTAAACGCCGATGGGAAGTACAACGATCCGAGTTGACGAGGACACGGCCGACGCGCTCCACGGTCTCAAAGGCCGCGGAGACAGCTACGACGACGTCGTCCGTGACCTGCTCGAGACGCACCGCTCGACGAACAAGGAAACTGAGAAAGAGAACGCATCAGCATGAGCCACCACACCAACACGTCCTCTCCTAGCCGGAGCATCGAGACCGACGACCAAAACGTTTGTGCAGTCCGTCCTGTGCCGAAATATGTCAGGGCCAGCAACGGATTCGACGGAGCCCGCTGGCACCCCGTCGAGACCGTCGACGAGGGCGATTACCGAGCCGACGACGTGCTCGTCACGGAGTGCGGTCTCCGTGTCCCGTGGCTCGAGGCCGACGAGATCGTCGAAGCAGACGACGAGAAACCGCATTTCAGCGGTAACACGATCTGCTACGGGTGTGTCCGATGAGCGACGGATTCGCCGTGAATGAGGACTACTGGCAGCGGCTCGAGGACGACGTCGACGACGACGTCCCCGACACCGTGCTCGACCGGATCGTCGAGCAACTCGACCCCGACCGCATTCACGGAATCGAGTTTCACGGCAGCAACGGCCGTGCATACTACGGAGTCGTCGCCTACAGCGCGGAGCAGAACGGGATGGACGTCCTAGATCTGAGGACCGTCGTCGTCGACCTCCGCGACGACGTCGTCAAGGTCCACGATAACGGCCTCTGGATTCCTCGATTCGAGGGAGCGGCCGGAGCCTTGACCTCGATCGTCGCTCGCGCCTCGAGCGAGATCGACGGCTCGATCGAGCAGCAGGGCGCACCACTCACGGCCTCCGCGATCAACACGGACGCCGACCGCATTCTCGGCCACGAGATCGAGGACGACTACCAGCCCGACGACGGAGACGGCTGGGGATCGACGTGGGGCAACGGCAACGGCGAGCCGCCCGAGGCGCACACGCTCGTCGATCGACTCGAGCAGGCCGACGTCCGAACCGATCGGTTCAGCCGGCTCGAGTTTGGCAAGAAGACGCCGTGGGAACGCTACGGAGAGCGCACTCTCGACGGCCTTCTCGGCAACTACGGAGTTGAGACGATCGAGGGAGACGCTCTCGTCGTCGTCGACGTCGACTACCCGGCCGACGCGCCGCTCGGAGACCTCCCCGAGACCTTCCGGGTGAGCTCACCGAACGGAGACGACGATCGAGCGCACCACTACTACCGAGTCCCGAACAAGGAGGCCGTCGCTGAGCACTTCGGCACGCCGGCCGTGAAACCCGGCTGGGGAGACGTCTGGCTCTCCGGCGAGTACGTCGTCGGTCCCGGCTGCCGAGCCGACGGAGGGAAGTACGAGATCGTGCTCGACGTCCCGATCGCCACGCTCTCGAGCGACGAGATGATCGACCTGCTCGAGGACGACGTCGACGAGGCCGACGAGGCCGACGATCGACTCGAGGAGATCGACGCCGGCCACCCCGAGCCCGAGCCCGTCGACGACGACGCCCAGGAGGACGACGAGCCCGCCGTCGAGTGCTACGACTGCGGCAGTGACCTTGACCCCGGCACCGCCCGGCTCGAGGACCGAGACGGCTCTCCCGCCTACATTTGCCCCGGAGGTGAGTGCGAATGACCTTGACCCTCGAGACGACGGGGATCGAGAGCGAGACCGTCGACGCGCACCAGACGACGCTCGGCCACGTCGTCATGCTCGACTACGACGACGCGCCGCTCTCGGTCGCTCTCGAGGACGCCGAGGCGCTCCGAGGGCCGACGGTCGTCGTCTCATCGAGCACCGACTCATGGCACGTCTACGGCCTCGAGATCCGGTCGTGGGACGACGTCGTCGTCGCGCTCGAGGACAGTCGAGCGAGTCGCGAGTACGTCCGTGAGATGACCCGCCGCGGGACGGCTACCCTCCGGATCACGGAGAAGGTCGACCCGCACGGCGAGACGATCACCGGCAAGCCCGTCCCGGTGGCCGTCGGAGTCACTCGGCCCGCCGACCCGATCCCGGTCTCGAGACCGCACGTCTCACAACTCCGCTCGATGGCCGAGGCCGCGGGGATCGAGAAGGCCCGCCGTCGCCTCGAGTTGATCGAGGCCGGAGCGATCGACGGCCTCGAGCCCGTCGGTGAGATGCTCGCTCGCTCTCGCTACGAGACCCGCGGAGGTGACCTCTGACATGGCCGTCGACACCGAGTACGGCGAGGACGCGCAGCGGATCGAGCGCGACTACGTCCGACCGGAGAGCACGAGCCCGGAGGAGATCGAGGAGGACCTCGAGAACGCGGATTTCGCCAACCCGGAGGAGATCAGCGAGTGGATACTCTCGGAGGAGGACGTCGGAGGCGCGGCTCTCGACCCGCACAGCGAGGGCGTGACGACTCGAGAGCAGATCGAGAGCGACGTCGAGCAGGCCGACGGAGTCGGCTACTCCGAGAGCCGTCGCGAGGAGGTGACGGACGCGATCGCCCGCGACGTCGGAGCCCCGTCGGAGTCCGACCTACAGCAGGCGCAGCTACAGGCGATCACGTCGGGAGAGCAGGTGACGCCGGAGGGCGGCTCGACGTCGGTCTCGGTCGTCACGAACCAGTCCGGCGAGCCCGTCGCCGCGGTCGGAGGCGGCTCGAGCGCCGGCCCGAAGGTCGCCGAGGAGCAGGGCGTACCGCACTACTCGAGCCCGCAGCAATTCAACGACTCCATGAGCGCGAAACCCGCACCAGACGGCTCGAGAGCCCTGCTCTATGCCAACGGGGACGCCATCGGCGAGGTGAATCTGTAATGGCTCGAGTCACCATCTCGCTGCCGGACGACATGGTCGAGGCCGTCGACGCCGTCGCGGAGGAGTACAGCCTCTCTCGCTCCGGAATCATGCGCGACGTCCTCGGCAAGTGGATCGAGGGCGAGGACCTCGAGCAGGCCGTCGAGGACGCGATACCCGAGGCCACGCGGAAACTGGCCGAGAAGCAGGCTCAGGAGCAGAAACTCATGGATAAGCAGAAGCTCCGCGAGAAGCGCCACAATTTCGAGGACCGAGTGCGCGGCTACTTCCGGAAACGGCTCGAGGGAGACGCTGCCTACCCGGTCGACGGCATGGAGGAACTCGCGGAGGGCTACCGCGAGGACGCCCGTATCTGGCACGATGACCCCGAGGAGCTAGCTCTCAAACTCGACATGGTCGACCGTTTCCTCGAGCACTACCGAATGGGATATTTCGCCCGTGAGCACGCCGAGACGGTCGATACCGAGGTGAACAGCGAGGACGTCGACGGCTGGTTTGCCGTCGGTGAGGACCTGTACCGACTCCGGCACCACATCGAGGACGTCATCGACGTCGTCGAGGCCGTCGCCGGCCGAGACCACGGCTACCAGTCGAGCGCCGTCATCGAGGCCGTCGCGAAGCGGTTCAGTGTGTGCGAGGGGGCCGTCATGCTCCTGCTCGAGCACATGGTCGAGCCCGCCGGGACGTCGATACAGAATGCGATCAACCTCGATCAACTCTCCGGCGAGTCCCTAGATCTGGCCGGGAGGCTCGAGGGCGCTCCGAGCACCCACGTCGACGACGTGAGCGAACTCCCGGCCGACGCGACGATCGTGCAGGGAGGGCAGGAGATCGAGTACAGCGAGACGACCGACGCAGACGACTGAGTGACCATGACCCGAGAAACCACGACCACGACGACGGCACGGACGATAGGACGAATTAGCGACGACGCCGGCACCGCCTACACGGCGATCGTCGAGACAGTCGACCCCGACGAGCATCCCGGCCTCGAGCAGGCCGGCTATCACAGCGAGACGACGCTCTACACGGTTGCGACGTCCGGAGCCGTGCACACGGACTACGACCCGCACCGGCTCGCTCGAGAGAAGCTACCCGGCAACGCCGGCTGGGTGATCGACGCGCTCCACGACCTCGAGCAGGAGCACGAGGAGATCGTCGACGACGACGTCCGGGACGACCTCGAGCGGATCGACGACGCGATCGAGGCTCTCGAGGAGGGAGACCGATGAGCCTCATCGGCCCGTGTGACGACTGCGGAGAGCACGCTCAACTCCGGCACAAGCCCGACCTCCCGCTCTCGGAGCAGTCCCGCCCGTCGGTCTGTTGGCGCTGCCACGACCGACGCGAGAACCTGCTCGCGGAGTGGGAGCCGATCGGCGAGCCGCTGCCGCCGCGGTACGACGCCGGCCGGCTCGAGCGCGAGCACGTCGACCCGACCGACGATACGGAGGAGACGGTCAGATGAAACCGGAGCGAGACCCGCTCGAGTGCGCTCACTGTGGCGACGAGCCGACGACGGCAACGCCGGCCGGCCCGCTGTGTCGGGAGTGCGCCGAGGAGTACGCCGAGGCTCTCCGATGATCGAGCGCATTCGGTCTCTCGTCGACACGAACCCGTTCGACGACCCAGACGAGCGCCGGAAGTGGGAGGCCGCTCGAGCGGCGTGTGACGGCACTGTGTCGGCCGTGCACTGCGCGGCGTGGCTCGACGGCCCGCGACGGTCTCACGCACTGTTCGAGGGCATCGACGGCTACGACTGAGAGAGCCGAGAGACGGCTCTCGAGCGATTCTTTCTCGACGCGGTGGATAGGACGCGGTTACTCGAGGCCGAGGAGAGACGTCGACGTCGGTCGTCTCGTCGGTCGCTGGCGGGTGACGGTCTCGGAGATCGTCGTCGACGTCCCGCTCGTCAACTCGCCTCAGCTGAGGCCGGTTGACGAGACGGCCGAATCATGCGAACGGTTAGCACGGAATCGGACCGTCGACTCGGTATATCGACATGAGATTCATCTACCAGATTCGTTACATAGGGTATCATTTCACCAGAGAATACCACAGATTTTACCGCTACCGAAAGCGAAACCTCTAAACGAAATTACACACTGAGAACCGTGACATACATAGATACAGGCAGAAATATATCTGAAAAAGTAAATGAGAGTATAAAAACCCCGCTTACTTGCAGAGAAATTGACTCGGAAAAGAAACACGAATTGGTTACGCCGAGATAGTATAGGAA
>SDGW01001070.1_pt1 | contig 13195 bp, 15 predicted proteins | sample 2873831 | NCBI WGS metagenome assembly SDGW01 (sample SAMN08132700, study PRJNA421101) | hypersaline lake metagenome | isolation source: celular fraction 0.22 microns magnesium sulfate-rich crust from ephemeral... | place: Spain: Penahueca Lagoon, Toledo | collected 2011-07
TAGACGTCGACCTCGAGGACGCCGTCTTCGAACGTCACGGTGACGTCGAGATCGCGAACGGCCGACTGTTTGTACTGCGAGAAGACGTAGCCTTCCGCAGCGTCCGACGCCGTCTGGACGACGTCGTCGGCCGTCGGCTCGTCAGTTGGCATTTATGCGCCGCCAGCACCGGGGCCGCCAGCGGGGCTCGGACCGCCGCCCATGCCGCCACCGAGCAGCTCTTCGAGCTCGTCCTGCAGGCTCTCGAACTGGTCCTGTACGCGGTCTTCCTGCTTCTCGAGGGTCTCGAGGCGGAGCTCGAGCGAGTCGACCTTGTCCTCGAGGTCTTCCTCGGCCTGATCGTAGCCAGTCTCGACGAGCAGTTCGCCGACGCTGCGGTACATGGTCGTCTCCTCGTCGATATTCTCGAGTTCGTCGAGGGCGTTCTGGGCCTCGGTGAGACCGGTTTCCGCTTCCTGCTTCTGGACGGCCACTTGCTGTGCCGTCTCCTGAAGGTCCTGTAGCTGTTCGATTTTCTCCTGTGCTTCCGGCGGCAGGTTTCCTTGCATACCTCGACCGTCGCCCTCCGGACTGATAAAGCCAAGCTTTGTGGTTCGCCCCGGAACGGCATCCAACCGGCTTCCGACTTCCGATGGGCTCACTCCGATCCGCTGCCGTCCGTCGCAACCGCGTCGGTTTCGGCTGTGGGCGTCGCAGCGCTATCGGTTCGGATCACGAGATAGCCGCCGACGAGAAACAGCGCTCCCCAGAAGAGGAAGACCGCATCCCACAGGACGATCGGGCCTGGTCCGGCGGGCCAGACGTGGTGAATCCCGAGCAGATGATGGTTCACGACCCCCTCGACGAGGTTGAACAGGCCCCAGCCCATGATCACCGCGCCGAACAGCGTCCGGCCGGATTTCGGCACCGGTCGAAATCGCCACGCGCGAGAGAACAGGACGAGCCCGATGATCGTGAAGGTGTACGTGCCGAGATGAAAGAGTCCGTCAGCCACCACGTTCAGCCGCAGATTCGTCGCGACGCTCGCGTCCGGATGCGACGATAGCATGTGATGGAACTGAAGGATCTGATGGAAGACGATTCCGTCGAAGAACCCGCCGATCCCCACTCCGAGCGCGAGACCGGCGACCACGAGGGGCTTGGCGTCGGCGTCGAGGCCGAGCCACGTCGCAGGCTGTTCTGTCATACGAGCGGTTCGAAAGCGAAGATAAAGACCGCGCGGCCTGCCGGTACAGGCCTCCAACGGGCCGTCCCTACTGGTCGGACTCGAGAACACCTAACCCAGCGTCGGCAGTTCGTTCGGCGACATCGACCAGCGAAAACCAGGTATTCAACGCGGCGCGCAGGGCGATCACATCGTCAGCGTCGATCTCGATGGAAACGCGAGCGCCGTCCTGCTCGAGGATCGTCTGCGAGCGGTCGTCGTCGATCTCGCCGATTTCGCGGGCGACGCTTGCGGCGACGAGTTCGGCACGCGAAGCGCTCTCGTAGTCGAACTCGAGGGTCGCGTCGTGAGAAGACACGCTGACGCGTTACTGGACGTCGACTTCCTTGACGTCGCGACTGCGTTCTTTCAGGAGCACGCGGTGGCCGCAGTAGGGACAGCGGACGCCGCCGTACTCATCAAGCTGGACGTCGCGTTTACAGCGAGAGCATTTGTAACTCATACTGGACCTGAAGAGGGTGTTATTCGTCGTCCTCGGCGAGTGCAGCGCGGATGGAGCGCTGGACGGTACGGCCGGCGGGCGTCTCCGGGCGGTAGGCACCGCCGGTGAAGACTTCGCCGGTCTCTTCGTTCTTCCAGATGCCAGTGCCGACGCGGGTGACGTCGTCGCCGTCGACTTCGGCGTTTTGCATGTCGTCTTCGATCTCGCTGACGCGACGTCGTGCGACGCGGCCGTAGCGGGCACCGAAGCGGCCAGCGCTACCGACCTGTCCTTTCTTGGCCATAGTAGTGCTCTCTATCGCCAGGAAAGACGAGCGCGAGCGCGGCGAGATAGCCGGCGATCGCAACCGGTGCGGTAAACAGTCCCGATCCGATACCCGGCACCGCAAGGAGTGTGCGAACGGCAAGGCCACTGACCGCTAACAGCGGGATCAGCGCCAGGACGGCGTCCGGTCGCTCGAGCATGGCTAATTATATCTAATTACACCCGTCCCGTTAAGGCTCGGACAACCAGCAGTAACTGACACTTCCATCGGGTACTGACAGTATTTGCGCCCGCCGATACTGTGCGTGACACAGCTTTGAGACTCGCTGACGGCACCTCACCACCAGTTTCGAGTCTCGTTACCGCTGCAGAATGACGATCAAGCAAACGGTGACAACGTATTATGGGTTCCGTCGTGGACAGCGTACCCATGCGGCGACGACGCTATCTCGCCGCCGGGGGCGGTCTGGCGGCGACGCTTACGGGGAGTGTGGAAGCGATCGAACGAGAGGTCGCGAGGCGGAGGCATGCCGTTCAGGACGACGGCGTCACCGAGCTTCGGATCGTCGAGACGAACGCGCCCGTCGAGGGCGGATCGCTACTCGAGGTGAGCGTGGCGGTCGAAAACACAGGCACGACGGCGGTGCGGGCAACAGTCGAGAGTTTTTACGAGGGGGAACAGCGATCGACCGTCGAAACGACGGTTGATCCCGGTGAAACCAAGACGATCGACTACTTCAGTTATCGCACCTATCCAGTCAGCCAGGACGAGACGGTCACGATTCGGTTCGAGACCGACGACGATACGGCCGAACGGACCGTCGACGTCCTCGCCGTCGAGGAATTGGACACCACACAGCTATCACCGGACCCGGAGCTGACGGTACAGCCGGGGACGACGGTGCTCTTCGAGGTCGAGTCCGACGTGCTCGGAGAGTACGGTGGGCGAACACAGTGGTTCGTCGATGGCGAGTACGTCGGTTGGTCGATGGGTCCCTGGTTTAGTACGTACTACGGCCATCGGGGGGCCGACTACTGGCAGACGACGTTCGACTCGGCAGGCACCTACGAGGTCGCTGCTGCCGTCGGCGACGAGGACCCCCTTCGAGCGACGTGGACGATCACCGTGGCGGAAACTGGGACCGCAGCGCCGACCATCGAGGGCAAGCGGCCGGCCGACGAGTCACTCGCGGTGACCACCGACGAATCGACCGAACTCGAGCTGGATGTCGCACATCCCGACGGCGCGCTCGACCGCGCCGTCTGGTGGCTCGGCCACGCGGACGTCATCCTCGGTGAGACAGCGGTGAGCGGGAGCGAAGACACCGCGACGCTCACGCTCGAGAGCGGCTGCCACGGCTGTCCGATCATCGCCTGGGTGATCAGTGAGAACGGAACGATCACGTCCGAACGTCCGTGGGTGATCGACGACGTCGGTGAAACCGACGCGGACCTGGCTGTGTCGATCATCGAGACGAACGATCCCGTCGACGCCGGCGAGGTGCTCGATGTCACGGCGACGGTCGAGAACACGACCGACACCGAAATAACACAGGACGTCGATCTGATCGTCGGCCACGATCCCGAACTCGTCGACAGCCAGTCGGTGACGGTCGCCGGCGGCGAGTCCGAGACGATCGATCTCGAGTTCGAAACGGCGGTCGTTCGGCGAACCCAGACGTTCCCCGCGCGGGTCGAAACCGAAGACAGCGCCGATGAACGGACGGTCGAAGTGATCGGCACTGAGGATATCGGACTGGACGTGACGATCGTGGAGACCAACGCACCGGTCCAGACGGGCGAGTTTCTCGAGGTGACCACCGAGTTCGAGAACAGCCACAGCACGGGCCTTACGCGAGAGGTACAGTTGATCGTCGGTCACGATCCGACGGTGGTCGATACGGCAGTGGTCTCGCTCGAGCCCGGCGAATCCGAGACGGTCACGATGGGGTACGAGACCGCACTCGTCAGGAACGCCCAAGAGTTCCCGGCTCGGATCGAAACCGAGGGCGATTCGGACGAAGTTCCCGTCTTCGTCTACGTCGACGAGCCGCCGCTGGCGGTGACGAACATCGAGACGAACGATCCGGTCACGACCGGCGACGTCCTCGAGGTGACCGCAACACTCGAGAACACTGCCGAGTCGGAGACGACCCAGGAGATCGAACTGATCGTCGGTCACGATCCCGAACTCGTCGATTCCCAGTCGGTGACGGTCGCCGGCGGCGAGGCCGAGACGGTCGACCTCGAATTCGAAACGGCGCTCGTTCGGCGAACCCAGACGTTTCCCGTGCGGGTCGAAAGCGACGACGACGCGGCCGTCCGCGACATCGAGGTGATCGGCACAGACGATGTCGATGTGACCGTGACGATCACCGGGACGAACGATCCCGTCGACGCTGGCGACGTCCTCGAGGTGACCGCCGAAGTCGAGAACGCAAGCGAAGTCACCGTGACGCAGGATCTCGAGTTCGTCGTCGGTCACGATCCAACCATCGTGGATAGCACGTCGATACGGCTCGAACCGGATGCCCGTGAGACAGTCACGATGGCGTTCGAAACGGCACTCGTCGAAAACGACCAGGAGTTCCCAGTTCGCGTCGAGAGCGCCGTTGCCTCGGACGAACGGACGGTTCTCGTCTACGGCACCGATGACAGGGACTTCGAGATCGAGTTCGTCGACTGCACGCAGGCGACCGTCTCCGGAACGTTCGAAGACGGCGACGATCTGACCGTCGAGACGCTCTTCGTCGACTCGGTAGGCGTCGGCAACTCCCATCCGGGGATCACGATCGGCGGCTCGATCGATGCCCCGTTTTCCGGGACGATTCGGCTCCAGATCAGCGACGACGAGGGGGTCCTCGACCGGACCGACGACGAGGTCGTCGTCGGGCTCCGAGACGACGGTTTCGGCTCGACTATCGGGACCGTCTTCGTCAACTGGAACGAACCGGACGAGCACCGCGAAAGCAACCCCAACGATTGCATCGACGAACGCCGGCCCGAGCGGCCGTCGATCGCACTCGAGGACGTCACGCCCGCGGAAGGCGACAGCTACACAGTCACGTTCGGCTACGAGAACCCGAACGACCTCGAACTCGTTGGCGGCGCGTTCGTCGCGGGAACGACCGGGGACGAACCGCCCGCGCTCGAGCCCGGAACCCACTCATTCACTGTCGAGTGGACGCCCGAAACGGACGACGAGCAACTCGTCTGGGAGGTCGACCTCGAGCACTACCTCTACGACGAGACGCTCCGGGCCGAGACGAAGCCAGCCAGCGAGTATCGAGAACCGGAAGCGGCGTTTTCAGTCGGCATCCTAGAGACGACAGCTCCCGTGGTGGCCGGTGAAACCCTCGAAGTGACGGTCGAGATCGAAAACGTCGGCGAAGCCACCGGATCGCAGGAAATCTCGCTCGCGGTCGACGGGCAGGTCGTCGACACCGCGCAGGTCGATCTCGAGGCGAGTTCGCTCGAAACGGTGACGCTGTCGTATCAGACTCGTCCCGAAGACATCGGCGACCGAACCGCAACCGTGCGCACCGACGATGACGCTGCGTCGATCCAGGTCACGGTGACTGAGCCTGAAACGGCTGGCGAATCGCCCGACAGCACTCCCGACGAGCAACCGGAAGAACCTGACTCAGAGGGACCAGAACCGCCAGAAGAGCCAGACGCTCCCCAGGAACCGGGACCACCGGAAGAACCTGACTCGCCCGAGGAACCAGAACCACCGGAAGAACCAGAGCCTCCGGAGGAATCTGCCCCCTCCGAGGAACCGGAATCGGCCGACTCACTCGGAGACGAACAGACAGAAGACGCCCCGGAGGAACCCGTTGACAGGCAGCCGGATAATCAATCAGTCGAATCGGTCGAAGAATAGCTACTGAAACTCCGCTTCCGCGAGCACGTCGTTTAAATCGGCCCGGATCCGCTCACCCATCTCCCGATCTCGAGCGGTCGTCACGACGCGGTTTTCCTGCACACTCGAGCCATCCCGAAGCAACATTCGAACGTTACCGCCGTCGTCGGCGCGAGTGACCTTCGCGCGCATGCCGGACTGAGAGCCTTTCCCGCCGGCGTCGATGGGACCCGGAATGACCTTTTTGACGTGGGGATGGCCCGCAACGGCGTGGATCGCTTCCATGCCCGTTCGGCCGCCGATGAGCGTCGTGTGGCTGCCGCCGATCTTCTCGGCCGGCGGCGTCTCGACGACGTCGAGTGCGCGATTGCCACGGCGCTCGAGAACGGCCTGGACGGGCTCATCGTCGTCGACACGGTAGAACGGATAGTGGATTCTCTCGCGGACGGCTCGGATAACGTCTCGGGTGCCTCCAGCGTAGACCTCTTCCGGACGCTTTCGACGGATTTCGTCGCCGATCAGGCCCGCGAAGTTCCGGAGTTCGATTGGCTCGTTCTCGCCTTCTTCCGGCGTCGTCGTGATCGTCGTCTTCCCGAGGATCTGCTCGTCGGGCTCTGCCGAGCCGTCCCCGTGTGTCTCGTCCTCGCCCGCGAGCATCGTGATGGTCGCCCTGTCGCGTGCCGCCTCGAGGACGATCGCCTCGGTGTTGGCGTCCCGGCAGACCAGACAGTAGTCGCCGGGTTTCTCGAGTGGCGATGCGCAGTGGCGACACTCCATGCCCGTGTCTTGACACCCCCCGTGTAAAACAGCCGTGTTTTTTCGGTCGACTGCGATAGCGCTACAGGATGCGCTCGAAGATCGTCCGAACGGCCGAGGTATCGACGACCTCGTAAGGGATTCGAAGCGGCGAAATCGAGACCTGATCGGCGAGTACGGCGTGGCGGTCGGTGTCTTCGGGATCGGGAATGTCTCGGTTGGCCATCTGCTGCCAGAGTTTGTTCGTGAGCTGGAAGCCGCCGTCTTCGACCGTCGCGTCCATCTCGTAGACTCGAGTCGGGCGCGTAATCGCATAGCCGTTCGGCTCGAGATCCGGGCGGGGAACGTTGACGTTCAGGTAGTCGACGCGGTCGAACAGGCCGGTTCCAGGTGCGTCGTCGACGATTGTCGCCGTGATATCGGCCGCTCGCTCGAAATCCGTCGGCTCGAGGTCAGTGTCGTAGCCGAGTGTGTCCATCGAGACGGCGATCGACGGCGTCCCGAGGAAGGCCGCCTCCATCGCGGCGCTGACCGTTCCCGAGCGGGAGAAGACGTACGCGCCCAGATTCGCACCGGCGTTACAGCCCGAGACGACGATGTCGGGTTCGGGATCTAAGGCGTTGACGCCGACGATGGCACAGTCACAGGGCGTGCCGTCGACGGCGTAGCCGAGTTCGTGGTCGGAGTGTGGAACTGGCGAGGTAAACGAATCCGATTCCAGGTCCAGAGAGAGGTCGTCGGGCGAGGATCTCGTCCGGCCATAGGACAGCGACCGGCCGACAGCGCTGCGGTTCCGATCGGGCGCGACGATGGTGACCGTGCCGACCGCCTGCAGTGCGTCGTACAGTGCCCGGATCCCAGGTGCGTCGATCCCGTCGTCGTTCGTCAGGAGAATGTGGGGGTCAGAATCCAGTTCCATTGCCGTATACACCGTCTAGCGGTCGACGTACCTATCAGTTCGGTTCGCGATAGTGGTGTCCGCTACGTGGATCTATCGGCCGTGTCTGCGAGTTTCGTCCCGCAAGCCGGACAGTACCGCGAGCCGTCGGTGACGACTGCCTCACACTCGGGACAGGTGACCGCGCCGGTCGGATCGGGGCCGCTTTCGAGCGATTCGCCACAGGACGGGCAGTAGTCGGCGGTTGCCGGCACAGCGGCCCCACAGGACGGACAGGCATCGTCGTCCTCCCAGAGCACGCGACGCCGAGAGTTCGAGACGTAGTTGTACGCCGCCCAGACGACGTTTCCAACCCCTAGCGAGAACCAGAACGTCAGCAGTGCGACGACGATGTGCGAGCCGATTGAGCCGAACTCTCGGTCGACCATTACGACGCGGTCGGGCGTCTCCTCCTCGATCCGCCAGCCCTTCGTGACGAGGTCGTCGATCTCTCGCTGGACGCGTTTGCTACGCATGGGTGTCCGTTGGACGCGGGCAAGCAAAAGGCTGTCAGCGGACCTCTCCACGCTCGACGACGGTCGATCTCACCATGGCAGGTATCGCCGGAGGCGAGCCAGCACCGACGGCTCGTGGCGGACGCGTAGCGTGGTTCCGTCGGCCTCGCAGACCGCCTCTGTCGCGGGAATCCGCTCGCCGTCCGGCAGCAAAAACGACTGCTCGCCGGCCGGCACCGTTCCGCCGCTGCTCGCACCGAACAGCGCCTTCGACCGCCCCGTCGGCTCCGGAACCGGCTCGCTGTACTCGATTTCGTAGGTGGGCGTCCCGTCTTCTGTCGTCTTCCGCCAGTCGACGATCTCGCGGGTCTCGTCCGTGCCGATCATGTGCGAGCCTACTCGCACCACCGTCTAAACGCTTCGGCGACCGTCTCGAGACTCGTCGCTCTCGGACGCGACGGTGTCAGCCGAGGTCGACCGGATCGACTTTCAGGTACTCCCGGGAGACGACCGTCGCGTACGATCCCTTGGGGAGTGCAAACGAGAGTGTCAGCGGATCGGGCTCGAGCGACAGATCCGTCCGCAGGAGGATCGCCCGTCTGGTGCCCGTCGAGTGGAACTCGCCGGGGAGGTCGAAATCCGACTGCTCGAGTTCGAGGTCCGCGAGGACGGCACGTTCGATCTCACCTTGCTCGCCGTCGGCCAGTTCGGTCTCGGTGCCGACCAGCGGCGCTGTGACGAACGCCCGGCCGCGCTCGCAGTGGCGGGTCACCGAGTCGACCCGGCGCTCGTCGACGCGCTGAAGCCGATCGGGATCGGGTAACTCGAGGCCGTCGGGCGCGTCGGTGTCAGAAAAGCAGACCACGTCGCCTTCGACGGGGCGATCGAACGGCAGGCCGCGCTCGAGCCGTGCCGAGAGCATCAGGTTGAACGCGTACGACTGGGCCGCGTGGACGAACAGCCGCTGGAGGTTCGAGGGCACACGCTCGAGGGCGGCCCGGAACTCGTCGGGGCCGGGCTCGCCGTCGTGTTCTGCGAGTGCGTGAATCATCGAGCGTTCGTACCGGAGGCGGTTGGGAACATGCTCGAGGGCTTCCTGCCAGTCGCGCGTTTCCTCGACGAAGGCCCTGGCTTCCTGGGTCGACTCCGGTTCCGCGTCCGTCGGGTTCCCGAGGTAGGCCATCACTGCACCTTCCCAGTCGCCGCGGGCAATCGAGAGGCCGACCTCGTGGGTGACCGGCCGGCGACTGCCGAAGCGCTGCTGGCCGAAGAAATTCGGAACGCCGATCGAGGTTGTGTCGTCCGCACCCCCCGCTTCGAGCCCGCCGAATTCGTGTAACTCGTCGGTGATCGCCGCGGCGTTGTCGGGGCGGTCGGGATCGCTGACGACGAGTTCGAAGACGTTGCCCGCGAGGTCGCCGAACTCGAGGTTTCGTCCCGCCCGGCCCAGCACCTCGATGTCCGCGCCGTCGATCTCGGGGATGTTCTCGGGGTCGGCTCCGTAGACCGAAAACAGCTGTGTCGTCACGGCGTACTTGTCTTTCGTCCCGGCCCAGTTGACGCGCTCGCGGGAGACCCCGAGCGCGTCGGAGAGTCGCGACGCGAAGTCGTTGGTGTCCCAGCCCTGCAGCGTCGCCCGGAAGACGAGGTGCGGGTAGGCGTCCGTCGAGGCGTCGATCGGTTCGGTGTCGAAGCGCTCGAGTTCGCGCACCCGGAAGTGCTCGTCGTCCGCGCGCAGACGGCCGCCGACGCCATCGGTCTCGGAGACGTAGTGATCCATGCCGACGGCCTGCTCGGTGGGATGGGCTGAGCGCATGCTAGTTGCCGGGGCTTGGTGTGCGGGGCCTAAATCGGTTCGTTCTCGCGGCCGGCGATTAGTCCGTCCGCGGAATCGATCGCGCACCGAGCGCGAAGGCGACGACGGCGAGCGCTGCGAGGATCCCGAGGTTCGCGAGCGCCGGGTCGACGCCGGCGACTGCGGGCGTCGTCGCATCCGAATAGGTCGCGGCCCGCACGCCGCGTGCGAAGTAGGTCAGCGGCGAGAGGTCCACGAGCGGTTCGAACCAGCTGGGGAGCTGCGACAGCGAGATGAACGTCTCCGAAAGGAAGAGCAGCGGCAGCCCGATCGCGTTGCTGGCGGCGACCGCGCCGTCCTGGGAATCGGTGTAGCTGCCGAGCATCGCGCCGATGCCACAGAAACAGACGACGCCGATCAGGATGTAGAGAATCAAAAGCGGCGAGAACGCGATTTGCGCGCCGGTCAGCAGGATCACCAGCCCGAGGATGAGCAGACTCGCCAGTCCGATGATCGCGGCGTTGACCGCCGTCTGGGCAAGTAGCCATTCGGCGCGGGTCAGGGGCGTCGTCGCGAGTTTCTCGAAGCGACTGCCCTCGCGGTGGCGTGCGACCTCGCTTCCCATCCGCGACAGCGGCGTAAAGAGGACGACGACGGCGAGATAGCCCGGCACGTAGTAGGCCGCCGGCTCCGTGAACAGTCCCTCGCCGGTCGGATCGGTGCGGATCAGCGCACCGAAGATGACGATCAGGATCACCGGGAAGAAGAACGTGAAGAAGACCGCCGTCCGCCGGCGGACGAAGGATCGCCAGCCGGCGCTCGTCTCGGCTCCGACGCGTCCCATCCGGCTCATGCCGTCTCACCCGCCTGTGCGAGGTCTGTGGCTCCGCTCTCGCTCTCGAGGCGATCCGTCCGCTCGCGTTCTGTCGCGTCGGCCAGCGCGAGATAGACGTCCTCGAGGTCCGGTTCGGCCCACGAGAGTTCCGTGTACTCGATGTCCTGCGCCTCGAGGTAGTCGACCACCGTGCCGATCGCGGCGGGGTCGATGTCGCGGACGACGACCGCGCTGTCGGGGCTCCAATTGCGGCCGCGCTCCGGCCGCTCGACCGGGTATTCGAGGTCGGCGAAAGCGTCGGGGTCGGCGGCCGTCTCGACGGTGAGCCGACTCGAGCCGCCGTGGTCCCGGACGAGGGTCTCGGGCGAGCCCTGAGCGACGAGCGAGCCGTCGGCGAGCAGGCCGACGCGGTCGGCGAGTCGCTCGGCCTCGGCCATATCGTGGGTCGTCAGGACGACGGTCGTCCCGGCGTCGGCGAGGGCTTCGATCAGTCGCCAGACGGTGCGCCGGCCGGCGGGGTCGATACCAGTCGTCGGCTCGTCGAGAAAGAGCAGGTCGGGGTCGTTGACTAGCGCGGACCCGACGCAGGCCCGGCGCTGCTGGCCGCCCGAGAGGTCCTCGTACCAGGTATCGCCCGCATCGACGAGGCCGACGTCCGCGAGCACGTCCTCGGGATCGCGCGCGTCGTCGTAGAGCCCGGCGTAGTACGCGAGCAGTTCGCGAGCGCTGAGCCGACCCGGCGGCGAGAACTCCTGTGGCAACACGCCGAGTCGGTCGCGATCGACGGCCGCCGGCTCCGAGCCAAGGATTCGCACGCTGCCGTCGTCGGGTTCGGTCGTTCCCGTCAGCGCGCGGACGAGTGTCGTCTTCCCGGCCCCGTTCGGCCCGATCAGTGCGAAGACCTCGCCGCGTGCGACCGACAGCGAGGCCCGCGATAAGGCGACGGTCTCGCCGTAGGTCTTCTCGAGGTCCGTCGCTTCGACTACGGCTTCCATAGCGGTCGGTTCCCACGCGTCGCGGGTAAGGGGTTCGGTTCGGCCGGCCGCACATACCGGTAAACGCCATGCTGCTCACGGTGCTTCGCACCGTTCGCATCGCGGTTCTCACTTGCTCCGCTCGTTCCAAACCGCGCTCTTGCCGTCGCAGGCTCAACCGTTACCGGCCGGAGTGTGGTACTGCCTCGAGAATGCCCCAGCTCGGATACACCCTCTCGAGCGAAGAGTTCGGCCCGACGGAACTGGTCGACATCGCCCGTCGCGCCGAGGCCGCCGGCTTCGATTTCGTCTCGATCTCGGACCACTTCCACCCGTGGATCTCCACACAGGGGGAGTCACCGTTCGTCTGGTCGACGCTCGGCGCGATCGCGACGGCGACCGACGAGATCGAGGTCGGCGTCGGCGTCACCTGTCCGACGACCCGCATCCATCCGGTCAACGTCGCCCACGCCGTCGCGACCGTCGACGAAATGCTCGGCGACCGGTTTACCTTCGGGGTCGGCACCGGCGAGAACCTGAACGAACACGTCACCGGCGAACGCTGGCCCGAACACGACGTCCGCCTCGAGAAACTCGAAGAGGCGATGGCCGTCATGCGTGATCTCTGGACCGGCGAGACGACGAGCCATCACGGCACCCACTACACGGTCGAGAACGCGCGCCTCTACACCGTCCCCGACGACCAGCCGACGGTGATCGGGAGCGCGTTCGGGCCACAGACGGCCCGCTGGGTCGCCGACAGCGCGGACGGACTCTGGTGTTCCGGCCCGAGATCGGAGCCGGTCGAGGCCTACGAGGACGCCGGCGGCGACGGGCCGACGTACACCCAGTTACACGGCTGCTACGCCGAGAGCGAAGACGAGGCGATCGAGACGATCTACAAACAGTGGCCTAACGGTTCGCTTCCGGGAGAGCTCGGCCAGGAGTTGCCGACGCCCGCCCACTTCGAGCAGGCCACCCAGCTGGTCGAGAAAGAAGACATCGACGAAAGTGGGACGACGACCGAACCGGACCCGCAGGCCCACATCGACAGCATCGAGCAGGCGATCGACGCCGGCTACGACCACGTCTACTACCACCAGATCGGGCCGGACCAGGAGCGGGCGCTCGAGTTCTACGAGACGGAGGTGTTGCCGTCGTTCTAGGTCGCCACCGCGACGAACCGGTTGATCGCCTCGTCACTCCCCGCGACGATCAGCACGTCGTCCTCGCGGACGACGAACGCCGGCCCGAGGTCGGTTAACAGTTCGTCGCCGCGCTCGGCCGCCACGACAGTACAGCCGGTTCGTGCCCGGAGGTCGACGTCCCCGAGACTTCGACCGGCGATCCGCGGGGCGGTCGTTCGGACGAGTTCGAACTGCGTCTCCGGCGTGAGGATCTCCTCGTCCTCGATCAGCACGGACGCGAGCATTCGGCCGGTCACCGTCGAGAGCGAGAGGACGTACTCCGCCCCGGCCCGGTAGACCTTCGGAATGTTTTCCGTTTCGTTCGCCCGGACGATGATTTCGACGCGCGGTGCCATCTGCTTTATCACCAGCGTCGCGTAGATCGATGCCGCGTCGTCGTCGAGGGTCAACACGACCGACTGGCCGTCGGCGACGCCCGCCGTCTCGAGGACCGCTTCGTCGG
>SDGW01000786.1_pt1 | contig 13188 bp, 11 predicted proteins | sample 2873831 | NCBI WGS metagenome assembly SDGW01 (sample SAMN08132700, study PRJNA421101) | hypersaline lake metagenome | isolation source: celular fraction 0.22 microns magnesium sulfate-rich crust from ephemeral... | place: Spain: Penahueca Lagoon, Toledo | collected 2011-07
CATGGACACGCCGGTCGTCGGCTTCATCGCCGGCCGCACGGCGCCGCCGGGCAAGCGCATGGGCCACGCGGGCGCCATCGTCTCCGGCAGCGGGACCGGCACCGCCGAATCGAAGATCAGCGCGCTCAACGACGCCGGCGTCGAGGTCGGCGACACGCCCGAGGAAGTCGCCGAAGCCGTCGAGGACCTGCTGTAAGGCGACGCGCGCGCAGTTTTCGCCCCCTGGCCAGTGGGGGACACCCACCCGTCATTTCCGCTGTTCTCGGTCGACGTTCCGTTGGTCTCCGTCAACGATCCGGGCGATCCTCACAGCGTCGACTGGTAGGAGTTTTCGTCGACCTCGACGGCGTCGGTTTCCGCGAACGCCTCGACGACGCGGTCGACTTTGACGTCGAGTTCGTACTGCTTGTACTTCCCGCCGGCGCGTCCGGCGTTTTTCTTGTCGACCGTCGCCAACCCGATCAGGTCGATCTCGGACATGTGGTCCCGCAGCGCGCGAGCAGAGAGCGGATCGGTCGCGTGCTGGTTGCAGATCGAGCCGTAGAACTCGTAGAGATCCTTCGTACGGATCGGGGTCTCGTCCCGGCGCTCGGCGATCGCCAGCGCGTGGAGGGCGTACTGGCCATGTGGCGACAGCCCCTGGATCATCTCGGAGACGCGCCCGCGCTCGACGACGCCCTTCGCCTCCTCGACGTGTTCCTCGGTTATCTCGTCGGCGTCCTCGCGGCGGGCGATGTCGCCGGCCTCGCGCAGGATGTCGATAGCCTGTCGGGCGCTTCCCTTGTCCTGTGCGGCGTACGCGGCCGACAGCGCCACCGGCGCCGTGTCGTACGCGTCGGCGTGGAGGCCCTTTTCGGCGCGCTGGAACAGGATCTCCCGCAGTTCCTCGGACTCGTAAGCGGGAAAGAGGATCTCCTTCTCGCACAGCGAATCTTTGACCTTCGCGGAGAGGTCGTCCCGAAACGAAAAGTCGTTGCTGATCCCGACGACGCCGAGGGTCGCGTTCTCGATCTCGGGACGGGAGAGCTTGTAGAGGATGGTGTCGTCGTCGCCGACGTTGTCGACCTCGTCGAGCACCGTCAGGACGACGCCGCCGATCTCGTCCAGTTCTTCGAACAGCCAGTTGTAGATGTCGCTGGGGGCGTGTCCGCGCGTGGCAACCTGATTGTGATCGTCGCGCAACTCGTTCAGGAGTTCGACGGCGACTTGATACGACGACGTCAGCGCCTCGCAGTTGAGATAGACGATCGAGAGGTCGATCTCGTCGCCGTCGCGATCCTCGTTGTGGCTCCGGACGTCCCGTCGAAGCCAGTCGAGCATGTACCTCGTGGTGGCGGTCTTTCCTGTCCCCGTCTTGCCGTAAATGAAGATGTTGTTGGGCCGCCAGCCGTTGAGGACGGGTTCGAGCGCCGAGGCGTACTCGTTGATCTGCTCGTCCCGTTCGATGAGTTCCTCGGGCTGGAACCCTTCGACGTCGAAGACGTCGCGGTCGGTGAATATATTCTGAGTCGTGTTGAAAGGCGACTTCCGCGACACGTGCGATCGGAGGGGCGAATCTATTATAAAGCCTCCGTTCCGCTGTTTCCGGTGTTCCGTCAGGTATATATTGTTGGATGCCCGTCGTTTCCGCTGTTCCCCGGGTCGCGACGAGCGGGTTCCGCGGGGACCTCTCGGCGACATCCGAATCCAGAATGCTCCGTGCCCTCGGCGACAGCCGAACCCAAACGCTCCGTGACCTCGGCGACAGCCGAACGCTCCGCACTCTCGGCGATCTCTCAACTGCTGTAGAACAGCGGAAACGACGGGTGCGTCTCCCAGCGCTCGGGCCCTGCGGCCGCTGCAGAACAGCGGAAACGACGGGTGGGCGTCCCGGACTCACGGGCGTTGCAGCGCGCCTCGAAAAGCGTTGCAGCGCGCCTCGAAGCTAGTTCTCCGGCGGCGCGTTGCCGTCGCCGGACGTCGAATCGCGAGATTCCGAGAGCGGCCGAGCCGGTACGCCCGCAACCGTCTCGCCGGGCGGGACGTCCTCGACGACCAGCGAGTTGGCCGCGACCTGCGCTCCGGCGCCGATCTCGACGCCGGGAAGCACGATCGCGCCGGCGCCGATCATCGCGCGCTCGCCGACGACGACGTCGCCCAGCCGGTACTCGTCCTGCAGGAACTCGTGGCACAGGAGCGTGGCGTCGTAGCCGATGATCGCGTGATCCTCGACGGTGATCCGATCGGGCCAGAACACGTCCGGCGTCGATTCGAGCCCCCACGAGACGCCCTCGCCGACCGTGACGCCGATGCGACGCAGCAACCAGCTCTTGAGCCGCAGGCTCGGGGAGATCCGGCAGATCACGATCACGACGTAGTTGAGCATCACCCGCAGCGGGTGGCGAGCCTCGGGCCAGTGGCGCAGCGAGTTCAGCGGGCCGGCCGTCCCGTGGCGGGCGAGTCGTTCGTGGCGCGGTTCGTCGCTCACTATCGATCAGTTCGGGCACTCGATATTTAAACTGGTCGGCGTCCGGCGACGAGGTGAGTTCGCCGTTCCCGGGCCGCTACGAGCAGTCCTGTTCGGCGAACGGCAGTCGCCAGTCTCGCCGCTCCGGGAGGGTGCGGTCGCCGACGGTCCACGACGACGGCTCGCGGAGCGACAGCGGCCGCGCGACGACCGCGGTCAGCGAGCCGAACAGCGACAGCGGTGGGTGGTCGTCCCGGAAGAACCCGTGGGCGTCGAGCACCGGCGACGGAAGCGTATCCTCGGCGGTGGCCACGACGTCGGCGTCGGCGTGATCGCTCACCGCAGCCGCGACGAGCGCGTCGAACGCGTCCGACCGTTCGTTCTGCCCGACCAGCGGGAACGCGTCGAGCAGTTTGAGACACGTCATATCTCCGCTCCGCTCTACGACCGTGACGATCGCCGCGTCGAGGTCGCCGTCGCGCCCGGCGGTGTACGTGCGAACCGACCAGTTCGGGTTCGCGTAGCGCCAGTCGAGAAACGCCTCGGTACGAGGCGTGTGGATGCGATCCGGGACCGCCGATTCGTACAGCGACGCCAACCGATCCGCCGGGACGCCGTCGCGACGCCGAACGTCGATTGCCGACGCGGCGTCGCCGTCGCCGGTCGCCGCGACGACCTCCCGGAGGCGGTTGCACGCGCTCGCGCCGGCGTCGGCGGCCGAACCCACGACGGAATCGGCGGCGGACCCCGCGACGCCGTCGACGCGGTCGCCGAACGCCTCGAAGAACGCCGAGGGGTTGTGGATGCGGTACGCCGTGGCGACGGTTCCGACCTCGACCCAGCCGAGCTTGAGGTAGGCGCTCTTCGCTTCCTCGTTGGGGAAGTTGAACACGAACGACGGCTCTCGATCCTCGAAGTAGTCGAGCGCCTGCTCGGTCATCCGGGTGAGGAGCCCGTTCCGACGGTGGTCCGGGTGGACCATCGCGTCGGCCGGCTGGATCGCCAGCTCAGCCCCGTCACCGGCTCGCATCGAAAACGAAATGAACGGCTCGGCGCCCACGAGTTCGCCGTTTCGCTCGGCGACGAACATCCGCGGTCGGTCGGCGTACGGGCCGCCGTACCGCCACGAGAACCACTCCTCGCTTCGGGAGGCGTCGAACACGTCGTCGTACAGTTCGAGGAACTGTGCCCGGTCGCCCGGCCGATACGGGCGAACCACGTACCCGTCGCTCGTCGTCGCGTCGCCCTGGACCGACCCCGGTTCCGTGCGCCCGGCGCGCCCCTGCGTCGCCTGCTCGGACGAGGCGGTCGGCTTCGACCCGCTGTCCGACGTTGTCGGTTTGCTCATCTACACCATCATTCCGCGGAGATGATGTTTAGTTATGCCACAAGTAACTAGAAAGTAAAACTAAATTAACGTAACTAAATGGCGAGTATACGGCACCTACTCGCGGAGTTGCTCGATGTGGTCGATCCGCTGTTGAACCAGATCGGGTTTGCCGATGTCGTGGCGGACGCGTAGCCCGTCGGTGCCGGCGCGTTCGAGCGCGTCCTCGGCGATCTCCTCGGCTTCGGTGATCGAATCGGCGACGCCCACGACGGCGTAGGATCGGGAGGTCGTGGTGTAGATACCGTCTTCGCGCGCGTCCACGCTGGCGTAGTAGAGGATCGCGTCGCCGGCGTTCTCGTCGCTGATCGTGACCTTCGCTCCGGCGTCGGGATCGGTGGGATAGCCATCGGGAACGGCGTACTTGCAGACGGTCGCGTGCTCGGCGAAGTCGAGTTCGGGCAGCGCCTCGCCCTCGCGGGCCGCGACCAGCACGTCGAGGAAGTCCGTCTCCAGCACCGGCAGCGTGTTCATCGCCTCGGGGTCGCCGAAGCGCGCGTTGAATTCGACGACCTTGATGCCGTCCGCGGTGAGCATGAACTGGCCGTAGAGAACCCCCTTGTAGCCATCGAGCGCGTCGACGACCTCGCGCATGATCGCCAGCGCCTCGGCGGAGTCGCCCTCGTGCATGAACGGCAACTGGAACGAGGCGTCGCTGTAACTGCCCATCCCGCCGGTGTTGGGCCCTTCGTCACCCTCGTAGGCGCGCTTGTGGTCCTGCACGGCCGGCGTGATTCGCAGGGAACCGTTGGCGACGAAGCCCTGAACCGTGAACTCCTCGCCGACCAGTCGCTCCTCGAGGACGATCCGATCGTACTCGGACTCGCGGATGTACTCTTTCCCTTCCTCGGCGGTGACCTGATCGCCGATGACTTTCACGCCCTTCCCGCCGGTGAGGCCGGCGGGTTTGATGACGAGGTCGCCGTCGTACTCGTCGATGTACTCGCAGGCGGCCTCCCCGTCCTCGAAAACCTCGAAGTCCGGACAGCCCGAGACGTCGTTCTCGGCCATGAACTCTCGCTGGAACGACTTGTCCGTCTCGATCCGGGCTTCGGCTTCCTGCGGGCCGAACGCGTAGACGCCGGCGTCGTCGAGCGCGTCGGCCACACCCGCGGCCAGCGGCGCCTCGGGACCGACCACGGCGAGCGTCGCGTCGACCGATTCGGCGTACTCGACGACCGCTTCGGGATCGGTCGTGTCGAGCGTCTCGACGCCCGCGGCGATCTCGGCGATGCCGGGGTTCCGGTTGCCGGCGCAAGCGTACAGGGCTGCGTCGGACTCGGACAGTGCGCGCGCGATCGCGTGCTCCCGGCCGCCGCCGCCGACCAGCAGTACGGTCTCTGTCATACCCGGAACGGGTACGCACGGTAGTGTAAAGGTTGCTGTTTCACCGGTTCGGAGTGTACAAGATCGTGCTGGTGATCGGACGACCCGGATCCGGCTTCCGGGCCGAATTAGTTTACAACAGGTGTTGGTAACTAGCCGAAAGTATGAACTACCACCCCGCAACTATACCGAACGATGGATGTACCCGCTCACCTCGACGGCGCCCTCTTCGAGGCGGTGCAGCGCGGCGGCACGTTCGATGACTCGAAGACCTTCGTCGACAGCGTTCCTCTGACGGACCCGGAGGAGATCCGCCGTCGGTTCGAGGTGCGACGCGACGACTCCGGGTTCGATCTAGAGTCCTTCGTCGAGGACCACTTCAGGCAGCCCCAGACCGCAGCGTCGGGGGTTCCGACGGATGCCGACACCGTCGAGGAACACGTCCGTCGACTCTGGCCGCTGCTCGTCGTAGAGCCGGCCTCGATCGCCGCCAAGCGCGGATCCCTGATCCGGGTCCCGGAACCGTACGTCACGCCCGGCGGGCGATTTCGCGAACTGTACTACTGGGACAGCTACTTCACCGCGGAGGGGCTCGCGGCCTGCGGGAACCTCGAAAGAGTCGAAGACCTCGTCGAGAACTTCGCGTGGCTGATCGAGGAGTACGGACACGTCCCCAACGCGAACCGCGAGTACTACCGAACGCGCTCCCAGCCGCCGATGTTCGCCTCGCTACTGGGAGTGCTCGAACGCGAGTGCGGGTTCGACGCCGTCGAACCGCACCTCCGGGTGCTCGAACGCGAGCACGAGTTCTGGATGGACGGCCGTGAATCTCTGAGCGCTCCCTCGTCGTCGACTCGGCGAGTCGTTACCCTGGCCGACGGGACGCTCAACCGCTACTGGGACGACGCCGCGACGCCGCGCCCCGAGTCCTACCGGGAAGACGTGGCGCTCGCCGAGCGGGCGACCGACCGCGACGACGCGGACCTCTTTAGAGACGTACGAGCCGCCTGCGAATCTGGCTGGGACTTCAGCGGGCGGTGGTGTCGCGGCGACGACTTGACGACGATTCGCACTACGGATCTGGTTCCCGTCGATCTCAACGCGACGTTGTACGGCGTCGAGTCGTCGCTCGCGCGGTGGTTCGACGCCGCGGGCGACGACGACAGGGCCGACCGCTACGCGGCGGCGGCCACTTCCAGGGCCGACGCCGTCAACGAGTACTGCTGGGACGCGGACGCGGGTTTCTACTTCGACTACGACGTGTCCGCGGACAGGCGATCCGAAACGTGGACGCTCGCGGCCATCTCGCCACTTTTCTTCGGCCTCGCAGACGACGAGCAGGCCGACGCGGTCGCGGACGCGCTCGAGTCGAAGTTCCTCCGCGAGGGCGGGTTGGTCACGACGCTCTCCGAGACTGGCCAACAGTGGGACGCGCCGAACGGTTGGGCGCCCCTCCACTGGCTCGCCGCGATCGGACTGGAGCGGTACGGGCACGACGACCTCGCACGAGAGATCGCGACGCGCTGGGTTCGGCTGGTCGAGGACGTGTTCGATCGGACCGGAAAGTTAGTCGAGAAGTACAACGTCTGCGACACGACGCTTCGCGCCGGCGGCGGGGAGTACCCCCTGCAGGACGGGTTCGGCTGGACCAACGGCGTCACCGTGGCGCTGAAAGAGCGGTTCGACCTCGAACATCCGCCGACAGCCTGAGCGGGCAAAGGCCGATGCCGCGGGGCGGATCACGCCTCCGCGAGGAGTTTCCGGAGCGTGACGGCGAGTTCTTTGAACGCGTCGATCTGGAGGCCGTCAGTGGTAGTGAGCACTCCCCGGTCACCCTCGATCACGCGGCTGAGGAAACCGTACTCGAAGATCCGCATCGTGAACTGGTACTCGCCGACGTCGGGCTCGACGTTCGGTTCGGGGGTCAGCTTCCGGTAGGTCTCGGCGTCGCCGAACCCGATCCGCTCGTTCTCGACGAACAACTCCTTGACGCGCCGGACGGCCTCCTCTTCCCCGTCGTAGAGGTCGTCCCGAACGTACAGCACGTCGAAGCTGTCGGGCGTGAAGTAGATCACCGTCCGCAGGGAGTCGCCGACTGCGGTCCGGCAGGCGCTTGCGATGGTCTCGTCGAATTCGGTGGTCGTTGTGGTCGATACCATGGTGAGTATACGCTCGCAGAGGACATCAACTGTTGCCTACGAGCCGCTCGATCCGTGACAGATCCGCAGCGATCGAGCCGTGCGGCGCGATCGCGGTACTCGTTTCGCGCGCGCCGACCGACACCTACTTTGAGGCCCGACCGGCACCTAGTCGCTAATGCAGGAGTACCTGGATCTCGTCGACTCCGTCCTCACGGAGGGCGCGTACAAGCCCAACCGGACGGGGGTCGACACCGTCTCGGCGTTCAGCCGCCACTACGAGGTCGACCTTCGGGAGGGCTTTCCCCTCCTGACGACCAAGCAGATGGACGGCTACCGGTGGAACTCGCTGATTCACGAGTTCCTCTGGTATCTCTCCGGCGAGGAACACATCCGATCGCTCCGCGAGGAGACCGGCATCTGGGACGCGTGGGCCGACGACGAGGGGCGCCTCGACACCGCCTACGGACGATTCTGGCGCCGCTTCCCCTACCCCGAGGAGGGTCTGGACGGCGAGACGTGGCCCGACGAGGACCACCGCTGGGTCAACGAGAACGAGCGGACGTTCGACCAGATCCAGTACGCGCTCGACCAGTTGCGGGAGAACCCCCGCTCGCGCCGGATCGTCGTCAACGCGTGGCACCCCGCGAACGCGGCCGTCTCGACGCTGCCGCCGTGTCACTATTCGTTCGTGTTCAACGTGCAGGGAGACCGATTGAACGTCCACCTCACGCAGCGGTCGGGCGACGTCGCGCTCGGGGTTCCGTTCAACATCGCGGCGTACTCGCTGCTGGCGACCGCGATCGCCCAGCGGACCGGCTTCGAGGTCGGCAAGTTCGCCCACACCGTCGTCGACTCCCACATCTACTGCGGGAAGGGCGACCGGGGCGCGTGGTACGAGGAGAACCTCTCGGCGCTCAAGGAGCGCCTCGCCGCCGTCGAGTCCGACGAGGAGTACCGCGACGTGAAGTCCTGGCTCGAAGCGACGGCGCCCGAGGGCGAGGGGTACGACCACGTTCCGGGCCTGCTCGAACAGCTCGCCCGCGAGCCGCTCGATCGCCCCGAGATCCACGTCGCCGACAAGCCGCTGGACGAGTTGGCGTACGAGGACGTCGAACTGCGGGACTACGAGTCACATCCCGGCATCTCGTTCAAGGTGGCCGAGTAGATGGAGCTGGTCGTCATCGCGGCGGTCGCGGAGAACGGCGTCATCGGCGTCGAGGGGGAGATGGCCTGGCACATCCCCGAGGATCTGGCGCACTTCAAGCGCGCGACGACGGGCCACCCGGTGATCATGGGCCGCGTGACCTACGAGAGCATCGCCGACGATCTCGGCGGGCCGCTGCCCGATCGGACGAACGTCGTGCTCAGTCGGAGCGGCGTCGACGCGTCCGAGGACGTGATCGTCATCGACGACACCGACGCCGCGCTCGCCGCGGCGGAGGAACAGATTGGTGCCGACACCGCCGAAGAGCGCGCCTTCGTGATCGGCGGCGCGACGGTGTACGAGCAGTTCCTGCCCGACGCCGACCGACTGATGCTGACCGAGGTCCACGAACGGTACGACGGTGACACGTACTTCCCGGACTGGGACCGGGAGCTGTGGGTCGAACTCGAACGCGACGAGCGCGACGGGTTCGCGTTCGTCGAGTACGCGCGCGACGCCGACGCCGAGGCGACGTTCGTAGACTGAGCGGTGGGTCGCTTCGCATCGGCGTCGTGACGCCGATGCGGAGGCGCCGCTGTGCGGGACCCGGCGCCGCGGCGAAAGCGTTGTCGCGCGGCCACCGTTCTTCCGATGAGGACGGCCTTTTACCGTCAAACGCCGTACGTGGAGCCATGAGCGACGCCCCCACCGATCGCAATCGGCTCGACGAGGAGGAGAGTCCCTACCTCCGACAGCACGCCGACAACCCGGTCAACTGGCAGCCGTGGGACGAGCAGGCGCTCGAAGCCGCCCGCGAGCGCGACGTCCCGATCTTCCTGTCGGTCGGCTACTCGGCGTGTCACTGGTGTCACGTCATGGAGGAGGAGAGCTTCGAGGACGAGGCGGTCGCCGAGCAGCTCAACGAGAACTTCGTCCCGATCAAGGTCGACCGCGAGGAGCGTCCCGATCTGGACTCGGTGTACCAGACGGTTTGCCAGCTGGTCAGCGGCCGCGGCGGCTGGCCGCTCTCGGCGTGGCTGACGCCCGAGGGGAAGCCGTTCTACGTCGGGACCTACTTCCCCAAGGAGCCCAAGCGCGGCGCGCCCGGCTTCACCGACCTGCTCGACAACATCGCGAACTCCTGGGGCGAGGACCGCGAGGAGATGGAGAACCGCGCCGAGCAGTGGACCCAGGCCGCGAAGGGCCAACTCGAGGAGACGCCAGACCAGCCCGGCGAACGCCCCGACGAGAGCGCCCTGACCGACGCGGCCAGCACCGCGGTCAGGGCGGCCGACCGCGACCACGGCGGGTTCGGCTCGGACGGCCCGAAGTTTCCCCATCCGTCCCGAATCCACCTTCTCCTGCGAGCGTACGACCGGACCGGCGAGGACGCGTACCGCGAGGTCGCCCGCGAGACGCTCGACGCGATGGCCGATCGGGGGATGTACGACCACGTCGGCGGCGGGTTCCACCGGTACGCGACCGACCGCGAGTGGATCGTGCCGCACTTCGAGAAGATGCTGTACGACAACGCCGAACTCCCGCGGGCGTACCTCGCGGGGTATCAGGTCACGGGCGAGGAGCGCTACGCCCGCGTCGCCGAGGACACGTTCGAGTTCGTCGAGCGCGAACTGACCCACCCCGACGGCGTCGGCGGGCGTGATCGGGGCGGGTTCTACAGCACGCTCGACGCCCAGAGCGAGGGCGAGGAAGGGAAGTTCTACGTCTGGACGCCCGCAGAGGTGCGCGACGCCGTCGACGACGAACTCGCCGACCTCGCGATCGATCGCTTCGGCGTCACCGACTCGGGCAACTTCGAGGGCGGCCGGACGGTGCTGACCCTCTCGGAGAGCGTCGAGACGCTGGCCGACGAGCACGACCTCGACGAGGGCGAGGTCCGCGACCGTCTGGAACGCGCCCGCGAACAGCTCTACGACGCCCGGGAAGAGCGCGTCCGGCCGCGCCGCGACGAGAAAGTGCTCGCCGGCTGGAACGGGCTCATGATCTCGGCGCTCGCGGAGGGCGGGTTCGTGCTCGACGATCGCTGGTCGTCGCTCGCCGAGGACGCGCTGGCGTTCGTCCGCGAGATGTTGTGGGACGCCGACGAACAGGCACTATCGCGCCGGTTCAAGGACGGCGACGTCAAGATCGACGGCTACCTGGAGGACTACGCCTTCCTCGCGCGGGGCGCGTTCGACCTGTTCCAGACCACCGGCGACGTCGATCACCTCGCGTTCGCCCTGGAGCTTGCGCGCGCGATCGAGCGGGAGTTCTGGGACGCCGACGAGGGGACGATCTACTACACGCCCGCGAGCGGCGAGTCGCTCGTGACCCGCCCGCAGGAGCTGCGCGACCAGTCGACGCCGTCGAGTCTCGGCGTCGCCGTCGACGTGTTGCTCTCGCTCGATCAGTTCGTCGGCCACGACCGGTTCGGCGAGATCGCCGAGACGGTCGTCGAAACCCACGGCCAGCGCGCGACCTCCAGTCCGATGGAGTACACGTCGCTCCTGCTCTGTGCCGACCGGCTCGACGCCGGGTCGCTCGAACTGACCGCCGCCGGCGAACGATTCCCCGAAGAGTGGCGCGAGCGACTCGCCGAGACGTACCTCCCCGATCGACTGATTGCGCCCCGGCCCGCGACCGACGACGAACTGGAGGAGTGGCTCGAACGGCTCGATCTCGACGAAGCGCCGCCGATCTGGGCCGAGCGCGAGCACGTCGACGATCGGCCGACGCTGTACGCCTGTCGCTCCTTCACCTGCTCGCCGCCGGTCCACGACATCGCGGACGCGCTGGAGTGGGCCGAGGATCTCGCACCGGACGCCTGAGCGCCGGGAGTCCGATCAGCGGCGACGGCCCATCACTCGACGGAGTCGACGCCGTCGGTTAGTCCGTCCGTCTCCGGCATCCCGCCGGTTCCGTCCGTGCTCTCGCTCGACCGTGGGGCGGCGTCCGGCGACACCGACTCGTCGTCCGCGGCGTCGTCGTCCGGAACTGGCTCGATCACTTTCTCGTACCCTTCGACGTACGTCTTGACGGTGGCGGTGAGGACGCCCAGCACGACCGGGCCGACGAACAGCCCGACGAACCCGAGCACGTAGACGCCGCCGAACACGCCCAGCAGGATCAGCCCGGGATTGAGATTCGCGCGGCGATCGATCACGATCGGCCGGACGAAGTTGTCGACCGAGCTGACCACCAGCAGGCCGTAGGCCGCCAGCAGCAGGCCGTTCGCGGTGTCGCCGATCGCGACGAGATAGGCGGACGCCGCGCCCCAGACGGCGAAGGCGCCGATCAGCGGCAGGAGGCCGAGGATGATCATCACGAACGTCCAGAAGACCACTTTCGGGATGCCCGCCAGCCACAGCCCGAGACCGCCGATGAGCCCCTGAATCACCGCGACGACGAGGTGCCCGATCACGACGCCCCAGGTCGTCTGCTCGATCTGCCCGTACAGCTCGTCGGAGATTTCCCGCGAGAGCGGCGAGTGTTCCTTGGTCCACTCGACGAGCGCGGGACCGTCGCGGAGCGTGTAGTAGACGAGGAAAAAGAGCAGTCCGAAGCCCATCCCGGTGTGCATCGCGGTGGCGAACACGTCTCCCACACTTCCGCTCAGCAGGTCAAGCGCATCCTGCCCCGCCGTCTGGAGCAGCGGTTCGACCTTCACCTCGATGCCGAACTCCTCCGCGAGCGTGGCCTCGACGGCGGCGATCTGGAGGTCGATGTTGCCCCTCGCCAGTGCCCGCATGTCGCGGTACAGCCGCAGCGCGACGAACAGCAGCGGGACGACCACGGCGACGACCGACGACAGGATCAACAGCACCGCTGAGAGCCGGCCGCCGACGCGGTCCGACAGCCGCCCGTGCAGCGGCATCAACAGATACGCGAGCACGACCGCACCGAGCACGTACTCGATAAAGGGGAGGACGACCGCCAGCGAGACGACCGCCGCCACCGCGATACAGCCGAGCAGGAACGCCTGCTGACGTTTCATGGCGCCCGCTTGTCCCGGCGGTAGCATAAAGGCCCGCCTCGCGCGGGCGCGACCCGCCGACCGCCCAACTACACCAAAGTTTAATATTTATCGCGGTACGACTGTTCTCACATGGCAGACAAAGCCGAACTCCGAGAGCAGATGATCGACGCCTTCGAGGGCGCTGACTACCCGATCTCCAGTCCGATGGACCTGGTCCCCGCGCTGCCGAACGGTCCGGGCACCAAGTTCGAGTCGGACGACTTCTCGATGACCGCCATGGAGCTGAACACCAAGCTCTCCGGCGGGGACTTCCCCTACGACTCGGCCGACGGGTTCGTCGACGACGTCCTCGAAGAACTCGAGGAGAACGGTCACATCTGAGCCGAACGGGCCGTTCGTCCCACGAGTAACGCGCCGCGGTCGCAGAACCGTCGAACTCCCGCTAGATTATTTATAGGTCCGATCCGGAGAGACGTGCATGCCGGAGATAGAAATCACGGACGACCAACGCGAGTATCTCGAGGATCTGCGCGGGGAGCTAGAGGAAGACGTCGTCTACGGACACGTGCGCCTAACAGATGCGCTCCAGTTCCTGATCGACAGCAGAGAGGGAGCGGCGGCCGATCTCGACGCCGCCGATTCGGGCGAAGAGAACGCGGAGAACGCCGACCCGGAACCCGGTGACGAAGCCGACGCGCCAGTCGACGACGAGGAGTCCGATGCAGAAGCCGACGCCGAAGATACCGACGAGGACGCCGAAGACGCCGA
>SDGW01000782.1_pt1 | contig 13186 bp, 14 predicted proteins | sample 2873831 | NCBI WGS metagenome assembly SDGW01 (sample SAMN08132700, study PRJNA421101) | hypersaline lake metagenome | isolation source: celular fraction 0.22 microns magnesium sulfate-rich crust from ephemeral... | place: Spain: Penahueca Lagoon, Toledo | collected 2011-07
AGGCAGTGACGCCACAGAGTTAGCAACCCTGCGCCTTGGGCCAGGCTTGGCTACCGCAACCCGCTGGTTTCGTATTGTCGCCCTCATGGACTCGGGGCCGAAGCCCCTACAGTACTACAGTCGAAGGAACTCGTGTCCACCACTTAAACATCACGAACCGCGCCCAGGGTGTCGACGCCTGACACGGTGGGAGAGAACCCGCCGCTGACTGCCGTTGAACGCAATATTCATGATTGTGTATGAAATTGTGGCCGTATGGTCTTCGGTGAGATCCTCGCGGGAATCGACGGACGACGCCGAAGACTGGTGTTCTACAACGTCGAGACGAGTGCCGAACACTGTGATCGAATCATCGATTACGTCGGCGTTCACGATGTCATCATCGAGTACACGACTGACGAGCGGTTCCCCGAGTCGACGGTCACCATCGAGAACGACGGCGAAACGCTCTCGGTCGACGATATCGAGACCGTCGCGGAGTACATCGATGCCTGGGAGTCGAGTTTGGCGGGGATCGGCGACCAGCCGGCACTGTTCGGAGCGCTCGACGAGACGCTGTTTCGGTCCTCGAACAAACGCCAACTCCTCCTCGCCTCGCGGCTGATCGAAACCCGGGCGGCGCAGGTCGGTCACGGTCGGCTGTCGGCGGGGTTCCAACAGCTCTCGTTGGCAGAACCTCAACTGTCGTTTTATACCGCGCTTCCACCCGACATCACGGTCGCGCTGTACGGTGAGCCCGACTGGACGCCACCAGCCGATTCCGGAATCGATACCTACGCGCCGACGGCCGGGACCCACGCCGACTACTGGTGGGTGGTCTTCGATGGGACAGCCAAACAGAGCCAGCACGCCGCCCTGCTGGCCGAAGAAAAGACATCCGGGGAGTACACCGGGTTTTGGACCTACCGCACGTCGATCGTCGACTCGCTCCGCGAGGTCGTCGACGGACTCGACGTCCAGCGAGTGACTGGCGAAAACTAACCCGCACCCGGATCGGGCTCCCGATCTACGTCCGTATTTTCGGCTGCATACGAAGGTAGATCCCGCGCTCACAGCAGTCGAGCAGAAAGGCGGCCACGTCGCCGTAGGAGACACTCCCGACGCCGAGTTTGACATTGCCCGTTTTATACTGTCGAGTCGTTCGTCCCTCACTCGTTCGGAGCACGCGGATCACCGTCCAGTCGAGATCACGCGTCGAGACGTCCTCGACGTGGGCGGCGGCATCCGCAATCATCGTCGGTCTGAGGAGCCGAATTACCGAGGCGGTGATCGTCTCACCGATGCCACGTCGGTCGCCATCGGTCCGTACTGTCGCCGGGACGACCGTCAGATAGCGGTCGACGCCAGCCGACTCCATCGCGTCGAGAACGTGGCCCCCACCGACAGCGACGTAGTCGGGGGGCGTGAGCTTCGAGTGCCGCAACACGTTACACACTGCCGTCGCGCCTTCGAGCGCCGCCTCGAGGCCACTCCCCTCGTAGACATCGGCCTCCACCACCCGGACAGCGTCGGGGAACCGCGAGGCAGGGGCCGTCGACTGGACGGCTGCGGTCACCGTGTGACCCCGGTCGACCGCTGTCTCGACGACCTGTTGGCCCGTCGGTCCGCTCGCGCCGAAGACAGTCAGTTTCACAGCCGTCCCTCTCACTGTTCGTGTATAAGTAGTCGGTGTATACCCCCGGCTCCGGCCGACGATCGGCTGTCAGGCCCCGATATACTCCTCGTTGAGTTCCCACTCGCCGTCGTCGCCCTGGACCAGATACTCCCCGTAGTACGGGACGCGGCTGTCGACGACTTCCCGGAACGCCTCACGGATCTCTTCGCGGCTCATCTCGCCCATCGATCGGAGATCGTCGTTCCGGTTCAGACACCCCTTGAGATAGCCTTCGTGTGTCACGCGCACGCGATGGCAGTTCGCACAGAAGGTCGGGTTCTCGACGGGGTCGACGATCTCGACCATCCCGCAGTCACCGTGGCTCCCGCTGTCGGGGTCGGTGCTACTGACCCAGTAGCGTTTCCGGTCGTGCATCTCACGGCGTTCGACCCGGTCCGAGATCTCTTCGAGCCAGTCGTGGACACGCTGGATATCGATGTTCCACTCGGGTCGACCCGTCAACTCGGGCATATACTCGATGAGCTGGAGCTGCAGGCCATCGTTTTCAGCGACGTGGTCGACCATCCCTTCGACGTAGCCGGCGGTCTGCTCGAAGACGACCATATTTAGTTTTACGGGGGCTAACCCGGCCGCAAGGGCGGCTTCGACCCCGTCGAGTACTTCTTCATACGCGCCTGACTTCGTGACCGCGGCGAACTGCTCGGGATCGAGCGCGTCCTGTGAGACGTTGACGCGTTCGAGTCCCGCCGCTTTGAGGTCCTCGGCCCGGCCACGGAGGAAGGTACCGTTGGTCGTCAACGAGACTTCCATCGAGTCGGGTGTGCGGCGGATGATCTCTTCGAGATCGGCGCGCAACATCGGCTCGCCGCCGGTGAATTTGACCGCGTCGACGCCGAACTCCTCGACGACCTCCAAGAAGCGAACGACCTCGTCGGCCGTGATCTCGTCGTCGGCTGGCTCCATCGGCCCCCGAGTGTCGCCGAGCCCCTCGTTGTGACAGTAGATACAGTCGAAATTACAGCGGTCTGTCAACGAGATTCGGACACCGGTCACCTCCCGTCCGAACTCGTCTTCGAGGGGTTCGCTCATGGAGATGTATCGTCGACACACGGACTTAAATCAGCAGGCTTCTCGGCGCTTTTTGAAACGGATATCGGTTTCTCAACCGCATTGATGTTAGAATAACTAGTCTCAATCGTGGATGTCCGCACAACTAGCTACGCTTCCCGACGGAACGTAACGAACAGCCACGAAATGTAGCCAAAGGCCGCCAGTACGCCTCCAATCGAGCCCCAGACCATGATGGCAAACAGCGTCGACCCGACTGCCATTAGTCCGACACCTCTCCGGCAGCCGCTTTCGGCTCCTCGGCGGGCGATTCATCGAACGATCTGATCTCCGTCGTCAGCGAGTCGAACTCGAAGCCCGCGTTCCCGACCGCGACAGCGAGGCCGGTCACCAGCGTCGCAACGCCAGTGGCCCCGAGGAACGCGGGGAGAAACGCGGGCTCCGGCAACAGGCTTCCGAGACCGGGCACGACCAATAGCAGACCCCGGAGCATCGGGAAGTAGGCGACGCCTACCACCAGCCCGGCGAGGCTTCCAGCCAGCGCGCCGCGTTCGGTCAACGCCTCCGAATAGAGCCCCCAGATCAGCGGCACGAAGACGGCTGCTGCGAGCAGGTCGGCGGTGAGGAACAGCTGGAGGACGCTGTATCCCTGTGCCCCGATGAAAATCGCGCCGAGGGCGACGACGACGGTGAGTCCCCGACCGATCGATCGAAGCGACTGTTCGCCCTCCACCGCGTCGAGTCGAGCGAGGTCGACGGTCACCAGACTCGAAATCGCGTTCAGCATCGTGTCGGCCGAACTCATCACCAGCAGGACGACCAGCAACACCACGGCGAAGGCGATCGTCTCCGGCAGCACCTCGCTGACGACGAGGAAGAAGGCGACGCTCTGGGTCTCGGGCGTGACCAGGCTGAGTCCCGAGGCGGCGACGCCGAACAAGCCAGCGAGAAGCACCATCGGGACGACCGTCAGCGCGGCGATCCCGAACGAGCGTTGGAGCGTCGACTCGCCGTCGGCGGCGTAGACGCGCTGCCAGATCCCCTGGTTCAGCATGTTCGCACCGAGGATGGCGAAGACGACGTAGAGGCCGAACTCCAGGCCGGGGCGGAACCCCGGATCGAGCAGGGTCGGATCGGTCGACATCGCGGTGGTGTAGATCGCGTCAGTGCCGCCCAGCGAGAGCACTGCCGCCCCGAAACCGACTGCCAGTAGGGGAAGGATAACGAGCGTCTGGACGGTGTCGGTGAAGATGCTAGCGACGAGCCCACCGTAGGCGGTGTAGACGAGGACGAACAGGCCGACCGCGGTTGCGGTCTGCCACGCCGGGACCCCGGCGACTAGTTCGAGCGACCCCGCGATCGCGGTCATCTCCGCGGCGAGGAAGATGAACATATAGAACACCGAGACGACCACCACGAGGAGGTACATTACCGGACCGAACCGAACGAGGACGAACTCGGTCAGCGAGTGGCCGGTCGGCATCAACTCGCGGATCCGGGAGCCAACCGGAATAAAGAGGAAAAGCGGGATCGCACTCCCGATGGCGTACCCCAACACGGCGGTCACCCCACCGAAGGCGGCTCCGGCCTCGGCGGGGCTAAACAGGATCCACGCGCCCATCGTCGACGCGATCAGCGTCGCAGTCGTCGCTGCCGTCCCGGTCGAGTTCCGGGCCGTCAAAAGGTCCTCGGCCGTCCCGACGCGGCCACGAGCATACCAGAGCCCAGCCACCGTAAAAACGGCCAGCGTCGCCACCGTTGCGATGAGAGCAGCCGTCTGAGAAACCATCTACCACACCTCCCACTCGGTGGGCCAGTGGTTTCGTCTCGGGTCCCGCTGTCGACACGCCGTGTTCGAATAGCAACGTCTCATCGACTGGATGCAGTATACGAAGCGTGATATAAGCAACGAATACAACTACCGAATACCTGTCGAGGGCGTCGAAACGAGGGCCGGATTTGTTCAGGATCGTTCCTCGGAAACCGGATCGGTTTTCAGCCCACAGGGCAACTGACGGGTATGACTGACGAGACCGACGACCCGGAGATCCCGATCGTCTGTGAGGCGTGTGGCACTGAGACGACCGTTGGGCTCTCGGCTGTCGCCGACCAGCTCGAACGACACAACGAAAACAGACACGACGGCGAGGAGTGTGCGGAGGTCGACCCGACGCTTAAATCCCAGATTCAGGACTTGGTCGCCAAAGACATCGGACTACTCGAGTAGTCGGCGACTATTTTTATACGATCTGTTCGGTTGCCTCGGGAACATCGAGCGAGCGGTTGTGGAGCGCGGACTCGGTGTCGGCGTCGAACAGGTGGATCGCCTCCGGTGGGAACGTTGCGACGACCGAATCGCCCGCCCGGAGCTGTCGGAGCCCGCTGACTGTCGCAGTGAACGTCACTGGCTCGTCGACGTCGCGGTCGAAGGTGAGGTGGAGCGTGTTTTCGTCGCCCCGCGGCTCGACCACGTCGACGGTGACATCGAACGCCGAGGGCGAGTCGGCGCTGCCGTCGTCCTCGATATCGATATCCTCGGGCCGAATACCCAGTGTGACCCGACGGGCCTCACCGACAGCCTCGCCTTGGGCCGACGTGAGTGGGTACTCGAAGCGGTCGCCGACCAGCACGTCTCCGTCGACGTCCATCTCGAAGAAGTTCATCGACGGATCGCCGATGAAGCCGGCAACGAACCGGTTGTTTGGTGTGTGGTAACACTCCAGTGGTGTCCCGACCTGCTGGAGCACCCCGTCGTCGAGGATGGCGATCCGGTCGCCCATCGTCATCGCCTCGGTCTGGTCGTGGGTGACGTAGATCGTCGTCACGCCGAGGTCCTCCTGGAGGCGTTGGAGTTCGGTCCGCATCGTCGCTCGGAGTTTTGCATCGAGGTTCGACAGGGGTTCGTCCATCAGGAACGCCTCGGGATCACGGACGATCGCCCGGCCGAGGGCGACCCGCTGCTGTTGGCCGCCGGAGAGATCGGCGGGTTTCCGGTCGACCAGCTCCTCGATCCCCATCATCGCGGCGGTGTCGGCGACGAGTTCGCTGATCTCGTCGTCGCCCATCTCGGTGGACTCTTCGAGCCCGAAGCTCATGTTCTGGGCGACGGTCATGTGGGGGTACAGCGCATAGGACTGGAACACCATCGCGATGTCCCGCTCGGCCGGCGGGCTCTCGTTGATCCGCCGCCCCGCGAGGCTGATCTCCCCCGAGGTGACCGTTTCGAGCCCGGCGACCATCCGGAGGGTCGTCGACTTACCGCAGCCCGAGGGGCCGACCAACACGAGGAACTCGCCGTCTTCGATGTCGACCGAGACATCGTCGACCGCGAAAAAAAACAAGACGCCGTCGAGTGTTAGTTCTGCCATGGGTGGGTTCCTCCTATCGAATCGGTTGTCATGCTATGCAGCGACCCCCTTGGCGAACTTGTCGCCGAAGAAGATGTACACCAGCAGCGTCGGCAACGCGGCCAGCAGTGCAGCGGCCATCCGCAGCGGGAAGTTCGTCCCCGACTGGGAGACGCCGATGCCGACCAGATCCTGTGTGACGACCGCCGCGTCGCCGAACTGGACGATGGTGAGCGCGAACAGGAGGTCGTTCCAGATCTGCGTGAACTGGTAGATGAACACGACGGCGAACATCGGGATCGACAGCGGCAGGATGATCCGCCGGTAGATCGTCGCTATCGACGCGCCGTCGAGTTGGGCGGCTTCGACCATCTCGTCGGAGAGCTTCTTGTAGTGCGCGCGGAACAGCAGCGTACAGATCGGGAGCCCGTAGGCAGTGTGGGTGATGATCAGCGCAACGAGCTTCCAGTGGTACTCCTGGACGAACGGCAGGGCCGCCAGCGGCGCGAAGACGGCCTGCAGCGGAACGACGTTGTACCAGAACTGCGTCAGCGGCACGAGAACAGCCTGGTAGGGGATGAAGATCCCCGCGACGAAGAGGATGTAGATGCCGACCTGTCCGCGCCAGCTGATCGTCGTCAGCCCGAAGGCGGCCATGCTGCCGAGCAGCCCCGAGAAGATCGTCGCCGGGACGACGAGGATGACGCTGTTGACGAGCCCCTGTCCGAGCCCGTCGACGGCACCCTGCCACGGTTCCAGCGAGAACGTCCCAGTTCCCGGCACCAGCGGCTCCAGCGGCGGGAGGTACGGGAAGCTCCCGGTGTAGCTCGCGGGGTTGATGATCGAGGTCATGATCCCGGTCTCGATGGGGATGAGGTAGAACACGCCCATCCCGACGAGGATGCCGTAGAGGACGACTCGTCGCAGCGAGTGGCCGAACAGCGACCACTCGCCGACTCGGCCGGTCTCGGTGCTCATAGCTCACCCCGCTTGTACTGCGAGTAGATGTACGGTGTGACGATAGCCAGTGCCATGACGAAGAGGATCACTGCGATAGCCGAACCGTAGGCCCAGTTCCCGTTGCTGTAGGCTTCACGCACCATTCGGGTGGCGAGGATGTCCGCCGACGGCCCCGGTTGGTAGCCGCCGTACATCGAGAACAGGAAGTCGAAGGCCTTCAGCGAGAACACTGTCAACACGACGAGTGCGCTCACGGTGGCGGTTCTGAGCTGTGGGATGATCACCCGCCAGTACATCCGCACTGTCGACGCGCCGTCGACGCGGGCGGCCTCGAAGTGGCTGGTCGGGATCGCCCGCAACCCGGCCAGATAGACGATCATCGCGTAGCCGCTGAACTGCCAGATCAGGGCAAACGCGACCGCGGCCAGTTTCAGATCCGGGTTCTGGACGATCTCGATGGGGCCGACGCCGAACGCCCCGAGGAAGAGGTTGACCAGCCCGGTTTCGACGTTGTACATATAGAGCCAGAACTTCGCCGTGACGACGAACGAGAGGCTCATCGGCAGCAGGTAGATCGTCCGGAAGGTGTTCTCGAAGCGGATCTCCTGGTCGACGAGGATCGCCAACACGAGCCCGAGGGCGAGACAGACCACCGAAAACGACACCATCAACACGACGGTGTTCCACGCCGAGTTCCAGATCGGCGAGACGGTTAGCTCCGACCACGAGGGTGTTCCGCCGAAGAAGGCAACCACGTAGTTCTCGAAGTCGAGCGCGCTGTAATCGGGACTACCGAGCCCCTGAAAATCCGTCAGCGAGAGGACGATGTTCCAGGCGATCGCGCCGTAGATGAACAGCCCGATCAGCAGAAACGGCGGGAGCCAAAACGGGGCCGACCGCACCGAGTCGCGGTCGAGGATCGAGCCAGCCGACGTTGTGCCACCATCGGTGCGAACCTCACGGTGTTCCGAGAGGCGTCGTTTGAGTACAGTAAGTGGATTGCGCATAATGCGGGAGTGGAGGAGGTCCCGATCAGTTGAACGCGCCGATCAGTGCGTCGGCCGTTGCGGCGGCGTCGTAGTTCTCGAGGAAACTACTGAACGCATCGCTAACGTTCGTCTTGACTGCCGGCGAGACACCCAGCCCGTGTTCGACCGACGGCGGCTGATTGTCCGCGGCGTTGAAGTCCTCGTACTGGTCCTGCTGGAACTGGTTGAGTGCCGAGACGTCGGCGTCGCTGCGCGGCGGGATCGATCCCTTCTCGGCGTTAAACCGCACCTGTCCCTCCGCGGTACCACAGTAGCTGAGGAACTGCCGGGTCGCCTCCGGCGAGGGGTTGTTCGCCATGAAGGGGAACGAATCCATGTTGAGGAGGTAGCTGCCGGAGGTGCCGGGGTACGTGACTTGGCCCCAGTCCTCGCCGTAATTGAATCCATCCGCGTTACTGTAGGCCCCCGCGGCCCAGTCGCCCTGATGGATGAACGCGGCGTCGCCATCCATGACCATCGTGTTGGCCTCGGTAAAGGTGATCGACGAGGAATCACTCGGGTAGTGCTCGCTGAGCTCGACCACCGATTCGAGCGCGGTCTGGACCTGCCCGGCGTCGCCGTTGCCGTTGATGAACGCCTCGTAGCCGTCGATGCCGGCCTGACCGAGCAGGATCGTCTCCCAGAGCTGGACGGTCGACCACGTCCCGCTGGTCTGGTGGGCGAACGGGACGGCGTCGGTTTCGGCGGCGATCGTCTCACAGGCACTGACGACATCGCCCGTCGACGAGAGGCTCGCGGGGTCAACGCCCGCCTCGTCAAGCACTGCCGTGTTGTAAAACAGGTTGTTGATCCGGTGGATATTCAGCGGGACGGTGACGTAGCTGCCGTCGTACTGGGCCTGTTCCTGCGGGCCGGCCAGATAGTTCTCCTTGAGGTCGTCGGTCCACACGTCGTCTTCGATATCTTCGTAGGCACCGTCGAACTTTTCGAGGTTCTTGCCGGGCCACAGCTGGAAGGTGCTCGGCGGGTCGTTGGCCTGCAGTTTGTTGAGCACGACCTGATCGAGGTTGCTGCGGGCCGCGCCGTCGACCGGCTCCTCGGCGAACTCGACGTCGGGGTGTTCCTCCTGAAAGCCTTCGATGAGCGCCGCGATGGCGGCGTTCCCGTCGCCCGATGACCACGCGTGGAGGAGTTCAAGGTCGTTGGCCCCGCCGCCTCCGCCGCCGTCGCTCTCGTCGCTGCCGCCGCTACAGCCGGCCAACCCAGTGGTTGCGGCAACGCCAGTTGTTGTGAGGACAGTACGACGTGAAATTTCCGTCTGTTTGTCAGTCATGGGGATAGTACTGCGTGAATCCGCTCCGCACCGCCCGCGTTCTGTCTGCTATCCGATACGGTAAAAGATGGCAAAGACATACATTAATAATCATCGGATAAATTAGCCGATATACCCTATATATTTAATAATTTTTTAAGTTGGTTTACGTTAGGTGTATAATAAACATACATCATGAATACAACTGTCTTGTATGAACAGGTATCGACGTACTAATCGAGTAAGGAATCGGGTGTAGTCGACTTACCGCTGGGAGAGTCGAGTCGCATCCGGCGGTGCGTCGACGGCCTCGTCGACGCCGGTGAGTTCGAACCGGGCACCGCCGTCGTCGCTTTCGGTGACGGTGATCTCCCAGCCGTGGGCCTCGACCACCGTGCTGACGATCGAGAGTCCGAGCCCGGTGCCCCCGCTGGCGGTACTGTACCCGTGTTCGAGGACCGACTCGCGTTCGTCTTCGGGAATCCCCGGCCCGTCGTCCTCGACGAACAGTCCGTCGGCGAGCGGGCCGACGCGGACGGTTACGTCACGGCTGCCGTGCTCCACACTGTCGTCGGCCTGTGGCCGACTGTCCGTAGAACCGTGTTCCACGCTGTCGTCAGCGCGAGAATCGCGCTGACTGCTTGTGGAGCCATGCTCCACACTGTCACCGGACTGCGTCCGGTTGTTCGTGGAACCATGTTCCACGCTATTCCGAAACAGGTTTTCGAAGACGTGCAACAGGAACTCCCTGTCGGCGAGGATCTCGCCCGGATGGTCGACGTCGAGCGTCGCCGTCCCGGTGTCGACCTGTCCCCACGCCTGTCTGGCGACCGATTCGACGGCGATCGGTTCGGCCGTGAGATCACTCTGGTCGACACGCGTGAGCTCGCGGAGATCGTCGACCATGGCATCCATCCGCTGGAGAGAGTCGTCGATCTCGTCGAGGTGACTGAGGTTCTCGGTTTGCTTGACGAGGCGGAGGTAGCCGCGGGCGACCTGCAGTGGGCTGCGGAGGTCGTGGGAGACGAAACTGCTGAACTGGTCGAGCTGTTCGTTCTGCTGTTCGAGCTGGGCTTTCTTGGCTTCGAGCTCTTCGGTTCGCTCGCGGAGCTCGGCCCGCTGGCGATTGGGTTCGGTTACGTCACGGGCGACGACGACCGCGCCCGTCGTCATCCCGACCGAGTTGGTGATCGTCGAACTCCGCAGATCGTAGTAGCGTCGCTCGCCGTCGACGACGAACTGGAGCGTGTTCGGGTCGGTTGTCGAGTCGGCGGGCGTCCGCCGGTACTGGGCGAGCAGTTCGGGATAGTCGGCGAACACGGTCTCGACAGCCGCGCCCGTAATCGAGGCGGTCGCGGGATCGAGCAACCGGAGTGCCGCACTGTTGGTGTACCGCAGGGTGTCGTTGCGGTCGAAGACGAAGACGGCGTCGTCCATGTTCTCGATGACGACGCGTTCGGCCAGCGGCTGGAGTTTGAACAGTGCGCCGGTGACGTACGACCAGCCGATGGGGATCACCGCGATCGTCGTCCCGTAGGTGATGAGCTGGATGTGCGGCCACGGGTTGAGCGACGGAAAAGCGGCCAGATGATCGCTCAAAAACATCGCCGTCAGTCCGAACTCGATGGCCCCGGTGACGGTCATCGCCGTGAGCTGCGGCCGATAGACATCCAACGATTCACGGAACATGACCACGATGAATACGTGGCCCCCACCGACGATGCCCAGCGTATAGCCCGCATTGAGCCAGAAGGCCGGACCGAAGTCGATGTCGACAACCGGCAACGAGGCAGTTACGGCCGGTCGCAACGCTACCCAGTAGATCGATCCGGGATTCGAGACCACGAGAACTGCACTCGCCGCCCCGACAGCCACTAGCGGCAACAGGTACCGCCGCGACAACAATCCCGGTCGGTCGGTGTACCGAGCGGCGAAAATCCAGAACAATATCCCGATACACGGTGTGATGGCGTGCCGAGCGACGAGCCACGGCGTCTTGGCCGATACGGTCGGCCCCAGTAACTGCAGCACGTAGCACGCCGACCAGATCGCCAGCACAGCCATGACGACCGTATACTCGCGTGCGCCCGGTGACTCCCGCTGGTACCACGCGACGGCAGCAATCCCGATGGCCGCGGCTGTCGACACCATCCCGAGAATCACGAACGGATGGGATACGGCGACCATAAACAGGATTCTAAACAATCAAAAATGAATCTTTCTGACTCGTTTTCAGCAACAATAACGTCAACTCAACGCCGGGCAGCGACTACAGCGCCTCCAGTTTCGACTTGATCTGGCGCCGATATTCGAGTTTCGTGTAGTAGGCGACGGTCCGAAGCAGTCCATCGCGTTCGATCCGTCGACCCGACGTTTCGACCAACACGGCCGGACAGACGCCGGTCGGATACTGCTTGCCGAGCGCCCGGCTGAACGCCATGTCCTCGTTCGGGCTGGTGGTGAACCCGCCGACATCGAAGTAGGCCTCGCGGTCGACGAAGACGTTGAACCCCGGGAACGGCGGCGGCGATAGCCGCGGAAGAACGTAATTAAACAACGCTTCGATCGGCACGGTCCGCCAACCCCCAGTAACGCGGCACCGGGAGCTTGCGCCTTGCAGTCCCTGTTCGGTGACGAACGAGAGCATCCGGTCGAGATAGGCGTCGCTGAGACGGGTGTCGGCATCGATAAACGCCAGCCAGCGACCCGCCGCAGCCTCCGCACCGAGATGGCGGTCGTCGCCCTGTCCGGTTCCGTCCCCCCCGACTACTCGGGACCCGTACTCGCGGGCGACCGCCGGCGTTTCGTCCTCGCTCGCCCCGTCGACGACGAGACACTCGTAGCCGACCGAGGTCTCCAACTGCCGGATGCTTTCGAGCGTGGCCGGGAGATACGCCGCCTCGTTCCGCGCCGGGATGACGAAACTCACTGTCGGCTCTCCGGCCCCATCCATACTGATACCTTGTTGGGAGGTCTTCACTATAATTCTGTCCGCCTACAGGTCGACCCGCAGCCCGTCCCGTGCGAACCGGATCTCCCCCTCGAACCCGGCTTCGGCAACCGCTTGACGCATCGTGTCGTGGTTCCCCTCCGTGTGCGGATAGAGATGGGTGAGATACAGCCGGTCGACCGCACAGTCGGCCACTGCCGCTCCCAGTTGCGTGGGTGTCGGATGGCCCGAGACGTCGACGTCGTCGGGGAACGAACAGTCGTGGGCGAGCACCCGACAGTCGTCGGCGAACCGTGCCAACCCGGCGAAGGCCTCCGTGTCGCCGCTGAAGGCGAACACCGGGTCCGTTTCGCCGGAGTCGGCGAACCGGTAGGCCAGCCCATCCATCGAGTGTCTGGTCTCGTGAGCTTCAACCCCGAACCCTGCGACCTCGAAGGGGTGACCGGCGGTCACCTCCCGTATCCGGAGGTCGACCCGCCCGTCGAGGTAGTCGTGGACCGACAACAGCCCATCGAGCAACGATTTGGTTCCCTGTGGGCCGACGACTTCGAGATGCTCCTCTCCGGCGAGCCAGCGAGCCTTCAACAGCGGCAGGAGATCGGCAACGTGGTCGAGGTGGAGGTGGGTTAGGAGGACACTACCGACGCCTTCGTACCCCGTTTCGGTGTTGGTAAGGCGGTGGAGAATGCCGCTGCCGCAGTCGACCAGTAGGGATTTCCTACCGTCCGAGAGGAGGAGCCCGGTCTGCATCCGGCTCCCGGTCGGCATGGCGCTGCCGGTCCCCAGAAACGTGACCTGCATACCCACCCGCAGACTGCTGTCGCCAAAAGGCGTTGGGGTCGGCTGTCAACACAACCGACTTACGCGGCGGGCAACAATGAGCTCCAAGATGCCCTCCGCCGGCCGCGAGCGTCTCACTGCGGCAGCCGCTGACGCAGACTACGG
>SDGW01000787.1_pt1 | contig 13186 bp, 15 predicted proteins | sample 2873831 | NCBI WGS metagenome assembly SDGW01 (sample SAMN08132700, study PRJNA421101) | hypersaline lake metagenome | isolation source: celular fraction 0.22 microns magnesium sulfate-rich crust from ephemeral... | place: Spain: Penahueca Lagoon, Toledo | collected 2011-07
AGATCGAGGCGCGCCGCGAGTGGGAGGACCAGTACGTCGACCCCGAGAACGAGGCCTGACTGCCCAGCAGTCGACCGGTCGCGCGTCGTCGGGCGCCGACGTGTCCGTCGAGCGCGTCCTCCCGTTCGACTGCTACCGGTCCGGTGCGGTCTCGCCAGACCCGTCGGGAGCGGTTCCGGTTCCGGTACCGGTCGCGTCCGGCGATCCCTCGATTCTTTCACCTTCGCCGAGCGCTCCCGGGTCGACCGCGTACGGTCTGATCGGCTCGTGTGAAAGCAGTTCGGGAGCGACGATGCGCGCGAAGTGGACCACGAGCACCAGCAGCATCGGTCCCAGGAAGATGCCGTACCAGCCCCAGATCAGCGGGCCGAGGATGTACGCGAACATCAGCGCGCCCGTGTGCAGGGTCCCGCCGGAGACGTAGGGCCTGACGAGCAGGTCCGGGATGGTGTCGACGATGACGAACGCCACCAGCGCGAACATGCCGACGAACCACAGCCCCTCGCCGGTCATGACGGCCCGGATCGCCATGTAGATGGCCAGCGGGACGTAGACGAGTTTCATCCCGACGACGGGGATCAGGCTGGCGACGCCGGTCAACAGCCCGACCAGCGCCGGGTAGGGGATGGCGACGGCCTCCGTGGGAGCGGCGTACTGGAGCAGGCTGAAGGTGATCGCGCCGACGATGCCCGTGATGATGGCGTTGAGGATGTTGCCGTAGAACACCTTGTCCAGGCTCCGGTCGACCTCGCGGAGGTACTGGTCGAGTACGCCGCGCTGGTCGGTAAAGTTGCGGAGCCAGCGGTTGAACCGCGGGCCGTCGCGCAGCAGGTAGAACGCCAGCGCGAGCATCACGAACAGGTGCAACAGCCCGACGCCGAGGACGGCGAGGTAGCCGGCGGCGCTCTCGAGCGTCGTCGAGACGGTACCGGCGCCGATGCCGGTCAGCACGGTCGCGGGGTCCGGGAAGCCGGTCGCCTCCCCGGCGTACGGTCCCACGAGGTCCAGCAGCGGCTGGAGCTGGTCCGACGCGCCGTCGAGGTTCTCGGCGAACGCCGAGAGCTGGCTCACGGCGACGACCAGCGTGTACGTCAGCAGCGCCAGCGCCGGCAGCGCGAGCAGGAGCAGCGAGGCCCCTGCGGCGACGCTGGGCGGGCCGATCCGGCGACGCACCCGCCGGTAGAGCCGCCGGGTGGCGTAGTAGATGAACAGGCCGAACACGAACGTCCCGACGAAGGCGTAGCCCACCACGAGCAGCGCCGCTACCAGCACGGCGCCGAACGCGATCCAGGCGGCGCGCGCCCAGTCGACGTCGAACTCGAACTCGACCATGGATCGGTTTCACGTCACTCGACTAAAAGGTACGGGGCGTCAGACGGCCGCAGCGCCGCGTCGCTCCCGGGGGCCGACGGACCGACAGCAGCACCGTTTACGTGGGGCGGTCGCGTAGCGCCGACAGTGTCGGAACTAGCACAGCTCTCGGCGCTGGCGGCCGATACGGAGGTCGTGCGGATCGTCCTCGCGGGCGCGCTGGGGATGTTCCTCGGCTTCGAGCGCGAGTGGTCACATAAGGCCGCCGGCGTCAGGACGTTCGCACTGATCAGCCTGCTGGCGGCCGTGTTCACCGTCACGGAGTCGGAACTGCTGCTGGTCGTCGGCGGCCTGCTGGTCATCGTCCAGGGAGTCCTGCTGGCGGTCCAGGGGCTGCTGGCCGACGAGGACGAGCACGAGGGGCTGGCGCTGACCACGTCCGTCTCGATGCTGGTGGCCTACGGCGTCGGTGCGCTGGTCGCCGCCGGGTTCGTCCTCGAGGGCGTGACGGTGGCCGTGTTGTCGTCGATGCTGCTCGTGCTCAAGCGGGAGCTCCACCGGTTCGCGTGGGGCCTGACCCGCTCTGAGCTGCGGTCGGCCTCGGAGTTCGCCATCCTCGCGTTCGTCGTCTACCCGCTCCTGCCGGCCGACCCGCTGGAGACGACCGTCGCCGGCCTCCCGCTGGAGGTGGAACTGCGGGTCGTCTGGCTGATGGGCGTCACCGTCGCGGGCATCGGCCTCGTCAACTACGGGGTGGTCCAGACCTACGGCGGCCGGGGCATCGCCGTCACCGGCTTCTTCGGCGGGCTGGCCTCCTCGACGGCCGTCGTCGGCACGATGCTGGACCACGTCGACCAGCGACCGGAGGCCACGTCCTACGCCGTCGCCGCCATCCTGCTGGCTGACGCGGCGATGGCCGTGCGGAACCTCGCCATCGCCGTCGCGTTCACGTTCCAGCGCGGCGTCCTCGTCGAGGCCGTCGCACCGCTGGGCGCGGTGGTCCTCGGCAGCGTCGCCGTCGCCGCCTACACCGCCGACTGGCGCCAGTCCGTCGACATGGACCTCGACAGCCCGTTCTCGATGCGCAACGCCCTGGTCTTCGGCGCCGTCTTCCTGATCGTGCTCGTCGCCGGCGCGGCCGCCCAGGGCCTGTTCGGCAACGCCGGGCTGTACGTCACCTCGGCGCTGGCCGGCCTGGTCTCCAGCGCCGGCGCCACGACGAGCGCCGTCCTCCTGTACCGCGGGGGCGGCATCAGCGCCGGCACGGCGACTCTCGCGGTGCTCGTCGCGACGGCTTCCAGCATCGTCGTCAAGGCCGGCCTGACCGCCGCCAGCTCGAACCGGGAGTTCACCTACCGGGTGGCCGTCTGGAGCGGCGCCTTGCTCGTGGGCGCGACGCTCGTGACGCTGGCCACGGCTCTGTAACTCATGTACGTATCGTAGACGTGAACTCTCCCAGTGGCCGCGAGCGCGTCTCGTCGCGCTCGACGGGGAAGGGTAGGTGGGCTATTAGCATCCGCGCGAGCGTAGCGAGCGCGGTTCACCGGAAGCGCCGAAGGCGCTTCCGGCTTTTTTCGCCCACGTTTTTGGTGGGGGTTGAGGCGCGAGCCTCCGGCTCGCGCCGATGCCCCCGTTAAAAAAGGGGTCTAGAACTGGTATCGTCGATCGTCCTTCTGCTGGGCCTGCGGGAACTGGTCGGCGCCGGTCATCTCGTCGAAGGACATCCCCGCGAGGTACTCGTCGTAGGTGCACTCGTAGGCCGAGCGCAGGTGGAAGTCGAGGTTGCCCGACTCGACGGCCGTCTGGAACAGCATGTGGACCGCGCGGCGGACGAGTTCGTCCTCGTCGTCCGGCTCCAGCGCCGCGGACAGCATCGCCAGTTCGTTGCGGGTCTCCCGGTCCAGCGAGACGGTCAGGTCGTCGCCGAGGTCGGCGTAGCGGGCCTCGACGTCGTCGGCGAGGTCGTCCAGTGACATGGGCGAAACCAGTGCCACCGGGCGGAAGGACCTTACGGGTCACCTGCGGCGGAGCTACCGAGCCGGCGAACCGCAGGAGACAAGCCCGGCGGTCGGGTACGGTGGCGCGATGACCGACCTGCCGGGGAGCGTGCCCGAGGACCGCGCGGCGGTCCGGGACGCGCTGGTGGCGTGGTACGAGGACGACCACAGGGAGTTCCCGTGGCGGCGGACCGACGACCCCTACGAGATACTCGTCTCCGAGGTGATGAGCCAGCAGACCCAGCTGGGCCGGGTGGTTGAGGCGTGGGAGGACTTCCTGGAGCGGTGGCCGACGGCCGCGGACCTCGCGGCGGCGGACCGGGCCGACGTGGTGGCGTTCTGGACCAGCCACTCGCTGGGGTACAACAACCGGGCGAAGTACCTCCACGAGTCGGCGCGGCAGGTGACCGAGGGCGAGGTCGAGGGCCTCGAACCGGGCGAGTGGCCCCGGACGCCCGAGTCGCTGCAGGAGCTCCACGGCGTCGGCCCCTACACGGCCAACGCGGTGGCCTCGTTCGCGTTCAACGAGGGGGACGCCGTCGTCGACACCAACGTCAAGCGCGTCCTCTACCGCGCCTTGGACGTGCCGGACGACGACGCCGCCTTCGAGGAGGTCGCGCAGGCGCTCATGCCCGAGGGCGAGTCCCGGGTGTGGAACAACGCGATCATGGAGCTGGGCGGGGTGGCCTGCGAGAAGGCACCGAAGTGCGACGGCGAGTCCTGCCCCTGGCGCGAGTGGTGTCACGCCTACGAGACGGGCGACTTCACCGCGCCGGACGTCCCGACCCAGCCCGAGTTCGAGGGGAGCCGCCGGCAGATGCGGGGGCGGGTGATCTCGACGCTGAAGGAGTACGACGAGCTCCCCCTCGACGACCTCGGCCCGCGCGTGCGGGTCGACTACGCGCCGGAGGGCGAATACGGCCGGGAGTGGCTCCGCGGGCTCCTTTCGGACCTGTCCGACGACGGCCTCGTCGAGATCGAGGAGGGGGACGGCGAGACCGTGGCGCGGCTGGGCTGACCCACTGTGGCGCGTGACGGTCGCAGCGACCAGGCGTCGGCTGCCAGCGGGCGGCGCGTCCGAACTGTGGCAAGAGTTAACAATACTCAATGCGTAGCTCGGGACGTACCCGACGTACCGATGTCCCTGTCCGACTCCCCACGCGACGCCCGCAGTATCGCGCTCTCGCTGCCGATCGAGCAGCAGTGGACCCTCCACCACGTCCTCCTCGATCGCATCGAGCGCGAGGAGACGACGCCGACGGACGCCGATCCGCCGCGGGTCGAGGTGTTCCAGGCCTTCGAGGCGCTGGACGCCGGCGAGACGCGCTTCACCCGCGCGCAGCTCGAGGCGATCCGGGACCTCCTCTCGGAGTATCACCACTCCACGGGGTGGTGGGAGGCCGAGCGCTCGACGATCGAGGCGCTGCTCGCCAGCGTCTCCGAGCACGTCGACGGGCGGGAGCGGCCGCTCCCCGCGGACGAGTAAGGGGAGCGCAGGGGCCGACCTCGCCGGCTGCGGGAGCGGTGGCTCCTAGAGGTCCTTGCCGCCGTTGACGTCGATGACCTCGCCCGTGATGAACGACGAGCGGTCGCTCGCGAGGAAGGCGACGACCTCGGCGATCTCCTCGACCTCGCCCAGCCGGCCCAGCGGCGTGTCGCCGCGGATCCGCTCCCTGATCTTCTCCGGGATCCGCTCGACCATGTCCGTCCTGACGAACCCCGGGGCGACGCAGTTGGCGGTGGATCCCTCCGGGGCGAGCTCGAGCGCGAGCGTCCGCGTGAACCCGAAGATGCCGGCCTTGGCCGTCGCATAGTTGGCCTGCCCGAAGTTGCCGCCCTTCCCGACGATGCTGGAGAGGTTGATCAGTCGCCCCTCTTCGGCGCCCGCGAGGTCGTCGTAGAACGTCTGGGTGCAGTGGAAGGTCCCGTCGAGGTGGACGTCGAGCACGACGTCCCACTCCTCGTGGCTCATCTCCGTGAACCGGACGTCCTGCGTGATGCCGGCGTTGTTCACGAGCACGTCCACCTGGCCGAACTCGTCGCGGATCCGGTCGGCCATGTCCTCGACGGCGTCGTGGTCCGTGACGTCGGCCTGCACGGCGATGGCCTCCCCGCCCGCCGCCTCGACGCTGTCGACGGTCTCGTGCGCCGCTTCCTCGGAGCTCCGGTAGTTGACCGCCACCTCGCAGCCGGCCTCGCCGAACCGCTCGGCGATGCCCCGTCCGATTCCCTTCGACGACCCCGTGACGACGCAGGTTTTCGATCGCATAGCGTGACCCTTGTTATCGAGTAGCAATAATCGTTGCTCGGGGCGAACCGGCGGGCTCACTCCTCCCAGTGGCCGCCCGCTCGCTCCGGGCTGAACGGACTGACGAAGATGCTGGCCTTCGCGAGCATGCTCAGCCGGGCCGCGTAGCTGACGACGACGGCGACCGGAACCAGCACGAACGTGAAGGCGGCCGTCTCGTACCAGAACAGGTTCGGGTACCCCAGCGTCGTCCCTGGGAACGCGTTCCCGTCGACGAAGCCGATGGTGAGGTGGGCGACCACGACCGCCGGCAGCCCGACGTAGAGGATCGCCCGGCTGAAGTCGATGAACTCCCACTTGACGTATAGCGCCCGGAAGTACTCGCGGGCGACCGTGTATAGCTTGAGCATTTCGAGGACGTCCTCGAAGGCCTCCGCCTGGGCCGCCGAGAGCGACTCCTCGTGTTCCTCGTGGAGCCGCCTGACCGCGTGGATCTCCTCGGCCGTGGTGAAGTGCATCGCCGCCCCGATCAGTTCGATGGTGCCGAACGCCTCGTCCTCGAGGGCGTCTTCGACGCGGTCGGCCTCGCCGCCGACGTCGTCTGCGTACCGCTCGACGCCGCGACGGAGGGCGGGGTCGTCGTCCTCGCCGACGCTCGCCCGGAGCCGCTCGACCCGGTCCCGCGTCGTCGCGAGTATCATCCGGAGGTAGTGCTCCGGGTCGGTGGGGGTGGCCGGAGCGCCGGCCAGTTCCTCGACGTCAGTCCGGTGTTCCAGCACTTCGTCGAGGCGGGACCGCTGCTGACCGACCGAGCCGATCTCCGAGGTGAGGACGAGCTGGTTGATCGACAGGACGATGGTGATCACCGTGACGTTGATGGTCTGGAGCTCCACGTACCCCTTCGCGAGAGCCGTCCCCCGGGCGAGGTACGCCATCACCGACGGCGGTGTGAGGGTCACCGCGAGGACGATGCTCCCGAAGACGGCCAGCGCGAGGAGCCCGACCACCGACAGGCGGTGAGCGTCGACGAACAGCCACAGCTCGACTCTCCGCACCCGGTCCCAGAGGGACCTGCCGGACCCCTCGTGGCGGAGCGCGTCGCTGACCCTGACCGTCGACTCGTCGCCGGACTGTCCCTCCGTGCGCTGTCCCATACGACGCCTTGGGTCGCCAGCGTTCTGACGCTTTTCGTGACGGCCGTCCGAACGGTCCCGCGCCGGCGGGGGCTCACGGCGGACGGGGCGGACGACGAGGCTGCCGTCCGGCTACGCTCCAGCCCGCTACGGGCGGCGAGGTCCGGTTTTTTCACGCTCCGAGGCGTATCGCTCCGTCACGGATGACAGCACGACTCGAATACCTGACGGGCCTCGTCGCGCTGATCGTGGCCGGGCTCGCGATGACGACGCTGTACCTCCGGGCGAAGCTGCGGCAGGAAGAGCAGGGCGACGACTCGCTACTCTCGCGGACCGCGCCCCGCTAGTTGGTCGGGCCCGCGGCGTCGACCGTTCCCGCCCTGATCGCCCTCCGCGAGCTCCGTCGCCCAGCCGAAGCCGAGATACAGGAGCACCGCTCCGGCGAGTCCGGTACTGACGAAGTCGAGCGGCCAGTGCCAGGGGAACTGCTCGGGCGGGTCGCGGAGGCTCTGCGGGAGCCGCGCGAGCGCAGGTACGTACCAGAAGAGGTACGCGAGCAGGTAGAAGCCGCCGATGATCGCCCAGAGCCAGTCGGTCGTCCGGAGCCACGAGACCGGCGGCGAGGCGTCCCCGTTCGGCGTCACGGCGTCCCCTCCGAGCCTGTGGCCTCTTCAATCACTTCTGCTGACATCTATGCGTGACGCTTGGACCGACGGGACGAAAAGCCTCGGGGTACCCGACGCCCGCGCCGGGGTCCTACCGGGACTCCCACCACCGGAGCAGGCGCAGCGCCGGGCCGGAGGTGGCCAGTCGGACGCTCGCCCGGAGCGCCGGCGTCCGCCACGACTCCGGGACGACGGCCGCCACGACGCGCCCGATGCGTGCCGGGGTGCCCACCTCGTATCGCCGCTTCGGGTCGTCGCTGTCGGCGGCCTCGACGATCGTCTCGGCGACCGCCTCGGGCGACGCGATCCCCGGCCCGCCGCTCTCGACGGCCCGGAGGTCCGCGAGCAGCTCGTAGAGATCGGCGTACGCCGGCGTGCGGTCGAGGTCGGCGAGCTCGGCGGTCATACGGTCGTAGAAGGCCGTGGCCACGAACGACGGTTCGACGATCACCACGTCGACGCCCGTCCCGTGCACCTCCTGGCGGACCGTCTGCGTGGTCGTCGCGAGCGCCGACTTCGACCCGCTGTAGACGCCGGTTCCCGCGAACGGGAGCCGGTCGTTCATGCTCGTCACGTTGACGATCGTTCCCGATCTCCGCTCTCGCATGTGCGGCAGCACGGCCCGCATCAGCCGGTGCGGACCGAACGTGTTGGCGTCGTACTGCTCGATCACCTGGTCGACGGGGACGTCCTCGACCGGGCCGAGCTGTCCGAATCCGGCGACGTTGACGAGGCAATCGACGCGACCGCGATCGGTGACGAGTCGGTCGACGACCCGCTCGACGCCCTCGTCAGACGTGACGTCGAGCCGTGCGGTCTCGGCTCCCCGCTCGGCGAGTCCGTCTATCTCGTCGGGATCACGGGCGGTGGCCCAGACGTCCCAGCCGTCCGCCAGGAAGGCGCGTGCGGTCGCCCGACCGATGCCGGAGGAGCAACCCGTGATGAGGACAGCGCTCGCCATCGCGTCGTCGTTCGACCGCTCGACGGAAATGTCGCGGGCCGGCACACTCAGACCGGACGCACCGACGAGTGCGATTCCCCGGTCGACCGTCCGACTGCTTGCCCTCGGGCGCACAACCGCAAAGTGCGTGGCGACCGTCTCCTGAACTGTCATGCGTGCTGTCGCGTCCTCCCCTCTTCCGGTACCGGAGCGCGTCGCGTCCGGACCGGTGGCCGTCGGTTCCGGAGACTCGTCACGTGGCCGCCCCGTCCGCGAGACGTCGCGGTCGGCCGGCGGGAACCGGCCGCGCCGGGGAGCAGCGTGAACGTCCTCCCGCTTGCTATCGGCGCGGCTCTCCTCGTCCTCGCAGTCGTCGACCTCCTCTGGACGACGCTGTGGTCCGACGGCGGGGCGGGCCCCCTCTCCGCCCGACTGACAGGGTGGACATGGGACGGGCTCAGCGCGGTCGGCGGGAGCCGCTCGCGCCTGCTCAGTCTCGCCGGGCCGCTCGTCCTGACGCTGACGCTCGCGGCGTGGATCGGCCTCATCTGGATCGGGTGGACGCTCGTCTTCGCCGGCGGCGACCCCTCGCTCGCCGACACGCGCGACGCCGGACCGATCAGCTGGGCCGAGCGGTTCTACTTCGTCGCGTACACCCTGTTCACGATGGGCAACGGCGACTTCACGCCGACGAGCGGCGTCTGGCAGATCGCCACGTCACTGACGACGGCCAGCGGGATGCTGTTCGTCACGATGGGCGTCTCGTACGTCGTGTCGGTGCTCGGCGCCGTCGTCGACAAGCGCTCGTTCGCGTCGTCGGTCACCGGGATCGGCACGCGGAGCGAGGAGTTCGTCGCGGACGGCTGGAACGGCGAGGACCTCGACCAGCTCGACCTGCCGCTGGATACGCTCGGGTCGGACGTCAGCCGCCTCTCCAAGCAGCACAAGGCCTACCCGGTCCTCCACTACTACCACAGCGAGGACCCGGAGGACGCCTCCGCGATGGCCGTCGCCGTCTTCGACGAGGCGCTGACGCTGCTGCGCTTCGGCGTCCCGGCGGAGCACCGGCCGAACGACCCGCTGATCGACGCCGCCCGATCCAGCACGCTGGGCTACCTCCAGACGCTCAGTTCGATCGCCGTCGAGTCCGCGGACGAGACGCCGCCACCGCCGGACCTCGACCGCCTCCAGGAGGCTGGCATCCCGACGGTCTCCGACGAGGAGTTCGCGGACGCCCTCGAGGATCTGAGCGAACGCCGGCGGAAACTGCTCGGCGCCGTCACCGCCGACGAGTGGCACTGGCCGCCGGTCGACGACGAGTAGCGTCACCTTCTTTTTCGCCGGCTGGGAGCCGGTCGTCCGTGTCCTCGTCGGGAGAGTCCGAATCGAGCGGGAGACGTTCGGGCCGGCCTCGTCGGCGCGCGCTCGCGTCGGCACAAGCACGGGCCGGAGGCGGGTACGCGGAACGCAGGCCGCGGGCGCATGCGGAGGGCCGAAGGGGAGGACATGGCGGTGCGGCGCCCGCCGACCTGCGCACCTGAACGTACCCGCGACGGATTGGTGATTTCTACCCGGATACTATCTATACTCTCTCTACTGCCAGTACTCTACGGACTGCAGTAACTGTCTTGCCTGTTGGCACCGCTCCGACGGAGCGGTCGCCGGCCGCGTCGCGGCGGAGCACGGGACCAAGGCCGGTCAGTCGTCGTGTCGCAGCTTGTGGCGGAACGCGTGGAGGACGTTGCGGCCGGTCTCGGTGAGGAGGACCTGCTTCTGCCGGCCGACGGTCTCGAATTCGATGTACCCGTCGGCCACCAGCGGGTCGACGACGTTGGCGTTCAAAATCGCGAACTTGGCCTTGTCGTTGGCCGGGTCCGACTCGGTGATGAAGGAGAGTCCCTCGGACTCGGCGAACTCGATGAGGTCGGACTTCTTGGCCGTGTAGCACTCGGTGTTGCGCTCGTCGAGGTAGTCGAGGATCGCCACCTGGTCGCGCGAGACGGCCTCGATCGGGTAGGACGGGAGGGCCTCGGCCTCGCGCATGCCGCGCGTCCGTGGGTGGTCCTCGAGGTCGGGGACGTGCTCCTCGGCGTGGACGTAGTACGCCGTCGCGTCGGTGGCCATGCAGGCGATGGCGCTCCCGATGGCGGCGAGCGTGCCGCCGCTGGAGACGTTCACGCGGACGACGTCGTCGGCGTGTTCCGCGGCGACCGTCGTCACGACCGCGAGGACGTCGTACAGGTCCGCGAGGTCGGCCTCGCGGAACCGCACCGTCCGGCCGTCCCCCTCCAGCTTCTCGAGGAGCGCCTCCTGGTACGGCGTCAGCCCCCGGTCGGAACCCCCCTCGTTCAGCAGGTAGACGACGTTGGCGTCGTGCTTGCGGATCGGCTCGAGGATCCGGTCGTGCTCGTACCCCAGCGGCACGACGTGTACTTCGTCGATGGTCCGCATACAGGCGTCGGCGACACCGACCGCCGAGAGCGTTTCGGTGGGCGCGCAGCGCCTGCGGGGCGAGCGGCCGCCGGGTCGTCGCTGAGGGCTCGCTTCCCGGTGCACGCGGCCGGTGCGACCCCCGCGGACCCCCAGCCTCTTTTGGCGAGAGGCGCGAACGGGCCGACATGACGGAGACGCACGTCGTGGCCATCTGCGGGAGCCTGCGCGAGGAGAGCTACACCCGGCGGGCGCTGCGGATCGTCCTGAACGCCGCCGGCGAGGCCGGGGCGAGCACCGAACTGCTGGACCTGCGAGAGTGGGACCTGCCCGTGTTCGACGCCGACGCGAAGGACGCCGGCGAGGCCGAGCAGTTCCGCCAGCAGGTGCAGGCGGCCGACTCCATCATCCTCGGGACGCCCGTCTACCACGGCTCCTACGCGACGCCGCTGAAGAACGCGCTGGACTACTGCGGCTTCGACGAGTTCGAGAAGAAGACCGTCGGCCTCCTCTGCGTCGCCGGCGGGAGCTTCCCCATCACCGCGCTGGACCACCTCCGGTCGGTCTGCCGCTCGCTGGACTGCTGGGTCATCCCCCACCAGGCGGCCATCCCCCGCGCCTCCAGCGCCTTCCGCGGCGACGAGCTGACCGACGAGAGCACCGAGGACCGCGTGCGGACGCTGGGGCGCGAGGCCGTCCAGTACGCCGACATCGAGCCGGACCCGGCGAGTCTGGAGAGCTGCGAGAATCCGGGCGCCGACGATTGACCCAGCGAACACGACGGTGCGAGCCGTCAGTGGGCGGTGCAGCCGCAATCGTCCCGACGCACATTTGTACGACCGGTCGCAATTCCCCGGAGATGACCGTGAGCGACCGGGAACCCGTCCGCTGGGGGTGGCGCCGGTGACCCAGTGGGTCGAGAACCCGACGGGCGGGCGCGACCGCGGGCCCGCCGCGCTCGCCCGCGCGTGGTTCGAGGTCCTCGTGCGGCCCCGGCGATTTTTCCGGACCGGCGTCGGTCCCGGTGACCAGGCGCCGGGGCTGGTGTTCGCCGCGACGGTGGTGCTCCTCGAGGAGGGGAGCCGGTTCGCCCTCGCGGCGCTGGCCGAGCGGGGTCGCGTCTCGCTGGCTCCCTTCCCCTATCCCGTGATCGGCGACCTGTCGCCGGCCGCGGCCGCGCTGCTGTTACTGGCGACCGTCGTCTTCGTCGCGCCGGCCGCGCTCCACCTGACCGCCGCGGTCCAGACGCTGCTGCTGGCGCCGGTCGCGCCCGACCGCGGCGGCGTCAGCGAGACCGTTCAGGTGCTGGCCTACGCGACCGCGCCCTGCGTGGTGGCGGGCCTCCCGATCCCGGCGGTGCGCGTCCTCGCGGTCCTGTGGGGCGCGGCGCTGTACGTCGTCGGGACGAGCGTCGTCCACGACCTCTCGCTGCCGCGAGCGGCCGCCGTCGCCGCGCTTCCGGCGCTGCTGGTGTTCGGCTACGGCTTCCGGGGCGTCGCCGCTGCCGGCCACCTTTAACGTCCCGGCCGCCCACCGTCGAGACATGCTCACGCTCGATCTCGACCAGTTCCACTTCGAGCTCAAGGACGGCGCCGTCCAGCACGTCGGCGCTTCGAACGCGGACGCGTCGGCCGCGCTGTACGACGTCACCGGCGTCGACGTCCGCGAGTACGGCGACCGGCGCGTCAAGCTCGCCTTCGAGGACGACGAGGGCAACGACGTGACCGTCGCGCTCGACCCGGACCAGGCCAGGGAGGTCGCCCGCGGCGTCGAGATGCTGGAGGAGGACAGCCGGGTCTTCGAGTGACCGACCGGCGTCGCCGCGGCTGATCACGGAACCCCCTTTCAACGGCCGTCGGGGCGGCGATCCGGTCCGCCTCCCGTTCCCGCGGCAGATCGCTTGACGGCGGCGGGTCGGGCCGGCGGGAGGGCGCGGACCGGCCGACAGCGATTCCGACAACCGTTTTAGTGCCGGCCCACTTGCATCGCTCAATGGGTTCGTGTATCATCTGCGGGAAGTCCGTGGACGGTCACATCTGTGACCTCCACGAGGAGGACGTCCTGTTCGAGTTCAGGGGCGACAACCCCGAGCAGCTATCGGTGAATCGATACTATCGCGGTACCGTCGACGGCTTCGCCGAGTTCGGCGTCTTCGTCGACATCGGCGACCGGGTGACCGGCCTCCTGCACAGGAGCGAACTGGACCAGCGGCTCGACTCGCTAGACTGGGAGCCGAACGACACGGTCTACGTCAAGGTCAAGAACGTCCGCGACAACGGCAACGTCGACCTCGGCTGGTCGATCCGCCAGTCCGAGCGGGAGTTCCGCGGCACGCTGATCGACGACCCCGAGTTCGACCACGCCCGACTGGCCGAGGAGGTCGAGGAGGGAAATGAGGACAGTGAGGGCGAGCGTAGCGAGCCCTCAAGCACCGCGAGCGCCGGAGCCGCGAGCAGCGAGGA
>SDGW01001411.1_pt1 | contig 13169 bp, 13 predicted proteins | sample 2873831 | NCBI WGS metagenome assembly SDGW01 (sample SAMN08132700, study PRJNA421101) | hypersaline lake metagenome | isolation source: celular fraction 0.22 microns magnesium sulfate-rich crust from ephemeral... | place: Spain: Penahueca Lagoon, Toledo | collected 2011-07
GCGCACGTGTTATCATAATATCACTTTCTCAACGTTTTATTGTCTCTGTTACCGCCTTTCGTACGATGCCAGACGAACCGACGCTCCGCGAGGCGGCCGACGACAGCGACTTCCGGATCGGCGCTGCGATCGATCCCGACGCGCTCCGCTCCGACCCGAGCTACTGGCGGACCGTCAGCAACGAGTTCAACGCGGTCACCCCGGAGAACGCCCTGAAGATGGGCCCGCTCCGGCCGTTGCGGGACACCTACGACTTCGGCGACGCCGACGCGATCGTCGACTTCGCCGACAGCAACGACATATACGTCCGCGGCCACGTGCTCGTGTGGCACAACCAGAAGCCCGACTGGTTCCAGGCGTGGGACTACACCGACGACCAGCTGCGGGGAGTTCCTGCGCGACCACGTCCACACCGTCGCCGGCCGGTATCACGGCCGGATCGACGCCTGGGACGTGATCAACGAGGCCGTCGCGGACGACGGGACGATGCGCGACACCGTCTGGTACGACGCGCTGGGCGAGGAGTACCTCGCCGACGCCTTCCGCTGGGCCGACGAGGTCTCCGACGCCGACCTCTACTACAACGACTACGGCGCGGACGGGATCAACGAGAAGTCCGACGCGATCTACGACCTGCTCGCGGACCTGCTCGACCGCGGCGTGCCCGTCGACGGCGTCGGCCTCCAGATGCACGCGCTGGGCGACCACCCCGACCCGGACTCCGTCGCGGAGAACATCCGGCGGTTCCGTGACCTCGGGCTCGACGTCCAGATCACCGAGATGGACGTGGCGTTCGCCCGGGACGACGTGCCCGAGAACCCCGACGAGGTCCAGGCCGAGTTCTACCGCGACGTGATCGCGGCCTGCCGCGACGCGGGCTGCGACACCGTCGTCACGTGGGGCGTCCACGACGCTAGCACCTGGCTACGCACCTTCCGTGACTTCGGTGACCGGTTCACCGGCGACCCGCTGCTGTTCGACGACCGGTACGACGAGAAGCCGGCCTACGACGCGGTGACGGACGCGCTCGCGGACTGACTCGCGGTTCAGGGATTCGGCCGGCCGGGCCCGCCTCCGGCCGGTAACCCCCTCAATCGAGCCGCGTCTCCAGGTGTCGACCCAGCCCGTCCTCGATCGACTTCATGCCGCCGTCGCTCGGGTGGAGGACGTCCCAGGTCAGCTCCGAGGCCGACAGCAGGTCCGTCCCGGAGACGAGCGAGAGGTTGTCGTGCGGCGAGTCCTCGACGACGGAGCGCAGGGCGTCCCGGTAGGCCGCCGCGACGTCGGCGTCGCCCTCGTCGGTCACGTCCGCGTAGTACGGGAACAGCGTGACGCAGGCGATCGGTTTCTCCGGATGGGCGTCGGCGACGGTGTTCACGAAGTAGTCGGCACGCTCGCGGAACTCCGCCGGCGAGAACCCGGCGTTCGCCATGTTGACCGAGAGGGCGAACGCCGCGACGTCCCAGTCCTCGCGGCCGGCGACGTAGTCCGCCATCGCGGGCTCGCAGTACGCCGACCCGGAGCAGGCGAGGTTCAGCGGGTCGAGGCCGCAGTTCCGGGCGACGCGCGAGACGTGGCTCAGGTGCGTCGCGGAGGCCTTCGCGCCCTCCGTGATGGAGGTGCCGTAGGCGAGGTAGCGCCGGTCGGGCAGCTCGTCGGGAGCGGGCGGGCGGCAGTCGCCGCTCACGTCGTGCAGCGCCGCGGGGACGAACCGCTCGAAGGCGATCCGACAGACGCGCGGGTCGAAGCAACCGGCGTCGACGCTCTCGTCGAGGCTCCGCAGCCGCTCCGGAACGGTGAGCGAGAGCGTCTCGGGCGTCGGGCCGATCTCGATCGCCTCCCACGGCCGGAACGAGCCCCAGAAGACCCGGGCCCGGGCCCGCTCGGGCGCGGACAGGGTGACCTCGACCTCGCTGTCGTCGCTCTCCGGGACGAACCGGACCTCGCCGTGCGTCGGGTGCCGCAGCCGGTCGCGCGCGTCGTCGTTCAGATCCTCCCCGACCGAGGCGGGAACGCGACACAGCCGGTCCCCGTCGGCGGTCCAGTCTGCCGGAACCGTCTCCGCCACGTTGTGCAGCGTGACGGACGGATACGTCGCTGCGCTCATTCGAGATACCGACTCCTCGGACGTGTCGACTATATGTCTGCCGGCTCCGAGTGGTATCGACCGGGGGAGTCGCGAGCAGTTCCGACGCGGTCGCGCGCGAGCCACGGGCCCAAGGGCATTCGCCGGCCCGGGCTGGAGCGTCGTCGGTGACGCCCGCTGTCGGTTCCGAGCTCCGCCCAGCCTTCGTTCTACATTACTGAATTCACAGTATCAGCTCTGATCCGACCACTGCAGTTCCCCGAGCAGCGACAGTAGCTGCGCTATCGGCTTGCAACGCCCTCGCAGGGCCGTTTCCGCCGCCGCCGGGACACTGCGAGCAATCGAATCCACCCGTCAGTATCAGGATTCGCAACTACTGAACAGCCCAACATGATCCGGAAATCGGTTCGTCCGCCGCCGCGGTGGCTACGAGTAGGTGATGTTGAGCTCGATGACGTTCTGGACCTCCAGCACCTTATTGGGCAACTCCTCCCGGAACCGCTCGCCGCGGAGGCGGTTGGTTGGGCCGGAGACGCTGATGGCGCCGCGGATCTCGTCCTCGTGGTGGACGGGCGCGGCGACGCAGCGGAGGCCGCTCAGGCGCTCCTCGTCGTCGAACGCGACGCCCTCCTCCCTGACCCGCTCGAGCTCCTCGAACAGCTCGTCGCGGTCGGTGATCGTGTTCTGCGTCGAGGGTGGCATCCCGTGCTCGTCGAGGATCTCGTGAACGCGGTCCTCGTCGAGGTGGGCGAGGATGGCCTTGCCCAGCCCGGTGGCGTGCATCGGGGCGCGGGTGCCGACGTGGCCCTCGACCTGGACGGCCATCTCGCCGCGGGTCCGGTAGAGGTACGAACCGATCCCGTGTTGCTCGACCAGGAGATTGGCGAGTTCGCCGGTCTCGGACGCCAGTCGCTCCAGTTCCGGCTTGGCCACCTCGAAGATGTCCATCTGGTCGCGGGCGTAGGCCCCGTAGTCCAGAAAGCGGATGCCCACGTGGTATTCAGTCCCCTCCTTGACCACGTACTCCTCCTGTTCGAGCGTGCTCAGGTAGTTGTGGACGGAGCTCTTGGGCAGGTCGAGGTAGTCGGACAGCTCCGTCACGCCGGCCCCGTCGAGCTCCTTCAGCGCCTGTACGATGGTGAACGTCGTTTCGACGGATTTCACCGGGTTTCTGGCCTTTGTTCCCATGGAGGTCCCTAGCCACCTACCGAAAGATAAGTATTCGGGATAGGTGAACGAGTCGTTTCAGTCACGGCCGCCCCGTCGGTGCGTCCAGCCGGGACGGCGTACCGGTGGCTCCGGGGCACTGACGCTGCAAAAGATATCCGTGGTAATCGAGCGGGCTACTACTGTAGTCTCCTAGACGTCGACGACGCCGTTGGTGAGGGTACCGACGTCCTCGATCTCGATGGCGACGTCGTCGCCCGGTTCCATGGTGTAGTCGTCGGGGACGAGCGCGGTCCCGGTCAGCAGGACGGTCAGTTCCGGCAGCTCGTTGTGGCGCTCGAGGTAGGAGACCAGTTCCTCGCAGCTGTGGATCATCTCGCCTGTGTCGGCACTCTCCTCGTAGACGACGTCGCCGTCGCGCTCGATGGTCATCGTCATGGTCAGGTCGTGGGGGTCGGGGATGGTCTCCGTTGAGGCGACGCAGGGGCCGACGGACGCCGACGTCGTCGCCCGGGCCGACCGTCCGGGAGGGGGTCGACTTGAGGAACAGTTCGGGCCGCTCGCTGCGGTACACCTCCATGTAGAGGTCTGGGGTGTTGCTCTCCTCCTCGCGGGCCTCCTCGCTGATCTCGTAGGTGACGCCGGCGGCCCACACCTCGGGCGGCTTCGCGGGGGCGCGGACGTCCGCCTCCGTCAGATCGACTGCCGGGGCGTCGTCGCGGTAGCGTCGCGCGAGATCGTCGATACCGGTCCCCGCCACGTCGGCGCAGCGGGCCAGCGTCGTGAACGAGTCGATCCGCTCGTTGGCTGCTGTCAGGTCGAACGCTCCGGCGTCGTCTTCGGCCACGAGATGGACGCTCCTGTCTGTAGCAACTCTGTAATAGCGCATGCCACTACGTGGCGCGGCTCGGCACTTAACGATACCGCCAGCGGGCGGCGACGAACCGCTGGACGGATCGGTCGTCTCGAGCGCCGAGACGGCGTCCGCGGGACCTCTCGCCGCTAGCGGTACAGCGTCAGCGACCCCTCGTCGAGCGACACCTCGTAGTAGCCCTTCGTGTGCCAGTCGAGGGTCTCGCCGCCCTGCTCGAGGAACCCGCCGTCGACGGTCACCCGCAGGTGCTTGCCCTCAGGGAACGTCTCGGGGAGCTCCCACTCCCAGACTGTCTTGTCCTCCGATTCCTCGGTCGTCGCGGACTCGAAGATCTGCTGGCCCGCCAGTACGCGCCGACGTTGGCGACCGTGTCGATCCACACGTCGTCGTAGGACTTCGCGTGCTCGACGTTAGCAGTGATCTCGCCGATGTCGATCGGTGCATACCACTCCTGGTTGGTGGGCGTGATCGAGTGGAACAGGAGAGTGAGCCACTCCCCGTCCGAGCGGGCGTCGTCGACGAGCCTGTTGAACGTCTCGGCCGTCTCGCCCTCGGAGGCCATGTAGGTCGGCAGGTTGTAGGGGTCCGCGCCGCCGCCCGGCGCGACGGCTCCGCCGCCGACGCCGCGGTTCAGGAACAGGCCGTTCGCCTTCGCCGCCTCGGTCCACCCGCTCTCGCCGAACGGGGACGCCATCGTCCAGACGCCGTCCTAGCCGAGTTCGCCGGTGATGTACTCCGAGCACTGGCTGAGCTCGGCGTCCATGCTGTCCAGCGGGTCACCGAAGCTGCTCCCGGAGAGGTCGTTGTGCGGGTGGCTCACGGTGTGGTTCCCGATCTCGTGGCCGTCCGCGGCCACGTCGGCCCACTTCGAGGTGGTGCTCCCGGCGGTGACGTTCTTCGAGAGGTAGAACGTCATGTTGACGCCCGTCTCCTGCAGGGCGCTGTAGTGCCGACGTGCGAGGGCTGGCTGTCGTCGAACGAGTAGCTGACGGCGCTCTCGAAACCGGCCCAGTCGAGGACTCTGAGGTCCCCGGGCTCGCCCGTCGGCCGGGGCACGTCCTCGCCGGTCGGCTCCGGGGGCCGGGCGAGCGGATCGTCGCCGCGCTCGGTCGGCGTCGCGGTGTCCACGTCGACCTCGGTCTCCGTCGCGGTCGGCGTCTCCGTCTCGGTCGGCGTCGGCGTGGCCGTCGGCGTGCCGGTGGGCGTATCGGTGGCCGTCGCGTCCGACGACCCGTCCCCGCCACAGCCGGCGAGCGCCGTGACGCCCGACGCTCCGGCGACCGTCAGGAACGTCCGCCTGTCAACTGCGTTCCGGGAATCACAGTCCCTGTTTGCCATGTAGTTGCACTTCCTGTACGGTTACTAAAACTTGCTGCCTGTAACGACTGCTCGAACCGAAAACCGCACGGATCAGTGTACGGGCCAAGGGGGCACGCGAGGTACCCCGAGCCCGTCGCTCCGTTCAGTCGCTTCCGGACTCGATTCCGGCCTGCTCCATGAGCCCGCGCATGTAGCCGACCGCGAACAGCCGCCCCATGTCGGTGTAGCCGGCCTGCGCGTCGCCGCGGTGGTCCTCGTCCAGCATCCGCGGCACGTGGTCGGGCCGGATCGGCCCGTCGAAGCCCACCTCGCGGTACGCGTCCATCGCGGCCAGCATGTCCGTCTGTCCCTCGTCGTGCCACGTCTCGACGAACTCCTCGGGCGACCCCTCCACGTCGCGGAAGTGGACGAAGTGGATGCGGTCGCCGAACTGCCGGATCGCCGCGGGCACGTCCGCGCCCATCGCCGAGAAGTTCCCCTGGCAGAAGGTGAGCCCGTGGTTCGGGCTGTCGTACAGGTCGAGGATCCGCTGGACGTTCTCGACGGAGTTGACGAGCCGCGGGACGCCCCTGAGAGAACCGACCGGCGGGTCGTCCGGGTGGAGCGCGAGGTTCACGCCCGCTTCCTCGGCGACGGGCACGACCTCCTCCAGGAAGTACTCGAGGTTGTCCCACAGCTCCGCCTCCGTCACGTCGACGGGGTAGTCGGGCCCCCGCTCTGACTGCCCGTGGTCGTACGCGGTGGTCCTGGTGTCGCCCCGCAGGGGGACCTCGTCGGACGTCCGGAGCACGCCGACCGGGTTCTCCGTCCACACCCAGGAGTAGATGTCGATGCCGGCTTTCCCCATGTTCCGGAGCAACGCCTTGACCGTCTCGATCTCCTCGTCGCGCCCCTCACGACCGAGGACGGTGTCCGTCATCGGCGGCCGGTCCTCGACAACGTCAAGCGACAGGCCGTGGTCGGCGAAGCGGTTGCGCGCCTGCAACAGCGAGTCGTACGTCCACCACTCCTCCTCGCCCCAGAAGCGGACGACGCCCGTCGAGAGGCCGAGCTGTCTGGCCATCGTCCACCGCTGATCGGGACGCGGCGGGAGCATGAGCGACGTATCCATACGCTTGAATCGGAAAGCTCCGCCTTAGAGGTTGCGCGACGTGTCGACTCGTCACCCCGGTGTTGACGATTCGTTACCCGGCATCATACACTGGTCCGGACACCATTATTATACCAAATACTCGCGAACAAAACACTGGACTGAAGATACCAATGTCAGACGACACGCCAGATCTGCAGACGGAACGACGCTCGTTCATGAAGACCGTCGGCGCGTTCGGTGCCGCCGCGACCGTCGGGTCGACGGCAACGGGTTCGGTCGCTGCCCAGTCGGGGGACGGCTATCGCGAGACGCTACAGGCGGAACTCACGAACTCGGACAGACAGGCCCGACAGCTCCGGAGGGGACCTTCGTCTACGGCGAGTCGGAGGCCGACGCCGTCGACGCGTTCTCGCTGCAGGGCGAGGGATCCGCGACGGAGTTCGAGGTCGACTCGGACCGCGCCTCGTTCACGCGGGCCGAGCGCCTCGACGTGACGGACGCCGACGAGGACGACCCCGGGTCGGTCGCCTACAGCGGCCCGATTCCGGACGCCGACTTCTCGGAGGGTGACCTCCTGCTCGGCGTCGCCTGGGTCCGCAGTGAGGACTACGACGCGCAGGCGCGGGTGGCGTTCCGGTACGGCGACGGCGAGGACCTGATCGACCGCGGCGCGGACATCGATCCGACGGGTGAGTGGATGCGCTACTTCTTCCCGATCGAGATCGGATCGGGCCCGGACGGCGACGCGGACCCGGCGCTCGAGTTCCACCTCGGCTACGACGAGCAGGTCGTCGAGATCGGCGGCGTCGCGCTGCTGGACTACAGTGGCACCGACGTCGGGCTCTCCACCCTGCCGCCGTACGACTACGCGGGACGGGCCGAGGACGCCGAGTGGCGCGAGGTGGCCCACGGGCGCATCGAGGAGATCCAGAAGACCGACTTCGAGGTCGAGGTGCGCAACCCCGGCGGCCAGCCGATGGCGGACGCCAACGTCTCCGTCGAGATGGTCGAACACGAGTTCGACTTCGGCAGCACCGTCTCCGTCGAGCACATCGTAGGCGACAGCGAGGACGACGAGACCTACCGCGAGACGTTCCTCCAGCACTTCAACAAGGCCGTCGTCGAGAACGCGCTGAAGTACCCCGCCTGGGAGGGCGAGTGGGACATCAGCAACGAGGACACGCGCGCCACGCTCGACTGGCTCAACGAGCGCGACGTCCCGGTCCGCGGCCACTACCTGCTGTGGGAGCAAGACCAGACCGACGGCGGCGGCGGCATGAACGTCGACCCCGAACTCGATCCCGACGAGAAGCGGGAGGTCATCGCCGAGAAGATCAAGAACCACGTCGAAACGTTCGAGGGCGACGTCGCGGAGTGGGACATGCACAACCACCCGATCTGGCAGTCCAACTACCGCGACGACGAGGACCTCGGCTGGCCGGCCGTCGACGAGTGGTGGTCCGTCGCCGACGAGAACACGGACGTCGAACTGCACACCAACGAGATGGGCGCCATCGGCGGCCAGTGGCAGCGCAAGGCCTACTCCGACTACATTCAACACCTCGTCGACAACGACTACCCCATCGACGCCATCGGGTCCATGGGCCACCACCAGCAGCGGTGGGGCCAGCTCCTGGACATCGAGGACATGATCGCCGGGTACGACGAGTTCGCCCAGTACGACCTCCCGATGATCGTCACGGAGTTCGACATCGAGATCTTCGACCGCCGGAACGCACAGGACGTGGACGTCCAGCGGGACTACCTCCGCGACTTCCTGACGGTGACGTTCAGCAGGGAGCTCGTCGAGGGCGTCATGTCCTGGGGCTTCTGGGCTGGCGACCACTGGCGCCCGACCGGCGCGTACTACGACGAGGACTGGACGCTCCGCCCGCACGGCGAGCAGTTCCTCGACCTGATCTTCGACGAGTGGTGGACCGAGGAGCTCGGCCGGACCGACGACGACGGCGTCTTCGCGACCCGCGGCTTCAAGGGCGACTACCGGATCTCCGCCGAGAAGGGCGCCCTCTCCGGCGAGACCACCGTCACGATCGACGACGACACCGACACGGTGATCGTCGAGCTCGTGCCGCCGGGCAAGCAGGAGGACGGCAACGGCAAGGGCAACGGCAAGAACGGCAAGGGCAGTGACCCGTGGAACGGCGAGGGCGACTTCCTGAACGAGAGCGACCAGGAACTGTTCAACGAGACCACGGACGGCTTCTGGAACGAGACTTACGGCGCCTTCGGCGACGAGTAGAAACTGAACGCCCTGACACACTCGAGGGGCACCCGTGCGCCCCACGGTGTGTAACTAGTTTCAATTTCTACTACAGACCGGACGCCGTCGCTCGCGTTCCGTTCCGCCTTTCACTGCGGTTTCCGGCGCGGGCGGCGTCACTCCATCTTGACGGTGACGTAGCCCCGGAAGTTCAGGATGAGCCGCTGGGTCTCGTCGCCGAAGACTGCCTTGCCCGTGGGGGACCGCTGGCTGCCGAGGGTGAACACGTGATCGCACTCGTGTTCCTCGGCGACCTCGATCACGCGCTCCGAGGCCACCTCCTCCGCGCGGTCGGCGACGATCGACCACTCCACGTCGAAGCCCTCGAGCGCCTCGTCGGCCAGCTCCTCGGCGTACTGGCGGGCGATCCCCATCGCCTCCTCGTCGCTGTAGTCCCTGTTCTCGACGCGGCCGATCTCGTCGAGCGCCGAGACGACCTCGCCGAACTCCGCCTCGCTCAGCGGGACGTACAGCACGAGTTCCGCGTCGGCGCCGGACGCGTAGGCGCCGGCCTCCCGCAGCAGTTCACCGCTGTCTTCGCGATCGTCGAGCACGACGAGTGCGTCGTCCATAGAATCCGCCAGAACGGCGTCCGATTTAATTCCTCCCTTCCCGGCGTGGGACGGCGGGCGACGTCGCCGGGCTACTGCGCGTCGGTGCTGCCCTGCTGTTCGAGGATGTCGACGAACTGGTCGGCGAACTTCACCGTCCGCGTCGGGAGCCCGTACCGGTCCTCGCTCATGTCGTACTCCCGGAGCTCCGAGACGAACTCGGGCGTGTGGTTCAGCCGCGTCACCGCGTCGCGGACGTCGATCTCCAGCGTCCCGTCGTCGGTGTCGAGCCACGGCTGCTTGCGCTGCTTCTGGTCGTACTCGATGACGTGCGTGTCGCCCCCGACCGCGTCGACGACGGCGTCAATGGGGCCGATCTCCAGTCGATCGTCGACGTCGTCGGCGACCAGAAACAGCGTCCCGTCCTCGCAGTCCGGCTCGTAGCGTGTCATCGGTCCGGAGTACCCGCTCGCGGCGTAATAGTGTTTTCGCTGGCCGGAAAAAAACGGTCCGCGACGCGCGGCCGGCGCGGAGCGGGACCGCTACGTCGGGATGTCCTCGGGGTTCTCGACCGCGCCCTCGAGGGGTTCGCTGTCCCAGTACTCGTGGTCCGGGTCCTCCCGGAAGCACGCCGCCTGGCCGTCGCCGCCGTCCACGTCCATCAGCTCGGGCGTGTCCTTCTTGCAGGCCTCACGCGCGACGGGACACCGCGTGTGGAACCGGCAGCCCGACGGCGGGTCCACCGGGTCCGGCACGTCGATCTCCCGCAGCGGCGGCTCCGACGCCTCCATCGCGTCGAGGTCCAGGTTCGGCGTCGCCCAGCGCAGCACCTCCGTGTAGGGATGGCGCGGGTCCTGGATCAGCCGCTCGGCCGAGCCGATCTCGACGATCTCGCCGAGGTACATCACGGCGATGCGGCCGTCGCCGTGCTCGGCGAAGTACCGCGCGTTCGAGAGGTCGTGCGAGATGAACAGGAACGACGTCTCGAACTCCTCCTGGAGCTCGAGCATCAGGTCCATGATCTCGATCCGCAGCGACACGTCGACCGCGCTGATCGCCTCGTCGGCGAGGATGGCCTCGGGGTTCATCAGCAGCGCCCGCGCGAGCGCGACGCGCTGCTTCTCGCCGCCGCTCAGCTGGTGGGGATACCGGTCGAGGAAGTCGTCGGCCGGCGTCATCCCCACGCGCTCCAGCAGCGACCGCATCCGGCTGCGGCGCTCGTTCCGGCCGATGTTCGGATGGGTGTGCCGCAGCGGCTCCGAGAGGATGTTGACGACCCGGCGGTTCGGGTTGAGCGCGCTGCCGGGGTCTTGGTGGATGATCTGCAGCGACTGTCGGATCTCCTCGTGGGAGATCTCGACGTCGCCCCTGCCCTTCTTGGCGTCCCAGATGTCCTGCCCGCGGAACTCGATGGAACCGCCGGTGGGCTTCTGGAGGCCGATCATCGTCTTGCCCAGCGTCGTCTTGCCGCAACCGGACTCGCCGAGCAGACAGACCAGGTCCTGCTCCTCGATGTCGAGGTCGATACCGTCGACGGCTTTCACGACGTCCGGATCACCGGTGAACCGATCCATGATCCCCTGTTCCTCGGTGAAGTGGACCTCCACGTCGTTGAGCGAGAGCAGGGAATCACCCTCCCGCTCCGAGGCGGGCGTGCGGGCCCGTTCGGACGGCTCGATGACGTTGTCGAAGTCGAGGTCCCCGTCGTCGAAGTTGAGGGGAATCTCCTCGCGCGCCTCCTCCCAGTGGTGGCACGCGGCCCGGTGAGTGGGGTCGTCGTCGCCGTGCGAGATCAGCGCCGGGTCGTCGGTCCGGCACTCCTCGGTCGCGAGCGGACACCGCGGGTGGAACCGACAGCCCGATGGGACGTTGATCGGTGCCGGTCCCTCCCCCTCGATGGGCTGCATCTCAGACAGCGGTGCGTCGAGGTTCGGCGTCGCGTTCAGCAGTTTCCGCGTGTACGGGTGCGCCGAGTTGGTGATGATCTCGTCACGCGGACCGATCTCGGCGAACTGGAACGCGTAGATGATGGCCATGCGGTCGGCCAGCGACGCGACCAGCGGCAGGTCGTGCGTGATGAAGATGATCGTGAGGTCGTACGTCTCCTGGAGGTCGTTGAGCAGGTCCAGGATCGACCGCTGCATCAGCAGGTCCAGCGCGGCGGTCGGCTCGTCCATCACCAGCACCTCGGGGTCCAGCACCATGCTCAGCGCGATCAGCGCGCGCTGCTGCATGCCGCCGGAGAGCTCGTGTGGGTACGCGTCCAGCACACGCTCCGGTTCGAGGTACAGGTTCTCCAGGAGCTCGTGGGCGAACTCGATCCCCTCGTCGACGTTCTTGTCGTGGGCCTTCAGCGTCTCCTCGAAGTGGGCACCGACCTTCATCGTCGGGTTGAACGAGCTCATCGCCCCCTGGAACACCATCGAGATCTCCTCCCAGCGGAACTGGCGCAGCTCCTCGTTGCTCAGTTCCAGCACGTCGACGGGGTCGCCGTCGGTCGGATGGTAGGTGATCTGCCCGGAGAGCACGCCCGGGTCGGGAACGGCGTCGAGCAGTGCGGACGCGAACATCGACTTGCCCGAGCCGCTCTCGCCGACGATGCCCAGCACCTCGTGGCGGTCGATGGTGACGTTGGCGTCGTCGAGGACGTAGGTCTCTCCGTCGTTGAAGGTGACGTTCGTGTCTTCGATCTCGAGGACCGGGTCCTCGACGTTGCTGTCCGTCGCGACGCGGTTAGTGGTTGTGCGTTCGGTAGCCATCTAGAACATCCCCGTTGTCGTCGTGTCGTCTTCTCCTTCCTCGACGGACTTGGATTCCCCGGTGAGGCGGGTCCGGACCCGGGGGTTGAAGACGCGGTCCATGCCCTGGCTCACCAGGATGAGCCCGAAGGCCAGTCCCACGATCGCGATGATGGGGACGAGCAGCCAGTGGAGCGCCTGCGTCGTGAACAGGCCGCCCTGGTTGTACGCGTTGTTCAGCGTGACGCCCCAGTTCTGGCCGGTGTAGGGCAGCACGCCGATGAAGTACAGCCCCACGGACGCGAAGATGGTGTACCGCGCGGCCAGCACGAAGTTGACCATCACGTACGGCATGATGTTCGGCAGCACGTCCTTGAGGATGATCCGCGACGTGCTGGTCCCCATCGTCCGCGACGCCTCGACGTAGCTGTTCTCACGGATCGAGAGGACCTGCGACCGGATCGCACGACCCAGCCCGGCCCAGTAGTTGATCGTGAGGATCACGCCCAGCAGGATGGGGTTCTCCGGACTGAGCGTGATCGCCAGCACGATGACCAGCGGCAGCCCCGGGATGGACATGAAGAAGTCGGAGACCGACGTGATGACGCTGTCGACCCGACCGCCCTTGTACCCCGAGACGGTGCCGACGAGGACCGCGAGGCCGGTCGCCCAGACCCCGCCCGCGAGCACCATCAGCAGGATGAACGGGGTGGAGTCGACGATCAGCGCCAGCAGGTCGACGCCCGACTGAGTCGTCCCGAGGGGGTACGCCATGTTCTCGAACGGCTGCAGGAGCCGCGGGGCCTGGTTCGGACTCGGATTCCGCCACAGGCCCAGTATCTCGACCAGCCCCATCAGCATGTAGACGCTGAGGATGATGACGCCGACCCGGGTCCGCCAGTCGGACCAGGCGACGACGGCCGGCTCGTAGATCATCCGCTCGTGAACCGCCACGGGCGCGGTGGCCCGTGGCTTCCCGTGGGTTAGTCGGACACTCCCACTCGACCATCGGTCTGATACCCTCGAACGGTGTCGTGGGTCACGGTCGGGGCGTCCACG
>SDGW01000788.1_pt1 | contig 13168 bp, 15 predicted proteins | sample 2873831 | NCBI WGS metagenome assembly SDGW01 (sample SAMN08132700, study PRJNA421101) | hypersaline lake metagenome | isolation source: celular fraction 0.22 microns magnesium sulfate-rich crust from ephemeral... | place: Spain: Penahueca Lagoon, Toledo | collected 2011-07
CGCAACAAGGTGTCGCTGTCAACTGTCGAAGGCCGGGTCGAATCCTCGTTCGTTCTCCCGGCGGACAGCCCGACGCCCTACGAACGGTACGTTCTCTCCGAGGACTACGAGTTCCGCGAGAGTACGCTCCGGTACGATGCGGCAACCGGCGAGTTCTACCTCCACATCTCGACGCGTCGGATTGACGGCGACGACGCAGAGGTTTCGGCAGATACCGGGCACCCCGACCAAACGGTCCTCGGTATCGACCTCGGCGTCAACAGCCTCGCCGTCGCCAACGAACTCGTTATGGAAGCCGTTGAGCACGACTGTGACGTTATCGTGTTCGAGGACCTAACTGACATTCGGGAACGGCTTCCGCAGGCGAAGTGGCACCACGTCTGGGCGTTCCGACGCCTCTACGAGTACGTTGAGTACAAAGCGCCTGAACGAGGCGTCTCCGTGGAGCAAGTTGAACCGAACCACACGTCCCACCGCTGTTCGCGGACGGACTGTGGGTTCACGCACGAGGACAACCGCCACGGCGAACGGTTCCGTTGCCAGAAGTGCGGTTACGAAGTGAACGCGGACTACAACGCAGCGAAGAACATCGGGCTACGGTACGCCCGAAAGCGGAGACACAGACTCCGCTCCTCGCCCACGTCGGGGAGCGGAGACGCAGAAGTAGACCTGCGTATAAATGGTGAGATATTGAACGGCAAGAGTCACCGGCCTGTTGCCGGCGACTGATTGCCCGGAGTCCACATCAAAGCCCCACTCTCACGGACCGAGGTACGGAGCGCTGAGGGAGTAGGGTGGGGTAGTTTACAGGCAGTCCGGGCATCCACCGATACTCCCCAGGGACCGTAATTATTACGGTGTAGTTTCAACCCAATATACATCACGTGGCGCGGAGGGCCAGTCGGGGGCTCGGTCGCCTGGCGGCCGCCGGTGCAGTCAGTGCTCCCGCTCGACGGCGTCTGGGCGTCGCGGGACCATCTCTACGTCGATGCTGGGCTGGAGCGTGACGCCGGCGGTCAGCTCCAGGTCGCCGTAGCGCCGCTCGAACGTCCAGTCCTGCAGCAGGGTCGCGAGCACGAGCTGGGCCTCGGTCATCGCGAACTGCTGGCCGATGCAGCGGCGGGGTCCGCCCCCGAACGGGAAGTACGCGAACTGGGGTCGGTCGCCGCCGTCCGCCCACCGCTCCGGCCGGAACGCCTCGGGGTCGTCCCAGAACCGGTCGTCGCGGTGGAGCACCCACGTGGGCAGGACGACCAGCGACCCGGCGGGGACCTCGTAGTCGCCGAACTGAACGTCCTCGACGGGTTCGCGGCGGATCTCGTGGGCGGGCGAGTACAGCCGCAGCGCCTCGCGGACGACGCGTTCCGCGCGCTCGAGTTCGAAGAGGTCCTCGATCGACGGGCGGCCGTCGCAGACCTCGTCCACCTCGGCCCGGACTCGCCGCTCGACGCCGGGATGCCGCGAGAGCAGGTCCAGGAGGTAGGTCAGGGTCAGCGCCGTCGTCTCGTGGCCGGCGAACAGGAACGTGAGCATCTCGTCGCAGATCTGCTCGTCGTCCATGGCCCGCTCGGCGTCGACCAGCATCGCGAGCAGGTCGTCGTGGTCCTCGTCGCCGGCCCGCCGGCGCTCGAGGATGTCGTACACCTGCTCTTCGAGGTGGTCGAGCGCCCGCTCGGCCCGCCGGAGGAACGGGACCGGCGCCCAGTCCGGCGCGAAGAAGGTGATGGGCTGGTTGCGCGGGCGCAACGGCTCCTGGAAGCCCTCGACGGCGTCGTAGATGCCCCGTTCCGCGAGGTCGATGTCCCGTCCGAACATGCAGTCGACGAGGATCTCCAGCGTCGTGCGTGTCATCTCGTCCCGGACGTCGACGGGCGCGCCCGCCGCGAACCGATCGCTGGTCTCGGCGCTCCGATCGACCATGATGTCCGCGTACCGCCTGACGTGGTCCATGTCGAAGGCCGGCTGGATGGCCGCGCGCTGGTGCTCCCACAGGTCGCCGTGGCTCGTGATCAGCCCGTCGCCGAGGAACTCCCGGAGCTGCTCGTTGCTGTCCCCGTGTTTCGGGAACCGGTCGTGCTCGTCGGCCAGCACCCGCTCGACGTCGGCGGGCTCGGTCAGCATGTACGCGTCCCACCCGAGGATCTCGTAGTTGACGACGCGGCCGTAGTCGGCGCAGCGCTCCTTGAACGCACAGGGGCCTCGCGCCCACTGGTGCGTGTTGCCGACGACCGGCAGTCCGCTCGGTCCCGGCGGCGTTCTGGTTGCCATCGGTCGGGTCACCCCTGTGTGGACCTTCGGGGGCGACCGGCCTTGCAGTTCCGCGCCGGATCCGGGCCCCTTTATATGGTGGGGTTATTTCACCGCGGCGCCGGTAGCACCGCGCATGCGGTACGTCACGATCCGCATCACGCCGCGAGAGGGGCGGGCGTTCGATCCGCTCGGGGAGCGACTGGGTACGGATCCGGACGTCATCCGCGGGTCGATCCACCGCGTCGACCTGCTGGCCGACGGGACCGGCGTCCTGCTGGCGGAGGCGCGCGGCGACCAGGAGCGCTACGAGGAGATCCTCGCGGACAGCGAGCAGGTGCTCGACTACGCCGTCACCGGCGCCGACGGGTGGTGGTACTCCTACACGCACTTCGAGCCGACGCCGGTGACCGAGCTGATGGTCCGCCAGCGCGAGGAGTCGGAGGCCATGATGGAGATGCCGATCGAGGTCGAGGAGGACGGGTCGATGATCGTCACCTTCGTCGGCGACCGCGAGCAACTCACCGGCGCGATGGTGCCGGAGTCGGACGTCTACGACCTCGAGGTCCTCGCGACCGGCGAGCGCCCGCCCGACGCCGACGATCCCTTCGCCGACCTCACCGAACGCCAGCGCGAGATCCTCGACGCGGCCGTGCGCCTGGGCTACTACCGCAACCCCCGCGAGGCCACCCACGAGGACGTCGCCGAGCGGGTCGGGACGACGCCCTCCACCGTCGGCGAACACCTCCGGAAGATCGAGTCCCGCGTGTTCTCCCGGTTCGTCCGGGAGGGCCGCGGGCGGAACTGACCGCTCCGTGACGTCAGCTATCGGACATACATATCAGGGCTGGGACCAGTCTCGACGATCACGATATGGTATCACAAATCGTCCAGAGAGTGGCGCAGCGGTGAGTGAGCGGTGGGGGAGCCCGCAACTACACGATCGTTCCGGCATATTACATCACTCTGCTTATACGTGTGTGCCACCTCGTTCATGTATGAACAAGTTCCAGCACGTGAAGCTGTTCGCCGACGACCTGCGACGAAACGTCCGGACCCGAACCACCTCGCCCGGCGGTCGCCGCGAGGCCGACGACGAGGAGCAGACGCCCGCCAAGGTCATCCCCACCGGCTTCTGATCGGATCGCTTCTTCGAACGTACCGCTTTTTTCCGGTGACGAGAACAGTTAACTGGACAGCGGCCGCCGTACACACCGATGGCGAGCGCCCTCCGTTCCGAACTCCGAGAGCGGCTGCGCCTCCGAGCGGTCCTGTCCCTGGCCGCGCTCCTCGCTCTGTTTCGCCTGGTCCTCGACGCCTCGCTCCCACAGCTGGCGACGATGACGGCGACCGTGGTGGCCGGGAGCCTGTCGGACGCCGTCGTCGAGGCTTACAACCTCCGGGACGACGTCGAGCACCTCGGGTTCGCACCCGTTGCGTTCATCGGCGGTGGCGCCCTCCTGGTGTACGACGACGGCTCCCTCTGGGCGTCCGTCCTCCTGTTCGTCCCGGGCGTCTGGGTGGTTCTCGACACCGTCCAGACGATTCGCCACGAGGGGCTGGTCGTCGAGGACGCAACCCGTGACGGCCACGAGGTCTACCGCGAGTATGTCGGCCGGCAGGTCCACGGGGCGCTGCGGGACGAGCCGCTGACGCGGCGCGAACTGATCGACCGACTGGAGCCCGACGCCGCGGACGTCGACGCCGCGATCGATGACCTCCTCGAGGAAGGCGCGATCGAGCGCCGCGGCAGCGCGCTCCGGGTCGCGGAGTCGTCCGACTTCACCACGCTCGGGGATCGGCTCGAGTGGCTGGTCCGACGTGTCGCCCGACCGATCGCGATCGAGCTTCGGTCGACGTGACGGCCGGCCCCGGCGACGGGCTCTCAGGGCGGGACCGAGTTCTCCCCGCGCTCCAGCACCGCACGGAAGCGTTCGCCCGCGTCGTCGTCCGCGTCGATAGCGGCCCTGATCCGGTCGGAGCACCACGCCTCGTCGACGTAGCGCTCGTAGACCGGCAGGCGCTCGCGCAGGGGGACGCCGGCGCTGTCGGCGACGGCCCGCAGCTCCCGCAGCGCGGGCCACTCGTAGTCGGGATTGATGTGGTCCTCGGTCACGGGCGACACCCCGCCGAGGTCGTCGATGCCGCAGTCGGTCAGGTCCCGGGCGGGCGCGAGGTTCGGCGGCACCTGCACCGAGACCTCCTCCGGGAGGCCGACGCGGGCCATCGCAGTGACGCGGCGCATGGTTTGGAGGTCCGGGCTGCCCCCGTCCCAGCGCTCGTTCTCGACGACGGGCTGGACGATGACCTCCTGGACGTGGCCGTGCCGTTCGTGTATCGCCCGGATGGCCAGCACGCTCTCGGCGCGGTCCCGCCAGTCCTCGCCGACGCCGACGAGGATCCCCGTCGTGAACGGGACGTCCAGCTCGCCCGCCACGTCGAGCGTGTTGAGCCGCTGGCCGGGCGACTTCGCCCGGGGACCGCCGTGCGCGCGCACGTCCGCGGTCGTCTCCAGCATCACGCCCATCGAGGCGTTGACGTCGGCGACCTCGGCCATCTGCTCGCGCGTCTGGTCCCCGGGGTTGGCGTGGGGGAGCAGCCCCTCCTCCAGCGCGATCTCGCAGGCCTCCCGGAGGTACGAGTGGATCGAGTCGTGGCCCAGATCGGCCAGTTGCTCGTAGATCTCGTCGTACCGGTCGTCCGGGTCGTCGCCGAAGGTGAACAGCGCCTCCGTACACCCCGCGTCGGCACCGCGTCGACAGGTCTCGCGGACCTCCTCGGGGGTCATCAGCTCGGCCTGCCCCGGCGGGTCGTAGTAGGTGCAGTACGTGCAGGTGTACCGGCAGGCGGTCGTCAGCGGGACGAACACGTTCCGCGAGAACGAGAGCTCGTCGGCGGCCGCCACGTCGTCGGGCGACGCCGCCAGCAGTCGCTCGACCTCGGCCTCGTCGATTGCGACGTCCGCGTCGTACTCGTCGGCGCCGGGAATCACGTCTCCCCGTCCGCACGCCGCCGTCAAAAAACGTTCAGTCCTCGCTGCTGCGCTCGACGCCGGTCCGACCGTCCGTCGCCACCGCGAACCCGCGCTCGCGGAGCCACTCGGGGGCCTCGCCCGCGCCGTGCAGCAGCGCCTCGGCGAGGTCGTCGGGCTCGTCGACGTCGACCGCCAGCCGGAAGGAGTCGACTTCCGCGACGGAGCCGACCGCGCGGGCGGTCTCGCGGTGGTCCCGGATCGACGCGCCGTGGTAGTCCACGCGGAACGCGTCGGTCCGGGCGACGAAGGCGTTGGTTCCCCCGCCCAGCCCGGGCGCGAGCACGACGTCGGCGTCCGGTTCGAAGAGGCGCTCGATCGCGGCGGGCGTCGCGAGCGCGAGGTCGGCCATCACCACCGCGAGCGGGCCCGCCTCGAGGCGGTCGTTGATCGCCGGATCCAGCGGCCGGTCATCGACGGTCACAGGCGCGTCGCAGTCCACGTCGGCCGTCGCGACGACCTCGACGTCGGCGTCGACGTCCGCTGTTGCTATCGCGTCCAGTACGTCCCCGAGCACCAGTGCGGCGAACTCGCGGCGCTCGTCGGCTGAAAGAACGGGAGAAAGGCGCGTCTTCGGTTCGGTGGCGTCGAACGGAACGGCGACGCGCATCAGAGCTTGCTGTACTCGTCCTGCTGGGACCGCCAGTAGTAGATCCCGCCGGCGACTAGCGCGATCACCAGCAGCGCGCCGACGCCCATCAGGGCCAGCTGCATCGTCTGCTGGGACTGCTGGGCGGACTGTGCCTTCGACTGGGCCTCGTCGGCGAGGTCCTGGGCGTTCTGGAAGTTGCCGACCTCGTACGCGGAGACAGCGCTGTCCCGGAGGCTCTCGGCCTCGTCGTGGCCGCCCGCGGCGTCGATGGCCGACTCGGCGTCCTCGATGGACTGGCGCGCCGCCCGACTGTCCTCGGTGTAGTGGTGGGCCGTGTCGTTGCGGAACTCATCGGCGTTGTTGCCGGTGACCCGGTCCAGCGAGGCCACGACGAACTGCTCGCGCGGTTCGTAGCTGAAGTTCTCGATCTCGGGGACCTCGCCGGTCAGTTCGATCCGGGCCTGGTCGCCGCCGTCGTCGACGCTGAGGTCGCGCTCGAACGTCTGGCTGCCGTAGGTGGTCTCACCGTCGTCGATGGGGTTGCCGGCCCGCAGGACCGTCACGGTCCAGCCGACGTTCTCCAGCTCCGTCGTCCCGTTCAGCGTCCACTCGCTGGGCGCGTCGGTGAACGGATCGTCGACGGTGTAGGTGACGCTGACCTCCTCGCCGACGGCCGCACTCGATGGGACGCCCTCCGCCGAGACGGAGAAGGCGCTGGCGACGCCGGTGGCGAGCAGGGCCACGACGAGCAGTCCGACTGCGAGCCTAGAACAGCGGGTCAAGTTCATCCTCATCATCTTCCACCAGCTCTTCGAGGTTGTCGTCGCTCTCCTGGCGGATGTCGTCGATGTTCTCCTGGGCCTCGATGGCGACCTGCTGGAGCTCCTTGACGCGCGGGACGTTGTGGACGCCCGAGAGGAGCACCGCCGCGGCGACGCGGGGCTCGTTGGTCGGGTAGTCCCCGCCCCGGACCTCCATGGAGCCGGTCTGCTCCTCGAGCCACTTCCGGCCGCGCTCGATGCCCTTCCGGTTGAGGTGGGCCGAGGGGCCGGCCATCACGAGCAGCGCGCGCTCGGCGCCGTCGATCTCGCAGGGCAGCGTGAGCCGACCCAGCGCGGCCTTGCGGACCAGCGACGTGATGCGGTTGGTCGTGTTGGCCGTGTCCATCTCGCTGCCGTCGTCGTCCTTGAATCGCGAGAGGAGGCCGCCGCCGCCGGAGGACATCTCGACGTCCTCGGAGGCGTAGCCGACGGTGGAGACGCCGCCGCCGGAGAGGGTGTTGATGATCTCGGAGGAGTCGACGACGCTCTCGGCGACGTTGTCGCCGGAGCCGATCTCGCCGGCGCCGAACAGGACGCCGAACCGCTTGACGATCTCCTCGTTGATGTGGTCGTAGCCGCCCTCCATGGACTCGCCCGTCTTCCGCCAGGCGTCGTTGTCGAACACCAGGAGGTTGTCCACTTCGCGCACGAACGTCTGGAACGAGCGCGCGGCGTTGAGCGTGTAGATGCCGCCCTCGTCGCCGCCGGGCAGCACGCCCAGACCGTAGACGGGTTCGGTGTAGATGCGCTGGAGGTGCTTTGCGAGGACCGGCGAGCCGCCGGAACCGGTGCCCCCGCCGAGCCCGGCGACCACCAGGAAGGCGTCGATCTCGTGGACCGGGATGTTGTCGATGGCGCCCTGAATTTCGTCGATGTCTTCCTCGGCGATCTCCGCGCCCAGTTCGTTGTCGGCGCCGACGCCGTGCCCCTTGACGCGCGCCTGCCCGATGAGGACCCGATTCTCCTCCGGAATGTTGTCGAGCCCGAGCAGGTCTGCCTTCGCGGTGTTGACCGCGACGGCCGCGCGGACGATCCCCGAGTCGGTTCGCTCGTCGTACTCGAGGAACTTGTCCACGATTTTTCCGCCGGCCTGCCCGAAGCCGATCATCGCGAGTTTCATTGATGGAAGTCTCCGCTTAAAACTCCCATGACGGAAGGCGCGTAAAAGCCTTTTGCCGCACTCAGCCGACCTTCACGGCGTCCGACAAATCGCAGGACGGCGCCGTGTCGGGCGCGAGAGGCGCCGTGGCCGCCGGTGGTCCCGCTCAGGCCGTGGTGAGGTAGTCCCACAGGCGGCGCAGTTCGGTCTGGTCGACGCCGAACTCGTCGACGTCGTTGTCGGCCGTGGTGTTGTCGATATTCAGCGAACGATACTGGTCGGGCCCCAGCTGAAGGCCGACCGTACCCATGACGGTAAGCCCGGCTTTCGCCAGTCCCATCGGGAGCGGGACGATCCTGATCGACCGTCCCTCGGACTCGTAGACCTGCTCGGTCACCTCCCGGAGGGTCAACGTCTCCGGGCCGCCCACCTCGTAGACCTCGCCGACGTGCGCGTCGTCCTCGACCGCGTCGGCGATCATCGGCGCGAAGTCGCCAATCCAGACGGGCTGGAAACGGGTCTGGTCGCCCCCGCCGGGCAGGGGATAGACCGGCAGTCCCGGCGCGAACATCTTCTTCAACCGCTTCGTGAAGCCGACGAACTCGTCGCCCTCGCCGAACACCACGGAGGGCCGGAAGATCACCCAGTCCAGCTCCGAGTTCCGGACGACGTCCTCTGCCCGACCCTTGGACCGGAGGAAGTGAGTCGGTGCTCCGGGGTCCGCTCCGAGCGCGCTCATCTGGACGAACCGCTCGACGTCGTGTTCTTCGGCGGCCCGGATGCAGTTCTCCGTCCCGCCGAGGTGGATCAGCTCGTGCATCCCGTCGCCCCCGTCGGGCCTGAACAGCGGCGACAGCGACACCAGGTAGACGACGGCGTCACGGCCCTCGAACGCCCCCTCGATCGAGCCGTAGTCCGTCACGTCACCCCGCGCCGTCTCGACGCCCGCCGGGAGGTCGGCGTCCCCCGGCGACCGCGCCAGGGCCGTCACGTCGTGGCCCCGCTCGTCGAGTTCGCGACACAGGTGCTGGCCGATGAAGCCGCTCCCGCCGACCACCAGGACGTTCATGGCTCGACCTTCGAAGGCAGCCCCCCTAAAGCTAGTCCGAACGCGGTTAGGTACGTCCGCTCCGACAGGCCTTCCGAGTCGTTTACGTGGGGCGGAAGCGAGGAGCGGGTATGCTCGTCACGCTCGAGGGACTGGACGGCAGCGGCAAGACCACCGCCTGGGAGCACCTCCGCGAGGTCGTCGACGCCGACGCCGTCTTCACGCGCGAGCCGACCGACTCGTGGTACGGCGAGGCGGTCGAGCGCTCCATCGCCGACGACGACGCGGACCCGCTCGCCGAACTCTTCCTCTACACGGCCGACCACGCGGCCCACCTCGACGACACGATCCGGCCGGCCCTCGCGGAGGGCAGGCCCGTGATCTCCGATCGGTACTCCGATTCCCGGTACGCCTACCAGGGGGCCACCCTGGCGGGCATCGTCGACGACCCCATGGAGTACGTCCGTGGCATCCACGAGCCGTTCACCCGACCGCCGGACGCGACGATCTACCTCGACGTCGACCCGGAGACGGCCGCCGACCGCAGCGGCGCGACGAACAAGTTCGAGACCGCCGACTACCTCGCCGACGTCCGCGAGAACTACGAGCGCCTGATCGAGGCCGAGCCCGACCGGTTCGTCCGGATCGACGCGACCCGACCGGCCGAGGTGGTCCGCGACGCCGTCGCGTCGGTCGTCCGCGACCTGCTGGCCGACTGATCCCGCGCCGCCAGCCGGCGCTACCGCGCCGCCTCGGGCAGTTCCACTTCCTCGGGCGCGGGCATCCAGAGGTAGTCGAAGGTGATTCCCACGGCCACGGGCAGCAGGACCGTCAGCGTGACGGCCGCCGCCCGGCCCCCGATGTTCTCGCCCAGGCCGAGCACCCCGGACAGCACCAGCAGCAGGATCAGGCACACGACCGGCGAGATCAGCAGCGCGTACAGCATGCTCCCCCAGCTCGTGTCCAGTCGCACGCGGAAGAACCGGGTCAGCAGCGCGGTCGCGGCGCTGTTGACCAGCACGATGACGAGCAGCCCGGCGAGCCCCACGACGCTGACCATGCCGTCGGTTGACCGTCGAGACCCTTTGCCGTTACTACACGACGCGGCCGCGGGGGCGGAGCGCGACGCTGGACCGGCCGGGAACAACCAGCCCTAGTCGAGGCAGATGTAGGTACGCGTGTCGACGACGCCGTCGAGGCCCCTGACGTCCGTCGAGGCGGCGTGGACCACGTCGTAGACGTCCTCCCCGCCGACCTCGGCGATGATGTCGTACTGCCCCGCCACGATGTGGGCCTCGCGGACGCCCTCCTGCTCCTCGATGGCGGTCAGCAGGTCGGCCGACTTGCCGGCCGCCGTCTTGATCATGAGGTACGCACTGACCATGGAAAGTGTGCAGTGTGGTAACACGAAAAAACTTCCCCCGCGGCCGCGGGGTACATTTATCCACCCCCGTCGCGTACGGGTGTGTATGCGATTCGTTATCGTGGGTGCCGGTCGCGTCGGCCTCCGGACCGCCCGGGTGCTCGGCGAGAGCGGCCACGAGGTCGTCATCGTCGAGAAGGACCCCACGAAAGTGTCCCGCGCTCGCGAGGAGGGCTTCGAGGTCATCGAGGGCGACGGCGCCGTCGAGGAGACGCTGGGCGACACCGACCTGGACGCCGCCGACGCCCTCGGCGCGCTCACCGGCGACCTGAACGACAACTTCGTCGCCTGCATGATCGCCAAGGAGTTCGGCTGCCGGACCGTGATGCGCATCGACGAGGACTACCGCGAGGAGATCTACCGCAAGTACGCCCAGGACGTCGACGAGGTCATCTACCCCGAGCGGCTCGGCGCCATCGCCGCCAAGAACGCGCTTCTGGGCGGCAACATCCGCGCCGTCGCGGACATCGACGAGAACCTCCAGCTCGTCGAGTTCAGGATCACCGAGCAGTCCCCGATGGCCGGCTACAGCATCTCCGAACTGGAACTGCCCGCCAACGCCCGCCTGCTCGCCTACGGGAAGGCAGAGGAGGCGCTCCGGCTCCCCGACGAGGACGAGACGCTCGACGTCGGCGACCACATGGTCGTCCTCGCCGACTTCGACGTCCTCGGGGACGTCCGCAGCATCGTCGTCGGCGAAACCGGCCGCGCCAGGGCCGCGGGAGGTGCCTGAGATGGTCGTCGCCTACGTCATGGTCAAGGCCCACACCGGCGACGCCGACCGCCTCAAGAGCGAGATCCAAGACATCGACGGCGTCGTCGAGGCCCACATCGTCGCCGGCGACGTCGACCTCATCGCGAAGGTCGAGGTCGACTCCCCCGGCGAGGTCAAGGACATCGCTGCCACGCAGATCCAGGAGATCGACGGCATCGAAGACACCCAGACCTACATCGCGATGGAATAGCGGCGGTCCGATCGCCGAGGGCAGCACTACTCGCTCGGCCGCCGGACGTCGAGCGAGACGCCCCACCCCGACCAGCGGAGTTCGAGCCCAGTCCAGAGGAGGAACGCCACACCAAGGGTGAGGATGGCCGTCAGTTCGATCGGTCCGATCCACGGCGGGAACAGAAACAGCAGCCCGTTGAGCACGAGGGGCGGGTACACGTTCTTGAGGAACAGACGGAGACGCTCTTCCGGCGGGGACCCGTGGGCGGCGCTTTCGGCAGTCTGCGACGACAGGCCGAGGCGAGTCGCGCTCTCGCCGCCCGCGCTCTCGTCGCCCGTGCCGAGGCGTTCGGCCTCGTAGGGCGTGTCGGTCTCTACAGACCAGACGATCTCGTTCGACTCGTCTATCTCGAAGACGCGGTTGCCGTCTGAATCGCTAATGAGCGTGTGGCCGTTCGGCAGGCGGTCGGCGTCGCGGGGCCACTGGAGCCTGCTGTCCTGATACTCCCACGTCTGGATCCACTCGCCGTCCTCGCGCTGGTACTCGACGACGCGATTGTTCTCGGAGTCGGCGACCAGCACCGCCGGCCCCCCGTTTTCCTCGGGGATGTAGTCGGGATTGTGCTGCTCGTGTAGCGTGCCGAACTCGCCGTCGTCGCCGAGGGTCCAGTCCTCCTGGAAGCCGTCCTCCACGTCGATGAAGACTACCTGGTCCTGGTTGCGAAGACTCGCCATCACGCGGCCGTCGCCGACGTACTCCACGTCGTTCAGGTGCGTCCAGTCGGCTGGAAACACCCCGCCTTCCTCGAGAGGAATCGACGACTGGGCGTCCCACGACCACTCGATGACCTGCGTCTCCGTGTCGATGACGTGCACGCTGTCGCGCCCGATGTCGGCGACGAGCAGATGCGTCTCGTTCAGCCGGTCGACGTCGTGCCAGACTGCCTGGCGCGAGTAGCGCGTGAGCAGGCGTTCGGATTCGCCCGTCGAGAGGTTCGTTCGCTCGACGACGATCCTGGCACACCCGGTTGAGGTCTTCGCGGGACACTCGGTAGGCGAGAGGTCTTCTCCGGCGACGTACTCCACGCTGTCTGTCGTTCCGTCGACCGGGTCCACGTCGAAGTAATGGGTATACGTGTCGTTATAATACTGCGCTCGCCCCCCGGCGTCGTAGGCGACCAAGGCGCCCTCCGTCGAGCCACGTGGCGCCGTCGAGAAAACGGTGATGTCGTCACGTTCGCCCACGATCGCCGCACGCTCATCGCGAGGCAGGTCGGCCTGTTCAGCGACGTTCCCCTCCGCGACACTCCCCGCGGCGAGATACGTCCCGGCCAGTACGCCGAGACAGACGAGTGCGATCACCACGAAAGAGACCCGGATCGTTCGTTTCGACGTCATCGAGATCTACAGCACCATTGTGTATTCGAGCGTTCCGCAATAGCTTCGGGGGCGGCCGTTGACGGTGGTGGCTGGCACTGCGGCGCACGCTGGTAGACGTGGTCGCTGGACCAGGGACGCCCTGTTACGTTCGAGCTTCCGTCTTTCAGTGACGTCGAAGAATTGCGGGGTCCGTAGTTCAAGGTTGCGTTCCCAGCGACTGTCGCCGTGGGCAGGAGCCAGTCACCGTGGAATCCGTCCGCCGACTCGACTGTCGGACCCGGTTTTCACAGGTAGTACGAGGCGGATGCCCCGACCCTTGAGGTCGGGGAGGAAGCCGACACCAGATGACACAAACCACACTACGATGACAGGCCGACTCCCAAGCGTATAAGTAACACTGCCAGAATATGTGAAAACACAGTGGAATACCGTCGTACCGCCGTCATCAAACTCGACACTCCCGAAGGAGCCGACGCCTCCCTTCGAGAGACTGTCGAGTAGTTCAAACACTGTGCCAACACCGCGAGTGAGTGGTGCTGGCACGGCGACGACGGCTACCACGTCACCTCAAAAGCCAAAGC
>SDGW01000789.1_pt1 | contig 13165 bp, 8 predicted proteins | sample 2873831 | NCBI WGS metagenome assembly SDGW01 (sample SAMN08132700, study PRJNA421101) | hypersaline lake metagenome | isolation source: celular fraction 0.22 microns magnesium sulfate-rich crust from ephemeral... | place: Spain: Penahueca Lagoon, Toledo | collected 2011-07
ATGGGGGAAGGACTGGTTGAACTCACACTCGTCATCGAGGAACTCTCGGCTGCGCTCATGCCCGTTGCCAGTGCACTCGGTCTTCATCTCGGTGTAGCAACGATCGTGGAACAGTTCGGGACTAGTCAACAGCAGGACCGATTTCTGCCGGCTATGGCTGATTTCGAGACGGTTTGTGCACTCGGTCTCAGCGAGACAAATTCCGGAAGCGATAAACTGGAGATGGAGACAACTGCGGAGAAAAACGGAGGTAAATGGGTTTTAAACAGCCATAAGCGATGGATCACTAACTTCCGCCATGCTGATTAGGTCGAGACCGTTTGGGATACGCTCGGTACGAACACAGTAAAATCACCGAAAGCAACGCTCTCCGACGTGACTGTGCCGGACGACCGGCAGATCGGCGAGCCAGGTGAGGCATATATCCAGCGTAGTGAGGTCAACACTGGTGTCAATGTTCCTGCCCGTGGTGTTGGCATCGCTCGTGCTGCGCTTGATGAGACAGTCTCGTACACGAAGCAACGCGAACAATACGACCACCCTATCGCTGATTTTCAGGGAATTAAGTGGCAAATTGGTAAGATGTCTGAGCGCGTTGACACGGCACGATTGCTTACGTTACGAGCAGCAGAGAAGGCTGACCGGGGACTAGATATCACTCGCGAATTCAGCATGGCAAAAGTGTCTGCAACTCAAGTTGCTGTCGATAATTCGAATGATGCGCTACAACTCCACGGTGGCATTGGCTATACCACCGAGGAACATGTAGAACGCCATCTCCGTGATGCCCGCCTGCTAACGATTGCTGGGGGACCGAACGAGGGTCACAAGGACACGCTTGGTCAGGCTGTATACGAGGCCCCTCCTAAATCAACGGATGTGGACAGAGATGGATGAACATGGTGTATGTCATACTTGACGGGGTGTTATTGTGACCGCTGTTTCACTCAAAATGGGCGTGAGAACACCGCGATCGAGCGCGGCCGGGACCATGTGGGCGAGTGATCGGTCCGGTGGTACCTGCGTCACGACAGCGCGTCGTTCATCTACGGGACCGAAGACATGGGCGAGTTGTACCGCGGGATCGAGGGCGAAAACGCTTACCGACAGGTCCGGTGGTGATCGAGGACTATGACGTCCCCCTGTACCCAATGGCTTAGTAACTGCTTGATGACTGTGACCAATATCTAACGTTCTGATTGATGTGGTATTGTGTAGTTAGCGTGGTTTGAGAAGTGGTTAGCTCATATAGTGTCTATCGTGTTCAAATAAGCTGGTTCCATCCGAAACTGAACGATCTCAACCAGTTGTCGACTGTTTCGGCTTCGGCGTTGCCGTAACAGTTTGAAAAACAGATAGTTCGTCGTCTTACCTCTCTAGAAACACGTTTGATAGCATTCTGATTTCCATGCTTTTTGTATCTGAAAACGAGACCATACCAATGACTGGTATCTCATAATGAGTGCGAGCCATCGACGAGAAACACAGCGTCGCTGACATCGTGCTTCTCGCTGAGTTCAGTGAGAATAAATGAGAGAGAACCTTCGCTGTGGCCGGTCCCAACTTTGCATGCAGTAGTTCGTTGGTTTGTAGCGGCAGTGGTGTACAGCCAATACTGCTTATCATTGAGATGGATCACGGTTTCATCGATCGCAACGTGATACGGCGACTCCCTATCTTCGGACTGGAAATCAGTCCCGTGAACCAATTATAAACAGTTGACCAAGCCCGTTTGACACTGAATGTATCAAGAATAGAAATAAAGTTTGAAAGTGATAGGACGGCCAAATACAACTGAATTCTCAACTTCATCAGCAGTCGCGGTGTCACTTCTCTATCCGCAAATCGAAGTCAAGTTGGTCTATACTACCGTTGGGGCTAGCGTTTTCGGGCAGATCACTCAGAAAACGCTACGCCTCACTTTTCAATTCTTACCCACACTTTGCAGATGCTAAACTATACAGTAGCAACTCAACTAGACCGTTCTGATTGTGGAATTCTATACTATCTTAGACAAGGTGTGGTCGAACCTTGTTACCGAGGCGCCGGATGCACTCGTCCATTCGTTCAGTTCCTATTCCTGGATGGTATATACGAAATATGAAGTGTATGTTGTCGCCTAGTGCCTTGCGGTACTTATTTAGCTCTTCAACAACCTGTTCTGGATTCCCAAATATAGCCTGGTCCTTTAATTCTTCTTTTCTATTCGTGGAAAGTTCTTCTACTCTCTTACCGGTGAATATCTCTTCGTATCTTCTTTGAATATAGAAATAGCCGTCACGCATCTGTTTCCAAGCGTCCTCACGAGAATCGCCGACAAAGCCGTGCTGAAGAACGTAGACTTGGAACTCACTGTCCATATTTTCACTCTCGCGGCTATTCTCGATGTGTTCTATGCGCTTGCGGATACCATTGATAGAGAGGGAAGAGGGTGCACACCAAGCGTCACCTAGTTGCGAAGCGCGTTGGACGGCTGGTCTTGCCGCCCCACCGAGCATGATGGGTACATCGTGAGCCGGCTTTGGCCTCACGTCCACATTGGGAGAAATATCGATAAAGCTAGATCTGTAGTCGATTGGTCCGTCCGACCAAGCCCCACGGATGACATTAACAGTGTCAATCAGTCGGTTTGTACGTTCTTCTGGGGGAATACCAAAAGCGTCAAACTCATCATCGTTTGAACCGATGGCCAGTCCCAGAGTTGCCCGTCCCTCAGAAATCTGGTCAATAGTCGCTATGTCCTCGGCAAGCCGAACCGGATCATATAATGGAGCCAATGCGATACATGAGCCGATTTCAATATTATCCGTGACAGCGGCTAATGCGCCTAATGAGGGTACCACTCCTGAGAGATAATCGTCTTTGAGAAAGTGGTGTTCAGAAACCCATGCACTATCGAGGCCAGTATTGTCGATGGTACGACCGAGTTTGAGCATCTCGTCGTATATCTCACTGGTCGAACGGTTATCGTCAGGACGCTGTTGACAGGTAAACAATCCGGTCCCAAGTTTCATATATAGATACTATAGTCAAAACGTCTTTAAACTAGTGATAGAGGTGGCCCACCTAGAGTCGGTCTGTAGTAACTGTTCAAAATAGGGCTCTTCTATTGGTGAAAATAGGGCAGTCAAGTACCGGGCGAATCTTGATAGAAGATGTACGCTCGGTCGATCAGTAGCCGATTCGAGTGATTTCTTCAACAGGCCATTCGCTGAGGATTTCAACTCCGTTTTCGCGAACAACGACCATCTCCTCGACGCGGACACCCTGTCTGTCGGCAGGTTGCATTGTCTCGACTGCCATTGTCATACCTTCTTCAATCTCGATCGGGTGGTCCGGTGAGAGACCGCGCCAGATAAGCGGTTCTTCGTAGAGTTGGAGACCGAGTCCGTGAGCCCAATGATTGGTGGTCATTTGCCAGAAATCGTCGGCGTCGTACCAATCCATATGCTCACCCTCTTCGTCGGGGAAGCCTTTGCAAATCTCATCGGTAGTTGCACCAGGCTCGATCCGTTCGAGTACATTATAGAGGTCATCACGAGCCTTCTCATAGGCCTCTTTTTGGGCCTGTGTTGGTTCGCCCATGCTGAATGTCCGGTAGTAACAAGAGCGATAGCCCAGGTAGCCGATATTGTAGAAATCAGCATACACTATATCACCGGGCCGAATCATCCTGTCAGTAGTATTTGCCTGATGTTTCGGCCAAGTGTTCGGACCGGAGGTGACGTAACCACCCTGAGCCATCGCCCCATGGCGCCAGAGTTCGTTGACCGCATCACCCCAGACCTCGGACTCACGCATACCGGGCTTGGCACTCTCGGTGATTGCTTGGAAGCCAGCTTCACAGATCGACGCGACCTGTCGGAGACACTCGACTTCATCACGTGTCTTCACCTTTCGGGCGTCGAGCATGATCTCGGTTGCCGTACTAGTATCAACGTCGACGTTACGGCTCTCGAACTTCTTGACGAGAGGCTCGTTCGCCACGTCAATTCCCATTGGCTCCTTCTCGACGCCGTACTCTTCCATGGCCGTATAAACTGTCTGTGCCATCTTGTCTTTGAGCCAGTCACGTGCGGAGGCACGGCCGGAGGCGCGAGGAACATTACCTAAGCCGGGACAGGCATATCTGATGTCGTCCAACCAGGGGCAATTAAACTGCTGGTTCGAAGCATGATCGGCGGTGTCCCAATGGATAATATCGCCGTGTTCAGTCAGCAGCGTATAGTGATCCGCGCCGCTTCCGCCAGTCATTGCAAGTCCCGTCACGTAGCGAACATTCGGGTCGTTGATAAGCAGAATCGACCCGAGTTCGGAGTCTTGAAGCCGATCAAGCGCACGCTCCTTACGCTCACGTCGCATCCGTTGAACGTTGATGCGCTCTTCCCAGTCGACTGCCATGGTTCCACGCGTCCCTTCCATGAAGTCTCGCTCGTATATCATCAGGCGTCAAATGATACACAGAGATAGATAATCAAACCTTGGTTTACGACAACTATACCCATTGACTATACTACTATGGAAAATGGCGTGAACGAAACCGATTGCTGTCTAGAGTGGCGGCTGACCGTTCTCCTCGCGTAGCGTATTAATGTACTTGCGGAAGCCAGCCTCTAGATCGTACTTGACCTCGTAGCCGAGATCTTCCTGAGCTTTCGTCATGTCTAAGTTCTGGGTCCAGGGTAGTTCCCCATCGTCAGAAACGTCGACTTTAGCATCTGGAACCAAGGTTTCGACAGTCTCGGCGGCTTCACGAACCGTTGCGAGTTGTCCCCGAATATTGTAGATGCGCTGAGTCAATTCGTCTTCAGGCGTAAATGCCGCCTTCCGGAACGCTTGAGCGATATCCTCAACGTGTTGCCAGTCTACCTTTTGATCTCCGTACTCGACGCTGTAGGATTCCCCCAGAGCAGGCTTCTCAATAATATTCGCGAGGAACGCTGAGCCACCGCTCTCGCGGTAGGGTCCATAGGCGACTGTGGGACGGAGCGCGACGTGATCGAGCCCGTAGTCCTCATGGTAGACTCGTGCCTGATGTTCATTGTACTCCTTGGATGCCCCATAGAGGGTATCCGGGTAGACGAGTTCGCCCTCATCAACCCACTCCTTGTCGTAGTTTTCGGGTGGCGCGTACACCGCCGCTGAGGATGCCCACGCGACACGCTCAACTTGATCGTCGAGCGTACGGGCCGCCTCAAAGACGTTATTCGTTCCCATGATGTTTACGTCGGCCGCTGCACGGGGGTTATCGCGCGCTGTTGTCGTCAGCAACGCTGCGAGATGGATAATGTGGGTTGTTCCAGTCTCCTTGACAGCTCGGATTACATCGGTTGATTCGGAGACATCGCCACGTCGAATCTCGACCTCGTCAGCAACACCGAGTTTCTCGAGGATCTCAGTATCCGTCGAGAGATCGTATGCGACTACTTCATGCCCGTGTTTGACCAGATCCTTTACCACGTAGGAACCAATGAATCCGGTTCCGCCAGTTACCAGTACCTTATTGTCACTCATGCTTGATCGTATGATTTACCGCGTCTGTTAGCACATCACGTTCGCTCATTATCATTCTATCGATCTTACTCATGGAGGCCGCCGACAGAGTTGTAGAACGAGGAAGCCAAGGTATTGGCCATGTCCTGTTCCCGATCAATGCGGACATCGATGACGTGGGGAACCTCGGCTGCCTTGCCGTCCTGAAGCGCCGAGACAAGGTCGGTGGGATCGGTAACCTGCCGTCCAACTGCGCCGAACGCCTCTGCGACCTGCAGGAAATCCGTATCGTGGAACTCGACACCGGCGATGTCGCCCTCTTCGCCTTGCATTTGACGGACCATCCCGAGGCTGGTATCGTTGAGTATGACGAATGTCGGCGCGACGCCGTACTCGACGGCTGTCTCGACGCTGTTCATAGTCATCGCGAACCCGCCATCGCCGGCAACTCCGATTACATCTTGGTCGGTCGTCAGCGCTGCTGACACTGCAGCCGGGGTGGCCCATCCCATCCCGCCGACGCCGCCGCTACCAAAGTAGGTACGTACAGCGGGTGTTTGGAGATAGTATAGCAACCAGAATCGGTTGTTGCCGGAGTCAGCTGTGACGATTGTCTCTTCATCTACGACGGATTCGATCGCTTTTACGGCCCGCTGTGGTTTGATCGGTACTGATTCATCATCGCACTCTGGTGCCTCAAACCACTTCTGTGCTGCAGTAGCACGCTCGACAGCCCAGTCGTTCGATGCCTCTCCGGCCTCGGCAAGTGCCGAGAGGCTCTCTTTCGCGTCACCAATTAGGCCAACATCTGCAGGGTAGACCCATCCAGCATTGCGAGTATCGATGTCTGCGTGGATAATCGTCTGCTCGTCAGGCCGAATGAATTCGGGGGCCTGCCAGTTGGTGTCCATTGGGTTTAACCGACAGCCGACCACGAGCAGAGTATCTGCCTCGCTGACGACTTGGTTAGCCCCCTCATGGCCAAACGAACCCATAACGCCCGCAGCACGCTCAGAAGTCTCAGGATATGTTGATTTGCCTAAGTAGGAGGTAACAACAGCACAATCATACGCGTCCGCAACCATCGCCAGTTCGTCGTACGCTTGGGCAGCGTGAACGCCGTTACCTGCGATGATGACTGGTCGGTCGGCACTCTCGAGTGCGTCAGTAGCTGCGACGACCTCCTCTGCTGTCGGTGTTGCATTCCAGGTCCGCGTTTGGGCGCGTGCATCCCAAGCCGGTGGCGTCGATTCCTCAGGGACCTCAGCCGTGATCGCATCACCATCTAGAATTATCGCTGTCGGACCAGGGCGCCCGGCAACAGCATGTTTAAATGCTAGTTGTGTTGACCGAAGTGTTTCCACAGGTGTCCGTGGGAACCACCATTCCTTGGAAACCCCATCAAGAATATTCGGGAGGCTGAAGCCCCCGTAATCTCCTCGAGCCTGCTGATACGGGGCAAGCGTTGAGTACTCACCGCGTTCAGATGCTTCGGTAAGTACTACCATCGGTGAAGACGATAGTCGTGCTTCCATTTGACCAATCATGCCGAGACTGCCGATCCAGGGTCCTTGCCCAGTGAGAACTCCCGGCTTTCCTGTAAGCCGTCCGTGCATTTCTGCCATCACGCTTGCCTCACGCTCGTCGCGTGGCCTGACAACGTCAATATCAGATGCCGAGAGGTGCTCGAGCAACTCGATCACCCGTCCTCCCGGATAGCCGAAAACGTACTCAACACCCAATTCCTCGAGCGTCTCAACAAGTTCGTCTGCTGTGTCGGACATATCTATTTACCTGATGTCTTTCTTCTTGCTACTATAACTATTACACTAGTCTCTGGAAGTCCGTCCAAACGGACATATTTGGGCGAACCAAACCAGGAAAATTATTCGTAATGATGGTTCGGTATTCTCGCCAACGATTGGAGAGTCCCTTGCGGTGGCTGGTAACTGCTTGAGCAGATAACTTTGTTAGCGCACTCATGCAATTTCACCGTCGGACGCTAGGAACTTTGATCTATCGGTGTGGTAACCCACTGATCGATTTTCGACCATCAAACCGAACCAAGAGATAGGATTTTACGACCGAAAGAACCCAGCGTTCAGGCTGATATTGGATCTTGACCTTTCCCTATAGACCAAGTAGCTCATTTTGACCAACAGTGAAAAATCCCAGATTTGGCCGAAAACGATCTATGAACGCTGTTCGCGAACTGCACTTATTTATTGGACTATATCGATCGACCGATCTCGTGGCCGTGGTAGACTGCGTCAGCGATTCGCCTTGGAGAGACACAGTCTCCAACTGCATGGATCTCTTCTATCTCAGTCTCAGAACGGAGTTTGTCGAGGTTAGATTTCAGTTCGCTATAAATTCCGTCGTTAGAGACACGCATCGTCGTGAAAACCACGTAGTCAGCATCGAACTGCTCTGTGTCCTCTGAGTAGACGTTTGTTGCCTCTACCGTTTCCTCACCCACAGTTGAAAGGGAGTGTTTTGGCAGGAATTCAACGCCGTTATCGTATAGATCCCTGAAGATTTCCTTCCGTTCGAAGGTGTGAAGCGTCTCCTGAAACGCACTGGTCCGTGGAGTTACGAACGTGATATCGTTCTCACGGGATAGCGTTTGTGCGATCCCCGCACTGACGTTGTAGCCTTCCTCATCGAAAATGACTATTTTTGAGTCCGAGATATCGGCATCTACTGCTTGGTCAGGTGTCAGAACGTGATCCCGGTTCCATCCATTGACTTCCTCATGCGTTCCAGACGTGATCCCTCTGGGAGACCACTGCGCACCGGTTGCGATGATTACGATCTCTGCACCGTATTCCTTGATGTCGTCGTAATCCATCTCCGCACGCGGGCCCGTATGGATTTCTGCCATATCCAGTCGCTGCAGTTCGGTTTCACGCCAATCACGGACGCGTTTCCATTCTCCAAGATCTGGAAGGCTACTTTCGAAGTTGATTCGCCCCCCAACGTCTCGCTCTTTTTCTTTTAGATGGACAAGGTGACCCCGCTCAGCTGCGACACGGGCGGCTTCCAGTCCTGCCGGGCCACCGCCAACAACGACTACCCCTTTTGGATCAACCGCTTCCTCGTACTCTTCAGCCGGCCAGCGTTCTTCCTCGCCTACTGTTGGGTTCTGTGTACAGATAAGGGGAATTCCCTGTCGAGATTGTGAGACACAGATATTACAGCCGATACACTCTCGTATCTGGTCGACGTCTCCTTGTTTCGCTTTTCGTGCCCAGTGAGGATCCGCGATTGATTGACGTGCCATCCCTATCATATCGACATATCCCTCTTCAAGTAACGACTCAGCATCATCCGGGTCCGTAATCCGCCCAGTCCCTCCAACGGGTACATCAAGTTCCTGAGTCGCTTCGCGAACGTAGTCCATTTGGTAGTTCTTCGTATGCTTCCGACTCGGCCCGATCATATCATCAATGGCTTGTTTGACACCGATATCGACGTCCCAGAAATGGAGGTCGTCACCGATTTGACGAAGGATTTCTATGCCATCGCCTTCTTTCGTAAGACCGCCATCAACTCGCTCGTCGATTGTATAGCGTGCCCCGACTGCCATCTCATCGCTGACGTTCTCTTTCACCGCGTTGATGAGCTCGCGGAAAAACCGCATGCGATTTTCTAGCGAGCCACCGTATCTATCGTCCCGGTCATTATAGAAGGGTGATAGGAACTGGGAGATAAGGTATCCGTGTGCCGCGTGGAGTTCAATACCATCGTATCCAATTTTTCGTGCACGAGCAGCTGCCTCACCGAATGCATTCACGATTTCGTCGATATCTTCGTGATCCATCTTCTTCGGTGTATAGTAGTTTCCAGACGGGATCTGTGAGGCAGACAGTGGTGGATGTCGGCTTTCATAGTTTGGAGCTGTCGCTCCGCCATGCCATAGCTCAACAAAAACCTTTGCTCCATGATCGTGAATGGCATCCACCATCTCCCTTTGTGGTTCGATAGTCTCGTCCTTGTGGATGAATCCTGGATCAACAGGCGTCACGTCTGTGGACTCATGGACTTGACTATACTCCTGAACGATTAATCCGAACCCGCCTTTTGCTTTCTCCGCACGGAAGTGGGTCTGTTGATCACCGAGACCGTATGCATTCCCATGTGGTGGCTGGTAGATGCGATTTGGGATCGTTACCGGGCCAATTTCTATCGGCTCGAAGAGCCGCTCATAGGAGCCTGGCATAGATCAACAGATGGCAGTCTTCCGTAAATTAGTTTCTATTCCTATTGTATTCACGATGAGTGCTTTCTCTCACCGAATTCAGGCATATATTAGCAAAATCAGCCATATCGATGGATGGTGTATCCTCTTCAAGAGTGATATCGCGAAACCCTATTCGAAATACTCGAATCCTCACTACCTCCCTTGTTTACAACCATATGATCGTAATGGATAGAAAAGACAGTATATCTCTCTATGCCATTAAAGACACAATCGTGTTATCTGCGATACCTACTATTCTGTTTATTTGAATAGGAAATAGTGGTCCCCTCCCTATTTGCATCTTGACGTAAACCCTCTCAGTCTATCCAATAGCTAAAGTAATGTTGGATAAGCCCGTTCGAATAGTCCGAACCAATTCTGTGGCCACTTTAGATCCAGCAAGAGAGGACACTTCAGCGACCAGTAATGACAAGACAAAAACTCATGTTCGATGAAGGTCGAGCGGTTCTATATCGATAGCTAGGAACGGGCGAACGAGATATCTACAGAGCTCCTCTTTCTTCTGGATATCTTTTGCAGTTGTCTCTACGAATATTCGGTATGCCCTCACACGTGCGAAACAAACAAGGAAGAGGTCAGATATATATAATCATTAGATTTATCACCCATGAACTGGACATACAGACCGTATGAGGATAGCCAATCCGAAACATGGTTGTCAGTATCAAGAACCACGAGCAATAGCAGAAAGCCCTACGAAAGGGGGCGCAAGGAGGTGACCAAGAATGCTATCGTATTTACTCGGTTTCCCGACCCCAGTGATAGAAATCTATGCAGTCCTCGCCTGTTCAGTGATCACCTTCGCGCTTTATTTCGGAATGAAGTTCGAAAGCATCACCGAAGACAGATCCGATCAGGCAGATGATGAGATAGGAACGGGGGTGAGCAAATGAGTAATCCCCTGATTCCGTTACAGTCATGGGGCGGCGATCTCGGTATTGAATATTATTCGCCGACTGCAGTCATCTTCCTCGTAGTGTTCTCACTACTTATGATCGGAATCGGGATTTTCGCTTCTCGGTTCCAGACCGACCAAGAGGAGTATTTCGCTGCTGGTCGACGTGGGGGTATCCTTGTCATCGCATTGTCGATGTTCGCTTCCATCCAGAGTGGATGGGGAATGGTCGGTGTGACGGGGACGGGATCGGTTATCGGTGTCGAATACCTAATGCTCGTCGCCGTGGGGACGCCTCTAGGATTCGTAATTTCCTACTGGCTTCTCGGGCGAAAGATGCGAATGCTTGGCGAGTTACGTAACGCAATGACGGCGCCTGATGCGATGTACTATCGGTTCAAAGACGAACGTGTTCGTCTCCTCGGTGCCTCATCGGTAATTCTGGGGAGTATGGGCTATCTCGCTGCACAGTACGCAGCACTCGGCATCATTGGCTCGCTTATTCTCCCAGTCGGCTTCTTTGAAGCATTAATAATCGGTCTCGTAGTTGTAGGATTCTATACTGTCATTGGCGGGATGCTTGCGGCGATATGGTCTGATGCGATACAGGGAGTAACAATGATAGTAGGTGCGTTACTTACATCGTTCTATGTCATAACGAATTACCCAGGGGGAGTTAACGGAATGGTGTCCGCTGTCTCGAACAATCAGCCCGCCTTCTTCGATTTCACCCTTCTCGGTATGGATGGCCTTGGGGCACTCGGTCTGCTTCTCTCGGTGATCGTCATCCAATTGACGGTAGCAGGACAGCCCCATGCCACCACGAAGTTCTACATGGTGAAGGATGTCTCACTGCTCCGTTGGGGGGCGCTTATCACGGCAGCCAGTTATATGCTGACGACCTTGTACTGGGTTGCTGCACCGTTTGTGCGTGCAGGGATTATTGAGGGACATGTTGCTGATCCAGGGAACCCAGACGCGACGCTTCCGCTCGCACTTGTCGAGTTCGCTCCGGATATCGTTGTTGCCTTCGTATTGACTGCGATTATCGCGGCCATCATGTCAACAAGCAATGGGTTCCTCAACATGAGTTCCGCAGCAGTCGTCCACGATTACTTCATTGGTTATCAGGACAAGAATTTGTCTGATAGACAAGAGGTACTCTACGGACGCGCCACGACGTTGGTGATCCTAGTTGCAGCCGGGATCCTTGCGGCTACTTTCCCCGGCCTCATCTTCGTGCTCGGTGCGGCAGGCTGGGCGATTTTCGCTTCGGTCATCTTCCCGTGTGTCGCTCTTGCTTACAATTGGAAGGGTGCGACTAGTGAGGGCGCACTCTGGGGTGGTGGTATTGGTCTCGGCCTTACACTTATTTTGGCTTACGGGGCCCAATACTTCGATCTGAGCCTTCCGATGGGAATTCTTGGCGGTCAATTAGCAACTGTCATTGCAGTTATCGTGTTCATTGGCGTCTCGCTTGTAACCTCGACGAGTGACTATGCCGATCTTGATCGTGACCTACAGGAGATCATGGATCTTGGTCGAATTAGTGATGGAAATGTGTCTTCACCACCACCAGTTACCAGCGAACAAGCCGACGACGATTAACAATATTGTTGTGAATATTTTATCATAAGAATCTGCATGTTATAGAAATAGGTAAGTTGGGATATCTCCGGCGCAGCAGCGATAGTGGAAATGGTCTGTATAGCCTACCTCGCTTCTTCTATCTCTGTAAGTGATCCAGGATTCTCGATGCTACTCATGTCGCCGAGGTCCTCGCCGGTGTAGGTCGCCTGGATTGCCCGGCGGATGATCTTCCCCGACTGAGTCTTCGGGAACTCATCGACGAACAGCACCTCACGCGGGCGGAACGGTTTCCCGAGTTCCTCGCCGACCTGCGCGCGCAGTTCCTCGCGGAGGTCGTCGCTCTCCGCGTAGCCGGCCTTGAGGACGACGTAGGCAACGACGGCGGTCCCGGTGGTGTCGTCAGGTGCGCCGATAGCGACGGCCTGATTGACCGCCTTGTGGTCAATAAGCGCGCCTTCGACCTCGGCGGGGCCGACCTTTCGACCGGCCACATTGAGCGTGTCGTCGGCCCGGCCGTGGAGGAACCAGAAGCCGTCGTCGTCCTTCTGGGCCCAGTCGCCGTGGTTCCACATGTCCTCGAAGGTCGACCAATACTCGTTAAGGTAGCGCTCGTCGCCCGACCACAGCGATTTCGTCATTGAAGGACAGGAGTCCCGCGCGACGAGGTAGCCGCGCTCGTTGTCCTCCTTAATCGAGTTCCCCTTGTGATCGACGATGTCGATATCCATGCCGAGTCCCGGTCCGCCGAGTGTGCAGGGTTTCAGTGGCTGAGTCGGCATCGGCATTAGGAAGCAGCCGCAAATCTCGGTACCCCCAGAGATGTTGATGATCGGCGTGTCGCCGCCGCCGACGTTCTCATAGAACCAGTGCCACGATTCGGAATCCCAGGGTTCGCCCGTGGAGCCGAGGACGCGAAGTGAAGA
>SDGW01000790.1_pt1 | contig 13162 bp, 14 predicted proteins | sample 2873831 | NCBI WGS metagenome assembly SDGW01 (sample SAMN08132700, study PRJNA421101) | hypersaline lake metagenome | isolation source: celular fraction 0.22 microns magnesium sulfate-rich crust from ephemeral... | place: Spain: Penahueca Lagoon, Toledo | collected 2011-07
GTCAGGATCGAGGTTGTCGTCCAGTACGTACCCGTAATCAACGCGGAGAAATATTCCGTCTTCTGTGCCGTCACTTCCGAACAGTTCCCACCCTTCAAACTGCTCTGGGAAGTCAAACTCCACTGGAAATGTGTATCGATCCGCGCCCATAGCGTTCTGTATCGGACGGAGCGGAGTAAAGGTGTCGATTGAACTGATGGCGCGGGTTCAGATTCAGCGGCGCTGAACCCTATTGGCGTTATCCAGCTCGACGCAGAGAATGAGATTAGTGCTATAATACAATCTATAGGGTGTTAGGTATAAATGTGATCACCGTCGCTTGTCACAAGGTTAGGGTACTCCCGCTTCCTCCACACGACGTCAGGATTCTTCTCCATGAACTCTATGGCTTTGGAGAGAGCAATCATCCGACTATCGAGGCCCGAATAGAGATGGGTTGACTCGCTTAGCCGGGTTCCACTCCCAATTTTCACGTTCCAGTTGTTTCCCCGGCCGCCCGGGTTTGTGAACCAAACCATGACTCCTAACTCGTCGTGTTCGGCGATGAATTCTTTCCAGTTCCCGGGCTGAGTTATTTTCCAGTGGTCTTTGTTCCAGCCGTCTATCTTGTCGATGAGGGCGAGGTCACACATTGTGTTTTTATAGGATCATTACGATAATATATGTGTTCTCATCCTGTAGCCAACTTCCCATACATCTCATGAGAACTGCTCTACTGTACCATCAGCTACTTCGAGTACAATGATTGTTGGGTTCCCTAATCGGATCTTCTGGTCATCTACTCGGCCGGTGACTTCACATTCAACAAGAGCCGTTGCTCCTCCATCCGCGTTTGAGATATCTTTGCCTTCTAGTTCTACTCCTGTTTGGTCTTCAATCTCCCACGCACCGTTTGGTAGACCACGATAGACACATCTGAGGAAAACCCGTTCACCGATATTGAATGTGTTTCTATTCAAAAGGTTGTCATTGTCGCGGATCTCTATTCCATTTACTTTGGTACGAAGTTCTTTACCAAGGGTGTCCCTTGCGCGTTCATAATCGGTAGCCATAGTCATTGATTAGGCCATAAAAGCAAATGTGTTATCCCACTGTCATCCTGTCTGGTTTCCAAGCGAAAGGAAAGAGGGGGGCGAGGATTTATAGTTGACTAGATCATCTACTTATGTAGATACGATGTCAGAGTGTGATGTTTGCGGAGTACATGAGGCTACCCGTACAGATGCACCTATTGTAGTGAACAACAGATTATATCGTGGTGAAACCTGTGACGAGTGCTACTATCCTCCTGAAGAAATCATCGAAAATGAGGTGTTTGCCGAAGGCTCCCATGAAGCAGACCGTCTCAAGAACTGGTCAGACTGAAAAAGCCAGCCGCGCCCACACACCGAGCCCGAGTGTCGGAACGATTAAACGTTCACGAGAGAGTCGTCACGTGTATGAGCCAACTCGAAGCTGTCGAAACAGAAGCAACATCTGAGGCGATTATCGAGTTTAAGACTGAAGAACTTACTGCCCATTGCCCATTCGATTTTGGTGGGCCAGACTTCTACACCCTGATTATTCGATACAGGCCCGACAGGCACACTATCGAATCTCGGTCGCTGAAGATCTATCTCGAAAATTACCGGGATGAGGAATTAACTGTTGAAGATGCAGCCCAAACGATTTACGACGATGTAACTACTACAATAAACCCTGATTCTGCATACATTCGATTAGAACAAAACATTCGAGGGGGTATTGCTGAGACCGTTGAAGTTGGGGATACCACACTCCGAAAAAACTGACCCTATTCGGATTCTAATATCGCCGTAATAGCGTAGAAAAGAGGCGTATCGAGGACTGCAATAAGTAGTTTGATGACGTACTCTGTTCCAATAATCCCCCCCGCAACCGCCAATGGGACCGCCGCACCCCCGAAAAGGGGTGGAAGCACAATAAACGCGAGCGCAGTAAAAAGCGAAGTATCGAGCAACTGGCTTACCCCCGTACTGCCAATATTTCGCATGAACTTGTATTTGTCTCCTGTTCGCCCACGGATGAAATGGAAAATGCTCACGTCAAGATTTTGAGATACAACAATAGTGAGAACGCTAGCTATTACGATGGGCGTGCTGGCTCCAAACACGGAATTGAATGCTTCCGCTTGGCCATAGGCTGGGGCTGCTGGTAGCGTGATAGCCAGAAATACAAGCGCGTATGCAGCCACCATTGCTACAACTGACGCATTAACCGTCTGTCGGGCCGTGCCCTTCCCATACAGTTCACTTATCAGGTCCGTACAGAAGAACGTCACTCCAATAGCGAACACACCGGCACTAGAGACGACTGTCCCCAGTAGTGGAAGTGACAGTTCGACTAGTTTCGAGGCAGTCAAATTTGCAGTGATCAATGCTCCTACGAACACGGCTTGAAGAACTATTCGTATATTGAGCGCGTTTCTCATCGAGAAGGTGTGACTATTATGATTATGTTAAATGTTTCCTCTGTTGGCCCTATAGTCACGTTTTCTTGTGTTCTCTTAGGCCTACAATCCCTGTCGAGTAAGTTTGAAGTAGTGCATTTTGGATGATACTTCCATGAACTATCTATTTAGCCTAGAAGTAGGAGTCAATGGATTCAAGCCCATGATGCACCTCTCGCGAACTAGCTGGGGGTACTATGACATTTGAATTCTATGCCGCACTAACTCGGTCGGAACAGGAAATTGACACAGTTATCGAGAGTCTTTTGGATGGGTACGGGTCCTTAGATCCTATCCAAAATATCATGTTCACGCCTATCGCATCTACTGAGGACACTACATCCCATCTAAAGGACTATGCTGACGACTACGGTCTCAATATTATGTTTGATTCTGGGGGATATGAGGTTCAGGTAGGAAGCGTAGAGTTTGATGAATTGATATCTTATCTTGTCGATTTCCACTCGTCGAATGACTGGGGGAAGTGGCATGTTCTTCCAGACAACGTCCCGCTGAGCGACGATGGAGAAGATACAGTTCAGCGGAAAGTAAACGAAACCCTGAGCGCATCCCGAATATGCTTTCAGCGACTTCCCGAAGACATACAGAAAAAGTCCTTGGGGGCGGTCCAAGGACATACCCCCAAGCAGATATCCCGCTGTATAGAGGAATACAGTAGTAAAACGTTCCGAGGACTAGAACGAGTAGGTTTCGGGAGCTTTGCCACGTCGGGCGTGAATAATGGGGTAAACACAATTACCCCTGACACGCTCGACCGCTTGGAATGGGCTGTCGAGTTAGCCCATTCACAAGACCTTGAAGTCCACGCGTTTGGCGTGGGCGGCCCTACAAGCATCCCTCTTCTGTATGAAGCAGGCGTCGATAGTTTTGACACGACTAGTTGGATGCGAACTGGAGGATATGGGAACGTGATATTCCCGTTCCGCAGCCGGTATAATGTGTCTCATAAGAAAGACCGAGGTGGAAAAACACTAACCCGGGGCAAACTTGATCGTCTTAAGGAGACAACCGGCCACCGATGCAACTACTGTGAGAATATTGGAAAACTTCGCGACAGTCGTTGGAATCGAATCCTCCATAATATTATCGTCACACACGAATCCACGCAGAATGTTCAATCAATGGAAACAGAGGAAATTATCGAAAGCATGGATGAATCATCCAGATACAGAAAATACCTTAGGCATATAACTGAAAACTAACAAGACAGAACATGGCGAAAGTACACATCGAGGGCGGGACCAGACGGCCTGAAGCAATAAGATACTATCTTGATGTCGCAAGCCTTGGAGACTTCTCTGATACAGAAGACGTAATGAATGAAGTTTTCCACCGGTATGGGTTCCCGTCAGAGGGCTCTGTTAATACGGAAAAAATCGGGACGTTCTTGAGTCGATTTGGTATTGTCGAAGACGATGATCGTCAGTCATTGACCGACACGGGAGACCAACTACTGCGGGTCTTGTTAGAGGATGAAACTCTCTTCTATGAACTCCTGTCGCTCCACATAGCCACTTATTTCCATAGCCATCCTAGTGAGGACACGCTCCCTTCTTGGACGTATTACAAAACTATCGAGTATCTCTTGGAGAATAGGCCAGTGAAAGTCCAAGAAACTTCGACTGCGAAAACTGTGGTGTCTCACCTCAGTGCAGAAGCAGAGCAGAGGAATACTGATGACTTATTAGAGAACGTTGGTGCATTGAGTAATAAGACATTCAGGAATTTTGTCCATTTTATTAAGCCATTAGAACCCAGTGTTCTGGATGATGGGGTATTCACGGGTCGGACTCGGGTGAAAACTGATGTCTTTGCTATGGCTCTCGATAAGGCCTACCAGTCGGAATTCGTTCAACCCACGACAGACTATGGAGACTTAATAACGATTTCTCCGGGTTCCCCCGGAAACGAGTTCTTGAGAACTGTGTGTGGGATTCAGCGCAGTTACGTGGTAGAAATAGCTGAGCAAGCAGGGCGGATGTACGAGGAGATTGAATGCACATCCGATTTTGAAGTGAAAGTTAGAATCCGCGAGGAACTCTCTTATGACCAGTTTTCCTAAATCTAAATATTTGAACAAGATAAATAGATTCAAGTTTAGATATGAGGAAGCGGTAACAGAAGGCCATAGAGATGCAAGAGACGAAGTTCTTCAGGCGAAAGAAACGGGATATAAACGCGTGAATCTGTATGGCGCGTCCCCTCACGACCTAACTCTTGTATGTTGGCTATTAGCTGAACAACCGGAGTGGGCGTACTCCTTTAGGTTTAATGATGAACTCGGCTCCGACACACATTGCGTTGTGTTTGACCGTCTTAGAGCTATACAGTCCAACGAACGCAAGTTCCGGAGGGTTTTCGAACTGAACAATCTCGACTTCGGGGTTATGGTCACAGAGAAAGGGGCCAGAGAGGTCGAACCACAGGTGGAATTGCAAGAACGCTCTGGGACTCTCTACCTTGATGTCACTAGTTATTTATCGGATAATTAGGAATATCGGGCAAAGATGGAATCTAACGGGTTGGATCAACTCTTCAATCGGGTCCAGAAATCGGATGGGATTGTGTCCACGTTCACCTCCAAGGATATTCTAGAACAGCCAGAGACCGTACAAGAAAGTTACTCCCAGTACGCGGAGACCCACGTCTCAATTGGAGATACTGGCGAATTTGAAGAGAAAATTCACGACAAAGTGGTTAATGGAGAAACAAGAACAACAGGTTATGTGTATGGTCCATACGGCTACGGAAAGACAAGTACCGTGGTGAATGTTTGGAATAATCTCCAGAAGGAAGACATTGTTACTGTTCCTCCGTTCACAGTTACAAGTTTTTCCGATATCATGGATGCCACCTACGGGTGGATAAAGCACGAGTTTGAAGTCGTGGACGAAACGTATCAGGATGATTTAGATGAGATATATACTGAATACAACACTGCAGGGGACTTAGAGGCGTACGCTGAAGAACATATTGATGAGTACCCTGACGTGGATTCCCCAGAAGAGTTGGCTAGTACTCTCGAAGTACTCCAAAGATCAGGGGATTTTGATCCAGAAGTCTCTGCGAACGCCCTAATCGACTTCTTTGAAGAGTGTACAGCCCTTGTTCTTGAGGCTGGGTTTGATGGTCTAGTCGTAATCGGGGACGAGCTTCACCAATACACCAAGCAAATCGACCAAAAGAAAGCAAACACTCAACTGCGCGACCTAGCTCTTGGACTGTTCGCTCACAAAGAGTCGTCTCCTCAGTTTGGGTTGTTCTTCTCGATGCCTGAGCAGACGATGACAACACTTGACGCACAGGCCGAGGACATTCTTAACCGCCTTCAAACTGATAACCTTGTAAAACCTCTTACAAGCGTCTATGGTCGGGACTTTCCCAAACAGCTCTGGGAACGCTACGTGGAAAAATATGACATCGATGGTGAAGATGTTATCACGGACCATGCTCTTGAAGCAGCGGGGCAAATCTGTGTTCGAGAAGACCTGAGCAGTGGGCCTCGGACTATAGTGGACATTATAATTAAAGCTATACAAGGGTATAGAGAAGAGAATAGGCAGTTCACTGCGTTAGAACTGGCTAACTCGTTCCACAGTGGCCAGATACGGTTCGACGGCAACAATGCTAAAATAGAAACCGCTATCAGTGATGCTCTCAGCCACGGTGAAGTGGATACGCCTGAAAAGAAGAAGTTCATAAAACTCTGTGGCGTGTTCCCTGAAGAGGGAGTCAGTGAAGAGGTTCTCGACGAGTATGATTTGCACGAGGCCAAAGAGGCGCTGTCGAAGAACGTCCATGGGACACTCATCAAATCTGTTCCCGGGTATACGCTTGTAGACGTGAGCAAGGATGAAGGGCCAGAAGACGTCATGACGGCCATCATTCGCAAGTTCTGGAAACAATACGAAATAGACCAACCTAACGCTGAACGAGCGTTCCAAGGATTTGTCGATAAGGTCATAGAGGAGAACCTGTTTGACACGCAATCCGATAGCGCGATGGTTGGCTGGACAGTAGAGGATCAGTTCACGGAAGACCATACTAATGTATTCACTGCTCGCTATCGCGGCACGTTCGACAATCGATATCCAGAACGAATAGCCAGTATAGGTGTTGCTAGTGGACAACAACAAGAAAAGATTCGAGGGAATCACAAAGGGTTGGGGGAGAAGGATGGCCCTGACTTTGCTATGAATTTTGTCCTTCATTGGCAGGTTGATGAAGGTGAAATCGACGAACGGATCGAGAAAGAATCCGATAGAGAGTTCACTCTTCACTTGACCCCCCTCAAAACGTTCGATAAACTCCCGGGCAATCTCAATTTCCTTCGAGATGCCATGGACCCGAAAGAGGTCACGCCATTCCTCCTATTGGCTCTCGTGGAGTTCCTAGCTGAAGACGACACCCAATTAGAGGCTTCGCAGGAAGCTAGCATGGAGCAATATGTCCGGGGCATCGTCAACCAAAGCATAGATGCCCTCTTCACAAGGTCCCTCATTGACAACTCTCCAGAAGAGGTTGTTATCCGACGAGCGGGGGCAAATCTGTCCAGAGGAATATTCCGCTATTCGATGGAGGCCGTGTATCCTGAGTACTCGACGTTGGTGAAGAACCACCAACGAAAAAGCACGATGAATGATTATCAGAACTTCATCGAAGGAATTGCTCATTCGGCTAGGCGGAAGGGGTTAGAACAGTTCGAGATGACCGAGGACGAACTGTTGGACGAGTTCGGCCTTGGTAGCTGGAAGTCGCTCGAAACTAGATTCGATACGCACTATGTCGACCTGATCGAGTACGAGAGAGAAGTACAGGATGATGATCCAAACAAGCTTATTGTTCAGATTCAGAAACATCCACTTGAGGAGATGATACTGGACGAGGTGGGGGACGACGACGGTGATCACTGTAGCATTGAGAAGGCTGAGGCCATCGGGAGTGAAGGCGGTTATCTCAAAGAAGAAGTAGACTTCGCATTAGATTTCTTGGAAAGCCGGGGGCTCGTTGAGGTGAAAAATGGGAGTATTCTGCGTACGAAGACCGATGTGGACGCGGATGAAGTGCAGGAACGACTTGAAGAATGCAATGAAAAACTCGATATTGTTGAGTCCTACTCCGACGTTCAAATTGCAAGTGTTCGACAAGATGTAAGAAAGTTAGAATCACGACTTAGTGAGACAGACGCTGGAAATGAAGAGAAACTAGATGCCATAAACGCCGACGTGTCTGCCGTCGAGAAGGACGTGATGGGAGTAGTTGAACGGGCTGTAGATGACTTACAAGAAGAGGCTCGGGAATTCTGCAGGACGGGGGAGAACGAATCCCCCGACAATATCCCCCGTGCTCTTACTCGTGATATAACTGGAAAACTCAGCTTCATCAAACACCTCTCAAATGCGAAACAAGACGCCAAGTCGGAATACAAAGACCTGATGAACGAATTCGATGACCTACTGGATGAAGCCAAGGGCATGACTGATGCAAAAGAAAGTGTGGAGGGCCTAAAGTCCATTTATACGACGCTTGGAGACCTCCGAGACGATTTCGAAGCGCTACAGAGACGAAAGGATGAAATAGATGAGAAAAAGGATTTGATAAACGACTGGCAAAAGTTGGCTGATGACGTAGCTAGCCTGTACAAAAAAGCCAGAGAGGCCCGAGAGATTGAGGGGATGAACGAGGTTATCGACGAGCTTGATGAACTGGACAACCAGATACTTGAGTCTCTCCTCGATGATGCAGATACAGAGCTAGGGAACATTGCCGCACGTGAGGAAGAACTAGAGTCAATCCGCCGTGAGTACAACGACGTGGTTGGGTCGAAACGGGACGCATTCGAACAGAAGAAGGAATCTCTTGGTCAGATACTGAAAGATGCGGGAGGTAGCAACAAGAAGCTTCGAAGAATAAAGTACGACGAGTCATCAAAAGAAGAGTCCAAGAGAAACCTCATTGAAGCCTTCCGAGAAGCATACAGGAGCAGTGTTATTGATGAGTTGCGAAGTCAAATTAGTGTAATTCGGCGGGAAATAGGATATGCTCGTGCAACTGGGGTTGCAGAAGCCATCGACGATGTTGACCCATCAACAATCGAAGAACAAACCACTGAACTTGAAGAGCGTGTGGAGGAACTCTCTGAACTGATCGAAGATACAGAATACACGACCGCCCATGCTGATGAACTCCGCGATGCGTCAGAATTAGGGGAACAGGCTAAAGAACTCGTAAAAGACGCACGGTCGTTCAACGAAGAACGTTCGCCGTCCACAGAGCAGCAAAAGCAGCTCCTCGAACGGTTGAAGTCGTCGTCTGGGGGCGCTAGTCTCCGGGATATCATAAAAGAGAAAGCGGACGAAGAAGGCGCAGAGAACGTTGATGTCGACGAACTCATGGAAGCTGTTGCCGAACTGTTCAGACTCAATCAGGCAAATGTGAAAATTGAGTCCAGAGGGCGACGATGAAGCGTCTAGATGAAGTTATCCACGAGGCACGCCAACGACCCATATCATCCAATATCCCGCCCCGCGTAGGGGGTCTAGTGAAGGGACTAAAGGTATACAACACTAGCGAGAACTTCAAGTCCGACTTGTTGGACCCCTCCTTCGAATTTGAACACGATATAATCGTGTCAGTGGGGGCTGATGAGGCCGAGCTACCCCATGTTCTGTTCGATGGAGAGATAGCCACACCATGGCTGAATACCCTTGATTGGAGCGATCAAGGCACGCGGCAGGCTCTTGCAGACCTTATGGTGGAGCAATCATCTATTCCATCATATATTGTTTCTAATAGCCATGAGGAAGCCATAGTAACCGTCTTTGTTGATGGGCTCTCCTACGAGGATATTCGAGGAACAGAACTAGAGGAAGATGCTCAGCCTGTGTTCATCAACGGTCTCACGACAACGCCCTGTGGATACAACAGACTGGTTTTTGGCACACCTACTCCAGAGAAGGGGGACATGAGCCTGTTCTCCCGGCTCCTCAAAAATAACAAATGCGAAAATGGATTGGGCCTTACATATTGGTCGGAGGGTGAAAACACGCTCTCAGACCAACTGTATAACGCTATTCCTAAAGGGAAGAGAGTGAAGTCAGACGTGTTATCCAAGGGTCTTGAAGCAGTATTGTCGAAAGTAACCTATAATACTTCGACATATCTTCAGATAACGCGGATGGGGCTCGACCAGTACGCCCATCGTCAGAAAGAAGGAGTAGACAAAGACAACGTTGTTAAGCAACTTATAGAAGACATCCACCTTATTGAATCTCGGGTAGCTGATCTTTTTGAAGACTACAGGATATTCGTTACCTCTGACCATGGCCTGCTATGGCGAGGCCAAGTAGATGATATGGATGTCGTGGGGGACGATGATGGGTCGAAAAAAGCACGATGTACAAAGGATAACACATATTCAGAGTATGGCTTCTTAACGGAAAACGAAAATGGTGACCCAATTTATACTCTCACTTACCCCTACTTCCTACGGAGTTTTAACTCAGCAGAACCTGCAGTTCATGAGGGCGCATCGTATCATGAATCAGTAACACCTTTAATCGAAATCAGCAACTAGTTACACATGCAATTATTCATTGGAGAACAGATGGACGAGGATGGAGACGACGCGTTTATCGATGCTAGTCAGGCCCGGTCTATATTTGCTTGCGGGAAACGTGGCACAGGGAAAAGCTACTCAATGGGGGACATCATAGAAGAAGTCCACGCCGAGTCTGACCGCACGGTCCCGCTCGTAGTTGATCCGATGGGAATCTACTGGACGATGGCCGAGGAAAACACAGATCAACAAGAGTTACTCTGGGATTGGGGCCTTTCTCCTGACTCATATCCAGTGAATCTCCTTGTTCCCGGCGAACCCGAGACGCGATTCGACAGCGAAGTCCTGTCTGAACTTCAAAACCGTGATGTGGACGTGTCTCCTCTCTATCTGCAACCTTCAGATATGTCGCCCGATGCGTGGTGTGACATATTCGACCTCAATATTAGTAAACCAATGGGGATTGCTCTCTATCGGGCCGTTCGAGAACTGTCGGAAGAGGGTGAGTTCTTTATTAAAGATATCATAAACAAAATCGAGATGGATGGAGACGCGGGGACACAGACCAAAGAGGCTCTCGTTAATCGTCTCCACATGGCGCAGGATTGGGAGATATTCGCTACAGGGAGCCACGACATCTGGGATACTATCGACACGGACAAAATCAATGTCTTGGACCTGAGCGTCATTGAGCCGGGTAAGTATGGGCTTCGGAATCTTGTCGTGAACGTCCTGACAAAGGAACTGTTTCAACAGCGGATGAATGCACGAAAACGGGAAGAACTGGCTCTTTCGTCGTCAGTCCCGAAGGTGTGGATGTTTATCGACGAGGCTCATAATTTCGTCCCGAGTGGCGAATCCTCGCTCGCAAAGGATGCTTTAATCCGGTGGGTGAAAGAAGGGCGTCAGCCGGGATTATCTATGGTTGTCGCAAGTCAGCAGCCGTCCGCAGTCGATAGTGAACTTCTCTCACAGTGTGACACTATACTGTGCCACAAGATTACGACGAAGACAGATATAAAAGCGCTAAACAAACTCAGTCAAGATTACATGGGGAATGAACTCAAAACCTACGTACGGAAAATAGAGAACACGGGAGAGGCCGTCTACGTGAACGACGAAGAAGAAACTGTGCAGATGCTGAAGATACGGCCGCGGGAAAGCAAGCATGGGGGCGGTGAAGCATGAGCAATTACAACACGTGTATCGCTGAGATGAATGATGTCGAGGGGATCGTTAAGTTCTTCAATCGCCCACAGATAAAGAAGGAATTGAATTGGTTTACATACGAGAAGACTATTGAGCGCGCAGTTAGACGTTCTGACCGGCGTGTGTTTGTCCAACAAGTCGATGGTGAACTCGTAGCTGCGCTCGTTGTGTGGTGTGAATCAACTGTACTGGACGACGACGAAGCGCAGATTCGGCTCGTAGCCGTTGATCCCGAGTATAGAGACAACAAGCGAGGTGAATCATTAGTTGATTCTGCAGAGGAATTTGCAGTCGAATATGGGGTCGACAAAGTAACCGCCGACGTGGGACACGATTCCCCTGCATTTGACTTCTGGAAAAGTATGGGATATGAGAAACAGAAATTGTGGGAAACGGATAACGGGAGAGAAATGGCGCGGATGGAAAAATACCTGTGATAAAATTCGCACTCTAATTAGTGATATCAACTGGCTCTTACACGCGTGTTCCCGCACGTACGTGACCCAGCATCTGCAACCGTGGTCCAAACATGACAAGCCCTTTGCCTCAGAACTTTCACTTGAGAGCATATGGGAAAAAGAGATAGGATATCTGGAGAAGCGAAAGAACGACTTCAGAGGTATGAGGAAGGTTTATTTGAAATATTAGGTGTGTCTCCCCAGCAGCAGGGTCGGATTCAGCGATACCTTCACAGTGATCATCTCCGCTATGGGGCTCTAGCTGGATTTATGGTTATCCTCGTCCATGTTCACTCGTTCCACCACTACGGCTGGAAACCTATCATAAACACTCCATTCCTTGTACGGACAGAGCCATTTATTCTTCTACTGTGGATTCTTGGGGTGGTTACAACAGGATATGCATATACACGCCACAGACAACAATACAAGGCCCCAACGGACTACGATAGCCAATATATGGCCCTTCATTCAAGTTGGTTAGCATATAAACAGTTGACCAAGGATAATCTCCAAAATGCCATTAATTTCTGGGAAAATGGTGGGTATTGGATGCACACAGATGACTATTCAGGGCCTAGTGAGCTGCGTGAACTATACGATAAATATGAGGACGCCGAGAATCAGGTCGAGATTCTCCGTGAGCAACTCCCTAATGCTCTAGAACATGCGATGGGAACAGGAGTGGAAGAGATTGTTCTAAGCCCCGATTCTTTTCCTGACACATACCGACCGCTTGTGACTGAATTCAATAAGTGCTATAACTCCGGGTCCTACTCCGCCGCAACGATCTTACTTCGGAAGATGACTGAGAAACTGCTGATGGACGTTCTGAGTCTCCATTACGGCCCTGAGTCAAAGGAAGCACAAAATGTCAACAGACTCCACAACGCTATTGAAATGCTTATCAGTGACATGGATGAATTTAGACAATATTCAAACAAAGTGAACAGCGATATGTTCATCCAATCCCTCCGTACGGCCAGACTTCGTGGCAACGCTGCTGCCCATGAAGTTGATACTCAAACGTCCAAGGAAGAACTCGAGACGTTTATTGACGATATTTTGTTTTCTGTAAAAGTTTTATCCCAAATTCGACAACAGCTTGTAGAAACAACCCCCGAGTATGTTGATGAAAATGGGGAACTCACTGTCAAAAATGCTGATGACAACGATTACAAGCCAAAACCCGGAGCCGTTGGTTCTGACGAATTAGATCACATTGACGGACAGGAATAGTAGAAAGACAATTATGTGCCCTATAGAGTGGATCGGATGTGCGTGGTGTTGAGCCGAGATACTAGCTACGGACGAAGGCATTTTTAGATTACCGCCGCAATCTAACTTAGTGGAGTTGCTTCTTGTTGACGACGAACAATTGGGCTACGGGTCGGTTATACTTCGTGGTCGCAAATTCATTAAATACGGGGCTCACACTCATCATTTTGT
>SDGW01001560.1_pt1 | contig 13144 bp, 11 predicted proteins | sample 2873831 | NCBI WGS metagenome assembly SDGW01 (sample SAMN08132700, study PRJNA421101) | hypersaline lake metagenome | isolation source: celular fraction 0.22 microns magnesium sulfate-rich crust from ephemeral... | place: Spain: Penahueca Lagoon, Toledo | collected 2011-07
GGCACTCGCCTTGCTTATCTGTAGACCACTCGACGGAGATCTCTCTAACGCTCTCTAAATCAAGTACACTTGGTGCACGCTATTCTAACGCAGTATCTCTGCTTGTACTCAGTGCCGTCGAGAGTTTCAGCGGAAAACTCTAGAGGACTTTGCGACACGGTCAAGTATTTGACCAATTAATTCAATGACCTGCTCGCTTCTCAGGCTGGCTGAACTAGACGGTGTCGACCAACTTTCTATCTAAAAATAGACTAATTCTACTGATAGCGGCTGCTGTTCGATAGGTCTGATTGATCTCGAAGGCGTGCAACAGGCTCTTACCGTGTATCTCGCCAAATGCGGAGGTTTTTCTGTAGCTTGTCGATTTTTGTCTTCCGTTTGATGAGTTCTGAGAAGTCTTGTTGAAACCCAACATAATTCATCAATTCACCAGCGTCGTTGTGAACCGGAGCGAGTGTAAAGTGATTCCAAAACATCGTCCCATCTTTTCGATAGTTCCGGAGGGTTACAGCCCCTACTCTCTCATCTGCTATTAATTGCCTAATCTCGTCGACGGTTTCGGGATTAGTCGAAACCCCTTGCATGAATCGACAGTTCTCACCGAGTAGTTCAGACTCATCGTAACCAGACAATTCACAGAAATGTTCATTGGCATACACCAAGGGATTATGTTCTAGATCTGGATTGCTGATTGTGATTCCAACTGGTGCTTTATCCATCGCTCGCGTTTTCATTTGGAGTTCTGCTTCTCGTCGGACACGGGCGGTAATGTCATGGACAATTAGTAGATGTTGTCCTGGAACAATATCTGCAGTACCAATATATTCGTATGTTTGTTCATACCCGTTATTGCTGGTAAGCGTCAAGGAATCTCTGGTTGTACCATTCATACGGAACGTTGACCATGCAGTATCGAAATCAAACGATGCAGGTAGGAACTCCGGAATTGATCGACCTAGCAGAGAGTCCTTTTCCACATTATAGACCGTTGAGGCTGCTGCGTTTGCATCAATAATCTGGCCATCATCATCAGCAATTACCATCGCTTCAGTGGACTCTTCGAATGCAGCACGGTACTGGTCGCGTGACCGCATCAACTCTATTAGGTCGTCTGACGACTCTTTGTCGTCCGGTTCAGTGATATAATTTGGCAGTGAAATAGCCATTGTAGTACCCTCCTTAGTGACCGTCGACTCAAGATCGCCGCCGTGTGCAGTAACGATCCAATAAGCGAGCCATATCCCGAGTCCACTCCCATGGACAAGGGGCGTTTCAACCTTGTTTGTAAGTACTGCTTGTTCCTGTTTAGGTAGACCAGGCCCATCATCAGAGATCTCGATTGTTGTGCTATGTGAGCTGGAGTCGATTCTAACAGTTACCCTCGGATGCTCGCCACTATGTTTTACGGCGTTTTCCAGCAGTTCAACAAGTGCTGTTTCAAAACTAGGTCGAACAGGTACAGAAACCGGCTCATCAGTCTCAATATCGATTGAAAAAGAGTCGTACTCTGTTGCAATTTTTTCGGTAGTGTACTCAACAAGAGATTGGATCTCGGTTGGCTGTGAAGGTGCCGATTCATCAAAAATCGACTCGAGTTCACGGGCTTTATCTCCCAATTCAAGTAGCTGATCAATATTCTCAAAGAGTTGATCACGGTACTTATCTTCTGCAAGATGATCTTCAGTGAGTTGGTCACAAATATGTGTAGCAAACCCACGGATCACCGTCATGTTGTTCCGAAGGTTATGTCGAAGTATCCGGTTGAGAACGGTCGTTAAATTTTGATGTGTCTGGAGTTGCTGGTCGGTCTGTGCTGAATCTAGTTCGTATCCGAGGACCCGTGTGATACAGTTAGCAACCAATAATTCACAGTCGGTAAACGACTCATCACGTGGATCCGAAGCAACAAAACAGACTGTACCGTATTGTTCCCCATCAACGATGAGCGGCGTTCCTAAATAGCAGTGATATCCAGAATTCTGGAATGCTGGATCGGTTGCAAACCCTTGGTTCGGTGCATCATGAAGAGCAACTTGCTCAGTATTAGCAATCGTTTGTCGACAATACGTATCCGACAGATCCGGTAATGGCCCAGAAAAAAGATCGTCTGCAGTCGTACTGGTAAGGATCGGCTCCCAATAGTCAGACTGCATTTCAATTTTAACTAAGTTATTATTCAGTTGATCGCGGATTGGTTCTCTGACCTCCGTCGGGCTGTGCTGTGGCCGACTGGCCACTTACAGGAGAGGAGTCTGAAGATATAGTAGACGTCTCAACCGTCGTTTCGCTGTCGACAGTCACCTGTTCATCAAGATTAAACTGATCAACTTGATCTTGCAGCGTCGACGCAAGCTGCGAGAGTTGTTCAGCGGTCGTCGCATCCGAAAGCTGTGAGAGGTGCTCTGCCGTGTCCGAGACCTCACCGAGCGAGGAGGTCTGTTCTTCGGTCGCCGCCGATACACTGCTTGCTTCGGTCGCCGTCTGTTCGCTTACGCTTGCGACGTCGTCAATCATGGTGACAACTTCTTCGGAAGAAGCAGCTTGATCATCAGTGGCGGTGCTAATCTCCTCGACACCAGATTCCGCCTCACCGACTGCTTGGGCGATCTCATCGAACTTCTCGATTGCCTCTCCGATTGTTTCAGAGCCACGGTCGACACGCTCGGTCATTGTTTCCATCCCCTCGACCGTCTCGGTTGTCGTCGACTGAATCTCCTCAATCTGGCCTTCGATTTCGGTGGTTGCTTCGCCGACCTCTTCGGCAAGACTCTTGATCTCATCGGCAACCACGGCGAACCCTTCACCAGCCTCACCGGCGCGGGCGGCCTCAATGGAGGCGTTCAGTGCTAACAGATTTGTCTGCTCAGCAATGTTGGTGATGAGATCGATGATTTCACTGATCTCGTCCATCTTGTCGTCCAACGTTTCGACTTGCGAGGCTGCCTCGCTTGCCTGCGACTCGATCGCTGTGATCTCTTCGGTCGCCTCTGAGGCGTACTGTTGGCCTTCCTGGCTCCGTTCGACAGCCGCCTGCGCAGTCATGCTCACTTCCTCCGCAGAGGAGGCGATCTCTTCGACGGTCGCCGACATATCGTTCATCTCGCTGGCAACGCTACGGAGATCGTCGCTTTGGCTTTCGGCACCAGTACTAATTTCTTGGACAGACTCGGCAACCTCCTCGCTGGCCTGCGTAACTTCTTCGACTGACGCAGCAACCTCTTGGCTCGCCTCGTCGACAGCTTCGGCGGTCGTGGCCGTTTCCTCGCTGGATTCGGCGACACCGTCGGCGATCTCTTGGACCCTCTTGAGGCTCATGTTTATTTCGACAATACCCTCTTCGAGTGCCTCCAGTACCGTGCCGTATCGGCCGACCTTGTCGGTCTCAATAGACTGATCCAGATTCTGATCACTAAGCTGTTCGCTGGCTCGCTGTATCTCGATGAAACTGTCGTCGAGTTGATCAGTGGCCGCATCGAGATTTTTCATCAGTTGGCCGTAGGTTCCGGGATAGGCCGTATCGAGATTCCGCTCGAACTGCCCTGTTGCGAGCCCACGGCTCACATCATCGAGTTCGTCGAAGATAGCACGAAGGTTTGTCTGCATCTCGGAGAAGGAATCAACCATCTGCCCGAGTTCGTCATTCTCAACGTGATCGTCGACATCCGTCGTAAGATCCCCTTCACTGGCTGCCACTGCGGCTTCAGACAGTTGGGTGATTGGATCAGTCAGCCGTTTCGTGACGAACAGCCCGATTGCGAGTGCTGTAATAAATGCGATGATGGTCAACCCGACCATTTCGTACTGGGCCATCTGTGTGGATTCGTCGGCAGCAACCACCTGCTGGTTGAGGTCTTCCTGTTCAGCAGTTTCGAGTTCACGAGCAGTCGTTTTTAGTTCATCGCCGAGTACATTGGCTTCCTCGATCATTTCAGCAGCTAGTTCATCGTCTCCTGCTCGTTCGGCTTCTATCGCCTCTACTACAACCGTATCGTATTCATCGTGGAATTCTTCGAGTTCGGTGACCGTTTCGGCCTCTTCGGAACTCAGTTCGTGGGATTCGAACTGCTCGATACCGTTGGTAGCAAAGTGCTCATCTCCCTCAGTAAACATCTCCTCTGCTTTTTCGAACTCACCGGTTTCTGCCAGAAGCACGGACTCCTGTTGAACTTCGACGGCGTAGACCATCTCCAAGGCCGCATCCGCCTTGTCAGCGTCCTCTGCGATCACGTGTGCCTGCTTGTCGACGGTTCCAACAGAGTAGTAGCCAACCGCTCCGGTCACCCCTACAAGGACCGCCACAACCACAAAAGCCAAAATGATTTTTGGCCCTAAGTCGACACCGCTTATCCTTATTCTTTCTATCATGGTATTACGACCCATAACAGGAACGTATAGTTTACTACATCACGAATTTATACACATTTATGAACTATAATCCGCTCATTAATCTACATTGTAACATGAAACCTTCCCAAAAAAGGATATCTATCTATTGGACTTGGTCCCGGCTTCCGGCTTGGGTTAGAGGGATCCATATGTTTTCTTATAACAGTTTTCTGATAAGCAAACCCCTAGTATTATTGCTTCAATTTTGTTATTAGTGGCTAATGCGAATACCGATTTGCGCTCACAGTCTTGCAGACACGTCTCATCTGAGTCCATAAGACAGCCTATCAACCTCCGTGTAGATCTTAACCAACAGTACTGGATCTCTCACATCAATTGTTGGTTAAGCAGTCTCGCAAGCGCGATGTTGGTTGCTCTCGTTCTCGAACACAACGGAACGGGCAGCCAACAAGAGCTTGCCGCAGAGTCACTCCTTTCTGAATGGACTATCCGGCTCGGTCTCGAAGAGTTACAAAACAATGACTTACAAATCCCGTTTTCGAACCTATACAACGACTATTCGAAAAGTCCACCTCCGCACAGAAATTCGGATACACACAACGCGTAATAATCCAACAGCTGTCTCGCGCTGAAGCGAGATTCCTAGTAAGTCCCCGTAAACAGTGATTACTTGAGGTCGAACCGATCGAGTTTCATGATTTTACTCCACGTGTTGACGAAGTCCTCGACAAATTGTGCTTCACCATCTTGTGCGGCGTAGACCTCTGCAATTGCACGGAGCCGAGAGTTTGATCCGAAGATCAGGTCGACGCGTGAGGCGGAGTGTGCTGTGTTTCCTGTCTCACGGTCACGAATATCGAACTCCAGTTTGTTCTCGTCGGTTGCCTCCCACTCGTAGCGCATATCCAGGATGGTCTCAAAGAAGTCGTTATTCAACGTCTGTGGTTCGTCAGTGAACACCCCACATTTAGAGTCCTGGTATGTGATGTCGAGTGCCCGAAGACCACCGACCAGTGCCGTCATCTCAGTGGCTGAAAGCGTTAATAGATCCGCTTTGTCGATCAGCAGTTCTTCTGGCGAGCGATCCATAACATCACCCTCGGTGTAGTAGTTTCGGAAGCCGTCAGCATCCGGTTTCAGTGCCTGAAAGGCTTCGACGTCGGTCTGTTCTTGGCTGGCGTCTGTTCGACCGGGTTCAAACGGAATCTCGACATCATACCCGGCATCAGCCGCTGCCTGCTCAACTGCTGCATTGCCGCCAAGTACAATCAGATCCGCAAGCGAAATACGTACGCCATCAGATCGAGAGCTATTGAACTCTCCTTGAATCTCTTCGAGAATCTCAAGTGCAAACTCAAGTTCTTCCGGCTCATTGACCTCCCAACTTCGCTGGGGTTCAAGACGGATTCGCGCCCCGTTTGCACCGCCGCGTTTGTCGCTGTCACGGTAGGTTGAGGCCGACGACCAAGCAGTTTTGACGAGCTGTGAGATCGACACTTCTGAATTGAGCAGTTCAGTTTTAAGCTCCGTGACTTCGTTTTCTCCAACCAGTTCGTGGTCGACCCCGGGCGTGGGATCTTGCCAAATCATATCTTCATCTGGGACTTCCGGACCGAGCAATCGCTCCTTTGGGCCCATATCACGGTGAATAAGTTTGTACCACGCTTTGGCAAATGAAATTCCAAACGCCATCATGTTTTCTTCGAATCGTTCGAGAACCTCCCGATAGTCTGGATCACGCTTCAGCGCAACGTCGGTCGTGAGCATCATCGGCGTTGGACTGCTGGAAGGATCGTGGGCATGTTCTGCAGAGCCACTCATCTCTTCGTCTTTCGGTCGCCACTGCCACGCGCCACCTGGGCCTTTGTGCGGTTCCCATTCATTGTTAAGTAGATTATCGATAAATTCCATGTCCCAACTAGTTGGTGATTGGGTCCATGGTCCTTCGATACCACTCGTGATTGTGTCTGCACCTTTGCCTTCGCCGTACTCGTTCTCCCAGCCGAGGCCCTGTTGTTCAATAGATGCTGATTCGGGTTCAGGACCGAGATGGTCATCTGAGCTTGCACCGTGAACCTTTCCAAAGGTGTGTCCTCCAGCAATTAGTGCAACGGTTTCCTCGTCGTTCATCGCCATGCGGTCAAACGACTGCCGAATGTACTTAGCCGACTCAAGCGGATCTGGGTCGCCGCCTGGGCCTTCTGGGTTGACGTAGATCAGGCCCATATGGTCGGCTGCAAGGTCGCCGATAAGATTACCCTCCTCATCGTGCCGTTTGTCTTCCATCATCTCCTCTTCGGGACCCCAGTCGACACCTTGGTCGGGTTTGAACGCATCTTCGCGACCCCCGCCGAAGCCGAAAGTCTTGAATCCCATCGACTCCATGGCAACGTTTCCAGACAATACAATGAGGTCTGCCCATGACAGTTTCCGACCGTACTTTTGTTTGACAGGCCACAAAAGACGACGTGCCTTGTCAAGATTCGCGTTGTCAGGCCAACTATTGAGCGGCTCGAACCGCTGTGTTCCGCCTGAGGCACCACCGCGACCGTCACCAGTTCGATATGTCCCTGCACTGTGCCACGCCATCCTGATAATAAGCGGCCCGTAGTGACCGTAGTCGGCCGGCCACCACTCTTGAGAGGTCGTCAGTACCTCTTCGATATCCGTTTTCACCTCTTCGAAATCGAGCGACTTGAATGCCTCAGCGTAGTCAAAATCAGCTTCATACGGCCCAAAATCGCGGGCATTCTGATCGAGGATATCTAAGTTCAGTGCGTTCGGCTTCCAGTTTCGATTAGAACCACTCATCGATTGGTAGTTGAATACCACTCTGATAAGGTTATCTTAAAGAAAATAAAATTTCTTCATGCACTAAATACAACATACTTTAAGCAAAGAATAGTTTCAAAGGAAGCTACGATGATAAGTAAATATTAATTAATACTGTTTACTACGTCTAGAGATAGTGAACACATTAATATAGACGTGTTATCAATGACCACTATGTCGACAGAGCCTACAGATTCTGAATCTAAAAAAATAACCGATGAAGAACGGCGTATGGTTGATGGGTCAGAACTAACTGACAAAATCGGTATTGATTCTACCGAAATAGAGTGGCGAAAAAACTACACGCAGTTTTCTGAGCAAGACGCAAGCGAACTCCAGTCAGTAAGTCACATCTTTGAGGGCATCGCTGATGAACTGGTTGACGAGTTCTACGACCATCTTCAGAGTCACAACGAAACAATTGCAATCATTGATTCATCCTCGAAGCCGATTAAGGCACTCAAAAACGATCAACGTCAGTATTTGATGGAACTCGGCCAGCACGGATCGGTAAAATACACGATATGCTTGATCTGGGACCGAAAATCTACTTCGGAGCCTACACAATCTACTACCGTGGGATTATCGAAGCGCTAGCTGACGATATCAAAGCCTCTCTGGAGGACAAGGATCCACGCGATGCCATCGACACGCTTGTTGATCGAACCCTCGCTGTTCAGAAACTGATCAACCTCGACCAGCAGGTCGCAATGGACACCTACATTGATAGCTACAACCAGCAGGTCGAAGACGCAATGGCACAACAACAACAGCTGATCGAACAGGTCGAAACGGACCTACAGGAACCACTCGATCAAGTATCGAGTGCGTCTCAGGAAGCTTCTCGAAGTACCGACAAGGTAGCAGATACGATCCAAAACCAATCTGAGTCGATGGATGAAGTCTCTCAAGAAGTTTCGACAATGAGCGCAACCATTGAGGAGATTGCAGCCACTTCGAACGAAGTCAGTAACAAGAGCACTAACGCTCAGGAACTCGCTGAAGAAGGACACGACTCTGCCGGAGACGCAATTGATCAGATGAGCGATATAGAAACTGCGGTCTCAGAGGTTGCAGACGAGATGAGTGGCCTCCAAACAGAGATGGATGAAATAAATGAGTTCACAACGGTAATCAACGATATTGCAGACCAGACGAATCTACTGGCTCTCAACGCTAACATTGAAGCAGCACGGGCTGGCGAAGCTGGTGAGGGATTCGCGGTCGTCGCTAACGAAATCAAATCACTCGCAGAAGAATCACGAACGAACGCAGACGAGATCGAAGACACAATTCAAGAAGTCCAGTCAGAAACCGAGGCAACTGCACAGAGCCTTGCGGAGGCAACTCAACAGGTTGAAAAGGGAATTGAACAGGTCGAAGAAACACAGACTAAACTCCAAGAGATTCTCACCAGTGCCAGGGAATCTGCACAGGGAATTCAAGAAGTCTCAAGCGCGACTGATGATCAAGCCGCCGCAACTGAAGAAGTTGCAAGCATGATTGATACTCTCACGACAGATCTTGCAGAGATGGCCGATGAGATGGATGCTATTGCAACTGCAAATGAAGAGCAAACTGCACAAATCCAGGAAATCGCTCACACTGTATCACGGCTCAGTGAAGAAGTATAGATATAATATATCTATATGCAACATATTAACAGACGTATTTAACCCCAAAGCGTTATATTTAACACCTAATGAAACGATAATCAATTGACCGTCTAGCCACAACGGTCATGGGGTGGGTTGCTTGGTCAGCTCTATCGACTCAGTCAAATCGATTGAGGCCCATTATCAGCCCAATCCATTCCCAATTCCGGTACTGCCCAACCAGCCTGAGAGCTGGATCTAAAATGCAAATCTTATGAGATACATCTATTTCAGTTATGACAGAACAACTACGCAGCATTTGATGCAATTGAGTGTGACCCAGTTCAGCTTACGATGCACCGTTCGGGAAGTACCGTTATTAGGATAATCACTCACTGATTATTTTAAATTATAAATGGTCCAAATTTGACTTATTACTGTCTGGTTATAATACTATTTAGATGGCTACACTCACTGACTCAATTGAAATTCAGAACGTGGTCGCATCAACCGAAATCAAACACGAGCTGGATCTCAAAGAGCTTGCTGCAGACATGGCTGGTGTTGAATACAATCCAAGCAGCGTACCAGGACTTATCTATCGTATACAAGAACCCAAAGCAACAGTCCTCATCTTTCGATCAGGTAAGATTGTCTGTACCGGTGCATCAAGTACAAAAAACGTTGATGAGGCCATGTCTATTGTATTCCGCGAGCTACGTAATCTTGGTTTCCGTTTCGATAAGTCGCCAGAAATCACCTTGCACAATATCGTGTCAAAAACAGATCTTGGTGAGCATTTGAATCTCAACGCCATTGCGATTGGATTCGGGTTTGAGAATGTTGAGTACGAGCCCGAACAGTTTCCGGGACTTCTGTATCGGATTGGTGAGCCAGATGTTGCAATCATACTCTTTGGCAGTGGGAAAGTCATAATTACCGGGGCGAATCGACTGACAGACGCTAAGACTGCAGTCGACCATCTGATTCGCGAGCTTGACGGTCTCGGACTCATCGATACTTGAGTTTGAAATTACTTTCAATTACATCTAACCATTAAAGTTAACACTATTAGCTGACGACTGTTGAGTATGAGCGTAGGAACCGTCGACGGTAATTCCGAGTCGGGTGTGGAGGTCTCAAAAGCCGCTGCTGAGCAGGCACTCGCGCTAATGGATCAAGAGGGAATGGATACTGATGTGGGTGGACTCCGACTGTTTGTCCAACAGGGAGGTTGTGCAGGCCTTTCATATGGGATGCGATTTGACAATGAGCCCGAGCCGGACGATACCGTAACCATACATCACGCCCTTCGTGTCTTTGTTGACCCGGCAAGCATGGATTACATCGGTGGTAGTCGACTTGAATACGAAGACGGCCTCCAAGCGGCCGGCTTCCACGTTGAAAACCCTAACGTCGTCTCTGAGTGTGGCTGTGGAGAGAGTTTCCGTACATGAGATTATCCCCTGAACAAGGCGTTGCAAAAATGTCGTGTACGATGAGAACCGAAATCCTACGCTGGTCCCAGTGTAACATGTCTCAATGAGCGCTAATTCAACAGACTCTGAAGACGGTCTAACGAACCGTGTGACAAACTTCCTGCAGAGAAACTTTCCACAGATCCAGATGCACGGTGGTAACGCTGTGATCGAATATCTTGACGAAGACAGCGGTGAGGTTCATATTCAACTCGGGGGTGCGTGCTCGGGGTGTGGAATCTCACCAATGACAATCCAGGCGATCAAACAGCGAATGGTCAAAGAGATTCCAGAGATTAACAAAGTGCAAGCTAACACCGGTCAAACAACTGGCTCAGAGACAGACACGAGTCCGTCTTTGCCTGGTCAGAGCAGTGATGAAAGCTCAACTCAGGGCCCGGACATCCCGTTTTAATCACAGATCAACGGTCAAAAATCATCAATTCACAAATGGCCTGGCGATTCAGTCGAATACTGGAGGTCGCCACCCCGGCCGCCCTCAACCGTATCAGCACCGACATCACCTGTCGACGGGACCTTAATTTGGACTTCTTCGATTGCATCGAACGCAAAGTACAGCTCCCGTTGCATGTTCTCTGCGGTGATATTCGACACTCCACACCCCGAACAGGTTCCACCTAACTCAATGACGACCAACCCGGATTCAGGATCAAGTTCACGGACCATACTGGTTCCACCGTGCATCTGGATCATCGGCATCTGTTGAACAATCCAGTCTTCGATTCTCGATTGCAACTCCTCTTTGGTTTCACTCATTGAACTCTCCCTGTCGAACTGCGCGAACGACAAGCTCCGCACACTGGAGCCGTGCCGGTGTGAGGTCTATTCCCACTTGCTGTTCGATGAACTCACGGTCCCACCTTCGGATCTCTTGGAGCTCTGTTCCTTCCATCTGTTGTGTGAGAAGTGAGGTAGCAGCCTGCGACAACGTACAGCCAGCTCCCTCAAACCGAACGGATTCGATCACGCGAGGCTCCTCATCCGAGACGGTCAGCGAAACCGAGATCCAGTCACCTTCGGGATGCGTTGGTCCAACGCACTGAGGGTTGTCGACCCGTTCGACTATGTCAGGGTCTGGGAGCGTTCCATAGTTTCGTGGATTGCTGCTATGATCTGCGAGCAACTCACGAACGTAGGCGTTATTCATAGGCGTTGAATGGACGTCATATCCGACTTCATTGGGTTTGTCAACAGGGTTATACCGTATCGTTCAAGTGACTCGTTGAGTAGCTCTGCTATCGACCACCCTGCCGAACAGTGTTTCGCCAGCACCGATGTCCCGTCTATCGTGATTGTGGTGAGTGTTCCTCTGTTTTTTTGAAACCCGATCCGGAACTCGAAAGACCGCTCATGTTCGTCGACAGTATGAACCCGAAGCTCACCCGTTCCATTGGCTACTGACCAATAGTCGTTATCGGTGATTCGCAGTTCGCCAACTGGAGAGACGCATGTCGATCCACAGTCGGGACACTCTGCTCCGTGTGGTCCTGCACCGATATAGGTGTATTCAGCCCCACACTGCAGACAGTCTATGGGTGTGATTGTCATAGGATAATTTATTGGAATAAACAGAACAGCAAAGCACCGATGTTCGCTGTTCAGTTCTGGATACGTATTGGATTAGCCGAGACTGCCTTCCATCTCGAGTTCAACCAGTCGATTGAGTTCGACCGCGTACTCGATTGGCAGTTCCTCTGTCAGGGGTTCGATGAACCCTGAGACAATCATCTGCTTGGCATCGTCGTCATCCAGGCCTCGGTTCTGAAGATAGAAGATGTCCTCATCACCAATCTTACCGACGGTCGCCTCGTGGGCCACGTCGACTTGTGACTCGTTGATCTCCATGTACGGCATTGTATCGGATGTCGACTCGTTGTCGAACATCAGGGCATCACACTCGACGGCCGTCGAGGAGTTCTCGGCACCGTCTGCGATGTGGACCAGCCCGCGGTAGTTAGTCCGGCCGCCGTCCTTCGAGATTGATTTCGATTCGACCGTCGACTTCGTCTCAGGGGCGTTGTGGTAGACCTTTGCGCCCGTATCGATGTTCTGGCCCTCACCCGCAAAGGCAATCGTAATGTGGTTATCAGAGGCACCACGACCCTTGAGAATCGTTGAGGGGTACAACATGGTCGCTCTCGAGCCCATCGAGCCTGAAATCCACTCCATTCGTCCACCCTTCTCTGCGATAGCGCGTTTGGTGTTGAGATTGTAGGTGCTCTTCGACCAGTTTTGGACCGTCGAGTACTGGACGTGAGCGTCCTCGCCGACGAAGACCTCGACACCACCTGAATGGAGATTGAACTCGGAGTATTTCGGGGCTGAGCAGCCCTCGATGTAGTGGACCTCCGATCCCTCTTCAGCGATAATGAGCGTGTGTTCGAACTGACCCATCCCTTCGGAATTCATCCGGAAGTACGCCTGGATCGGCATCTCGACTTTGGTGTTTTCGGGCACGTAGACAAAGGAGCCGCCAGACCAGATCGCCCCATGGAGTGCAGCGAACTTGTTGTCGCTCGGGGGGACACACTTGTTCATGAAATGCTCCCGGACGAGATCCTCGTGGTCACGGACCGCCTTGTCCATATCGCAGAAGATCACGCCTTTCTCTTCCCACTGTTCCTGCATGTTCTGGTAGACGATCTCCGACTCGTACTGTGCACCGACACCCGAGAGTGCGTTCTTTTCGGCTTCAGGAATACCGAGCTTGTCGAAGGTATCCTTGATGTCGTCTGGCAGATCCGTCCAATCGTCAACGCCACCACGGGTCTCGATGTCTGGTCGGATATACGGGACGATCTCGCTGACGTCGACCTCTGAGAGATCGGGGCCCTCTGGCCAGTCGGTTGGCATCGGCATGTTCTGGAAATG
>SDGW01000793.1_pt1 | contig 13135 bp, 8 predicted proteins | sample 2873831 | NCBI WGS metagenome assembly SDGW01 (sample SAMN08132700, study PRJNA421101) | hypersaline lake metagenome | isolation source: celular fraction 0.22 microns magnesium sulfate-rich crust from ephemeral... | place: Spain: Penahueca Lagoon, Toledo | collected 2011-07
GTGGATGCGGTCGAGCGTCTCGTCGTAGTCGAGCCCGGGCGGGATCTGCTCCTCGATCCCCAGCGCGAGCACGTGGCCGGCCGCGGAGGTCACCTCCATCGCGACGATCCCGACGAGGCCGTACTCCTCGGCGAGCTCGGCCGCCTCGATGCTCGCGTCGATCGCGTCGTGGTCGGTGACGGCGATCACGTCCAGCCCGACGGCGGCGGCCTGTTCGACCAGGAGGTCGACTGGGTCCCGACCGTCGTGGGAGCGCTCGGAGTGACAGTGCAGCTCGGCCGAAAGCACGAGGCGGGATTGACGGTCGCCGGTAAAAAGGAAACCGATACGGGGGGCGATCGCAGTGGCGTGGCACGGCAATCGAGTTTTTAGGATGGCCAAATTTATTTCGCGATTCCGAAACACTAATCGTTCGGCGTATCCGAGTTGACGTATGGCGCTACTCGGAAACCTCGTGCTCGTGTTCGTCGCCGGGTTCATCACCGCGCTGGCGACCGGACTCGGGGCGCTACCCTTCTTCTTCGTGGACGAGTTCAGCGACCGCTGGAACGTCGGCCTCTGGGGGACGGCGTCGGGCATCATGGTCGCCGCGTCGCTGTTCGGGCTGCTCAACGAGGGGCTGGCGTACACGACGGGGCTACCACTCCTGCTCGGCGTCGGCCTGCTCGCGGGCGTCGTGCTCGTCGAGCTCTCCGACAGGTTCCTCGACTGGTTCGACGTGGGTGGCCACGACCACGCCGAGACCGACCCCGACGACCACCGACTGGAGGCCGAGGCGTTCGCCGGGGGCGACCCGAAGAAGCTCCTGCTCATCCTCGGGATCCTCACCGTCCACAGCTTCCCGGAAGGGGTCGCCGTCGGCGTCTCGTTCGCGGAGTTGGGCCTCGAGGGCGGCATCGCCGTCTTCGGGTTCGCGATCCCGGTGCTCGCGGTGTTCATGACCGTCGCCATCTCGATCCACAACGTCCCCGAGGGGACCGCGATCGCGATCCCGATGCGGGCGATGGGGCTCTCCAAGTGGCGGATGGTCGGTGCGGCCGTGTTCTCCAGCCTCCCCCAGCCCATCGGCGCCGTGATCGCGTTCGCGTTCGTGCGGTGGGCCCAGTCCTTCCTCCCCTTCGGCTACGGGTTCGCGGCGGGCGCGATGGTGTACCTGGTCGCGACGGAGTTCGTCCCGGAGGCGCTGGAGACGGGCGCCGACCTCCCCGACGGCGGTCGCAGTCCGCTCGTTATCGGCTTCGCGGCGGGCGTGCTGGCGATGCTCCCCTTGCTGTCGGTCTGATCCTGGCCGCCGTGGGGATAGCCACGAACGTGCACAACGAAACCCCTTTGCACCCACACGCTGACCACACAGGTGAATGCCTCTCGCGGATGCGGACCACGACCTCGTCGTCGACGAACTCGGCCGCGAGCCCACCCGGGCCGAAACGCACCTGTTCGAGAACCTCTGGAGCGAGCACTGCGCCTACCGCTCCTCGCGCATGCTGCTCTCGACGTTCGCCAGCGGGAGCGAGCACGTCGAGATCGGGCCCGGCGACGACGCCGCTGTCGTCCGGGTCCCCGGCACCGACACGCTGCTGACGTTCGGCATCGAGAGCCACAACCACCCCAGCTACGTCGACCCCTACGACGGCGCCGCCACCGGGATCGGCGGGATCGTTCGCGACACGCTCTCGATGGGTGCCTACCCCATCGCGCTCGCGGACTCGCTGTACTTCGGGCCGTTCGACCGCGAGCACTCGCGGTACCTGCTCGACGGCGTCGTCGAGGGGATCTCGGACTACGGCAACGCCATCGGCGTCCCGACCGTCGCCGGGAGCGTCGCGTTCGAAGACGGCCACGTCGGCAACCCGCTCGTGAACGTCGCCTGCGTCGGGAAGACCACCCCCGAGCGACTCGTGACGGCGGAGGCCCAGGAGGCCGGCAACCGGCTGGTTCTCCTCGGGAACGCCACGGGCCGGGACGGGCTCGGCGGCGCCTCCTTCGCCAGCGAGGACCTGGACGAGGACGCCGAGACCGAGGACCGACCCGCGGTGCAGGTCGGCGACCCCTACTCGGAGAAGCTGCTGATCGAGTGCAGCGAGGCGCTGATGGACGAGGACCTGATCGAGTCCGCCCGCGACCTCGGCGCCGCCGGCCTCGGCGGCGCGTCCTCCGAACTGGTCGCGAAGGGCGGCTTCGGCGCCGAGATCGACCTCGACGCGGTCCACACCCGGGAGCCGGGGATGAACGCGACCGAGATCCTGCTCGCGGAGTCCCAGGAGCGCATGTGCTACGAGGTGAAGCCGGAGAACGTCGAGCGCGTCGCCGAGATCGCCGAGCGCTTCGATCTGGGCTGCTCCGACATCGGCGAGATCACGGAGGGGAACTACGTCTGCGAGTTCGAGGGCGAGACCGTCGTCGACACCGACGCCGACTTCCTCGCCGAGGGCGCGCCGCTGAACGACCTCGACCGCGAGCCGGCCCCGGCGCCGGAGCGCGACCTCCCCGCGTTCGATCTCGAAGCGGCGTTCGAGGCGGTCGTCGCCGACCCCACGGCGGCGAGCAAGGAGTGGGTGTACCGCCAGTACGACCACGAGGTCGGCCTGCGGACCGCGGTCGAACCCGGCGACGACGCCGCCCTCCTCGCGCTCCACGACGCGGGCGACGAGAACGAGGAGCACGCCATCGCGCTCTCCTCGGGCGCGAACCCGCACTGGACCGACTGCGACCCCGAGGCCGGCGCCCGCGCGGTCGCCGTCGAGAACGCGACCAACCTCGCCGCGAAGGGGGCGACGCCGCTGGCGGCGGTCGACTGCCTCAACGGGGGCAACCCGGAGGACCCCGAGACGTACGACGGGTTCGCGAGCGCCGTCGAGGGGCTGGCCGACGCCTGCGAGGCCCTCTCGGTGCCGGTCGTCGGCGGCAACGTCTCGCTGTACAACGACTCCGAGACGGGGCCCGTCGCGCCGACGCCGACGCTCGCCGTTCTTGCTACCAAGTCGGGCTACGACGCCCCACCGGCGACGGTCTCCGGCGACGGCGACCTCGTGCTCGTCGAGCCCGCGGAGTGGGCCGCGGGCTCGGGGATCGGCGCCGACGACCCGCACGCGCTCGGCGGCTCACTCCTCCTCTCGCAGTTCGGCGGCTCGGACCACTTTCCCGCGCTGCCCGCGGCGCCGGGCGCGCTCGTGGACGCGGTCGCCCGCGTCGCCGACCTCGACTCGACGCTCGCGACCCACGACGCCAGCGACGGCGGGCTCGCGGTGACGCTCGCGGAGATGGTCACCGAGTCCGCCGGCGTCGACGCGGCACTCGCGGACGCCGCGGCGCTGTTCAGCGAGGCGCCGGGCCGCGTCGTCGTCGAGACGACCGACGCCGACGCGCTCCGCGAGGCGGTCGGTGACGACGCCGCGGTGACGGGCCTAGGCAGCGCGACGGCGGCGGGCGAACTGTCGCTCACGGTCGGCGGGGAGTCACTCGCCGTCGACGCCGAGGAGATCGCCGACCTGCGCGACGTGCTGGCCCGCGAACTCGACTGATCGACGGCCGTCCCGCACAACTTATTTCCCCTGTTGGCTGACAGTACGACCGTGCGCCGCGCTGCCCTCCTCACCGCCCTCCTGATAGTCCTCGCCGGCTGTGGCGGGGTGGCCGACGTGGCGGTCACCGAACCGCCCGACGACCAGACACCGGAGCCCACGGACACCCCCACGACCGACGTGCAGGTCATCGGCGGCGACCTGCCGTTCGACGCGACGACCGTGTTCGAGCGCGTGTTGAACCTCACCGGCGAGCGCGTCGACGGACCGGTGGTGTACGTCGAGTCGCCGGCGGCGATGGAGCGGTCGATCCTCGACAGCCGCCGGTCCGGGTTCCGCTCGGCGCTGGGGGTCGATCCGCCGCCGCGGAACAGCTCCGAGCGCCTCCGGCTGGCGGCGTACGCGCCGGCGGACGGCAACGCGGTCCACGTCAACGAGGCGATCCTGGCGAACGGGACGCGCGCGGAGGTGACAGTCGCCCACGAGTTCGTCCACACCGTGCAGTTCCGCAACGGGTGGCAGGAGTCGGTGTGGAACGTCGATCCGACGTTCGACGCCGGCGGCATCAGCTACGACCGACGGCTCACCTACTACCTCGTGATCGAGGGCGCGGCGACGTACGTCGAGACGCGGTACGTCCGGCAGTTCGTGCCCGGGATGGCCGACGGCGACGCCCTCGCCGCGGCGTACGCGAACGCCTCGGCGTACGAACGCCTCAACCTCGCGCGCTACCACCTCGGTGCGGAGTACGTCGACGAACGGGTCGACTCGCCGGCGGCCCTCGAGACCGTCCACCGCAACCCGCCCGAGTCCGCCGAACAGGTGCTCCACAACTCGACGGACCCGATCGAGAGCCTGACCGTCACGACCACCGAGACGGGCGACTGGACCGAGCGCGGCCGGGACAGGCAGGGCGAGCTGTTCCTCCGGGTCGCACTCCGGACGGAACTGAACCGCTCGACGGCCGTCGACGCCGCTCACGGCTGGGGTGATGACCGCCGGATCACGTTCGAGCGCGGGAACCGGACGGCGACGGCGTGGACGCTGCACTGGGACGACGCCGAGAACGCCACCGAGTTCGAGGCGGCGTTCGACCGCTACCTCGCGGCGAAGGCGACGCGGAACGGGAGCGTCTGGGAGCAGACCGACGGGCCGGCGACGTACCGCGTCGTCGAGGCGACCGACGAGACGACGGTCGTCCTCCTCGGCGACGAGACGTTCGTCCGCGCTGCGACGGTGAACGCGACGGGTGAGAACGCCGTCGACATCGGGGTCGCGGGCTGAGCGCGGCGCCAACGCTTTCCGTGGCGCGGGGTGACTGTCGGCCGATGCGCCGTGCCGTGCTCGCGTGTGCGCTGCTGGTTCTCGCCGGCTGTGGCGGCGCGATCGCTCCGGGACCGACGCCGACCGAGCCCGCCGCGACCGACGTTGCCGTCGACGGCGACCTCCCCGTCGAGGCGACGCCGGTGTTCCGGCGCGTGCTGAACCTCACCGGCGAGCGCGCCGAGGCGCCCGCGGTGACCGTCGAGTCGGCGCCCCGCGCGTCGGCGCCGGACCTGCCGCAGTTCTGGGTCGCGCTCGGGATCACTCCACACAACGAGTCCGACCCCACCGGTCCGCACGTCCGAACCCACGCCGCGACCGCGATCGACGGCGAGTCGGTCACCGTCTACGAGTGGGTGCTCGACGCCCCCGAGCTGACCGAGAGCACGCTGGCACACGAGTTCGTCCACGTCGTCCAGTTCCGTCACGGCTGGGACGAGGCGGCGCTCCGCCGACAGGCCCGCGTCGGCGGCGGGCTCAGCTACGACGGCGCGACGACGTACGCCCTCCTGCGCGAGGGCGCGGCGACGTACGCCCAGACGGCGTACGAGCGCCGGTTCCTGCCGGACCGGCGGTCGTCGATGGCCCACCAGGAAGCCGCCTACGAGAACGCCTCGGCGTACGCGCGGCTGCTGCTCGCTCGCTACCACTTCGGTGCCGAGTACGTCGCCGAGCGCGTCGGCTCGCCCGCGGGGCTCGAGACGCTCCACCGCGACCCGCCGACGTCGACCGAGCAGGTGCTGCACGACTCCCAGGACCCCGTGGCGAACCTCACCCTCAGGACGGAGGAGACCGGCAGCTGGGTCGAGCGCGACCGCGACCGACAGGGGGAACTGTTCCTGCGCATCGCGCTGCGGACGGAACTGAACAGATCGACCGCCGTCGACGCCGCTTACGGCTGGGGGAACGACCGGCGCGTGACGTTCGTCCGTGAGGACGAGGTCGCCACGGCGTGGGTGCTGCGCTGGGACGACGCCGCGAACGCGAGCGAGTTCGAGGCCGCCTTCACCGAGTACCTGGACGCGAAGGCGACGGCGGAAGACGGTCTCTGGCGCGGCGACGACGTGAACGCGACCTACCGCGTGGAGCGAGTCGGCGACGAGACGGTCGTCGTCTACCTCGGGGACGAGTCCTTCGTCCGATCGGCGACCGCGACGGCGTCCGGCGACGGCGACGTGACCATCGAGGCCGCCGACGCGGCCGCGTAGCCGCGAGCGCCGCTCAGAACCCGAACCCGGCGTGATCGCCCGGCGCCGGCACGGCGATGGGGCTTCGCGGGAGCTCCGGCGGCAGCGACGACTCGTTGTAGATGCTGGGCGCGAGGTCGTTGGGGCCGTCGGGGTAGAACAGCGCCGCGAGCTCCTGAGCCTGCCCGCGGCCGACCGCGAGCTCGAACTGGCCGCCGCCGTAGCAGTTCACCCCGGCCTCGAGCGCCCACTCGATCGTCCGGAGCAGCGACTCGACGGTGCCGAAACGGGAGGGTTTGACGTTGAGCCACGACGGCTCCCACGGCAGCGCCGCCACGTCGTCGAGCCCGTGGATCGGGCTGTCCCACGAGACCCGGCCCTCCGCGCCGTCGAACACCGGGCGCGTTTCGTCGGTGAGTTGAGGGTCCTCGACGACCGCGTCGGGGAACCCGTCGACGATCCGGCGGTAGAACGCGGGGTCGGCGTCGTTGTCGACCTCGGTCCCCTCGTAGTGGCCCTTCAGGTCGACGATCCGGACGGCGTCCCGGGCCCGCAGCTCGTCGATCAGTTCGTCGCCCCAGTCCGGCGTCGGGTCGAGCTTGAAGCCGATGCCGGGGTTCCGCGAGCGAACCGAGTCGACGCGATCGACGCTCGGCGGGTCGCCCAGCCGCGTGCTGGCGACGAAGCGAACCGGCTGGTGGCGCCGGTCGAGGAGAGCGGGGAGGGTGGTGTCGTTCTGTCGGAGCGCGAGATCCAGCGCCGCGGACTCGACGCCCCACCGCCGGTAGTCGAGCGAGTCCGCGCGTTCGGGGCCCTCGCGGGGGAACAGGTCGGCGTCGTCCAGCGCCGCCGAGAACTCGTCGAACGTGAACGAGCCGGTCGGGAGCGGGAACGCGCCGTCGTCGATCGCGGTCGCGAGCCGCTCGTGGTCCGGCGTGTCGTACGTCACGTCCTCCCCGCGACCCGTCGCCCCGTCGCCCTGGAGCTGGAAGACGGTCGTGACGCGGGTGAACCCGGAGGAGGTGTCCTGCTCGAACTGCCGGTAGTCGACGGCGTCGACCGTCAGGGGGAGGTCGGCGATCGGCCGGTACGCCGCCGGAGGAGCGCGGTCGGTCATCGCCGGAAGAAGTGGCCGCCGGGGGTTAACTCCGGCGGCGGGTCGACCGCGGTCGTCGACGGGGGTTCAGGCGAGCGTGAGCGCGACGCCGAACGTCAGCACGAGGCCGACGACCAGCACCGCGAAGCCGATGCCGACCTGGCCCGTGGAGAACTCTTGCATCGGTGCGGTCACGCGGCCCTCGTCGTCGCCGTGATCGTGGTCGTGATCGTCCATGCCTCGCCCTCCGGCTGGCGGCTACTTTGGCCTATCGGAACCGCGGCGTTCGGCGCCGAACGCGCCCCCCGGTGGACGGGCGAACGAGGAATCACGGGCGCTACCGGTCCAGGTAGCCCGACTCCCAGACCAGCAGCATGCCGCCGACGGCCGCGAACATCCACGCACCGAAGGAGAGCACGAACATGAACCAGCCGACGTTCGTCCGACCGGTCGCCAGCAGCAACACGGTCCCGACGGTCATCCCGAACACCGTCAGCGCGACGGCGACCGCGGCGGCGGTCCCACGCCTGCTGAGGCCGAACACCATTACCGGAGCGTACGGCCGGAGGGGGATAAGCCACCCGACACCGGGCCGGTCCCGGCGACGACGGCGCCCCCACGGCGATCAGATCGAGGGCGCGACCGAGTTCAGCGCGCGTTCGAACTGCTCGCTGGTGAGCAGGACCTCGTCGGCGTGCTCGTTGGCCTCGGCGCCGTCGTAGCGGTCCGCGACGTCCTCGACCGCGAGCAGCGTCGCCTCGCGGACGACCGCGGCCACGTCCGCGCCCGTGTAGCCGGCCATCGCGCCGGCGACGGCGTCGAGATCCACGTCGTCGGCGAGCGGCTTCCCCGCGACGTGCACGTCGAGGATCTCCCGGCGGGCGTCCTCGCCCGGCGCGGGGACGTGGACGTGTGACTCGAACCGGCCCGGCCGGAGCAGCGCCGGATCGAGCGCCTCCTTCCGGTTGGTCGCCGCGAGCACGACGAGGTTGGGGTTCTCCGCCGCGCGGTCGAGTTCGGTCAGCAGCTGCGAGACCACGCGCTGGCCCACCTCTGAGTCGCTCCCGCCGTCGCGAGCGGTGGCGACGGCGTCGATCTCGTCGAAGAACACGATCGCCGGCGCGGCCTGCCTGGCCCGTTCGAACAGCTCCCGGACCGCCTTCTCGCTCTCGCCGACGTAGCGATCCAGCAGCTCCGGGCCGGCGACCTGCAGGAAGTTGACGCCGCTCTCGCCCGCGATCGCCCGCGCGAGCAGCGTCTTCCCGGTCCCCGGGGGACCGTGGAGCAGGATCCCGGTCGGCGGCGACGCCTCGACGGCGTCGAACAGCGGCCCGTACGTCAGCGGCCACTTGACCGCGCGTTCGAGCGTCTCCTTCGCTTCCTCGAGGCCGCCCACGTCGTCGAACGACGCCGCCGGCGACTCGGCGACGTACTCCCGCATCGCGCTGGGCTCGACGGCCGCCAGCGCCGACTCGAAGTCTGGGCGGCCGACCGTGAGATCGGCGGCCGCGATCGCGGTCTCCGGGGCCGTGTCGGCGGCCTCCCGCCGCGCCCGCCGGAGCGCGGACATCGCCGCCTCCTTCGCGACGGAGGCGAGGTCGGCGCCCGTGAACCCGTGGGTCCGCTCGGCGAGACGGTCGACTCGCACGTCGTCGGCCAGCGGCATGTTCCGGGTGTGGACCTCGAGGATCTCCCGCCGGCCCGTCTCGCCCGGCACGCCGATCTCGATCTCGCGGTCGAAGCGGCCGCCCCGCCGGAGCGCCGGGTCGATTTCGTCGACGCGGTTGGTGGCGCCGATGACGACCACCTCGCCGCGGGCGTTGAGGCCGTCCATCAGCGAGAGCAGTTGGCCGACGACGCGGCTCTCCACGTCGCCGCCGTCCTCGCGTTTGGGGGCGACGGAGTCGATCTCGTCGAAGAAGATGATCGCCGGCGCGTCGGCCTGTGCGGCCTCGAACACCTCCCGGACGCGCTCCTCGCTCTCGCCTTTGTACTTGCTCATGATCTCCGGGCCGGAGATGCTGATGAACGTCGCGTCGACCTCGTTCGCGACGGCTTTCGCGATCAGGGTCTTCCCCGTCCCCGGCGGCCCGTGGAGCAACACCCCCTTCGGCGGGTCGATCCCCAGCCGGGCGAACAGTTCGGGGTTCGACAGCGGGAGTTCGACCGTCTCGCGCACGAGGTCGAGCTCCTCGTCGAGGCCGCCGATGTCCTCGTATGCGACGCCCGTCGACGCGCCGCCGGCGCCCTCGACGGCCACCGCGCCGCCCTCCACGTCGGCGCTCGTGTCGTCGGGGTCCGCCGATTCCCCGTCGGGCGTGGCCGCTTCCTCGTCCGACGCTTCCGGGTGGCCGATCTGGCCGAGGTGGCTCGATCCGGCGGACTCGCGCTCGATCACCAGCCGGATCTCGGTGTCCTCGGTGACCCGGACCCGCCCGTCCGGGTCGGTGTCCTCGACGGTGAACCCGATGCCCGAGAGCCGTTCGAGGTGGAGCTGGTCGCCCGGCGCGACGGGGCGGTTGCGCACGTCCTCGGCGACGAGGCGCTCGATCGAGTCGCGCTCCACGTCCACGTCGCCCAGCGACGCCGGCGCCCGGAGGGTGATCCCCCGCGCTTCCGGGAGGTCGGCCACCGCGACCCGGACGGTGTCGCCGACTTTCACCCCGGCGTTGGCGCGGCTGTCGGCGTCGATGCGGATCACGCCGTCGGGCACGTCGCCGCGGGCGGGCCAGAGCTTCGCGACGGTCTCGCGGTCGCCCTCGATCAGGACGGTGTCGCCCGAGAGCAGCCCGAGCTGCTGTCTGGCGGCTTCCGGGAGCCGGGCGATACCCCGTCCCGCGTCGCGCTTCTCGGCGGCGCGGACGGTGAGGCGGAGGGAGGTGGTCATGCTCGCGGCTGGGGTCGGGTGCCCCAAAGCGTTGCCGGAGATGACGCTATCGACGTCGACTGGACCAGATTCGTCCACCGTGACTCGGGAGTGGATCGGTAAACACAACCTGTTCACGGCGATTTCCGGCGACCGAGTGGTCCGGAGGACCCGGAAGGTCCCCGGTTCACTCGCCGACGGCGAGGCCAAGAGCCGACCAGAGCGGGACGGCGTTGCCGTCCCGCAGACCGGAGGGAGGCTCGCAGGCTTTTGGTCGAGCTTTTGTCAGCGACCGAAGGGAGCGCAGCAAAAGGTCGGTTACCAGAAGCTCTTGGTCCGCGCGTACTGGCGCTCCTGCTCGAGGATGTCCCGGTAGAAGTCGGCCTCGTCCTCGCGGAACTTCGCGATGATCCGCGCGGCGGTCTGGGGGCCGACCCCGCGAGCGGCCAGCGCCCGGACCGCCTTCATCCCGTGCTCCTGCACGAGGTTCGCGGACTTGAACGCCTTCCGCGTCATGCGGTCCTGCTCGTCGTCCTTCTCCTCGGCACGGGTGGCTTTCACCACCTCGTCGGCCCACGGGTTCAGCGCCGCGATTCGGGTGGACCCGCACTTAGGGCACTCGATCGGCTCGCGGATCTTCCCGACCTCCTGGCGTCGGTGCCAGTCCTTGCAGTGGACGCAGAACAGCAGCACGCGGTCGCCCTCCAGTCGGTCCCGGACGGTCTGGATCACGCTGGCGTCGGCGTCGTCGGGGACGAGGAACTCTCCGCCAGCCGAGCGGCCGCCGGCGCCGATCGGCGTGCGCTCGCGGTGGGTCGTGAGTTCCACGTCGCCGTCCTCGGACTGGATCGCGTCGAGCAGCTCCTTCGTCGCCTCGACGGCGAGGTCCTCGTGGAACACCTGCCGGATCGCCTCCTCGTAGACGGGGGTGTCCTCCAGCGCCGCGAGCAGGCGGTCGGCGCCGAAGCGGCCCTGCCCCTGGTAGCGCTTGAGCGCGCCGAACTTGGCGGCGACGTGGCTGAGCGTAAACTTCAGCGCGTCCGAGTTCTTCAGCGCGAGTTCGAGGATCGCCTCGACGTGGCTCGGGTCGGTCTCCCGCAGCACCTCGTCGAACGCCGCGACGCCGACGCCCCCCGGCACCTCGAACTCGACGCGGTAGGGGTCGACCTCCATCCCGACGGAGGAGCCGGTTCGCTGGCCTACGAGCGCCGAGCAGAGCTTCCCGAGCGTCTCGTTCACCTGGTGGCCGTACGGGCTGTTGAGCACGACCGTCTGGCCCTGGGACTCGAGCACCAGCCGCTCCGCGGTCGGGACGGGCGCGCCGGCTTCGACCTGCCGTTCGACCGGTTCGAGCGCGGTCTCGGCGGTCGCGGCGTCGACGGGGTAGCGGTTCGTGAAGTCGGCGCCGACCGCCGAGACGCTCGCCCCGGTTTCGAACTGCCGGGCCGCGATCTCCCGCCCCTCGCCGACCTCGTTCGCGACGGCCGCGGGGACGGGGATCTCCGAGCCGACCCACGTCGGCACCTCGCCCCCGGGGTCCTGCACGGGCGAGACCTCGACGCGCTCCTCCTCGTCGTCGACGCGGTCGACGCGCCACATCTCGCCGCGCTGGACGAACACCGACCCCGGCTCGGCGAAGTTGACGACGAACCGCTCGTCGAGCGTCCCGATCCCGCGCCGGGAGGAGACGTCGTACACCTCGTACTTCTCCTCGTCGGGGATCATCGAGAGGTTGGCGTAGTAGTACTGCCACGTCCCGCCGGAGCTCTCGATGCGGTCGTGGTCCTCCTCCAGCCAGAGCAGGCGGTTCGAGTCGAGTTCGCGGACGACTTCGCGGAACGTCGCCTCGGGCAAGTTCCGGAACGGGTAGGCGCGTCTGATCCGCTCGTACGCCTCGCGGGCGTCGATCTCGCCGTGGTCCATCAGCAGGCCGACGACCTGGTTCGCGAGCACGTCGAGGCTCCCCTCGTGGATCCCCGCGGGCTCGACCTCCCCGGCGACGGCGCGGCGCGCGATCGCCATCGCCTCGGCGGCGTCGTCGGCGTCGGAGACGACGACCGTGCCGTTCGACACCTGATCCCGCCGGTGGCCTGCCCGCCCGACGCGCTGGAGCAGGCGGGCGACCTCGCGCGGCGAGCCGTACTGGACGACGTGATCGACGCGACCAACGTCGATCCCCAGCTCCATCGACGACGTGCAGACGAGCCCGTCGATCTCGCCGGCCTTGAACGCCTCCTCCACCTCGATCCGGGCGTCCTTCGAGAGCGAGCCGTGGTGGATCCCGATCGGCGCGTCCAGGCTCTTGAACCGCGAGCCCAGCGCCTCCGCGGTCTGCCGGGTGTTGACGAACACGAGCGTCGACTCGTTCTCGTCGACCACGTCCCGGATGAACCGGACGTGGCTGGCGATCTCCGGCTCGGTCGCGAGCTCGCCAGCGAGCTTCTGGTCGGACTCGGTGATCTCGGGCCGGACCACGTCGAGGTCGATCTTCGACCCGGCGTCGACCTCGACGATCCGGTAGTCGCGCTGGGTTCTGCGCTCGCCCTGCACGGCGCCGGTGAGGAACTTCGCGACCTCGTCGGGGTCGCCGACGGTCGCCGAGAGCCCGATCCGCTGGAACGGCCCGGAGAGCTCCCGGACGCGTTCCATCGCGATCGTCAGCTGCGCGCCGCGTTTCGAGGCGGCGAGCTCGTGGACCTCGTCGACGATCAGGTGTTCCACGTCCGACAGCGCTTTCCGGAGCTTCTCGCCGGTCAGCATCGCCTGCACCGTCTCCGGGGTTGTGATCAGCACGTCCGGCGGGTCGTCGGCCTGCTTGCTCCGCTGGTAGTCGGTGGTGTCGCCGTGGCGCACGTCGACCTCGAGATCCAGCGTCTCGCCCCACCACTCGAGCCGATCGAGCATGTCGCGGTTCAGCGCGCGGAGGGGGGTGATGTACAGCGCCGAGATGCCGTGGCGCTCCTCGGCGGCCGCGATCCGGTCGAGCACCGGGAGCATCGCGGTCTCGGTCTTGCCAGTCCCGGTGGGCGCGATCACCAGCGCGTTCTCCCCCGCGGCCAGCGGCGGGATCGCCCGGCGCTGTGGCTCGGGCGGGGGCGAGAACCCGCGGTCCGAGAGCGCCTCCCGAACCGCCGGTCCGAGG
>SDGW01000794.1_pt1 | contig 13128 bp, 15 predicted proteins | sample 2873831 | NCBI WGS metagenome assembly SDGW01 (sample SAMN08132700, study PRJNA421101) | hypersaline lake metagenome | isolation source: celular fraction 0.22 microns magnesium sulfate-rich crust from ephemeral... | place: Spain: Penahueca Lagoon, Toledo | collected 2011-07
AGAGCATACAGCCCCCTGGTGTAGTGGCCAATCATATCGGCCTTTGGTGCCTCATAGAAGAGCTTTCCTCTTCGGCAAAGATAGCCGGTGACCAAGGTTCGAATCCTGGGGGGGCTATGGAAGTTTTTCCCCTAGTTAAACACAATCTAGTTTTTATGGCGCAAGTAGACAGTTTTCATATGGAAAGACAGCATAGTTTTCTGATTGTCCTCATCGTTGCCGCTTTAGGTATCTGTCTTGCAATGATCTATCCTTTTCTGGATTTCATTCTGACAGGGCTGATTCTCGCCTTCCTGCTTATTCCACTGAAAGATAAATTCGATGAGTTCATAGGTTCAGGTTACTCTTCAACTCTTGTTGTGGTTTTGACTGTTCTCGGTGCTATACTTCCTCTGATAGTTGCCGTAGGTTTTGTTGCGAACGATGCTGCTAATCTGGTTAGCTCGTTGAACCAGAGTCAGAGCTTAGATTTAACAAGTTTGGAGCAGCAGATCGAAAACTTACTTGGCGCCGATATTTCTCTGGAGGAAAGGATTAGATCGGGACTGAGAGCGGCTGGCAACTTAGTAGTTTCCAGTACTTCTGAGATTGTAGGCCTTACCAGCGACCTTTTCATAGGAGCTTCATTGATGCTTTTTGTTGAGTTCTATGGTCTGAAAGACGGAAGAAAGGCGGTTGGATGGACCGAGAAATTTGACCTGATGCCGACCGATATACAGGAGGATCTTTATCGAGATACTGCCAAGACAACTAAAGCTGTGGTCAAAGGTCATCTGTTGGTGGCTCTAGCTACCGGTCTTCTGACAGGTATAGGTCTTTTTCTGACAGGGATTCCTAACGGAGCTTTCTGGACCTTTATGTCAGTGATTTCAGGGCTCATACCGGTAGTCGGGACAGCACTTATCTGGGTGCCGGCTGCAGTCTACCTGGTGCTTTCCGGTCCAGCAGCGTCCGGAATTGCTCTCTTGCTTTACGGGGTAGTAGTTATAGGAGGAGCTGAAAACTTTCTTAGACCTTACCTTGTAGATGAAGAAGCTGACCTGCACCCGCTGTACATTTTACTGGGGGTTGTAGGTGGTATAGGCCTGTTCGGCGTGATCGGTATATTTGTAGGACCTGTTGTATTCGGAGTTACAAAATCTCTCCTTAATATCTACCGGGAAAACCTGGACCGTTTCTCCTGAAAATAATTTTTGGAATATTCCAAAAATTCTGAACCTTTCTGCCTCTTATTTCTTCCAGAAATTTATTTGCTCTCTTTATAGGATTGACTATCCGGTTTTTTGAGTTGGCTTTCACCTATTGCTATCGAGAGACAACGTTCCTCGTTCGGGTCATCGGGTACTGAACAACCTTGTTTGCTGATTATCTTTATGGCATTCATCCCTTCTTCCAGTTGTAACGGTATTGATAACTGTATGTTCACATGTTTCCCTTCCTGATTATCGTGAAGCATGAAGTTACTGACTTTTTTACTGTATATTCTTTCGTTGTCTTTCCGGAGTATGAGTGTGCGCTGGTCGTTTACTTGTGTAACATTAAGACTTAGGATTTTCTTTCCTTCTTGCTGTGAACTCACCCATACCTTTCCCTCTTCTGCCATGAAATGCCCTACAGCCTGAGGCCTGTAAAATCCGCTATCTAGAGTTAGATCTCCGTGAGTGTAGTTCTGTGTGAGGCCTTGACCTTCTGCTAACGTAGTTGAATTATTGTTAGACGAAGGTTGTTCGTGGCTAGAGTTCGTTTGTCCTGTGTCTGTGTTAGGAATACCTATCACTATCATCATAGATATTAAGCCAGCTACAACTGCAGCAGCTATATTTCTTTTGTACTCAGCGACCTTCATATTGGAGTAGTTGTATTTGTTGAAGTTTAAAGATACGGAAGACTTGTTGGAGAACATTCCATGAATAAGAACGTTCCTGAAAATACTGTCAAAAACCGATGCCAAAAAAAAGTAAAAGTTGTATAATAGGGTTCAGTGAGAGGTCCATCCTCCGTCGACCGGAAGATTTACTCCTGTAATGTAAGACGCTTCATTCGAGGCGAGGAACGCTGCCGGACCTGCTATCTCTTCCGGTTCTGCGACCCTTCCTAGAGGCGTCTCTCCGAGTACATGGTTTCTGAACTCCTCTTCTTCCAGTGCTTCTTCTGTCATTGGAGTCTTAACGAAACCTGGACATATCGAGTTGACACGGACGTTGTACTGAGCTAGATCATCTGCCACGGAACGAGTTAGATTAACTACTCCTCCTTTCGCTGCGTTATATGCTGTTGCTCCTACATCTCCGACAAGACCGTAAATCGAGGCAGTGTTGATTATTGTTCCTTCAGTCTCCTTCAGGTGTGGCGTGGCGGCCTTGCACCCGTACATTACTCCATCAAGATCGACCGCTCTGATCTGTTCGTAGTCATCTACCTCCATCTCTTCGATTGAAGCAGTTGAACCGATTCCTGCATTGTTCACCATCACGTCAAGCTTTCCATGCTCCTCAACTGTTGACTCCACAACTTCCTCAACGTTTTCGTAGCTGGAGACATCACAGTTCATGAACCTACATCCGATCTCATCAGCGACTTCATTTCCCTTTTCCTCATCCACATCGGCGATGACGACCTTCATGCCCTCTTCAACATATCTTTCCGCTATAGCTTTTCCGATCCCGGATGAACCTCCTGTAATTATTGCAACCTTACCTTCTAGATCCATTATAGTGTTTCACCTGTATTTTTGTTTATGTTTCTAGAATATGAAACTTTCTCATAAACTCTCAACGTTCGACTCTTGGCGAACAACTCCTCCTCCTTTTTATTATAAATGATCCAATAGAGAGACTATGAAAACGAAGATTGCTTCACTCCTGCTTTTGACCGCGTTACTTTCCAGCTTCTCTGCAGGCGCTCCCAGCTATAGCGAAAACATTGAGCTGCATAAAGGCGAAGAGATCGAACTTAATGATTTTGTACTTAGCTATACAGACCCTCAGAACAGCTTAAAGCCTCTATTCAAGGTCGGATATGATAATGGAGATACTATCGAAATACTTGAAACAGTGGAAGAAGAGAAAATATTTAACTCCGGCAATAAGCCGTTTGTTTCTGAAAAATACGACATCCAATTAGAGATCATAGATGTGAAGTCGGACGATAAAGGACTTTACCTCGATCTTTCTGTTTCATCATCGGAAGATATCTTCGCAGACTCAGATCTTAAGTCCTCCGCACCCGACAGAGTTTTCATCGGGCAGGGCGGAGAAGAGACCATCCCATTAACTCTTGAGAACACAGGCGTAGTTGACCAGGACTTCAACCTGAAAGTAAAACATAACTCATCCATAGAGACATCTTTCAACTACCAGGGATTCAATGTCACAGATGTAACCGTTGAAGCTGGAGAAACACAGTCGCTCTCTGCAGAGATAGATGTACCTAATACCGCCGAGATAGGCGTCTACGATCTGGAACTGCTTGCAGAAGGCAGAAGTATGGCTTCAGAAACAATGACTGTAGATATTAGAGAGTCACAGGACGAGAATATCCGGAGATCGATCAGGGTCAGCCCTGAAGAAAGTTACATGGGTGTTAAAGCCGGCGAATCAGTTACGGTTCCAGTCCGGATAAGAAACACTGGAACAGCGGCACTTGAAAATATAGAGCTGGATATTACCGCGCCTGAGAACTGGGGGACCGAAGTCTCCAGAAGAAGCTTCACAAGACTTGAACGGTATGACTCGGCCAGAACACAGGTCACTCTGGAAGCACCGGCAAACGCCGAAACTGGAGACCATTTCCTTGAAGTATCAGCCCATTCAGATGAAACAGAGCTTGATCAGCCGGAGAGGGTGAGGCTGACGATCCAGAAGGAAAGCAACCTGAGATATATCGGCCTCGGCATAATGGTGCTAAGCCTTGGAAGTCTTGTCGCCGTCTACAGGAAGCTAGGTAGGAGGTGAATGGAATGGCCGCTATAGAGATGGAAGACGTGGAAAAAAGCTACGGAGACCATGAAGTTCTAAAAGGCTTCAATCTCGAAGTCAGAGAGGGAGAAATATTCGGCCTTCTGGGACCTAACGGGGTCGGCAAGACCACATTGTTCCAGACAGTTATCGGACTCCTGAAACAGGACGGCGGAACAATAAAGATCGATGGCGACCCTCACGACGAAGGCAAAAAGATAAGAGAGAAGATAGGTTATCTGCCATCGGACATCAGCTTTTACGGAGGAATGGATGCTCGAGAAAACCTTGAATACTTCTCAGAACTTGCGGACAAAAACCCTGATATTGACGAGCTGCTGGAACTGGTAGGGCTGGAAAACGACACCGATAGAAACGTCGGTGCTTTCTCCACCGGTATGAAGAAACGTTTGGGGATAGCACAGTCGCTGATCAAAGACCCGGAGATAATCATTTACGACGAACCGACAACCGGGCTGGACCCTGAAGGAAAGAGAAAGTTCCGGAAACATGTGGAGAAAATCAACAAGGAGAAAGGGAAAACAGTCATCATATCGTCCCATATAACGACGGAGATATCTCCTCTATGCGACCGTTTCGGAATCATGAAAGACGGAGAGATAGTTGCCTGCGGTACAAAGTCGGAGCTGAGCCAGCTAGTAGACTCCGATCTCGGTATTGAGATAACTGTGGGGGACGTGGAGAAAGCGGAAAGAATAGTTGAAGATTCGGAAATAGAGGCAGAAGTGGAAGCTGAACAGGATAAAAATAAGATGATAGTGAAAAGCGACGACGATACAAGATCGGAGCTTTTCGGAGTATTAACTGAGAAAGGTGTCGAAGTGAAAAGCCTGGACTTGGAGGAGAAAACCCTTGAAACAGCTTATATGCAGCTGACGGAGGCATAAAAATGGGTTCTCTATGGGACATAGCTCGTAAGGAAGTAAGCGATAGTTTTTCTAGCCGGAGATTTATGCTGATATTCGGCCTCTTCCTGCTCTTTTCACTCGCATCTGTATACACCGGGATAAGCGGTTACGAGGATCAGATGGATCAGTTCCGTAGCGGAGATGCGCACGGCTGGACTCCTGAAAAACCATCACTTATGGACGTTTTCAACCCCATGCTCGGCCTTAACATGCCTCTGGCAGCCGGACTTCTAGGACTGCTGCTTAGCTACGATGCTGTCTCCAAGGAAAGGGAAGAAGGAACTATAGAACTTTTGCTGTCCTATCCTATATACCGGGACGAAGTGATTAACGGAAAGTTTGTAGCAGGGCTATTTACTCTAGCACTCAGCCTTTTACTGGCATTCACCATGTCTTCCGGACTGGCAGTATTCATGCTCGATAAAATCCCTACATTAAACCATATTTATCGTCTCTCATTTGTCTGGCTGGGAACTATCGTCTACATGGGGTTCTTCCTGGCGCTCGGAACGCTGTTCTCAACACTGTTTAGATCAAGCTGGCGATCACTTATAGCGGGAGCTGCAGTACTTCTAGCTTCTCTCGCCACACCTTTTATCGCCGGCATCGCCGCCAACCATGTTCATACGTATGATCCTGGAGCAGACAGACCAACCACAATGAAGACGACTGGTGTGGCAGAAGCAAGTGCATCCGGCGGAAGAGCCGTAGAAAGAGACATTGCAGTAGAGCCTCAACCCGTCGGCGGAAGCACAGGTCCAACACGGGAAGAGATACAGCAGAGAAGAGAAAGATTCGTGGACCGAGTATCACGATTATCTCCTTCCACAAGCTACCAGAGGTACGTAAGCACAATGCTGGCCACGAACGACAACCAGGAGATAGAACCAACGGTTTCAGAAAGCCTTAACGTCGGCTTCGGATATCTCATCTTCCTGATAAGTCAGACATCCCTGGCGTTCACAGCCTCGTACGGGATTTTCATGCGGCAGGATCTCTAACAACGATAAATCAGGGTCTGTAACCGTCCAGAAAGAATTAATAACGAGTCTAGATTAGTTCTACCTATGAGTAATCAAAATAGTGATATAGAGAACGCCTTTGAAGGACTAGAAAGGATGGAGGAAGAAGTAGAAGAAACAGAACAAGACGTAGAGCAAGAAGAGCAGGATCTAAAAAGCAAAGAAGACCAAACAGAGCAGGCTGAGAAGAAGGAACAACAGGAAATCCAGGAAGGTGAAGAAACCGGCAATATCAATGAAATAGAAGATGCCGAACAGAAAATGGAAAGAATCCTAAGGATACTTGAGGAAGAAGAAAGAGAAACCGACGATATAGCTCAGAAGATAGAGAACGAGCTCAAATTTGAAGGAGAAGAGATAAACAAAGTAGAGAACCTTGAAGGGACAGTTGAAGAAGATTTCAAAAAAGAAGCTCGGAAGCTAAGGAAACTTTCGAGGAACTTCCAGAATATTGACGACTCAGGAAACAGAGGTTTTGCAGAACGAAACTTCAAAGCTGCAGAACATACGCTACAAGACTTAAGATATTCAGCAGAAGTTTTTAGGAGAACTCTTGAACATGAGAAACATCTGATTAACGAGATCCAGGAAACAGAGGCAGAAGAGGATAGTTTGGAAAAACTTGCAGACAGGCTTCTTCAAGAACTTGAAATAGATAAAAAAGAAGTCAAAGAGCTTTTAGCAGATTCCAAAAAGATACAGATACCCAAAGATATGGAAAGAGCAGACATGGAGAAAAAAGAGCTTAAAGATCTTCTTCACCACTGGAATGACGAAGAAGGCGAGCTAGAAAGAATAGACCAAGAGCTGGAAAGTGAATTGAAAGAACTTCGGAATGTGATGGGAGAAGATGAAGAAATATTAAGAGAGATGAACTCTTGCATCGACCTTCTAGAGAAGCTAGAGACTATAATGCAAGATAAAAAAAGGCGGCTCGACTTTGTGTCAAATGATTCTACAGCGAGCAGCGTCTTAAACGATATAGATACAACTCGAAATAAGCTTGAAAGCATACTTCAGCAAGATGAAAACTTGCTCGATAAGATAGAGAAACAGTATTCTGGGCTAAAAAATAACCTCCCCTCGGGACCTTCAGCTAGAGCTACTGCCGGAAATGCTGCCAGAGCAAGCATCACTACGGGAAAAATCATAGCCATAGGAGCGGTTGTAATTATCGTTCTCGGGATGATCTTTGCCTCAGGATCAATCTAGCAGTGAAAGATTCCAGTTTTTTAACATTCTCACATCATGTTCAGTTATGGCATCACAGGTACGAGCATCACATATTCTAGTTGAAGACAAACAGAAAGCACAGAATATCAAGGAGCAGCTGGACAACGGCAAAAGTTTCGAACAGCTGGCAAAAGAAGCTAGTGAGTGCCCTTCATCCGAGAAAGGCGGAGATCTAGGATTCTTCAGCAAAGGCGACATGGTCAAGCCGTTCGAAAGAAAAGCTTTTGACATGGAAGAAGGAGAAGTTAGCGATCCTGTCAAGACAAAGTTCGGTTTCCACCTAATAAAGAAGACAGGCGAGAAGTAAAATCACCTTCGACTCTGTCCACCCTTTATAAATTTTAGTCGGGATTTAGGATACACGGGTTAATATGGCTGAAACACAGGAAGTTGTACGTATTGCAAGAACAGGTATAGACGGCACGCAGCCTATCAATAAGGCTCTCACAGGCCTTAAAGGAGTAGGCGAGATGTACGCGAATGCCGTCGCTCAAAAACTGGACGTAGAAACAGATGAAACTCTAGGAGACCTAGATGAAGATAAAATTGACGAGATTGAAGATCTCCTACAGAATCCAGGAGAACTTGATCTACCTGACTGGTTAAGAAACCGGAGAAAGGACCGCGATACGGGAGAACATCAGCACCTTATTGAATCCGACCTTGAGCTTAGAAAAGAATTCGATATTAGACGTCTAAAGGAAATCGACTCTTACAAGGGTTGGAGACATGAGATCGGTCTTCCTGTAAGAGGTCAGAAGACAAAATCCTCATTCAGATCCGGAAGCAAGATCGGAGTTTCAAGAGCAAGACTCCAGGAAGAAGCATCATCTGACGGAGGCGAAGAATAATGGTAAAGAAACTCAAGAAACAGTACGAGACACCTAACGAAGGATGGTCCGAAGAAAGGATCGCAAGAGAAGACGAACTAATCGAACAGTACGGACTGAAGAACAAGAGAGAAGTCTACAAGGCAGAATCAGAGCTCAGAGCTCTCAGAAGAGAAGCAAGAAACCTTGTAGCTGCAGAAGATGAGACACAGAAGCAGGACCTTATCGATAGAGCTAACAGTCTCGGACTCGTAAAGGAAGACGCACAGCTAGAAAACATTCTAACATTGAATACTACAGATATTCTGGAAAGAAGGCTTCAGTCAGCAGTGAACAGAAGAGGATACGCTGATACTGCAAAGGAAGCAAGACAGATGGTCGTCCACGGACATGTCTACGTAGACGGAGAAAGAGTCAACATTCCAGGATACCTACTCACAAAGGAAGAAGAGAAGGAAATCGAAGTAAGAATGCCTGAACCGGACGAAGAACCAGAAGAAGAAAGCGAAGAACAGGCAGAAGAAAATTCTGAAGAAAACGAAGAAGAACAGGAAGGTGAAGAATAATGGTAAAGAAAGGTATTGTCAACATTTACTCAAGCTTCAACAACACGATAATCCATATTACAGACGCTACAGGCGCTGAAACCATTTCAAGAATTTCTGCAGGAATGGTTACTGACAAAGGCCGACTTCAGGGATCTCCTTTCCCAGCTATGAAGGCAGCTAAACAGGCTTCCGAAGAAGCACAGGAGAAAGGAATCGAGAAAGTCGACATTCAGGTAAGAGCTCCTGGTGGACAGAAGCAGAAGATGCCAGGACAGGGAGCACAGCCAGCAATCAGAGCTATTTCCCGAAGCGACCTCGAAGTCGGGAACATTGAAGACGTTACGCCAGTACCTCACGACGGAGTGAGAGAAAAAGGCGGTAAAAGAGGACGCAGAGTCTAATCTAGGTGTATAACAAACATGGTAGAAGTTGAAACAGTTGAAGAGACAGAAGATGTTCTAAAAGTTGAAATCTCAGGAATCAACGAAGCAATCGCTAACGCTCTTCGACGTTCCATGATGACAAAAGTTCCTACACTGGCGACAAAGGAACTTGAAATTACTCAGAACGGATCCGGACTATTCGACGAAGTTCTAGCTAACAGAATCGGACAGGTACCGTTCACAATCCCGGAAAACGTAGATGAAGAAGACGAAGTCCACCTGGCATTGAAACAGGAAGGACCTAAAACAGTTCTGGCAGAAGACCTCAAAGCAGACAATGACGAGGCAGAACCTGTAAATCCTGAAACAGTAATAGTCGATCTCAAGGAAAATCAGGACTTAGAGCTTGAAGCAACAGCAGTACTTGGAAGAGGAAGTGAACACGCAAAACATCAGGGAGGAACAGTCGGATACGAGAAACTGGAAGAAGGTTCTTTCAAATTCCGAGTAGAATCCACATCCGGATACAGTAACGAAGACCTTATTGAGGCCTCCATAGAAGAGATAAAGAAAGAACTTGATCAGTTCGAAGAAGCAGCTGCAGAGCTGTAACTAGGAACTCATAAATAATTTTTCTACTTCTACTTTATTGTGGAAAAGGATATATTTCAGATTCTAGAAGAGTTTGAAGTAGGTACAGAAGAAGTTGACAGAGAACTAAGTTATTTTAGAGACACGCATGGAAAAATTGAAGATGTTCTGAACGGCGAAGATGCCGATTTACATCTCCCTGAGGACAGAGAGCAACTTGAACTTCTTTACAGAGATATGGAAGAAAAGATAGAAAACAAAGAAAAAGAGAAGAACAGTAAGATACTACGCGCTAACAGGCTTTTCCAAGAACTGTCTCAAGACTTAAGACGCCACCAAAGAGAAGAAATCTCCAGGGAACAAATAGAAGAGAAGTACGGATGTTCATTGAAGAACTGCCTAGAATACGTATCAGACTTCCCGGAAATTCGTGATGAAAAGAAGAGAAACCAAAACAGGAATGCAGTAGAAGAAGTGTACGAGCCAAGTCTGGAGACTATAGAGGAAGCGGTCGATGACTATCTTGCATTCAAGGATACGTTCCAGTTCCGCAGAGACTGTTATATGGAAGGTAAAATTTCAGAGAGCGAAATGGCTGAAACAGCTCTGAAAATAGGTAGGAAAAGAAAAATAGCTGAAGAAGCCATCAAAATGCTTGACGATATAGAAGGAGTAGATACAGAGGACTTTGAAGAAGAAAATTACAGAGAACTTGGAAAAGAGGAATACCATAACCATGTGAGAGCAGGAATCATATATAATGAATTCTGCGAAGAACAGTCTCTAGATTTCAGCAACGACTACTGGAAGGACCAAATCATAAACACGTTCGTGAAGAAAGGAGAAAAAGAGCCTTCATTGAAATTTAGCTAGAAATCTTTCCTCACCTACTTTAAACATTAAACATCCAAATCCGTTCACACGCCGGGGTAGCCAAGTGGCCAAAGGCGCAGGACTTAAGATCCTGTCCCGCAGGGGTTCATGAGTTCAAATCTCATCCCCGGCACTGAAATTTCTCTTTAAGACACCTTTCTACGAGAACTTATACACAAAATAACATACTTTAAAAATTTAGGTACGCCTAATCTTTCCGTTATGGAGCGAGAGTTTGAAGAACTGGAGAACCATTTCTCAACTCCAAAAAGAACTATTTTCACAAAAATGTTCTTAGGGCTGACGAAGTAAGATGTCCCACCACAGGTTTAACGAAAAAGAAGATGAGAAAATATTCCAGAAAATCCAAAACATAGAAGAACTGGAAGAAGAATACAACCCTTTATCCGAGAGAGAAGAGTACCTCAACGAATTTGACACATCAGTGGAAGACATAATTGAAGACTTCAGATATGAGCCGTTTTTCGAGGACAAGGAGGAAGCAGTTAGATATGTTGAAAAAAGACTGCATGAGGCAGACTGGGAAGAGACATTTGGATACGACTTTTACAGCGCGGCCAGACATTTCGCAGAGGCAGAAAACTCTTCAGTCCAACCATTCTAGCATTCTTTCTATCTCCAGATTCTATCCAGTGTTTCTGCGAACGAACAACTTTTATACACTACAGTTTTTTAATCGGGCGAAGCAAAGACTAAAGTAATAATGGATATGGAAAAAGTTTTTCCTCGGCTCTCCTCGAACGGAGACGAAGATATAGACTCTGAAGAGGAGATAGAGGAATCAATTGAGAATGCTGTGGAGGAACGGGAGGACGAGATACAGGAAATATTCACCCAGTACCAGACCCGTCACCAGCAGCTCAGAACCAAGGCCATTGAGGATGCACAGAAACTTGTGCTGAAACAGGTTCTGGGAGATGTTCTAGACATAATCGAAGAGGAAAGCAAGAACCTCGAGCAGAACTTCGAACAACGTCTTCTGGAGACAGAATCAGGTCTTGAAGACAGTATTTCGGAAGCAAGGGAAAACATAGATCTTAACAGCCAGGAAATTGAAGACCTGAGACAGGAGAAAGAAGAGGATATAGAATCTCTCAGACATGAAAGAGAAGAAAGTCTGGAAACCGTTAGAGAAGAAAGAGACGAAGAACTCGAACAGGTAAAGCAGAAGATAGAGGATAAAGAAGAACTGCTGAAAGAGAAGCTAGGCAAAAACAAGGAAGAGCTTGAAGAACTTGTAGAGACTAAAGTAGGGGAAAGCACAGAAGCAGTCCAGGAAAATGCCGAAGATATTGAAACACTGGAGGTTGAGCAGAAAAACCTCGAAGAGACCATTGAAAGCTCACAGTCAGAGATCAAAGAACTGAAAGACGAGATCGATGACATAACAGACGTAGACGAACTGGAGGAAAAACTTCAGCAGCTCGAAGAACAGACAGGTATAGACCAGGAGATTGAAGAGAAGTTCGAAAAGTTCTCCAGTAAGTTCGAAACCAGTGAGGAAAGAATCGAAGAAATCGAAGAGAAAGTAGAGAATATTGAAGTACCTGAAAGCTCTGGTGTAAACAGCGACGTTGAAGAGCAGGTTTCCAGCCTGAAAGATAAGATTGAAGGGCTAGAAGAACGTATTGAAGAAGTTTCAGAGCTTGAAGTAGATGATAAACTCGAGGAGGATATCGCGGAGAAAGTAGAGCAGAAAGTTAAGGACGCCTCCCCTGAACTGGAAGAAAGAATCAAAGAACTGGAAGAAAAGGTTGAAGAACATGAGGAACAACAGCAGAAGAGCTCCACTACACCAGATACCAGTAAGACTCTGAGACCTTACCAGATAGACGACAGTATGCAGGGAGAAAAAGTGAAGGTTCAAGGAAGGTTAGAATTCCGGAAAGAAGTCAACGGACAGAACTTCTACAGACTTTCTGACTCTTCAGAACAGTTAATCGTCCGGTCCGAGACCAAGATTCCGGAGGGAGATAGAATTCTTAATGGAAGAATTGAGAATGTTAAAGGCAACCTGTGTATAGTGGTCGAGTAAATTCAGGCTATTTATAAAATTTTGTCCCGAGTAATTGGTTACAACGCCATCAGTGGCCAGGTGATTCCTTAGGGAATTACCTTCGCAGAAAACCAGTCACTGGTTTTCAAGCCGCGAGGTTGATTATTTATGGACGCAAAAGCAGACCCAACAAATCCAGTACTTATTGAAACAATTGAACTTCTTGAGGAGCAGGACGCTCCGGTTTGGAAAGAAGTTGCTGAAAACCTAGGAAAAGTTAATAGAAGAAGACCTGAAGTAAACCTTTCAGATATTGAAAGGAGCACTGAAGAAGGCGACACAGTAGTTGTTCCCGGAAAAGTATTAGGCTCCGGAAGACTCACAAAGGAAGTTACAGTCGCAGCATTCAAAGCATCAGATTCAGCAAAGAATCAGGTCAACGAAGAAGGAGACTTCAAGTTCATCGAAGATCTAGTCGATGAAAACCCTGAAGGATCCGATGTAAAGGTGATTAAATAATGGCAAAAGTAATTAATGCAGAGAACAAGATTGTCGGACGTCTTGCAACAGACATCGCCCGAAAAGCTAAGGAAGGAGAAGTCAAAGTAGTTAACTCCGAGAAAGCAGTTTTCTCAGGAAACGAAGAAGAAGTCAAGGACCACTACAGACAGAAGTACGAAAGAGGTGCCAGAGACTTCGGACCTTACTACCCGAAGAGACCTGACAAGATCCTGAAGAGAGTTATC
>SDGW01001170.1_pt1 | contig 13123 bp, 10 predicted proteins | sample 2873831 | NCBI WGS metagenome assembly SDGW01 (sample SAMN08132700, study PRJNA421101) | hypersaline lake metagenome | isolation source: celular fraction 0.22 microns magnesium sulfate-rich crust from ephemeral... | place: Spain: Penahueca Lagoon, Toledo | collected 2011-07
GGCTGACCCTGGAGATTATCGAGGAGGACGACAACGAGACGGACGTCGTCGATAACGAGACGGACAACGAAACCGTCGGCGTCATCGACGACAACGAGAAGGACGTCGTCGGTCTCGTTGTCGACGACGACACCGTCGGCATCATCGGCGACAACGAGACGCCCGACAACGATAACGCCCGGGGCAACGAGACCCCGGTGACCTTCCAGAACCAGGGCTCGAACGGGCACACCGTCGTCGTCGAGAACGTCACGCTGAGCCAGGCCGGCTACGTCGCCATCCACAACGCCTCGCTGTACACGGAGAACGCCACCGTCGGTAGCGTCATCGGCGTCTCCGAGTACCTCGAGGCCGGGACGCACGAGAACGTGACGGTCACGCTCTTCAACGTCACCGGCGCCGAGTTCCAGACGTCGGAGCTCACTGAGGGCGACGTCCTGGTCGCCATGCCGCACCAGGAGACCACCGGCAACGAGACGTACGACTTCGTCGCCACCAACGGCACCGCGGACGGTCCGTTCGTGGTCGACAACGAAACGGTGCTGGCGAACGCGAGCGTCACTGTCCAGCAGGACGCGTAACCCGCTAGACAGCCCGGGGAGCCGGTCCCCGGACGCACCGCCGCTCCCATTTTTTCGGTCGCGACGGTCAGTGGCGACGCTGCCGCTCGGCCCGACCGCTAGACGGTCCGCTACGACCCGTCGAGCCAGTCGAGGGCGTACGTGGCGACCTCGCCCGGTTGCTCGGCCAGCAGACCGGCGGCCGTCTCCGGCGAGCGAAAGCAGGCGCTCCCGGCCGCTGGCATGGCGGCGGCCCGGTCGACGCGCGCCGCCGAGTCGTTCGCGGTCCCGAGCGAGAGGCCGTCGTCGAGAAACCGGTCCCGCTCCAGTCCGTAGTACAGCGCCGCGTCGGATCCGGAGACGGCGACGACGGCGGCGTCCGCCGGCGGGATCGGGTCGCCGTTCGCGTCGACCAGCGGCGGGGCGGCCACCGGATCACCGAGCCCGGACCCCGCGAGCCACAGGTCGAATCGCGCGTCGGGGTCGAAGCCGAGGCGGTCCTCGGCGGCGGCCAGCCGGTCGACCGCGTCGGCGTGGTCGGGATGGACGAGCGGCGTCAGCGAGGGCGTCCCGTCGCCGACGGGGACCGAGAGCCGGCGGCGTTCTCCGGGGACGAGGTCGACGCCGGGATCGGTCCGGCCGAGCAGGAACGGCCCGAGATCGCGGTCGCCGTCGAGCAGTGCGGTCGCGTCGCCCTCGGTCACGAAGGCCGCGGGGTTCCACGGGAGCGCGACGACGGCGGCCAGCCGGGTCGGATCGGCCCCCTCGCGGGTCTCTATCCGGAGGTCGAGCCGTCCGTCGGCGGCGAACCGCTCGCGTGGCAGCGCGCGGAGGGCGGCGGTCCGGCCGTTCGCGTAGGGGTGGTCGCCGTCGAGGTAGCCGCCGACGTCGCCCAGCAGGGCCCACTCGCCGCCGGCGGTGCGGGCCTCGACGCGGTGGTCCTGGAAGGCGAAGCCGTCGCCGCGGAGCCAGCAGTCGAACCGGTCCCCGGGGACCGTGTCGGCCCGGGCCGCGACCGTCGCCGTCCAGGCGTACTGGTGGCGGTCTCTGGAGGTGACGGGCGTCGCGGGCGGGCCGCCGTCGAACGCGGCGTCGGCCGGGTTCGGGACGAGCGGGTCGAACCCCTGTTCTGTGGCGTCGTAGTTGCCCGAGGTGTACCAGCCGACGCCGGCCGCGCCGGCGGCACGCGCCGCCCGGAGCGTCGACCGGATCGACTGGGCGCTGGGCGTGTGGCCGGGATTGATCGTGTGGGCCTGACCCATGTAGAAGACCGGCCGGTCCAGGTGCTCGCGGGCGTTCCCGATCAGGCTCCGCACGGCCGCGTCGGCCGGTCCGGGGCCGACGTCCTTCTCGTACCAGCCCCCGTAGAAGTCGGTCATCCCGAAGTCGGGCGCGGCGCCGCGCTCGCGGAGGGCGGCCGCCAGCTCCGCGAACACCCCGGGACGCTTCGAGTCGACGACGTATGGGAAGTGCGGGAAGATGCCGACGTCGACGTCGCTCACCGCGTCGACGGCCGCCCGCTGGCGCTCGAAGACGGCCGGGCCGTGCTCGAGCATGCTGGCGGCGCTCTCGGCGCCCCACTTCTCGCCCTCGGCCCACCGGCCCATCACGGGCGCCTCCTGCCAGAGGACGATCCGGCCGCCGTCGACGGCGTCGACGCGCTCTGCGACCCCGCGGAGGCGCGCGAGGTGGCGCTCGCGCTTCCCGGCGTCGTCGAGGAACTCCGCCGCCGTCGCGTCCCGGAGGATCCCCGCGTTGACCCAGGCGTCGACGCCGACCGCGGCGGCCGCGTCCAGGGCCGGCTGCAGCCGCTCGCCGGCGTCTCCCTCGCCGCCCGGTGGCGGACCGAGGAAAGCGGACAGTCCGTTGCGCGCCGCGAAGGCAAGGAGCGTCTCGCGCAGCCGCTCCGTGCGCCACTGCCGGGACCCCAGCCACAGGAAGTCCGCGCGGCCGTCCGACGGGGCCTGGGGGCGACGCGCCGGTTCGTCACCGTTCCGGGGTCGCCGGGCCGAGCCGATGGCGCCGACGGCGAGGAGACCGCCGACGGCCCGGAGCGACGCTCGCCTGGTCACGCCGGGGCCGTCGCTGGCGGACTGCCGGCGCTCCGGCCGATCCTCGTCGTCGCGCCTGCGTCGCTCGTCGCCGGACGATCCGCCGGCTCCGTCCGGTGCGGCCAGTCGCGGTCGTCCGATCCGGGCTGGGTGGGGCGGCCAGCGGGACACGGCCGGTCTTCGGGCTCGTGTTAGAAAAGTAACGCGCGGGTGCAGCGGAATCCGGACGGTCCGTCCCGTCCGGTCAGCGGTCCTCGCCGGCCCCGCCGACGCCCGGGACGGCGACCGCCGTCTCGACTCGCCCCATCGCGATCGAGACGGTCAGGACGAGCGCGAGGTAGAACAGCCCGACGACGACGTAGACGTCGGTGTACCGGAACGTGTCCGAGCCGACGTCCTGGGCCCGGCGGAACAGCTCCGGGACGGTGATGAACGCGGCCAGCGAGGAGTACTTCAGCAGGTAGACGAACTCGTTGGTCCAGCCCGGGATGGCGTAGCGCAGGCCCTGCGGCAGGACGACGTGGCGGATGCCCTGCAGTTTCGAGAGGCCGACGGCGCGGGCCGCGGTCAGCTGCCCCTCGTCGACTGACTGCAGCGCCGCGCGGATGTACTCGGCCTGGTAGGCCGAGGAGTTGATCGTGAAGCCGACGACGGCGACGAAGACGGCGGACCGCGGGACGGGCCCCTGCCCGACGACGCCCACGCTGTCGAACCAGCCCGCCAGCGGCAGCCCGAAGTAGAGGAAGAACAGCTGGGCGAGCAGCGGCGTCCCCCGGATCACTTCGGTGTAGATCAGCGAGAGCAGTCCGAGGACGCGTCCGCCGTACACGCGGGCCACGGACGCGGGGACGGCGATGATCAGCCCCAGCAGCATCGAGACGACCGTCAGGAGGACGGTGAGGTAGGCGCCCGAGGCGAGCGCTGGCGCCGTCTCCGCCACGAACCCGGCGAGGTCGAACAGCCAGGCGAGCCAGTCGAGCAGGAAGCTCGCCGGTCCGAGCGCCGCGGCGACGCCGCCGACGGCGTCGGCGACCGCCTCGAACGGCGCCGCCGGGAGCCAGTGCTCGCGCCCGCGGACGCCCCGCTCGGCCCGGATCAGGTCCGGCAGGCCTACCGCCGTGAACAGGCGGTCGAGCACCGTGTTGTGGTACGCCCAGCGGGCGAGCAGCCACGCCCAGAAGAGCGCGCCGACAGCGCCGACGACCAGCCGTCGCCGTCCGGGGAGTTCGCCCGCGACTGACGCCCGGGTCTCTTCGTGTGCGCTCATCTGTCGAGGTCCGTCAGTTCACCGAGGAACGACCGCGTCCGTTCGTGCTGGGGATCCTCGAACAGCCGCTCGGGCGGTCCGCGCTCGACGATCCGGCCGTCGTCGAGGACGGTCAGCGTCGACGCCGCCGACCGGGCGAAGCCCATCTCGTGGGTGACACAGAGCATGGTCATCCCTTCCTCGGCGAGGTCGTTCATCACCTCGAGCACCTCGCCGATCAGTTCGGGATCGAGGGCGCTGGTCGGCTCGTCGAAGAGGATCAGCTCGGGGTCCATCGCCAGCGCGCGGGCGATGCCGACGCGCTGCTTCTGGCCGCCCGACAGCTCAGCGGGGTAGGAGTCGGCCTGGTCGGCCAGTCCCACGCGGTCGAGGTAGTCGTCGGCCTTGGCGCGGGCCTCCGCCTCCGGCACGCCCAGCACCTCGGTCAGCCCGAGCGTGACGTTGCCGCGGGCGGTGCGGTGGGCGAACAGGTTGAAGTCCTGGAACACCATCCCCACCCGGCGGCGCAGGTCGTTCTCGTCGATCCCGTGGACCTCCTCGCCGTCGAGGTAGATCTCGCCGTCGTCGATCTCGGTGAGGCGGTTGATACAGCGCAGCAGCGTCGACTTGCCCGACCCGCTGGGGCCGACGATCACTTCGACGTCGCGCTGGTCCATCTCGAAGCTGACGTCGCGCAGTACCTCCTCGTCGCCGTAGGCCTTGTCGACGTTCTCGACGCGTAGCAGGCTCATTCTGACCCTCCGGGGATCGCGTAGGTCGATTCGAGGTAGTCGAGCGTCCGGTTCGTCGCGAACGTGAGTACGAAGTAGATGGCGGTGATGGCGATGATGACCTCCATGACGGCGGTGCCCTGGCCGGGCTGGAGGTAGAGGTTCTCCGCCCGGGTCAGCAGTTCGGCCAGTCCGATGGCGAAGGCGACGCTGGTGTCCTTGAGGACGATCGTGAACTCGTTCTGGAAGCCCGGGATCGACCGGCGGACGGCCTGCGGGAAGATGACGTGGCGGACCGCTCCGCGGCGGGAGAGGCCCACCGCCCGCGCGGCCTCCATCTGGCCCTCGCCGATGGACTGGATCGCCCCGCGGAACACCTGGCTCTGGTAGGCGGCGCTACGGAGGCCGAGCGCCAGCGTCGCCGCGAGGAACGCGTCCAGCTGGACGTCCACCACCGGCACCGCCCCCAGCTGCGGGATCGGGACGCCGAAGTAGAAGAGGACGATCAGCACCACGATCGGCGTCCCGCGTAGCACGACGCCAGCGGCGTTGACCGCCTCCCGCAGTCGCCCGGAGCCGTACACCTCGACGGCCCCGGCCGGGAACCCGGCGGCGAACCCCAGCGTGAGGCTGGTCGCCGTCAGGGCGACGGTCACGACCGTCCCGAGGAGCAGGAACTCCAGGTTGCGCAGGACGAACGCCCAGTCGCCGGCCTGCAGCGGGACGGGATCCATGTGCTCACTCGAAGTCCTCCGCCACGAGGTCGTCGTGCGTGCCGTCCTCCTGGATCTCCGCCAGCGCCTCGTTGACGTCCTCGATGCGGCCGTCGTCCTCGCGCATCCCGAAGCCGAACCGCTCGCCGGTCTCGATCCGGAAGGCGACTTCGACCGGGCGGTCGTCCGCGAAGTTCCGCGCGACGGGGACGTCGATGACGATGGCGTCGACGTTGCCGTTCTGGAGGTCCTCGACGGCCAGCGTGTAGTTGTCGTACTGGCGGTAGTCGTCTCCGCTGACGACGCCCTCCTCGATCAGCGTCTCGACCTGGTCCTCGCCCGTGGTGCCGGACTGGGCGCCGACGCGCTTGCCCGACAGGTCGCCGGTGCTCTCGGGCCGGAAGTCGCCGTCGGAGCGGACCAGGACGGCCTGGTTTGACTCCCAGTAGGGATCCGTGAAGTCGATCTTCCGGTCGCGCTCGTCGTCGATGGTCATCGCCGCCGCGATGAGGTCGATGTCGCCCTCGGTCAGCGACGGGATCAGGGACTTGAACTCGATGTCGATCCACTCCCCGACCTCGTAACCGGCCCGTTCGATGGCCTCTTCGGCGAGGGCCACGTCGAAGCCGACCAGTTCGCCGCCCTCGGTGTACTCGAACGGCGGGAAGCCCGACGCCGTCCCCGGGACGATGGTCTCGTCGCTCCCGTTCCCGCCGCCCTGACACCCCGCGACCGCTGCCGACGCGCCCGCCGCACCGACGGTCTTCAGATACGCGCGGCGGTCCATGCTAAATCTGCGTGCCATACCCGTGTCTTGGTGGATCTGGCTTTCAACGTTACGACAACGGGCTACGTATTCGGAATCGAATAACAAGTATCTGTGTCGACTGGTAGAGCAACCGGGTGGTACATCGAGGATATGGCCGCTGTAAATACCGTACATCGAGAACGGACGGGGGACAGGCCTGATCGCACAGATACACCTGTAGAATATATGTTAATTATCGTCAGTGAGAACAGCAGTGTGGTAGCGCCGATCCGCGGCCGTCCGGAGACCGGTTGTGGCGCCGGTGGTAGCGACCACCGCTCTCCGGTTCCGCCGGCGGACGCGGGAGGCTCAGGCCATCAGGTACCCGCCGACGCCGACCAGGGCGGCGCCCAGTGCGACCTTGAGACGGCTCGGGTCGACGCGATGGGCGACGAACCAGCCGGCGACGACGCCCGCGACCTGGGGGACGCCGACGAGCAGGACGTAGGGGAGCGACATGGCGTCCTGCGCGAGATAGCCGACGGTGGCGAAGGCGGCGATGAAGACCGACTGGACCTGTGCCACGCCGAGCGCGAGCAGCATCGGGACGCCGAGCACGACCAGCGCGGGTACGGCGAGGACCGGACCGCCGACGCCGACGAGGCCGCCGGCGACGCCCAGACCAGTGCCCAGCGCGGCGAGCACGCCGCGTCCCGTCCAGGTGTCCGCGTCGACGGTCGCGACGGGATCGAGACCGCGCCGCTCGCGGTACAAAAGCGTGATCCCGGTGAACCCGGCGACGAGGCCCAGGAGGATCCCGAACAGGCGGTCGGAGACGAAGGCGTTGAGGTACGACCCCGCGAGCGCGCCGAGGATACTCGTTCCACTGAGAATCACGGCCATGCCGCGGCCGTCGGCACCGACGAGTTCGCCGGAGCGGGCGTAGGCGGCGGTACCGACCAGCCCGGTGGCGACGAACGTCGCCTGCGCGGTGCCGGCGACCTCGGCGGCGGAGAGGCCGGTCAGGCCGTACAGGGCGACGGTGACGAAGATGCCGCCGGGTCCGATCGTCGTGATGCCGATCCCCGCGGCGAAGGCGAGCACCGCGAGGAACGCCAGCACGGCGATCGGCTCACCGGCCAGCATCGCTCAGAAGCCGCCCCCGAGGATGAGGTCCACGAAGTCCCGGACGGACAGCGCGGCCAGCACGATCGCCAGCAGCACGAGCAAGGCGTTGACGGCGTTCAACCGGCGGCCGTTCCGGTGCTCGCCCATCGTCTCGCGGTCGTTGACGGCCCAGAACAGCAGGACGGCCGCGACCGGGAGCGCGAAGATGCCGTTGTACATCGGGAACAGGATCACCATGTCGACCACGGTGAGGTCGAGGACGGCGCTCACGACCGGCGAGAGGACGCCGATCCCCGTGAGGCCGGCGAAGATGAGCGTGAACCGACGGGATCCCTTCGGCTCGTCGGTCCCCGCGGCCTGCGGGATGAGATAGGCCGGCGTCCACATGATCGGGATGATGCTGTTGAACGCCGCGGCGATGACGCCGCCGACGAACAGCACCATCGCCCAGGTGCCGAGCACCTCGACCAGCGCCTCACCGGGCGTGATGAACGTCTGCAGTTCCGTGTAGCCCATCGGCCGCAGCAGCGCCGCCGCAGAGATCAGGATCGCCAGCGTCGTGATCCCGCCGACGGCGTAGCCGATCACGAGGTCGCGGCGGGCCTCGCCGACGTCGCTGCCGTCGGTCCAGCCCTTCTCGTCGACGAGGATGGACTCGAGGAAGAAGTTCGGCCACAGCGCCGTCGTCCCGAGGAGGCCGGCGGCCATCGCCAGCGCTCCGGCGGTCTCGAACGACGGGACGAGGCCGGTGGCGACGGCCGTCGGGTCCGCGCCGCTCGGGAGCGCGACGAGCACGTACACCACCATCAGCGCCAGCATCATCCCGATCATCAGATTCTCGACGGCCTCGTAGTCGAGCAGGCCGACGGCGACGGCGGCCACGGCCGTGACGACCGCGATGGGCTGCCAGCCGACGGCGCCGCCGAGGACGTAGGAGACGCCCGCACCGACGGCGGCGACCAGTCCCAGCGTCCAGGCGATACAGCCGACCGAGAGGAACAGGGCGATGACGACCGCCGCCGGCCGGCCCAGTTTCCCGCGGACGAAGACCATCAGCGACTCGCCGTGGATCCCGAGGCGGGCGCTCATGTCCTGGGCCATCACGCCCAAAAGCGCCGCGCCGACCACGGCCCACAGCAGCGTGTAGCCGTGCATCACGCCGGCCTGGCTGGCGATGAACACCGAGCCCGAGCCGAAGTAGCTGGCGACCATCACGAACGCCAGCCCGTACTTCCGCGCCATTCCGCTCACGATCTCCGGAACCGCGACTGTTCTCGTACTCATGTGTACCCTTCCATCTGGCCCGAGGACAGCGGCGTGCGTCCGAATCGACGGGAGGCGCAGTAGCTACCGCTGTTCAGGCCGGTCTCGGTGACTCGCGTGGTCGTCCACACGAGGAGCGCGTCGCGGCCCGCCGCTCCCCGACCGGCACCCGCCGCTGGCAGTCTCGGGGACGTCGGAAGCACTCCCCCTAGCGGCGCCAGCCGAATAGTCTGCGGGCCAAAAATACAAAATGGACGAGAGTTCGGCACCGATCGACGCCTCGGACGACCGCGGAGTACCGGTCGCACCGTCGTACTTGCGACGAACTGGTTCCCGACGTTCGTCGTTTCAGGCCCCTTTCAGGTCCGGAGTCTTCCCTGCTGTCGGACACTCGCAATCTCGCGGCTCACGGCTTCGCCGCTCGCTCTGGTCGAGGTCGCTCCCTGCGGTCGAGCTCTCGCGGTTCGCGTGTCGTTTCCTTCGGTCCCTCCCGCTCACACTGTCCGAGAACCCTCGCTACGCTCGGGCTCTCGCGGCTCGCGTGTCGCCTCACTCCGTTTGGCTTCCGCTCGCATCGACGATATTCCTCCCTGCGGTCGGGAGCTCGCAGCTCACCCCGCCGCTCCCTCCGCCAGCGCCTCGCGCACGGCGTCGAGGAACGTCCCCCAGTACGTCTCGTAGGTCGAGTCGTGGGCCAGGTAAGGGGTCAGCACGCACGAGCGGAGGACGGTGACCTCGCCCACGTCGTCCCACGCCGACTCGTAGGCGACGTTGTTCGGGTTGTAGAGGACGGTCGCCATGTACGCCAGGTTGGCGACCATGAGCGTGTCCGCGTTCATGTGGCCCAGGTACCGCGGCGAGAACCACGGCATCGACGACGTCTTCAGGCGGGCGGAGAGGTCGAGTAGCGTCTCCGTGGTCCGCTCGAGCGTCTCGCGGTGGGCCGGGTTCCGCCGCTGGTACAGGCCGATGATCCGCCCGTCCTCCGGGTGGAAGTCCCGCCGCCAGTGAACGTGCTCGTCCATCAGGAACTCCAGCGTCTCGGTGAAGTACTCGCGGTTCTCGGACTTCGGGCCGAGGAACAGCCCGGTGATGTCGATGGGTTTCGTGGCGGAAGTATAGTCGTATCGACGGGTGTCGGACGCAAAAGGGCAAGCGGGGGCGGCGACGACCCTGTACGGCGGACTACTCCGTCCGTATCGTGACCTCGCCGGTCTCGCCCTCGTAGAGCGCGCTCTCCTCGACCTCGGCGGTGGCGACGCGCTCGCCGTCGATCCTGATCACGTAGGGGCCGTCCGCGGTCACGCTGCTGTCGGTGTACCCCTCCTCGACGCCTACGTTCTCCTCGGTGGCGTACGGCACCGTCATCGAGAACGCGCCGTCCTCGCCGACGGTCGCGGTCTGCTCGTAGGTGACCGTCCGGCCCTGTTGCTCGGTGGTGAGCTGAAGTTCGGCGGTCACCGTCGCCCCCGCGGGCGCGCTGGTGGTCGCGTTCAGGTGTGCGCCCTCGACGCGCTCGAAGACCTTCACGGCGGGCTGGGTGCGCACGTCGTAGACGGCGACCTCGACGTCGGGGTCCTCCTGCAGGCGGTCGAGAGTGTCGAGGACGCGCTGCGTCACCGGGCGGTTGACGTACTCGGCTTCCCAGGTCTCGCCGCCGTCCCGCGAGACGGCGACGGTGACGAACTGCGACTCCTGGTTGTCGTCGTGGACGAGGCGATAGTGCGCCATCTCGTCGGCATCGTCGAAGTAGAGCCGCGAGAGCGTCGTCTCCTCGAAGGCCTCGTTGCGCGTCGGCGCCGTGACGGTCCCGCTGACGGTGCTGGCGTCCTCGATCACCTGGACCTCCCGGTCCGTCCGGTACGCGTCGGCGTCCTCGCCGGCGTAGGTCCGCATGCTCTCGAACTTCTGGCCGGCCATCTCGTCGTCGATCACGACGTACCGGGTCTCCTCGCTGCGCTCCTGTGCGGTGGCCTCCTCGGCGAGCGCGGCGAGTTCGTCGCTGTCGAGCCGATTGAGGTCGTCGGACTTCTCCGCGGCCGGGATCGCATCGAGGACCCGCTGCGCCCGTTCCTCCGACTTCGCCGTGAAGAAGGCGGCCGCCGAGCCGGCGTTCTGCTGGAAGGGGTTCGTGTGCGGGATGCGCTCGGCCTGGACCGTGACGAGGTGGCCGTAGTCCCACCACGACATCACGCCGTAGGCGCCGTCCGGGTACGCGTAGTCGCCGTCCTCCGGGACCTGGTAGGTGCCGTAGTAGTCGAACTCCTCGGCGTTGTCCGCGCCGCCCCACGCGCCGGGCGCGGGGCTGTTGCGGTCCAGCCACTCGTTGGTGCTCTCCCAGCGCAGGGCGTCCCGGCTGGGGCGCTGGTCCTCACCGGTCTCGAGGACCGTCGCCGGCGGGGCCAGCGCCCCCGCCCGGGCGCCCCGCGCCCGTCTCTTTTACACATCTCCCAGCCCACGACCAGCACGTGTTCCGCGCGGTGGTCGTCGCCGAGGACGGACCGGGCGGCGAGCGCGGCCAGACCGACCAGACCCGTGAGATACGCCGGCCCGTACTGCTCGTAGAAGAACCGCAGGGGGTCCTCGGGCGGGCCGGCCTCGGCGACGGTCAGCGCCGTCTCCGAGTAGCCGATCGGTATCAGTCGCCCGTACACGCCCCGGAGGATGTGCTCCCAGACGCCGGGCAGGAGGAACGCTATCGCGGCCATCGAGAGGACGATTCCGCCGCCGACCGCGACCGGGTAGTACCGCCGGTCGATCCCGCGGCGCTCCCAGGCGCGGGCGAGCCACGCCATGAAGACGCACCCGCCGGCGACCGCGAACGCGAGCGCCGGCTGCAGCGGCCCCTCGGCCGCCGGGTGGATCTCGGTGACCTCCATCGTCGCCGTCGTGAGGAGTCCGGTGACCGACAGCGCCACCGCGCCGACGAACGCGAGGGGCTCGGGGTCCCCGCCGCCGACGTACCGCGCGCTCAGTTCGATCGCGAAGAAGAGCCCGAGGATCCCGACGAGGACGACGCCGGGTGGCCACGCCCAGAGGTAGAGCGCGACCGCGACGCCCGCCAGGACCGCGTAGCTGGCCGGTCGGCGCAGCTCGCGCCAGTCGCGGTCGATGACGGCCTCGTAGCGCGGCCGCTCGCGCCCGGCGACGGTCAGCGCGACCATCAATGCCAGGACCGCCACGGACATGAACAGCACCTCGGCGGCGTGGTGCTGGTACATCCCGGCCGTGCTCTTCCCCATGAACCGTCCGGGGAACAGGGCGAGCAGGACCACGCCCGTCAGGCCGCCGATCCGCCCGCCGAGGCGCCTGCAGACGAAGTACGTGGGGATCGCGACCAGCGCGGCGATGGCGGGGACGGCAAGTAGCGCGACCGTGAGGACCGTCTCCTGGGCGGGGTCGCCGCCGCCGACGATCAGGGCGGCGGTGGCGACGATCTGGTCGAACAGCGAGCCGAACTGGCCGACGTACGTGCCCGTCGGGTACGCCGTCCACGGGTCGTACGGCATCGTCCACGGCCAGTGGCGGACCGTGTACATCGTCGTCCGCCAGTGGTACCACGAGTCGATCGCGGTGAGCCGGACGGTCCCGTCGCCGCTCAGGAAGTTGTCGTACGACCGCGCGCGGACCCAGAACATGAACGCCATCGCGAGGGGGAGATAGGAGGGAACGCGGGACAATCGCCGGACGAACTCGAGGAGGGGCGTCGCGTCGACGGTCCACCCGTCGCGCTCCGTTCGCTCGGCCATACGCTACCATCGAGTCCCGGGGATAAGGGTTCGGTGCCGGCACTAGCAGACGGCCCCGATCAGTCCGGGACGTGGCGGCTCCCGCCGAGACGCGAGACTCCGGCGGGGCAATAACTGGCTTTCCCTCGCAAGACGAGGACGGAATCGGAGCCACGGCCTAGACCGGGAACAGCATGAGTTCCGCCCGGAAAGGAGCCGTCTTTCTCCTCTTCGGACTCGTCGCCGTGGCAGCGGCGTACGGTCTCCTCGTCGTCGACAAGCCGCGGATCGAGTCGGTCGAGAACGAGTGGGGAGCGGTCACCGCCGACCGCAGCGAGGTCGAGACGGCGATCGCGGTCGAGAACCCGCTTCTGCTCCGCGTCGGCGACGCGGCGGCCGACGTCGAGTACACCGTCGCAGTGAACGGCGTCCGGTTCGCCTCCGGTCGGAAGGAGGCGGTCCGGCTCAGCGGCCGGAACGACACCGTGCGGGTGTCGACGTGGATGAACAACGACAGGATCCCGGAGTGGTGGGTGACCCACGTGAACGACGACGAGACGTCGACGGTGACGGTGGACCCGACGGTCGCGCTCGAATACGGCGGCGTGAGCATGCCGGCGGAGCGGTGGACGCGGGAGCGGACGTTCCACACGGACCTCCTCGAACCGCTCGAGACGGACCGGCCCCACCGGTTTGCGGCGTTCGACCGGACGGTGCTCGTCGTCAACGAGACAGACGCCCGCTGGGGGACGGCGACGGCGGAGCGGACGCCGATCGACGCCTCGGCGACGGTGACGAACTCCCTCTCCGTTCCGCTCCCTATCACCGACGTCAGCTACACGGTCCGGATGAACGGCGTCGTCGTCGGGCAGGGAGAGGCCGCCAGGCAGACGGTCATTCCGGCCGGGAGCACGCGGACCCTCGACGCCAGTGCGTCCATCGACAACTCCAGGCT